>Ga0210378_10001663_pt1 | contig 11583 bp, 13 predicted proteins | sample PLM1_60_b1redo_FD_155465 | JGI IMG/M metagenome (GOLD analysis project Ga0210378, IMG submission 155465) | Groundwater sediment microbial communities from an aquifer in East River, Colorado, USA - PLM1_60_b1 redo | ecosystem: Environmental > Terrestrial > Soil > Riparian zone | place: USA: East... | reverse complement strand
CCGAGCTCGGCCGGACGGTGGGGCTCGCAACCGTCTACCGGACCCTCCAGGGGCTGGTGGACAGCGGCCAGGTGGACGTGTTCCGCCGTGACACCGGCGAGGCGCTGTTTCGCCTCTGCAACCCCGTGCACCACCATCACCTCGTCTGCCAGCGCTGCGGCCGGGTCGAGGAGATCGACGCCTGCGAGGTCGAGCCGTGGGCGGCCCGCGTCGGCCGGCGGCGCGGATTCTCGGTCACCGGCCACCAGGCGGACGTATTTGGGGTGTGCGCGAGCTGCCAGCGGGCGCGGGCCCACCTGACGGGACCCGCGCCCAACTTCCGTGGAGCTATTCCGCCTTGCTGTTCTGGCGAGGGGCCCGGCGGCGGGCCGTGGTGGTCGTCCGGGTGGTGGAACCGGGCTTGCGGCCGCGCTTCTTGAGCGTCTTTCCGAGGCCCTCGAGCTTGAGCTCGCGGTAGTTCTTGGCGGAGATGTCGAGCTGTTGGGTCGAGCCGTCGGGGTGACGGATCGAGAGCTGGTACGCCTCGCCCGCTGCAATCTCGGACTGGTCGATGTCCGAGACGTACATCGTGATCGTCTTGGTGCCCATGCAAACTCCTTTCACGGCCTATCGGGCATTCCGAGAAGTCGGGCGCCGATTTGTGGAAGAGTAACCACAGCCAGCACCCGTTCGCAACATCATCGGAAGAGAATCCTTCGGTCCGTATTTCCGGCGCGCCGAGCCGCCGGACCGTGGACGACGGCAGCCGGGGGCGGCCGGCGCCACGCCGGGCCTCGCCAAAGCCGAGGCCGGCGATGCGGGGCTTGGGCGCGAAAGGGAGCGGCCGCCGGGGCCGACCGGCCGTGGCTCGCCCGGGACGCCGGGTCGGCCCGGCAAATCACCGTGCCAGCTTCCGCCGGGCGGGCCGGCGCGGCGACGGCAATTCCTGTGTCACCGCCCTGGACAGCCCGCCCAACCGCACCGGAACGGGTGACCGGGCGCCCGGCCGGGCGGTGGTCGCAGCGAGATCCGGCTGCCTTTCGCCGCCGGTTCCGTGGCGGCGCCTGGCACGGAGTTTGCCGGCGGATGCCCGGGTCAGACCGAATGTGCCGATCGGGACCATAATTGGCCGGAGGATATCGCGGCGGTGTCAGCGAGTTCCGGCGGCCGCGGCGACCCGGCCGTCGCGGGTCACCAGCCGGACGCGGGACAGCGCGTCGAGGTCGGCGAGCGGGTCGCCCGCCACCAGCAGCAGGTCGGCCCTTGCGCCCCGCGTGACCCGCCCGGCGTCGAACAGGCCCAGGTGGGTCGCGGCCGCCGAGGTGGCCGCCTGGAGCGCCTGAGCGGGCGTCAGGCCCGCCGCGACCAGCAGCCGCAGCTCCTCGACGTCGACCGCCGGCGGCGGCCCCTGGTTGCCCAGGTCGGTCCCGTACAGGACCCGCCCGCCGAGCTCCACGAAGCGCCGCACCCCCCGGCGGCGTGCTCGCGACGGCTGGATGTGGAGCGTGGGCACCACCGTCACCGACGCGGCCAGGCGGGCGATCAGCGCATCCGGCAGGGTGCGCCGGTCGAACGGCCAGTGGGCAAGCTCGCCGACACCGGCGTCCAGCGCCTTCTCCGCCTCACGGGCGGTCCCGACGTGGGCGGTCACGCCGAGGCCGTGGGCGCGTGCGGCGGCGACCACGGCGGCGAGCACCGGCAGTGGCAGGGTCGGGCCGACTCGGTCGTCGAGGGCGACCTTGACCACGGCGGCGCCGCCGGCGGCGAGCTCCGCCACCGCCCGGGCCGCCTCGGCGGCGCCGGCTACCGGCCGGGCGGTGCCGTGCGGCGCCCAGGCTGCCCTGGTCGGGTAGCCGCCTGGCACGGTCACGATCTGGCCGGCGGCGAGCAGACGGGGCGACGCCGCGCCGGGGGCCTCGGCCAGCTCGCGCAGGGCGGCCAGCCGCCCGGCCGGCCAGCCGAGGTCCCGCACGGTGGTCACGCCGCCGGCCAGGACCTCGGCCGGCAGGTAGAAGTCGAGGTGCACGTGGGCATCGACGATCCCGGGGAGCAGCGTGCAGCCGGCCCCGTCGACGATCTCGGCGCCGGGCGGCGGCCCGACCTCGCCGGCCGGGCCGAGCCGCTCCACCCGGCCGCCGCGGACGACCACCGTCTGCGCCGGCGCCGGCGAGCTCCCCGAGCCGTCGAACACCGCCGCGCCGACGATTGCCAGGGAGTCCGGGGAGCGCAAGCGGAGCCCTGGGTCAGCGCCGCTCGGTTGCCAGGCGGAGGCCGAGCGCCGTCAGGACGACGCCGGTGAGCGCCTCGACCGCCCTGCGGACCAGCGGGCGGCGCAGCACCGTGCCGACCCTCGCGACCACGACCGCATAGGCGCAGAGCCACCCCAGCGTGATCGAGCAGTAGATCAGGCCGAGCGCGAGGAACGCCAGGAACGACGCCTCCCCCGCGGGAACGAACTGCGGCAGCAGGCTGGTGAAGAAGACGGCCGACTTGGGGTTCGCGAGGTTGCTGATCATCCCCTGGCGGAACGCGGCGGCGGGCGGCGGCCGTCCCGGGCCGCGGTCGACCGGCGGGGCGCGGCCGTCGCCGCGCACGGCGGCGAGCAGCGCCCGCAACCCAAGGTAGATCAGGTAGGCGGCGCCGGCGTACCGCAGCGCCGTGAACGCGGGCCTGGAGGCGACCAGCAGGGCGGCGATCCCGGCGCTGGTCGCCAGCGTCCAGATCGCCTGACCGCCGACGACCCCGACGGCGGTGAGCACGCCCGCCCGCCGCCCACCGACGAGCGCGTTGCGAAGCGTCAGCGCCGTGTCGGGTCCCGGGGTGACGACGACGACCACGGCGACGCCGACGAACGCCACCAGCCCAGGTTCCATGGCGGCAGTGTCGCCTACGCCCTCACCCGACAACAAGCGGACACCCGGTACCATCCAGGCCATGACAGGCGAGCTCGTCAACGACGCCCTGGTGCTGTACGGGCCGCCCGATGGCGACGTCCCGCTCCGGCTCGGCCGCAAGGTCGCCCTCTACGTCTGCGGCATCACCCCCTACGACGCCGCCCACGTCGGTCACGCGTTCACCTACGTGGCCTTCGACACCCTGGCCCGCCTCCTGCGCTGGCGCGGGCACGAGGTCGTCTACTGCCAGAACGTGACCGACGTCGACGACGACATGCTCCGGCGGGCCGCCCGCGACGGCGAGGACTTCCTGGCGCTCGGACGGCGGGAGACGGCCGCCTACCTCCGCGACATGGACGCCCTCAACGTCGCCAGGCCGACCTACCTCCCAAGGGCGACCGAGGAGGTGCCGTCCATGGTCGACATGGCCGCCCAGCTCGTGGCGGCCGGCAGCGCCTATGTGGTCGACGGCACCGTCTTCTTCGACGTCACGAGCCACCCGGGGTTCGGGGAGCTGTCGGGGCTCGACCCCGGCGAGCAGCGGGCGCTGCTGGCCGAGCGCGGCGGCGACCCCGACGACCCACGCAAGCGCCACCCGCTCGACTTCGTCGTCTGGCAGCGAAGCCAACCCGGGGAACCGTGGTGGCAGAGCCCGTGGGGTCGTGGCCGGCCCGGCTGGCACCTGGAGTGCTCGGCGATGAGCCGACGTTACCTCGGCGCCACCGTCGACCTGCACGGCGGCGGCGCCGACCTGTTGTACCCCCACCACGAGTCCGAGCGGGCCCAGTCGGAGGCGGTCGGCCAGGTCCCGTTCGTGCGCCGCTGGCTGCACACCGGCATGGTCCGCCACCAGGGCGAGAAGATGTCGAAGTCGCTCGGCAACCTGGTCTACCCGAGGGAGCTGTTCCGCGACACCGAGCCCGCCGCCGTCCGTCTGGCCCTGCTCGCCCACCACTGGCGCTCCGCGTGGGAGTGGGATGCCGCCGACCTCAAGGAGGCGGGGGAGCGGCTCGCCGCTTGGCGGCGGGTGGGCGGGGGCACCGGGCCGGGGCGGCTGCCGGAGCGGGTCGCCGCCGCGCTCGCCGCCGACCTCGACACGCCCGCCGCGCTCGTGGCCGGCGACGAGCTTGCCGAGCGGGGGGACGGTCCCGCCGTCGCCGCCACGGCTTCGGTGCTCGGGGTTGGACTGGGCTGACGTCACCGTGGGTGAGGGCCGGCCGGGACCGGCCACCGACCGACTGGTTCACGTGCGAGGGAGGTGGGCGGTCCCGGCCGGCCCGTTCCGGGGCGCAGCTCGGTCTCGGCTGTCCATGCTGGTGGCGAACGGCTACTCTGCTGTTCATGCGGGGTGACAAGGTTGAGGTGCTGGTCGACACCGGGAACGGGGTCCGCGGGTTCGAGGTCGTGGCGACCAGGAGCGGGCGGCGGGTCGAGGTCACGACGTCGCGCAACATGATCGAGGTCGCCGAGGTGACCCGGACCGGGCAGCCGGTGCGCAGCGCGCGGTTCCTGGCCGGCCGGGTGGTGGCGATCGTCGAGTACCCGGCTGCCGACGGGGGGCCGAGCGGGCGCGGAGGCGACGCCGCGACGGGCTGACCGCTCAGGGCGAGGCTGGCTTGCGGCCGCTCGCAAGGCGGCGGGAGAGCGCCTCCAGTAGGTTGCGCTGGGCCTCGCGCGGCCAGGCGTAGGTCTCGCGGTCCTTGTAGGTGCTGCGGACCGCGGCGTCCACCTTGCGCAGGGCGTCGGCGATCTGGGCGTCGGTCAGGTCGAGGACGGCGGCCTCGAGGGCGGCCTTGGTGGGGTTGACGGTCGAGGTGGCTGGCATCGGTCCTCCGCGGCAGGGGTGACGGCCAAGGTTAACCGAGGTGGGAGCGGAGCAGCTCGATGTCGGCGCGGTGCTCGGCGACCCCGCCAGGAGTCTCGCAGATCACCGGCGTACCGGCGGCCCGGACGATCCCGATCAGGGTGTCGAGGTCGATCTGGCCCTTGCCGAGGTTCTCGTGGCGGTCGCGGCCGGTGCCGGCCGGGTCCTTGGAGTCGTTGGCATGGACCAGGTCGATCCGGCCGGTGATCGCCAGCACCCGGTCGACGATCCCGTCCAGGTCCTCGCCGCCGGCGTGGAAGTGGCAGGTGTCGAGGCAGAAGCCGAGCCCGCTGTCGGCCACGTGCTCCCAGAGCCGCCCGATGGTGTCCAGGTGGCGCGCCATCGCGTGGTTGCCGCCGGCGGTGTTCTCCAGCAGCAGCGGCACCGGCGAGTCGAGCTGGTCGAGCGCCTTCCGCCAGCGGACGAAGCCCTCCTTCTCGTCGTCGTCGTCGGTGACGTGGCCGCCGTGGACGATCACCCCCGCCGCGCCGACGGCCGCTGCGCCCACGCAGGTGTCGGCGAGCAGCTTGCGGGAGGGGATGCGGATGCGGTTGTTGGCCGAGGCGAGGTTCATCACGTACGGCGCGTGCACGTAGACGACGGTCTCGGCGGCGGCCAGCTCGTCGTTGTCGGGACCCGGCGGCGGCACCTTCCAGCCCTGCGGGTCGCCGAGGAAGAACTGCACGCAGTCGGCGCCCCGCTCGGCCGCCTCGGCGAGCGGATCCTCACGGCCCAGATGGATCCCGATCCTCGCTGCCGCCATAAACCGACCTTAGCACGGGAAGCGGACGGGCCCTTCGATGGTTGTCACATTGTCTCCTCGTGTCGGCCGACCCGAAAGGAGCAGCGGAATGCGCAGACGCGCGCTCACCGCCGCCATCACCGTCGCCCTCGCCCTCGGGCTGACCGCGCTGGTCGCCCCAGGGGTCGCCGCCGCGGGCGGCCGGGCCACCCTGCTCGCCGCCTCCCTCAATGGCGCGCAGGAAGTTCCTGGCCCGGGCGATCCTGACGGCTCCGGACGCGCCTTCGTCCGGCTCTCCGGCAACCAGGCCTGCTTCCTGCTGAAGTGGTCGCGCATCACCGCCCCGGTCGCCGCTCACATCCACGTCGGCCGGCGCGGCGTGGCCGGGGGCGTGGTGGTCCTGTTCTTCCAGGGCCAGCTTCCCGACACCCTGAACGCGGTCGCCGGCTGCGCCCCGGCCGACCCGGCGGTGGTCGACGCGATCGTCGCCCACCCGCGCGACTACTACGTGAACATCCACACCGCCGACTTCCCCGGCGGCGCCATCCGCGGCCAGCTCCATCGCGCCGACGACCTCGACCTGGACCTGCCCGACCAGCTCACCGCCCGGCTCCTCGGCGGCAACGAGGTGCCCCCGGCCGACCCGGACGGGCGCGGCCTCGCGTTCGTGGACACCGGCCGCACCCGCGTCTGCTTCGCGGTGCTGTGGACCAACATCGGCCCGCCCATCTTCGCCCACATCCACAGCGGCATCGCCGGGGTCAACGGCCCGGTGGTGGTGCTGTTCTTCGACCCGCCGGAGCCGCCCGGCAGCCCGCCGGCCGCGCTGCCCGACACGATCACCGCGGCGGCGGGCTGCATCGGCGGCCAGAGCGCCGCGCTGCTGCGTGACATCCGCCGCCACCCGAGCGCCTACTACGTGAACGTCCACAACGCCGAGTTCCCCGGCGGCGCCATCCGCGGCCAGCTCCGCTAGCTCCACGGCCTGGGGGGGAGGGGGGACAGGAGGGCCCGGCGGGCGGTCCCCGCCGGGCCCTCCTCGTTGCGTTCAGGCCGTCCTGGCGCGGCGGCCGCCTCCATGACATGCGCGCCACGGTTGGTTCTGCGACCATACCCCGATGAACCCAACGCTACCGGCCGAGAGCTGGGCGCCCGGCTCCTGGCGACCCCGCCCCACCGCCCAGCAGCCGGACTGGCCCGACCCGGCCGCCCTCGACCAGGCCCTCGGCGAACTGGCGAGGCAGCCGCCGCTGGTGTTCGCCGGCGAGGCCCGTACCCTCCAGGCCGCCCTTGGGACGGTGGCGGCCGGCCACGGCTTCCTGCTGCAGGCGGGAGACTGCGCCGAGTCGTTCGACGCCTTCTCGGCCGACTCCATCCGCGACAAGCTCAAGGTCATCTTGCAGATGGCCGTGCTCCTCACCTACGGGGCCGGCCTGCCGGTGGTGAAGGTCGGCCGCATCGCCGGCCAGTTCGCCAAGCCCCGCAGCGCTCCCGCCGAGCGGGTCGGCGGGGTCGAGCTGCCGGTCTATCGGGGCGACATGGTCAACGACCTGGTGCCGACGCCGGAGGCGCGCCAGCCGGACCCGGCGCGCATGCTCCGCGCCTACCACCAGTCCTCGGCCACGCTGAACCTGCTGCGGGCCTTCACCAAGGGCGGCTTCGCCGACCTCAACCAGGTCCACACCTGGAACCAGGAGTTCGTGGCCGCCAGCCCCGCCGGGCAGCGGTACGAGGCGGTCGCCGGCGGCATCGACCGGGCGCTGCGGTTCATGGCGGCGTGCGGCATCGACCTGACCGGCTCGTCGGTCCTGCACCAGGTCGACTTCTACACCTCCCACGAGGCGCTGCTGCTCGGCTACGAGCAGGCCATGACCAGGCGGGACAGCCTCACCGGCTGCTGGTACGACTGCTCGGCGCACCTGCTGTGGGTGGGGGACCGGACACGGCAGCTCGACGGCGCCCACGTCGAGTTCCTCCGCGGTGTCGGCAACCCGGTGGCCGCCAAGCTCGGCCCCACCGCCACCCCGGAGGAGGCCGTCGCCCTCTGCGACCTGCTCGACCCGGGCCGGGTACCCGGACGGCTCACGCTGGTCGCCCGGATGGGGGCGTCAGGGGTCGAGGAGCTGCTGCCGCCGCTGGTCAGGGCCGTCCGGGACTCCGGCCACCCGGTCGTCTGGACCTGCGACCCGATGCACGGCAACACCTTCGTGGGGCCGTCCGGCCACAAGACCCGCCGCTTCGACGACGTCATGCGCGAGCTGGCCGGGTTCTTCGCCGTCCACCGCTCCGAGGGCTCCCATCCCGGCGGCATCCACGTCGAGCTGACCGGCGAGGACGTCACCGAGTGCCTCGGCGGCGCCGACGAGATCGAGGACGGCCATCTGCACCGCCGCTACGAGACCGCCTGCGACCCACGCCTGAACGCCAGCCAGGCGCTGGAGCTCGCCTTCCAGGTCACCGAGCTGCTGCGCGGATGACGGCGGTCACCGGCTCCCTCGAGCTGCTGGCCAGGACGCTGGCGCAGACCGACGCCATCATCGCCAGGGTGCGGCCCGAGCAGGCGACGCTGCCGACCCCATGCCGCTCCTGGGACGTGCGCGCCCTGGTCAACCACGTGGTGCACGACGTGCAGCAGTTCACCGTGACGGTGCACGGCGGCGAATGGGCGCCGGGAGACGCCGACGTCATCGGCGACGACTGGGCCGGGGCGTATCGCGAGGCGGCGAGCTCGCTGCTGGAGGCCTGGCGGCGGCCGGGTGTCCTGGAGCAGACGGTGCGACTTCCGTTCGGCGAGCTCCCGGGCACCTGGCGCGTCGGCCAGCAGATCGCGGACCTGGCGGTCCACGGCTGGGATGTCGCCAAGGCGACCGGGCAGCCCACCGACCTGGACCCGGAGGTCGGGCAGCTCGCGCTCGACTGGGGAAGAGAGAACCTCAAGCCTCAGTTCCGCGGCGACGAGGCGAGCGGGCAGTCCTTCGGCGCCGAGGTGGCGGTGGCCGACGACGCGCCGCTGTACGACCGGCTCGCGGGGTTCTTCGGTCGCGACCCGAGCTGACCCGCGGACGGTCGGCGCTCACTCCTCGGGCAGGGCGAGGCCGGCGAACAGCTCGGCGTGGCGTTCCAGGAGGTCGGGGATGGAGGCGGCGGCCAGCAGCCGCACCTCCGTGACGTCGACCGCCACGCAGGGTGGCTTTACCGGGCTTCGCTTGCCGGAGGGATGGTGCCCCGGGCCTGGCTGCCTCAGCCGCTGACCAGCTCACGAACTGGCGCCTCAGCCGGGCCGCTCTCGAAACCGAGGACCAAGCGGAGGCCGAGAGCCTCCGCCAGCCGCTGCAGCGTTTCCACGCTCGTCTTGTGGCGACCGCTCTCGATCCGCGAGATGGCCGAGTGGCTTGTTCCGACTCGCCGAGCAAGCTCCTGCTGAGAGAGTCCGAGTGCGGCCCGATGCTTGATGACGAGCCGGGCCAGATCCTCGAACTGGGCAATCCGGCGCTGCTCTGCTCGGTAGGCAGCGCTGCGACGGGATCTCCGAGCACGAGCCTCGGTCACGGTGCTTCCAATGGGTCTGGCGTTCGCCATCTGCTGACCTCCTGACGGCGCCGACCTTATCAGTTTTGATAATCCCCCATCAAGGACTCGGGCTGAGCCTATGGAGCATCGCGGCCGGCTGCGCGAGGCGGGTGGCGCCGCCCTGCATCCATTCGCGCCTTGAAGTCTTCCCATCGCTGGTTGGCGGTCTTGATCTCCGCACGCGGAACCGGCCCGCTGTCCTTACGGAAGATGTGAAGGAGGATGACCAGATTGCGGGATCGCCGGTAAAGCACCCTGTAGAGCTCTCGCCCAACGTGGCACCGAAGCTCCCTGAGCTCGCTGACAGGCTCTGCGCCGTCGGCTGCACGGTAGTAGACCGCTTGGAAGTTCGGCACGACAGGATCGTAACGGTCGTAGCCGACACCCCTCTTGAGTTATCCACCACCGGAGGGTGAGTGATCAGGTGACCGGGACGGTGTCCGGTACACCGAACCGGCGCCAGTGCTCCTTGCCCGACTCGGGCAAGGTGTGGATCGGGTCGTAGTACTCGTAGCGGCGGTTGAGCGCGTCCGGGTCGTCGAACTCGATGCCGGTCCGGTAGTTCTTGGTCCAGTAGGAGATGCCCTTCTCGCGGTCGTAGGCCTCGACCTGGTGAACCCAGCGCTTGCCGACGAAGGGCACGTCGCAGACGACCCGTGGGGTGGCGAAGCCGGGCAGGTAGCCCATGATCGCGTGCTGCAGCTCCTGCGCCTCGGCGACCGAGATCCGCCAGTGCTCGGAGTTGGGGATCATGTCGCACATGTAGAAGTAGTACGGCATGACCTTGGCGCGGTCGAGCAGGGTGAAGCAGAGCTCCAGCAGGTCCTTGGGGGTGGTGTTGACGCCGCTAAGCAGCACGCCCTGGTTGCGGACGTCGCGGAAGCCCATCTCCAGCAGCTTGCGGACCGCGTCGGCGACCAGGGGGGTGAGCTGGTTGGCGTGGTTGACGTGGGTGTGCAGGGCCAGGTCGACGCCGCGGTCGGCGGCCTTGGCGGCCAGCCGCGAAAGCCCCTGGAGCACCTCGTCCTGGAGGAAGTGCTGGGGGAGGCCCATCAGGCCCTTGGAGGCCAGCCGGATGTCGCGGACGTGCTCGACGTCCAGCAGCGCGGAGACGAACTGCTCCAGCACCCGGATGGGCAGGTTGGCGACGTCGCCGCCGGACACCACCACGTCGCGCACGCTGGGGGTGCGGCGCAGGTAGTCGAGGATCTGCTCGTGGCGGGCCGGCTGCTTGGTCTCGAACTTGTACTTGGCGACCTGGGGGGTGGAGTTGCCGACCAGGTCCATGCGGGTGCAGTGGCCGCAGTACTGCGGGCAGGTCGGCAGCAGCTCGGCGAGGACCTTGGTGGGGTAGCGGTGGGTCAGGCCCTCGACCGCCCACATGTCGGCCTCGTGCAGGCTGTCGCGGGTGGACAGCGGGTGGCTCGGCCACTGCGGGTCGCGGTCGTCGAGGGCGGGCAGCATGTAGCGGCGCACCGGGTCGGCCCACAGGTCCCGCTCGTCCATGGTGTTGAGCATCTGCGGCGGGATCAGCATCGACATGGTCGCCCGCTCGGCCTGGTCGCGCTCGATCGAGGCGAGCAGGTCGGCGGGGAAGCGGTCGCCGTAGACGGCCTGGAGTCCATCCAGGTTCTTGACGGTGTGCGCCCGCTGCCACTGGGCCGTCTCCCACTCCTTGCGGGTGACGTCACGGAAGCCTGGCAGCCGCGTCCAGTCCGGCTCGGCCCACTCGCGCCGCAGCGGGTAGGTGAACGGCTGCTCCGCCGGGTGCGCGCGGGGGACACGGTGGAAGAAGGGACCGGGGTTGACCGACTTCGCCATGGGTGTTGCCTTTGCGTCCGCGGGTGCCTGCTCGGCCTGCCGGCAGGGTCCTTCGGCCGGCGCTGCCTCGGGGACCGCTCGATGGCGGTCGGCCGGGCCGCGCGCCGCAACCCGGCTACGATAGCAGAGGGGTACTACAGCGGGTCGAGGACCTGGGCGTAGCCGCGCTCGTAGCTGACCGTGTTGGGCAGCAGCACGTGGAAGGCGGCGCCGCCGCCCCAGCGCTCGTCGACCCAGGCCCGGCCGCCGTGGAGCTGGGCGAAGCGGGCGACCAGGGACAGGCCGATGCCCACCCCGCGGGAATGGGCCGGGGTGGGCGCCTGCGCCCCGCCGCGACGGAACGCCTCGAAGATGGTGCCGACCAGCTCGGCCGGCACGCCGGGACCGGCGTCCTCCACGATCAGCTCGAGGTCGGCGCCCCTGGCGTGCGCCCTGACCCAGACCCGGGTGCCCGGCGGGGTGTGCCTGGTGGTGTTGAGCAGGAGGTTCTCGATGATCCGCTCGACCTTGGGGCCGTCGATGAAGGCCATGATCGGTTCGGCCTCGATGTCGATGGGCCAGCCGGCGAGCTGGTCGATCTCGGTGACCACGCGGTGGACGAGCTCGCGGACGTCGGTCATCGAGCGGTTGGGCTCGAGCACGCCCTCCTCCAGCCGGTTCAGGTCGAGCAGGTCCTTGAGCAGCCGTTCCAGCTTCTGCGTCTTCTCGACCAG
>Ga0210378_10001660_pt1 | contig 11588 bp, 13 predicted proteins | sample PLM1_60_b1redo_FD_155465 | JGI IMG/M metagenome (GOLD analysis project Ga0210378, IMG submission 155465) | Groundwater sediment microbial communities from an aquifer in East River, Colorado, USA - PLM1_60_b1 redo | ecosystem: Environmental > Terrestrial > Soil > Riparian zone | place: USA: East... | reverse complement strand
TCGTCGCTACCGGCACGGGTAGTACCACCAGGCGACGGGTCCGGAGTCCCGTGCGATCACCGACGGGCCAGCCAGGGAAAGCAGCGCGCTGCGGTGCTCTTGAGGACACTCCTCGATCGCCGACTCAAGACTCCCGGCGCTGTCAGTTCATCGGAGCAACAGCCAATCGAACCATTTAGCAGAAACCCAGGCTGACCGCCGGAAAGACCAAGCCCTCGCCCCACTCTGAGCCCGGCCACGCCAGCCACCGATCACGGCTGTCCCGGGCCTGCGCGCGAGGTTCCATCCCCCAGGCGATCGGCCTTTGCCGTGCCGGGCGGGTCACCACGGGGCTTCGGTGTTTCGGTTCGTCGGCGCTCGCGGCTAGATCGCAGCTTCGGTTGTAGTTGCACCCAGCGTGACGCTCATACAGGTGTAGCCAGCGCCCAGCGCCGGCACTGCTCGGCAGGCCGACTACTCCCAACTCGATCTCCGGAGGTCCCGTCCGAGCCGCTGGTAGTCAACGGCGCAGCGGTCACGCGCCATCACCTTGTTGCGGCCAGACCGCCGATGATGGCCCCGTCCGGGCAGCCGCGCCCGCCGCGCTACCCACTCAGCCGACATGTCGGTCATCGCCCATCTTCTCCAGGCACCCGGCCAGAGTAACCCCCCGTAGAACACCTGCAGACCACGGGCGGATCACCGGAATCCAGCGACGACGATCGCTGTCCCAGCAGTGAGCATCTGATTTGTAACGACACCCGGCGAGAGACCCGTTGCGACGGATCTCAGACTCTGAAAACCACAGGAGGACATGAACATGAAGGTTCATCGCTGGAAGACGATCACCGCCTTGGCCGCGGCCGCGAGCCTGGCTCTTGCTATCGGCGCCGCGCCGTCGCAGGCTGCGCCTCTCGTCGAGAGCACGAGGTCAGCGCGCCCTTGAGCGCGAGCGACCTGTCCAAGCTGCCGCTCACCGACCGCCACCTGACCAAGCGTGAGAAGGCCAACCTCGCGGTCGTCCTGCGCGCGTACCACCTGGCGGAGGGTGATGTCCTGGACGCCCAAGGGTTCATCGACCTGTTCGCTGAGGACGGTGTGCTCAACGGCATCGGCGGTGTGTCTGGCCGGGATACCTTGCGGGGTCAGCAACTGGGCGGTTTGGTCGTCTGGATGGGCACGTTCCTTCCCGACGTTCACCGGCAGCTGAAGCAGATCACCGTGCGCGGCGACGTGGTCAGCATCGAGCTGTCGATCCAGGGCACCTTCCTCGGGCCATTCGAGACGCCCGCCGGCGTGATCCGGCCGACGGGGGCCAAGATCGACATCCCGACCGCCGACTTCTGGTACCTGCGCAACGGCAAGGTCGAGGTGTTCGACTGCCACATCGGTTTTACCACCTTGTACGCCCAGCTGGGCGTACTGCCGGACTACGCGTCCGCAGTCGAGGCGTCCGCGCCCGGGAGGTAACTCCAACGCGAGCTTCCAGTTGCCCGGCTGCCGGATGCCGTCGGGCAGTTCCTTCAGCGTCGACCGCGCCGACCACGATCGCCACCCGCTCGCTCATATCCCTGTCACCTTTGGTCACGGGTGGAGCGGCCCGCTGGGCCCGAAGTCGAGGCGGGTCGAATGCAGGATCATGAACGTGGTGCTGTGGACGAACGCCTTGACGTCCGCGGCGGCGAGCACCCCGGTGTACTTGGCCATGATCGGCTCGGCGGCCCGGTCGGTGATCGTGTCGAGGTAGAGCTGGACCGCGGCCCAGACGTTCGCGCCGTACTTGACGAAGTACGGCGTCGGGTCGACCGTGCCGAGCATCTGCTTCACGCTGGCCTGGATGTCGGCGATGTACTGCTGGTGCAGCGCGACGGTGTCGCGGTTGCCGACCCGGCCCAGGTGCCCGCCGATGTAGTGCGTCCACGGGTAGGACTGCGCGATGGACGATGCCTCGATGTATCCGGGCACGTCCTCGCTGAGGTTGAGGTTGAACACCGGGACCCAGCCGGCGTTCACGATGTCGACGAGCATGAGGGTGTCGTGGTGCGGGAAGTGGATGTAGATGTTGTCCGGCGAGTGGTTCGGCCCGTGCCAGGCGAGTTCGACCTGCTCACCGCCGATCTCCAGGGTGTAGCGGTCCTGGAAGGTCACGTCCGGCAGCGGCCGGGCCGGGTCGTTGTCCCGCCGCAGCAGCCGCTTGGTCTCCTCGTGTCCGATCCGGACCACGTCGCTGCCGAACAGCGCGGAGGCGCCGCCGTGGTCGGCGTGGTGATGGGAGTACACGAGATGGGTCACCTTGTTGCTGGCGCCCTCGGCCGCGGCCATCTCGTCGACGGCCGCCGCAGGTTGTGGCCGATACTCGGCGGCGCGTCGAACAGCACGACGCCGTCCGCGGTGAGCAGGAACGCCGACTGGTAGGTGCCGTCGGTGACGCTGAACAGGTTCCGCTCGACCCGACCGACGTGATACCCGTGCTCGTTCAGGGCCGGGCCCAGGGCGGCCTCCGGTATCGGGGCATAGTCCGGCAGTTGCGGCGTGCTGTCCGCGGGTGGGCTGGACGAAGTCATGCGCTCGCCTCCATTTTCGCGTTCTGCGCCGATTAGGCCTGTTGAGGTTCTCTGCCGGGACAGTGAGCCGTCGTCGCCGGATTCCGGTGATCCGCCCGCGGTCTGCCGTCGATCTTCGGGGCGGTCCGTTGCATTGAGCGTTGCCCTGGTCAGGCAGGCTTGGACGGTGAAGCTCTCGGACCGTCGGCGTCCGTCCCTGCCACCGCGGTCGGCGTTCGCCGGGTTCCGGTTCCCACCCGACGTCATCATGGTCGCCGTCCGGCTCTACCTGCGGTACAACCTCTCCTACCGTGATGTCGAGGAGTTGCTGCTTGAGCGTGGTGTCGAGGCCGACCACGTCACCGTCTTCCGCTGGGTGCAACGCTTTACTCCGCTTCTGGCCGACGCGGCCCGGTTCTGCCGGCACGCACCCGGTGACAGGTGGTTCACGGACGAGACCTATGTGAAGGTCAACGATGTCTGGCGGTACGTATACCGGGCCGTGGACCAGGACGGCCAGGTCATCGACGTGCTCGTCTCCGCCCGCCGCGACGCAGCCGCGGCACGCCAGTTCTTCCGCCGGGCGATGGCCACCCTGAAGGTGCGACCCACCGAAGTTGTCACCGACGCGGCGCCGGTGTACCCGGCCGTCCTCGATGAACTGGTCCCGTGGGCCTGGCATCACGTCGAACGCCATGCAACAACCGGGTCGAGGCCGACCATATTCAGCTCAAGCACCGGCTCAGACCGATGCGCGGTTACGGACCGACCGGACAGCACAGACGATCATCGCCGGGCACGCCTTTATACAGAACGTTCGCCGCGGACATTACGAATTCGGATTCGACGTCGATCGGCGCGACCGTGGGCTCGTCGGTGGCGCGGAGGGCGAGGAACGCCGAACCGTCGGTGCGGAGTTCGACGACCCAAGCTGTCGGCGTTGAGCTCCGAACACTCAAACCGGCCGGACAGACGCCCGCCTCATCGCTTCGCCGTGGCCGATAACCTTCTCGGTCGGACCGGCAAGAGGAGACGGCATGACACAGCCGACCACCCAGCAACACCGGAGCCCGCCGCTTGCTGAACACCCCTCGACCCGGAGAAACCGGCGCGGCCGCCGACTGGCCCTCGGTGCGACCACCGCCGCGGTCATCGCATCGGGGTTGGGTGTGGTGCTGCTCTCGCCGCTGCTCCTGTCGAGACTCGACACTGTCAGCGGCGTGAACTGGACGCGGCTGAGCGAGATTGGCCAGACCTACGGCGCCGCGTCGGCGATCCTGGCGATGCTGGCCCTCGGCGGCGTCGCGCTGTCCCTGCTTCTTCAAGCGCGGCAAGCGAGGGCCGACCAGATCCAGGCGATCCGAGGATTCCACACCGAACTCGTCCGCATGGAACTGGACGATGTGGCGCTGTATCTGCCGTGCTGGGGACCCCTCGACATATCTACCGACGACGGCAAACGCCAGCACATCTACACAACTCTCATGATGGACTACGCGTGGATGGGCTACGAGATCGGCAGCATCCCGGAACCGTGGCTGCGCGACATGCTCGCGGGCATGTTCCAAGGCGAAGTCGGGCGACGGTACTGGACGATGGCCCGGCGCTCCTGGACCCAAGCAGCAGGCGGCCGACGAGGCCGCAGCTTTCTCCGAATCGTCGACGAGGAACACGACAAGGCAGTCGCCGCAGGGCCGCCAGCCCTGTCCGCAGCCCCGGCCGACCTCAGCCCTAACATCTCGGCCACAACCTGCGACCGGCACAGGTGGCACAGCCCTGCCGCAGCCGTCCTCGGCGTGGCGGGTGGCCTGCTCCTCGCCAGAGCCCTCGACCGCAAGAAGCCCTGCTAGTCCGAACCCGGCAACCCGAACCAGGCGGAGCAACGGTTCGGTAACAACCAGGAGTAAGCCTCCAGGCCCGCTGATGCTGCCTGTCGTCACGTCGAAGACAAACGTCTCCAACTACCGGCCCGCGGCAATACGGCGTGGACGTTATCCACAGGGCTGCGGATGTCCGCAGCCCTCCCGACGTTGACCGGCGGCTGGGCGCTGGCTGCACCGCGCGGGCCGCGCGGGTCGCCTGGGCTTTATGGTGACCTCGGGGCCGGTGGACGTCGCCGCGGCATCTACCCGCAGTTCGACGACCCCGATGGTGCCCGCTACGGGCTGCCCACCTTCCCGTACCGCTACGCACCCGAGGGGCTGGCCACCGTCCGACAGCGCCCTCGGCCTTCGGCCCGGCGGCCAGGACATCGCCGCTCAGATCCTCTGGCGGCACCGCAAACAGGTACGCGTGGCGTACCTGTACCGGCTCGATCTCGATAAACCCAAACGAGCCGCCACGCCCGCGCAGCACGCCGCGATCGATAAGGCCCTCACCTCGCGCCGCACATGTCCCGAGTGCAGGCAGGTCAACGCGCACTACATCCCGCGCCGCTACGGCGAATGCTTCGACTGCCATTACGGCCGCCGGCGCGCCGCATGAAACCTCTGGCGCAGCCCAGGTTCACCAGCAAGGCAGCAGGCCTGCTGCCCGCGGCATGTCGGACTTGTTCGGCTCGACTATGACACCGCCGCGGTTGCCGACGTTCTTGCGTCGATCCGGTCGTCGCCGGTTCGCTGGAGGGCATGACACTCATCGCGTACAACGATGACGAGGCGGCGGCGTTCGAGGCTACCCGCCACATCGCGCACGAGGGTCTCATCGCGTGGAAGGCAGCCGTTGCGCGGCATCTGAAGCCGGGCAACGGCACCCGGCTACTCGACCTCGGCTCCGGCACCGGAAGGTGGGCGCGCGCGTTCAGCGACTGGTATGGCATCGAGGTCGTCGCGGTCGAGCCGTCGCAGGCGATGCGAGCCCGCTCGTCGCACCCGCACGTGTTGCCCGGTGATGCCAGCGCCATCCCCCTGGCCGACGCCAGCGTGGACGCCGCCTGGCTGTCCACAGTGATCCACCATGTGCCCGACCTGCGGGCGGCCGCCCAGGAGCTGCGACGCGTCGTGCGGCCCGCAGGCCCGGTGCTGATTCGATCGGCTTTCGCCGGTTGGCACGAGGCGATCACGCTGTTTCGGTTCTTTCCGGAGGCCATCCGGGTGCTCGACGCTTATCCGAGCGTGGCAGACGTCGAGGCCGCGTTCGCCACCTACGGACTCATGCGCGTCGCGCTTGAGCAGATCCCCCAGGTGAGCTTCGGATCGCTGTAGGCAGCGGCTGCGGCCATCCGTCGGCAGGCGCATACACCGCTACAGCTGATCAGCGACGCTGAGTACGCCAGCGGCCTATCCCGACTACGTGCTGCAGCCCAGACCGAGAAAGGTCCGGTAATCGACGCCCTTGACCTGCTTGTCCTGAGGTAGGCAGTTCCGTTCGTCAGGAGAAACAGACACCTCATCTCTCGTCTAACAGCACCTACCGAAGCACGGTCATGCCACTGACAGCGCGCACGACTCCGCCGATGACAGTGCACCCGATCTTGGTCGGGATTCGGGGTGTCGGCTGCCGTCTGCGCGCATGGCGTGCGCCGTCCGCGGCCGGGACGTCAGCGTGGCGGCCAACCAGCCGCATCGAATACAGCGACCGGGTCGAGGTAGTCCCGCCAGTGCGCGACCTCGCCCTCGTGGAGCGTGAGCACGGAGATGTACCGGTTGGAGTACCGACGCCCGGTACCGACAACGTGGCCCTCACAGGCGTACTCGAGCACCACGACGCCCTTGGTCGCGTCGTGGTGAACGGCCAGATCAAAGCAGCGGTCAAGAATGATCATGGTGCCGTAGGGGCGGTACAGCTCAGCGACTGCGGCACGGCCCTCGATATGCCGCGGGTACCCGGGAACCGTCACCACGTAGTCGACGGTGATGTCCGCTGCGAGGATGTCGAAAAAGTGGCCGGGCTCGACCAGCCCAGCCAGGCCCTGTTCGATGATCCGAAAGAACGGATCGAGTGCAGCGAAGTCCGCCAGGTTGGCAATGGGCGCCTTCACGATGCCGCGTCTACTTCCACGCCGGAGCGGTCTTGGCGGCGAAGTCGGAGAAGCTGGTCGGTACCGCGCCGGTTGCGGCGAGAACATCGCCGTTGGGCTGGGAGCCGCGACCGCTTGCGATCGTCTCGGTGAGAGTGCGCAGGACCTCGCCGTATTCAGCCGGCACGCCTGAGCGGACCATCGCGTCGACCCATTCATCGCGGTCGGTGTCCCGGTAGACGATGGTTCGGTCGACCGTCGCGGAGATGATCTGGGCAGCCTCGTCGAGCGTCAGCGATTGCGGCCCTGTCGGGGCGTACGCGCTGCCGGCATGCCGCTCGGGCTCGGCGAGTGTTGCGGCAGCGACGGATGCGATGTCTTCGGCATAGACGAAGGCTTCGGCCCCTGTGCCGTTGGGCACGACGATCTCGTCGTCCACGGGCTTGAGGAACGTCTCGCTGAAGTTCTGCATGAACCACGCGGGGCGAATGATCGAGTGAGTGAGCGAGCTGCGCGACACGAGATCCAGCTCGACAGCGCGAAGCGCCACCTCCGCCGGGGCGTGCTCCATGCCGTAGGCGCTGAGACAGGTGACGTTCTGGACGCCGGCCTGCTCTGCCTGATCCAGGAAGTCAGACACCACACCAGCGAAGTCGACGCGCATCACCGGCGAGACGAGATACACCCCCGTTGCCCCTTGGAGTGCCCCCTCGAACGTTGCCGGGTTGTTCCAATCGAAGTGGATGTCAGCACCTCCTCGGGCGGCGGTCCGCACGGTGACTCCCTGTCCGGACAACCTGGCGGCTACGCGCGAACCGGTCTTGCCGGTTGCGCCAAGGACGAGGACGTGACGATCGACTGGGTTGTTCACCCATCCATGGTCATGGAGCGACGTGAGCGGTTCAATGAGTTTGACGCTCATTTCTTTGTGCAAGACACTCATCGGATGGACATCCTTCAAGAGCACCTGATCAGGGCACGCTCATCGGGAGGAGTGTTTGCCCGGTCCGTCGCGGTCGCGCCATGGGGGCTCCGGCTGCCTGGAACCATCCAGCTTGCTGTTCATGCGGTGGTCCAGGGCCACACCTGGCTCTGGACCGAAGGGAACGACGATCCCCTTGAACTGAGGCCAGGCGACCTGGCGCTTGTCCGCGGAGGACCGGATCACTTTGTTGCCCACGAGCCAGGCGCGCCCTGCGTCTCGCCGGCCGAGTTCCGTTCACTGCACGCCGTCGACGCAGGGTCGCTCGATCACCGCAGCGCGGTGTTCCTCTGCGGGGCCTACCGCTTCGCGGGCGACATCGGTAGGGGGCTCGTGGAGGCACTTCCGCCGGTGCTGTCACTCCCCGCGAGCGTTGACGACCCGATCCACGCAGTGGTCACGCTCCTATCGAGGGAGATGTTGCACGTCGAACCCGGCAAGCAGACGGTGCTCGACAGATTGCTGGACGTTCTCGTGGTGCTGGGGCTTCGAGCTGGCCTTACCCGCAGTGCAACCGCTCCAGCGTGGTTCCGCGCAGCCTCGGATCCACGCCTCTCGCCAACTCTTCAGGCGATGCACGCCAACGCCGGACAACCGTGGACCGTCGAGGAGTTGGCGAAGCTCAGCAACATGTCCCGAGCCACGTTCGCGCGCGTCTTTCAGCAGGCGCTCGGCCAGGCACCCATGAAGTACCTCTCAGACTGGCGCATGACTCTCGCGCGAGACCTTCTGCTCGTCCAGGACACAACGTTGGCCGAGATCGCCGACCGAGTGGGCTATTCATCCGTGTATGCATTCGCAACGGCCTTCCGTCGACACCACGGAGAGTCTCCGGGCCGCTGGCGGCAGCGAGAGGCGCTGGGCAGGCTCACCGCCACACGAGGTCATGATTGACCTCTCGCTGCGGTCAGAGCCCTGACGAACACGACGCCACCGCTCCGAAGATCACAATTACTCTTCTGCCGCCGATGGTTGGTTCCAGGCCAGCCGAGTAGGCGGTGACCGTGAGGTATGACTGCCGCGCTAACTGCCTTCGACGATGATCCGCTGCTGCGGATCGCCACGGCCGCCCATTTGGCCCGCTACCAGGGTGCGTCACGGTTCACACGAGTCCGACCTGCTGATCTTCTTCCGGTGGTTTTGCCGACGGCGACACGGTGGCGATCCACTGCACCCACAGTGGACGACACACCGGCGACTACGTCGGCATCAAACCCAGCGGCCGCACCTTCTCCTACAAGCAGATGCACATGATCCGCTTCAAGGATGGTAAGAGTGTCGAGCACTGGGCAGTCCGGGACGATGCGACCCTCATGCGCCAACTCACCGGTGACCTGAACGCCCCGCCCAGCCAAGCTCTAGACACCGCGCTCCATTGTGTGGCCGTGGCGTTCAGGCTGCGGTGGGCTGGGCGACGAGTAGGTGGAAGGCGTCAGGGCCGGAGCCCACGCCGCGGTGGTCGAGGAGCGTCAGTCCGGCAGCGGTGAGGGTGGCCTCAACCTCGGCTACCGCGCGTATCCGGAACCCGTGGGCGGTGACCGGCTCGCGGGCCATGGCCACGGGATCGCCGAAGCCGAGAACCAGCCGTCCGGCCGGGGACAGTACCCGGGCCAGTTCGTTGAACAAGTCATCGGGGACGAAGTAGATCGTGTTGACCGTCATGGCCGCGTCGACCGACGCGTCGGCCAAAGGCAGGTCCGTCATCGACGCCTCGTGCAACACCAGCCGCCCATCGGCGACGAGGCGCCGGTGCTTCCTCCGGGCACGATCAAGCATGACGCGGGAGACGTCCAACCCGTGGACCCGTCCGGCGGGGCCGACTCGGTCGAGCAACAAGGCCAGGCTCAGACCACCGCCGAAGCCGATGTCGGCGGCGACCTCGCCCGGCGCGAGTGCCAGCGCTTCGACTGCCGCCGCGACGGCGGCCCGGTTGGCGCGATTAAGCATCGATCCCATGCTCCGGCCCGCAAGGCCATGTGGATGGCGTAGCTGTCCTGCAAGACCGCCCAGCACTCTGTCCCTGATAGCCACGCGCTCATCATCCAGCCGGGACTTCCACTCCGCACACCGCACTGTCATGCCGCCGAGCGGATGTCAGCGGACAGGCTGACACAGCCCTAGTAGTTTCACCTGGCAGCCCGGCTTGTACGCTTTTGAAGGTGAAGCGAGTCCTTGTCACGGGGATGGCGGGGACCGGGAAGTCGAGCGTCATCCGAGAGCTGGTCGCCCGCGGGTACAAGGCTGTCGACACGGGTCATCGCTGGCTGCGAGGAGGGTCAACGGAAGTTCTACCCGCAGTTCGACCACATCGTCTTGCTGAGCGCGTCGCTCGAGACTCTGGTCGAGCGGCTTGCAACGAGGACCAACAAGTCCTATGGCAAGGCAGCCGAGGAGTTACGTCGCTTCCTTGACGATGTCGAGACCGTTGAGCCGCTGCTGCGCCGAGGGATGAGTCACGAAGTTCGAACGACGGCGCCGCTGAACGAGGTGGTGACGACCCTTCTGCATCTCGTTGACGCGTGAGAACGTGCCGCCGTCCACGGGTGGTGCGGAATGACGCACCTGCGCGAGACATCCGCCGACCGATCGTCACGAAGAGAGGCTGGCCGTTGAGGAAGGGCCGCTGACGTGCCGATGTGCGTGCGGTGGGGATCTCCGCCGAAACGCTTAGTCCGGCCGGGCTCCCGCGTGTACTACCTTGGGTGACCGTGGTCGGTTCCTACGACGGGTTGGCCGGTGTGTATGAGTGGCTGGTACCCGAGCCGCTGCTGACGCCCGAAGGGTCGGTCGTCGCCTTTGCCGGTGTCGTAGACAGCCTGGACGACGACGCCCGCGTCCTGGATTGCGCGGCCGGAATCGGCCAGCTCGCGGTCGGGCTGGCGCTTCGCGGCTTCGAGGTCGTCGCGTGCGATGCCAGCCCGGCCATGGTGGAGCGCACCCGGGTGCTGGCCGAACGGCACGGCGTCGATCTCTCCGCGATGACATGCGAGTGGGAGGATCTTGCGCGTCAGGGCTGGCAAGAGTCGTTCGACGTGGTCTTCTGCGTCGGTAACTCCCTCACGCACGCGGCCGGGAAGGCGCACCGGTGTGCCGCACTGCAGGGGATGGCAAGCGTGCTGCGCGAGCGTGGGCTGCTCGTGCTGACCTCGCGCAACTGGGAGCGGGTGCGTGAGCAGGGGTCTGGCCTGCAGGTCGCGGACCGGCTCGTGGAGCGCGGCGACGAACGGGCGTTAGTGATCCACGCGTGGACGATCGCCGACAGCTGGGTAGACCGGCATTTTCTCGACGTTGCTGTGGCACGGTTGGACAGCCGAGGCGGCGTGAGGACCCGAAGCGAACGATTGTCGTTCTGGCCGTTCCGGCACGAGGAGTTGGACGAGGAACTCCGCGCTGTCGGGCTCTCGCCGGAATCCACCACCTACGGCTACGAGATCGAGCGCTACCTGGTCACCGCCCGGCGCCACATCCCGATCTGATGACGGCGCTGCCCCCTCCGGCTGAGGTGACATTTCGCAGAGGGTCTACATCAGCCCACCAGGGAAGACTCTCAGAGGATCGTTGTTCCAGACGCACCGACGCCCGACACACCCGTTCATCGGGACATCCACCCGTGGGTGACGCGCGCATCTGCCGCGACGCGCGCGGACCCTTCAGCATCACGGGGACTGGTGGGTCCCAGCGACGCGAGAACCGCCGCAGGGCAGCCGAAACCTCCTGGACTGCCGCTAACGCGCTCGTCCGCGCCGTCGCCTTGCGCCATCAGACGCGTTCGCAGACCCACCGCATACCGACCTGGATCGGCGCGGGTATGCCCTTGCGGGCGATCTCGCTGTGCAGGTCGAGGCCCTCGATCAGGGTCCGGGTGACGCCGGAGTCGTAGCCGGCGTCGAGGTGGACGGTGACGTGATCGGGCCAGTGCGGGCCGACCTGGGTGGTGGCCGCGGCCAGGGTCGGTGCCAGCAGGGGCGAGTCGTGCCGGTTGGCGCCGGCGGCCACGATGCCCAGCGGTATGCCGGCGCCGTCGGTGGCCACCGACCGTTTCAGTCCGCCTTTGCGCCGGTCAACAGGTGACGGCCCGGCCTTGTCCCCGCCGCACGGGGCCTTGGTGATGCACCCATCCGCGTGG
>Ga0210378_10001658_pt1 | contig 11591 bp, 7 predicted proteins | sample PLM1_60_b1redo_FD_155465 | JGI IMG/M metagenome (GOLD analysis project Ga0210378, IMG submission 155465) | Groundwater sediment microbial communities from an aquifer in East River, Colorado, USA - PLM1_60_b1 redo | ecosystem: Environmental > Terrestrial > Soil > Riparian zone | place: USA: East... | reverse complement strand
GCGCGACCGGAAGCGTCTCCGCGACCACCGCCAAGGTCACCGTCACCGCCACCAGCGAGCAACCCACGCCGATGCTGCGGCCCCTCGGCGTCGAGCGCGTCACGGTCACGGCACCGCCTCCGCCACCCCACACACCGGACCCGCGCCGTAGCCGGCGCCACGCAGGGAGGGAACTCATGCGCGCTGTCGCGCTGCTTCGCCGCGTGACCTGGCAGCTGTTGTGCGCGGGATCGCTGCTCGCCGTCCTCGCCGGGGTCCCAGCCGGACTCGCCGCCTATGTCGGCTGGCCACTCCCACACACCATGCCGGCCCAAGACGAGTTCGCGACCCTCCTCACCTCCCCGGTCTCCGACACCGCCATCGTCAACCTCCTCGCCGTCGCGCTGTGGATCGTGTGGGCCGCGTTCGCCTACAGCGTCGCGGTCGAACTCCTCGCCGCTCTCCAGGGCCGGCAGGCTCCCCGGCTGCGGCTCATCTCCCCGATGCAGGCCGCCGCCGCCGTCCTTGTGGCGGGCCTCACGGCCGGACCCGTGGCCGCCACCGCCGCGGCCACCGCGCCCGTACACGCACCCTCGGCCATCGGGCCGGCGAACCCGGCCGCCACTGCCGCGGCCGCCGCCCTGCCCACGTCGAGCACACCAACGGATCGTCCGCACGGCACGACCAGCGCCGGACACACCCAGGCCGGTGAACTCGCGCCCGACCTGATCCTGCTGCGGGTAGGGAGCACCGGCCACGTCCACACCGTCGCCCGCGGCGACAACCTGTCCACGATCGCCCGCGCGTGGCTCGGCGACCCCGACCGGTGGCCCGAGATCTACGAACTCAACCGCGGCCGACACTGGCACACCGGAGGCACCCTCACCGACCCGGACCTCATCCACCCGGGATGGACCCTCGATCTCCCGAGTGACGCTCGACCACCGACGGCGACACCGCCTGCCCCCGCACCGACGAAACCGCCGACTCGGCCGCCGGCCCAGTCTGCGCCACCACCCGAACCCGGACCGTCCAGCCCTTCGCCGGACCGCAGCGCAACGACGAGCCCGTCACCCCGCCCCACCCCGGAGACGACCAGGCCCGCGACCCCCGCACCAGACGACTCGACCGCCGAGCAGGACCCCGACGGAGTGATCGAACCCGCCACGCCACACCCCGGCGATACGCCGACTCCACAGTCCACACCAGACACGGAACCCGACACCGATACTGAAGCCGATGGACCGTCGACCCCGGACCAGACCGACGCCGATCACGGCGTTGCCGTGCCCGGCGGATGGGTCGGGCTCGGCCTGGCCGCCTCCGTCGCCGCGGCCGGCGCCATGGTCTGGATACACCGCCGACGCCGCTACATCCCCGGAGAACTCGTCGGCGCCGACCTTCACGATCCCGACCTGCAGCCGCTGCCGCCCGTCGTCGCGCGCCTGCGCCACGGTGTCAGGCACCACGCGCCACAACTACTCAACGTCGAACCAGACAGCCATCCCACCGTGTCCGAGTACTTCGCCGCCGACGTCAAACCGCCGCTGCCCCCGCCCGGGCCGTCCGGGCCGGACCTGACCGGAACCGCACCCCAGATCGGACCGCGCGGCCTCGGACTCACCGGACCCGGCGCCGAAGCTGCCGCCCGCGCGCTCCTCGTGGCCACCCTGTCCAGCGGCAGCCCCGACGACCCGCCCGCTCGCGGCACCGCCGTCATCGCCGGCCGCGTGATCGCGACCCTGCTCGGCGCCGGCGCCATAACCCTCGGCGAAATCCCGCGTATGCACGTCGCCGCCAACCCCTCCGACGCCCTGACCGACATCGAAGAACACATCATCGCCCGCCGCCGCATGCTCAACGACTACGACGCCGCCGACCTCGACGCCCTCGACGCCGAGCACCCCTTCCACGAGACGATCCCGCAGATCCTCCTCCTCACTGAGGCGCCGCCGCCCGAACTCGCGGCGCGGCTGGCCACCGCTCTGCAACTAGGCCACCCACTCAACATCGTCGGCGTGATCCTCGGAGACTGGCCCACCGGCGACACGGTCCACATCCAGGCCGACGGCGGCACGAACACCATGGCCGAGTCTCGGAGCGGCCCAGGCCCTCGTGGACCCGAGGCGGACGGTCACACCCGACGCGACGCGAACCGGGTCGCCGTCCTCGACACCCCCACCACGCTGGACCTCCTGCACGTCCTGCGGGAAGCACACATCGGCGACCGCACCGACCCCACCGACCCCACCGGACCCAACACCGAGGCCCGTGCTGACTCTAACCACCTGCCCACGCCGCACCGTGGCTCCGGCGAACCCGTCGGCCCGCCGAAGCACGGAACGCCCCAACCGTCGACACCCAAGGCCGACGACGAAGGCCCTGCAGCGGCCAGTGCGGCCCCGCCACCGGACAACCCCACGACAGGCAGTGCCGACACGCAACGCGGCCACAACGGCCGCCGAGATGTCGATGAACCGGTGTCCGGCGCCCGCGCCGAAACGCGCCCGGCCACACCGAAGGTCGAGATCCGCGTACTCGGCACCCCGGCCGTGTACACCGCCGACGGCGAACCCATCGGAGGCCTCCGCAGCAGAGCCGCCGAACTCCTCGTCCACCTCGCCACCCGCCGCAACGGCGTCGACATCCCCGACATCCTCGACAACCTCAGCCCACAGGCCAAGAACCGCCGTGCCCTGGAACGCCTCTCCACCGAGGTCGCGAACCTCCGCAACCGCATCCGCGCCGCCGCCAGCCTCGACACCGTCCAACCCGTCGTCAACACCGGCGGCCGATACCACCTCAACCCCGACCTCCTGAACATCGACTGGTGGACCGTCCTCGACGCCATCACCGAAGCCACCAACACCCACAACCCCGCGCAGCGTGCCGAAGCCCTCCGACGCGCCGTCGACGCCTACCACGGACCGCTCGCCGACGGCTGCGACTACGACTGGATCGAAGCCGCCCGGGAGGCATCCCGCCGGCACGGAATCATCATCCACACCAAACTCGCCGAACTCGTCACCGACAACGACCCGGCCGAAGCCGCCCGCCTGTATGAGGCCGCCTGCGACCTCGACCCCATCAACGAAGAACTCGCCCGCCAATCCATGCAGGCCAACGCCCGCGCCGGCAACCCCGACGCCATCCGGTCCCGGCTCGCCAGCATCCGCGACGCCGTCAAGGACCTTGACGAGGACGAACCCGAGGATGCCACCGTCAACCTCGCGAGAAGACTGCTCGACGACACCGCGAACCGCGCGAGCCGGCACCGGCCTCCCGGCAGCGAACACCGCGAGATTTGACTGGCCCATGCGACGTCACCACGCGGCCCAGCCCGCGGCAACACGCGAGGACCCGGCCGCGGCCCCGTAATACGCACCTCGAGTCAGAAAGGCAACGATGGAGAGCAGGACCCCATTGCCCCGCGACCTCAGCCCACCATGGACCGTCCTTCCACGACTGAGCTCATCGCGCGCCGGCTCCCGCCACTCCAGACCCGCAGCCACGCGATCAACCGGCTGATGGCCGCGACCTTCGCACCATTCATGCTCGCCATCCTCGCTGCCAGCCGGACCGACGGCGCAGTAGCCGCGCACCGCAGCGAGGCGGTACTGATCACGACCGGGATACGCCCGCGACCCCGAGTACGTTTCTACCTCGCGATGGTGGCCGCGTTGACGGCGTACGTGCTGGCCACATCGGCGTCGCTGTACTGTCTCAGCGCCCTCGTCGGGCTGGTCGCCGGACCAACCGCCGACGCCGCAACCTACGGCGTCGGCGTCCTCGTGCAGGCCGGACTGATCTTCGCCGGAGGCGCCGGCTACGCCCGGCACCTCGGGCCTACCAATCGAAGGACACTGAAGAGACGAGCGCGCCGATTGGCACACGAGCACGGCTGCGTCCTGATCCTGGCCCATACGTTCGCCGCGGCCAGCGACGGTGCGCGGTCGACCAGCACGCTCGTTCGTAGACTCCTGCGGTTTGCTGACGAACACCGCATCGCAGTCCTTGCGCAGCCGCGTGATGCAGTGCTTGGCCGCCGGTGCCAGCGATTCGGCTTCGCGCGGCTCGACAGCAACCGAGAGCGGCTACTCCTGCGCTTGCCCAGATAACGCAGCGGCTCAGACCGGCGTGAGTCATTCCCGCGACGGACGAGAATCCGATGATGTAGTCCAGGCCCACCCCGCGCGCTGAGGAGCCCTCTCGGCGCGCCGGCACGTCGTGCGGCCTCTGTCTTACCTGCCCGCTACTGTTGTGAGCTATGAATAACTACGCAGGGCCAGCGACGCTCGTCCTGGCCGACGGCAGCCGCGCGCCGGGTGCCGTGAATCTCCGCCTTGACCCGGCCGGTTCCGGTCGGCCGCCTTCGTGGAGCGGCCGTTTCCGCGCCGACAACTCGAGCGCCAATGTGTTCAACGCGGTCGGCGGGAACCTCCCACTCGAACTGCCGAACGGGCAGACGGGTCAGGTGCTTGTGCAGAGTCTGGACAACGCGGTGAGTTCCACCCACACTCTGCAGCTGCTCGGCAACGGCGCGCCGCCGTTCTAACCTCAATCCGTCAGCGCGGGCTGTAGCCCGTTCTCATCGAATGTGATCCGGCTGCTGCGCTCTGAGCCGCAACGACAGATTGAGTGAGACGACCGGAGTCTCGGTTGTCTCATCCAAGTTGGCCAGCCAAGCCGGCTTGCCGGCGGGCGTCTCATTGAGCCTGGTCCGTCACACGGTCCCCACGCCCATCGTCGGCGTGGTGGTGACCAGCGCAAACTCGGTCGAGCAAGGAAAAGCAACCAACGCTGTTGCGATGCGATCCGTGCATTCGCGGGTGCCGGAAAAGCGCTCAACATGCCTTCCGCTTCCAGATATGGAGAGCCTTGAAGCGAATCACGCAGGAGGAAGCTTCGGCGGCGATGCGCACGGCAGGTATGCAACCGCTTGAACCTTATGAAAATACGAGTACGCCTTGGAAGTCGCGCTGTATCTCTTGTGGCAACATTGCATCGCCAAGGCTGTCTTCCATTCGTAGCGGCCAGGGAGGCTGTAAGCCCTGCGGCTACAAGAGGAACGGAATGTCCAGCCGGATTCCCAAAGAGCGGGCGATCAATGAGATGCGAGCTGCCGGCATCGAACCACTCGTCCCGTACCCAGGCGTGAACAAGCCTTGGGAATGCGCATGTAGTACCTGCGGCACGGTCGGAACGCCGATGCTGGTGAGTATCCGACGAGGCCAGGGCGGCTGCATACCCTGCGGTCATCAGCGCGGCGGGCTCGCGACCCAGATTGCAGAATCCGACGCCGTCGAACGGCCACCGTCCGGCGTGGACACCGGTGAACGGGCTGGTGGTGTTGCGGTATCTGACCAGCGCCGGTCCGTTGTAGCGCAGCGTGTGGATCTCCACCCCGTAGTGCTGGATCGTGGCCCACTGCGGCTGGAGGAAGTCGTAGGCCAGCTCCGGCCGGTCCGGGACCGTCAGGTAGCCGGCGCGGTGCACCCCGTGTTCGAACATGTCCAGCGGGCTCATCGCCAGGCCGGGGATCTCCGGCACGGTCAGACCGCGATGCGCCCGGCGGTGGTAGCACAACTCGATCCATTCCCGGATGACCGCTTCCAACTCATCCAGGAAGAAGAACGCGTGGTCCTCGACGTCCAGGCCGCGGCTGTGCACGTCGGCGCCCTTGTAGCCGGGCAGCGCGACCAGTAGCCCGTCGGCCAGGGTGCGGAACCAGCGTTCCAGCGGCGACTTGTCGGTGGGAGTCCTCGGCCGGGCCGGCTGCATCGAGATCCCCAGCCGGGCACACACACTACGAACATGGTTCGACAGGTAGATCTGGCCGTGGTCGTAGACGATCGTCTCGGCCGCGACCGACGGCAGCAACGCCCGACCCGCCGCGTCGATGAGCTTGCGGGCATCCACGACCACCGTCGCCGGCAGCCCGTGATACGGCAACTCGCCGGCCGCCTCGCCTGGCCGCGGCCGGGGACGCACCGTGTCGTAAAGGCAGCCGGCGACATCGGCCGCCTTGGTCGACACCGGGGTCAGCCGCAGCCCGCAGATGCAGCGGGAGTAGACGTCCATCGCCGCGGTCAACTCGACCTGCACCCACCGGCAGGTCACCGGCTCCATCGCGAAGACGTCCAGCCGGGTGGTGTCCAGCAGCACGTACTCACCCGGCCGGGTCGCCCGCAGCCGGCCATAGACGCCCTGCGGGCGGGAGGCGATCGACCGTTTGGCCTTCGCGCTGCCGGTGAACGCGTTCGTGCCCCGTCCCAGCTCCCGCAGCAAACCGTAGGCGGTGCTGCGGGCCGGAAGCGGCACCACATCGGGGCCGTGTTCCTCCACGAGGCGCTGTTCGATCTCGGCCAGCACGATCGCTCTGGTCGGACGGCTCGCGTTGACATGTCCGGCGAGCACCGCGCGGGCGGTGTCCAGCCACCGCGGATCAGCCCGCCCCAACGGGCCACCACCGCGGCCGGTGTCCGAGGGCAGCAGACCCGCCGGCCCGTCCGCGGTGAACCGGGCCACCCAGCGGCGCACCGTACTCACCCCGACACCCAACTCGGCCGCCTTCGCCGCGTAGCGGGCCATCAGCGGCACCCCGGCGGCGTAGGCGGCCCGAGGCTCACCCGGCAGCGCCAGCTCCGCGGACCCGGACCGGTAGCCGGTCAACAGTTCCTGCAGGTGCCCGACCCGCTCCGACAACCCCGCGTCCTGCGCACCGCCCAAGGTGGCCAACGTGATCCCCGCCGCCGACTCCGCCGGTGTGTCGCCGCCGGCGAGGCTGGTCGTCGGGTGCGACAACAGCCACCCGACGTCGACCTGGCGCAGCTCCTGCGTGCCGTTGCGGCGCAGCAGCAACCTGCGGCCGGTCATCTCGACCACGGCGAACACCCCGCCGTCGTGACGAACAAGCGACCCGATCCCCAGCACCGCGCCCCGCCCCGCCGCCGTCATGACCGCCGCCGCAGCATCGACTCCCCGGACAGCGGCCGGGTCAGGTCCGTGACCAGCCGCCCGTGCCACAACGCGGCCAGCACCGCCGGGCGGACCGTGTGCGCCGGCGCGGTCCCCGCCAGTCGCCGTTCCACAACAGACAGCAGCGTGCCCTCCCCGGCCGCCTCGCATGCCTTCCTCACCTCATCCACGGCGACGACCCACGGGCGGCGGTAGCCGGCCAGGAACCGAACGTTGTCCAGCAGCACCGGATCACAGCCTGACCACACCTCCCACCGCCAGCCGTGGCCGGTCACCAGCGTCTGCGGCCAGGCAAGCGCCGTAGCGACGGCCGCATCGGCGAGCCGCCCCGCCGGCTTGACGTTCACCACCGTCGCCGTTCCGCCGACCGACACCAGCAGAAAGTCCGGAACGTGGCTGCGCGTCACGCCCTCGACCGTCGCGGTCAGCCGAAACGGCTGCGCGTAGATCGCCGCGACATCCACATCGAAATCCGCCAGCATCAGCCGAGCCAGCTCCAGCTGACTCTCGAAGACCACATGCCCGGCCGTCGTGGCCGCCCAATACTCACCCGAGAGGTGCTGCTGGCCCTGCCGGGACCGGAACCGCCGCCACGGCGAGGAACCAACGAACTGCTCACATCGAAGCGCCGCCAACGGAACCGCCCGAACCTCCGCGTCGGCCCGGACCTGGACCAGCGGCCCGGCAGCAGCCCGCCGGCCTCCAGCGACCGGCCGGCCAGATAAGGAACGCGGCCCGCGTAAACCCACGCCCGCATTCAACCAGTAAGCAGTCGACTACCTTCAGCGACACGCTGTTGAGCAAATCGCCTCAGAAAAGCCCAGCCTCACTGTAGGTCTCAGCGACCTTGTCGGCCGCACGCTGCTGACCTGGGCATGGTGATGCCTTCTCCGCGATTTGTCGGCCGGTTATTCTCATTGATCTGTCACGTGCTCGACGATCTTGACGGCACGGGTTGGGTAAGGATCCGATCGCGACGCCACTGTCCGGGCCGTCTCGACTTTGCCCGTCTGGGGCCTGCTTGACTGGGTCGATGCAGCCCCAGGAAGTTCACGGCATCGCTGCGGCATTGGGCAGCACGGTGGTAGCGACAAAGACCTTGGCCGGCGGGTTCTCTCACGAAACGTGTCTGCTCACGCTGACCGACGGCCAGGTCGTTGCCCGGCTCGGCGGGCCGGACCCCGCGATCGAGGCCGCGGTCATGGCCGCGGCCCGTCGACATGTTCCCGTCCCGCAGGTCCTGCTGGTGATTCCGCCGGCGGCGGCCGGTGAGGGCGACCGTCCGGCCATGGTCGTCGAGCATGTGGCCGGGACGCTACTGAGCGAGGTGCTTTCCGGGGGCGAGTTCAATGAATCGGCCCTGGGTGAGCTCGGTGCTGAGGTGGGGCGTGTTGTCGCCGGCATCGGCGCGGCGACGTTCGACCGTCGAGGCTTCTTCGTCGATGAGGACCTCACCGTCCGCGCGGAGGGTCCGTGGTCGCAGCAGCTGGCCGAGTTCGCCGAGGCCTGCATGACCACCACGCCTGAGGCCCGTCTGGACGGGGCCACACGACGGGCCTGGGTGGACTTGTGCGCGACTCACGCCCCGGCGCTGATGAGCATCGATGACCACACTCGGCTGGTGCACGCCGACATCAACCCCAAGAACATTCTGGTCACGCGAACGCGCAGCGGCTGGCGCGTGGATGCCGTGCTGGACTGGGAATTCAGTTACTCGGGATGCGCTTATGGCGATGCTGCGAACATGGCCCGGTTCGGCGCTGACTACCCGGCGCGTTTCCTCGACGGCTTCCGCACGGCGTTCGCTGATCATCAGCCCGCTGACGCGGTGGTCGCCGAGGATTGGGGCTATCTGGGGCGCGTGTTGGACATGTTCGCGCTCAGCGACTTGCTTACCCGCCCTGTCGGGCATCCCGTCGCAGATCAAGCGGCGGAGCAGGTCCGACGCTGGACCATCGAAGGCGTGCCCCGCTCCGTTTGAGCTCGCTTCAGATTGAAGCCCTTCTGTCCCGTCGCAGTTGATCTGACGCAGCTCGGTTTGTGGCCTGCGGTGCGACAAGTAACTGAGACCGAGAGCGTCCACGTCGCATATGAACTGACGCAGCTTCACGCATTGGCACCCGGCGCCGGGGCCAACGTTCGGTATGGCCGATGAACAGCTCGGTGCGTCGACGGGCCACCGCGGCTTGTCCTCATTTCGTCACGGCATCCACCGCTCTCTGAACGCCGTCCTGGTCTGGGAGTACGGCCGTCAGCAGCGGGCGCCGGGCATCCTCATGGATCGAGTGCACTGCTGCGCCCGAGCATCGGCCTGTTCGGCGCGCAACGCGGAGTAGTCGCCTTGCTGGGTGTAGCGGCTGGTGATCGGCCTGGTCGAGTCCTCGCACTGCGTCCTCGTCGTCGTGTTCGAGTTCGTCATCTGTAGTGTCGTGGCGTGCAGATTCCGAGCCTCGAGCTGACCCCCGACGACCTCGAGCTCGTAGAGTGCGCTCGTCGCATCATCGATGCGAACACCGATGGCGAGGGCGGTGTGCACACCATGGGCGCGGCCGTCCGCGCCATCGACGGCGGGATGTATGGCGGTATCAACCTCTACCACTTCACCGGCGGACCGTGCGCCGAACTCGTCGCGCTCGGCCACGCACGCGCGTCCGGGGCACGGGAACTTTCCACAATCGTCGCCGTGGGAAATTTCGGGCGGGGACCCGTGGGCCCATGTGGCCGAGACCGCCAGGTGCTCTTCGACTATCACCCGAACATCCGGGTCATCCTGCCCACAACCACGGGGGTGCGGAGTGTCCGGATTAAGGACCTCATGCCACTCGGCGCGGTGTGGACCGTCGAGGAAGGAACACAGCAGTTCGACCCGGAAACCTTCAACGACTAGTTGGCCGCCACCTGGCGACCTGTCACTGCGGGTCGAGCGCGGCTCGCCCTCATTTCGTCAGGGCGTCCACCGCGCTCTCTAGACGCCGTCCGAGTCTGGGAGCACGGCCGTCAGCAGCGGGCGGCGATCGCCACGACGTCCGGATCGAAGTCGAGCAGCAACACCTGGTCGCGCTCAAGCCAGGCCGTCGACGCCACCACGCCCGACCGATTCTCACTAAGATGTCGGAAAAGACTCGGGCGACAGCTCCATGAGAAAAGCGACATCCTCATTGAAAACTACACTCACCGGTTGACCGATACGGACCCCACGCGCGGCCAAGAACGGGACGGGATTCGTGTCCACGCTGTTGAGTCGAACCTCGAAATGCAGGTGCGGACCGGAAGAGTTGCCGCTGGAACCCACAAGGCCGATCGGTTGGCCAGCCGCGACCCTCTGCCCAACCTGAACCGAAGGTCGCCGGAGTTGGTGGCAATACCGGGTCGTCACCCCCTGGCCATGATCGATATCGACGTAGTAGCCACAGCCCTTGACGGAAGGGCTGCCATCGGTGTCGCACGTTCCCTCGCTTACATTGCAGCGCACGGTGACCACGGTCCCCGCGGCCGCAGCCCGGATCGTGGTACCGCGCGGAGCACCGATATCGACACCAGCATGGGCGGGCCGACCTGTGGTGCGCCAGCCACTCACAATCGGACCAGGAGCGGGCAACGCCCAGCCCAGACTGCTCACGCACTGCTCAACTCCACCCGGCAATGCTCGCCCAAAACCGGAAACTACATCGTGGATGGGCATGCGGGTGATGGCGGCGACGAGGGCGACCGCGTCGGTCTCGTGTTCGGCGTACTTGTCCGGGTAGCTGCTGCGTTGAACGGCTTGGGCGGCCTTGGCGAGGGGCATCTGTTGCCAGCCGGCGATGGTGAGGAGCTTGTCGTAGAACTTCCCGGCGGCGTACGCGGGGTCGCGGAGTTGCGCGGGTGTGCCCCAGCCTTGGCTGGGTCGTTGTTGGAACAGGCCGATCGAGTCGTCTGGGCCGTCGGGCAGGTTACGCAGGCTGGATTCTTGGATGGCGGTGGCGACGGCGATGATCCACCCGCGGACCGGTACGCGTTTGTCGGCGCTGACGGTGGTGATGGTGGCGGCGTTGGTGACTTGTTCGGTGGTGTAGCCGGCGACGGCCGGCCATCCACGGGTCGGTGTGGGAATGGCGGTGGCGCCGCTAGGCAGAGGCCCGGCGCACCTAGCGGCGGCGCCGCCGCCGAAGAGCAGGACACCACCGGCTGTGCAGGCGAGGACTATCGCGATGACGGACGCGATGATGCCGCCGAGTCCTTTGCCGGTCATGGTCGCCGCCAGCTGCGGGCTCGATGGGCGGCGGCGCGGGCTGCGGCGCGGGTTCGGAGCGCGGTGTTGACGGACATGGAAGCCTCCAGAAACGCAAAAAGGGCGCGCTATGCGCGCCGGGAAACGGCAAGTGAGGTGTGGTCAGGGGACGAGACCAGCAGCGGTCGCCATGAGCGGTCCCGGGTAGTGCGGACGGTCCGGTTTGCGATGGATGGGCGACGGCATGGGCACCGGCGAGCGGGTCGGCAGGGCGCGGGGCACAGCGAGACGGATGCCTTTGGCGGCGCGGTGGGTGGGTCGGCAGTGCCGATGGCCCACCCACCGCGTGGTCGTCGGTTATGCGGGGCCGGTCGCCGGGCCGGTTGTCGGTGGCTGGTGGCCGTTGGCGTTGCGGGCCATTTCG
>Ga0210378_10001656_pt1 | contig 11602 bp, 11 predicted proteins | sample PLM1_60_b1redo_FD_155465 | JGI IMG/M metagenome (GOLD analysis project Ga0210378, IMG submission 155465) | Groundwater sediment microbial communities from an aquifer in East River, Colorado, USA - PLM1_60_b1 redo | ecosystem: Environmental > Terrestrial > Soil > Riparian zone | place: USA: East... | reverse complement strand
TGAACACCCCCACCCACGACACCAGCACCACCGCGCCGACGGCCGTCCAGATCAGCGGCGTGTACCGCTCGGGATAGACGACGTTCTCCAGGTACCGGTCGATGAAGCCGGCCGGACCGAGTTCGGGCTGGCCGGCGCGGCGGCGGAACACGTTCTCCAGGTAGGTCAGTGGGCAGGTGATCGAGAACGCGATCGTCGCCACGCCCCACCCGACGGCCACCAGGTGCGCGATGAGCCACCGTGGCCACCGCCAGGCGAGGAAGCCGCCGAACGCGACGAACACGAGGAAGCCGAAGTGGACCACCATCACCACGTCGGCGAGTACCCGGTCAAGCACACCTTCACGATCTCACGGTTGGCCCACACGCTCCACGGGACGCTTCTCCTCGACGGGCGCCGGGCCGTCGAAGATGATGTGCGATCCGGAGTCGGCGTGGTTCAGCGCCCAGAGCCCGACGGCGTCCGCCAACGCGAAGACCACGGCGACCAGGATCGCGAGCACGAGCCGGCGGCGACGCTCCCGGCGGCGCCACTCCGCGCTGACCCGGCCGTAGGCGCCGGGGTCGGCGGTGACGCCCGTGGCCAGCGCGTCGAGCGCCTCGCGGAGCCGGTCCTCGGCCGTCGGTGGGCTGGTCATCGGTGTTCCTCCTCCTTGCCTGGCAGCCGAGAGTGGCCGGTCAGTACCCGCGTCAGTGCGGCCATCCCCCGCGCGGTGTGTGACTTGACCGCGCCGCAGGAGATACCCATCGCCGCGGCGATCTCGGTCTCGCGCAGGCTGAGCCAGTACCGCAGCACCAGCGCCTCCCGCTGGCGCGCCGGCAGCCCCTTGAGCGCGTTGACGAGCGCGCGCTGGTCCTCGCGGAGCAGCGCCTCACTCTCGGCGGAGTCGGTCGGGCCGCCCGGCCGTTCGGTGTGTTTCCGCACCACCTGGAGGTGCCGGACGCGCATCCGCACCAGGTTGCAGATCACCGAACGCAGGTACGGCAGCGCCGCCTCGGTGCTGCGGAGCCGGTTCCACCGCCGGTAGAGCTGGCAGAACGCCTCCGCGACGATGTCCTCGGCGTCGTCGGCGCCGAGCAGTACGGCCAGCCGGAGCAGGCCCGTGTAGTGCTGGTCGAAGAGCGCCACCAGCGCGGACTCCCTGGTCAGGTCACCGGGGTACGGCGGTAACCCAGCCGACGCAGGCTTCACGGGCGCCGGGTCCACGGGTCGGATGCGAGCCATCGTCACCGCACCCCCACGCTGGCGGGTTCGGCGGCGGCACGGTCGAGCAGCGGGGTGAGGGCAGCGGCCACGGCGAGGTTGAGCAGCAACGCCACCACCGCCGCGTAGACCTGCACCGTCCACTCCCCTGCTCCGACTGCGATCACGGATGAGAATCCGCCCCAGACCACCATCAGCGTGCCTGACACCATGCCGACCGCCCAACCGGCGAGCAGCGCCCCGCGGTGGAACCACGCGGTGAAGAGGCCGATCGCCACGGCCGGGAACGTCTGCAGGATCCACACTCCGCCGAGCAACTGGAGGTTGATCGCGTCCTGGTCACGCAGCCCGAAGACGAACGCGAGCGCCCCGACCTTGGCGATCAGCGACACGAGCTGCGCGACCCGGGTCTGGTTCTTCGGAGTGGCGGTGGGGTGGAAGTACTCGACATAGATGTTGCGGACGAACGAGGTGGCCGCCGCGATCGACATGACCGCCGCCGGCACCAGCGCCCCGACCGCGAACGCCCCGAACACCAGCCCGGTGAGGACGGCCGGCGCCAGCTCGCTGACCAGCAACGGCAGGGCCGCCTCCGCGTTGCCCGGGGGCGCCTCGATCCCGGCGGCCAGCGCAGCGACGCCGAGGAAGCTGAAGAGCGCGAGTACGGCGGTCCACGCGGGCAGCGCCACGGTCACGCGGCGCACGGTGTCGGCGCTGGACGCCGCGAACGTCGCCGTGAGGACATGCGGGTACATCAGCAGCGCCATCGCCGAACCGAGCGCGAGCGTCGCGAACGCCGGGAACAGCTCCGGGTCGAGCGTGAGGGAGGCGCCGGCGGCAAGGTTTGCCTCGGCGGCGGTGAATATCTCACCCGGACGGCCGAGCCGGCGCAGCACCAGCACCACGACGGCGAAGACGGCGGCGAAGATGATCACACCCTTGACCAGGGAAATCACTGCCGGCGCCCGCAGCCCGTGCCGGTACGTGGCCACCGCCAGGACGGCGAAGACCGCCACCAGCGCGAGGTCGCCCGCCGGACCGTCGGGGTAGATGCCGCCGGCGGTCAGCACGGCCCGGATCCCGAGCAGTTGCAGCGCGAGGTACGGCATCGTGGCGAGGATCCCGGTGACCGCGACGGCCAGCGCCAGCAGCGGCGAGCCGTACCGGCCACGTACGAAGTCAGCGACCGTGACGTACCCGTGCTCGCGCGCCGCCGTCCACAACCGGGGCAGCAGGACGAACGCCAGCGGGTAGACGATCACCGTGTACGGGACCGCGAAGAAACCGAGCGCGCCGACGCCGTAGACCAGGCCGGGGACCGCCGCGAATGTGTACGCGGTGTAGATGGTGCCGCCGAGCAGGAACCAGGTCACCACGCCACCGAACTGCCGGTTCGCCAGCCCCCACGACTCAGGGGTGGGCAGCTCGTCGCGGCGGCGGAACCATCGCGCCGTCACCGCCAGTAGGGACGTACCACCAATTACAGTGAGGAAAGCCGCAATCGTGGCCGGGTCACTCATCTATCACCCCCTACGCGGCGGACTCCGATTCTCAGTTGCGCACGCTACGACTTTCGGTGACACGAAATGACGTCGAAATCTTGGGTAAACCAAATCGCGGGTACGAGCAACTGAGCGGCGAGACCCACAAACCCGGCTCGGGAGGTGGCAGATGGCCCGACGGTTGATCGCAGCCGCGTGCCTGGTGGCACCGTTCGTCGCCCTGCTGTGGGTGCCCTGGTACGCCTCCGACAAGCCGCGTCTGGCGGGGGCGCCGTTCTTCTACTGGTACCAGCTCGCCTGGGTGCCGGGGAGCGCCGTCCTGATGGCGATCGCGTACCGCCTCACGCGGCGCACCGAACCAGCCGACCACCGACCCCCAGCCCATCCCGACCCCCACCCGGGAGGACCAGCATGACCGTGCCCAACACCCTCGGGGCAAGACTGAACCTCAAAACAGTCCTCATCTGGTCCGCCGTCGCCGTCGCCGGCGCCGTGGCCTGGGGAGTCCTCGCCCTCGCGCGCGGCGAGAACATCTCGGCGATCTGGCTCGTCGTCGCGGCCCTCTGCTCGTACGCCATCGCCTACCGGTTCTACGCCCGCTTCATCGCGCGCAAGGTCCTCGGCGTCGACGACAAGCGGGCCACCCCGGCCGAGCGCCTGGACAATGACGTCGACTACCAGCCGACCGACCGGCGGGTGCTCCTCGGCCACCACTTCGCCGCGATCGCCGGCGCGGGCCCGCTGGTCGGGCCGGTCCTCGCCGCACAGATGGGCTACCTGCCCGGCACGATGTGGATCATCTTCGGCGTCATCTTCGCCGGCGCCGTCCAGGACATGGTCACGCTGTTCTTCTCCATGCGCCGCGACGGCAAGAGCCTCGGCCAGATGGCGCGCGAGGAGATCGGCCCGTTCGGCGGCGTCGCGGCGCTGCTCGCCGTCTTCTCGATCATGATCATCCTGCTCGCGGTGCTGGCGCTCGTCGTCGTGAACGCGCTGGCCAGGTCGCCTTGGGGCACGTTCTCGATCGCGATGACGATCCCGATCGCGCTGTTCATGGGCTTCTACATGCGGGTCATCCGGCCCGGCCGGGTCATGGAGACCACCGGGATCGGCGTGGCCCTGCTGCTGCTCGCGATCGTCGCCGGTGGCTGGATCGACCAGTCGAGCCTCGCTGACACGTTCACGCTCAGCCCCGAGGCGCTCGTCTTCTGGCTCGTCGCGTACGGCTTCGTCGCATCGGTGCTGCCGGTGTGGATGCTGCTCGCGCCCCGGGACTACCTCTCCACGTTCATGAAGGTCGGCGTCATCGCGCTGCTGGCCGTCGGCGTGTTCATCGCCGCGCCGGTGATGCAGAACGAGGCGATCACCGACTTCGCCCGCAACGGCAACGGGCCGGTGTTCGCCGGGTCGCTGTTCCCGTTCGTCTTCATCACGATCGCGTGCGGCGCGCTCTCGGGATTCCATTCGCTGGTGGCGTCGGGCACCACGCCGAAGATGATCCAGAAGGAGTCGCAGATCCGGCTGATCGGCTACGGCGGCATGCTGATCGAGTCGTTCGTGGCGATCATGGCGCTGGTCGCCGCTTCCATCCTCGACCCCGGCCTGTACTACGCGATGAACGCCCCGGCCGGCGTACTCGGCGCCACCGTCGAATCGGCATCCACTGCCGTCGCCAACCTCGGGTTCAGCATCTCGCCTGGCGAGTTGCAGGCTGCGGCCAACGCCGTCGAGGAGCAGACGCTGGTGGCCCGTACCGGCGGCGCGCCGACGTTCGCCCTCGGCATGTCGGACATCTTCTCGAGCTTCCTCGGCGGCGACTCGCTCCGGGCGTTCTGGTACCACTTCGCGATCATGTTCGAGGCGCTGTTCATCCTCACCACCGTCGACGCCGGCACCCGGGTCGGCCGGTTCATGCTCCAGGACACGCTCGGCAACCTCTACAAGCCGCTGTCGAACGTCAGCTGGAAGCCCGGGCTCTGGGCCACCAGCGCGGCGGTCGTCCTTAGCTGGGGCTACTTCCTCTACGCCGGTGTGACGGACCCGCTCGGCGGCATCAACCAGCTGTTCCCGCTGTTCGGGATCGCCAACCAGCTGCTCGCCGCCGTGGCGCTCACCGTGGCCACCACGATCCTGATCAAGAGCGGCCGGCTCAAGTGGGCCTGGGTCACCGGCATCCCGCTCGCCTGGGACGCCGCGGTCACGCTCACCGCGAGCTGGCAGAAGGTGTTCTCCGGTGACGTGAAGCTCGGGTTCTTCGCCCAGCGCGAGCGCTACGCCGACGCCCTGGACCAGGGCAAAGTGCTCGCACCGGCGAAGAACCTCGACCAGATGCAGACGGTGGTGACCAACTCGACCGTGCAGGGCACCCTGGCGGCGTTCTTCGCGGTCATGATCATCATCGTGATCCTTGACGCGGCCCGGGTCTGCGTACGGGCGATCCGCTCGCGGGAGGGGCTGAGCACCGCCGAGGCGCCGTTCGTCGAGTCCAAGATCGTCGCCCCCGCCGGCATCTTCCCGACCGCCGACGAGCGCCGGGAACTGGCCGGGGTCGGCGCCGGTGGCGATGGGACGGAGGCGCCGCCGCGATGAGAGCACGCCAGCTCGCCGGCCGGTTGTGGTGGTACCTGCGCGAGGTCAGCGGCGAGTCCGCCTACGACCACTACGTCGCGCGCGCCCGCCACGGCCGGCCCGGCGAGCCGGTCATGACGCGGCGGGAGTTCGAACGGCACCGCGCGGACGAGCGCGGCCACGATCCCGGCTCCCGTTGCTGCTAGTTCCGGTGTTCGCCGGCGGTACTCCCCCGCTGTTCGCCGCGGTACTGCCCCGGTGTTCGCGGAAAGCGCGGGGAACGCTGCGGCGTGGCGCGGACGGAACCGCGAACAGCGGCGGGCTGTCGTACCCGGCAGGCATCCTCTGCGGTATGACGGACCTCTTCACCGAACGCTGGCCGCACCACAGCGCGCTGGAGATGCTGCGGTTCTGGGCGGCGGGAGACTTCAGTCCCCCGCCGCACGCGGCAGCAGCCGGCCTGCTCATCACGGGCGCGCCCGAGCCCGGCGTGCTGGAGCTGCGGTGGGATCCGCCTGCCCACCTGGCCAACCCGGCCGGCATCGTGCACGGCGGATACACGTCGCTGGTCTGCGACGATGCCGCCGGGCTCGCGGCTGCCAGCCTCGGCGAGCGGTTCCAACCGCCGCTCACGCTCGACCTGCACGTGAGCTTCGTTCGGCCGGCACACATCGGGCGGAGCTACACCGCGAAAGGCACGGTGGCGCACGCTGGAAGCCAGCGGGTCATCGCCGACGCGCAGATCTTCGACGACCGGCAGCGGCTCGTCGCGCGAGCGCACGGCACCTTCGCTACCCAGCGCCACGCCGATCCAGCGCGCCCCGGATTCACCCTGCCCGGGCCGAGCTGAACGGTCGAGCCCGAGTTTGGTGAGCTGGCAGATTCCAGCGGCCACGAACTGTCGGGGAAATTGGGGCATCGGCCGCCCAGTTATTGCCCGCGTGTCCGGACAGTCCGGTTTCGGCGGCGGGGGCGGGTGCCGGTGCAGCCGGCCGCCCCGGCGGCGGGGGGGTGCCGGTACGGCCTGCCGCCGGTCTCCCCAGACCCTAGGCGCCGACCTCGTTGGCGAGGCGGGCGAGGTAGCCGGCGAAGCGGTCCCTGTCCTCCGGCAGCCAGGCGGCGGTCAGCTCGGCGAAGGTGTCGCCTTGCCGCGCGCGGGCGCCGTCCAGCCGGACGCGCCCGGCGGCGGTGAGGTCGAGGACGGAGCGGCGGGAGTCCAAGCGGTCGGCGCGGCGGCTGACGTCCCCGGCGGCGACGGCGTCGCTGAGCATCCGGCTCGCGACCGAGCGGTCGAGGCCGAGTTGGTACGCCACGGCGCCGATCGTGGGTTCGTGCGCTGCGGCCAGCGCTTCCAGGACGAGTACGCGCTGCCCGTTCTGGTCGCCGTCGGGCCCGGACGCCCAGCGGCGCGTCCAGAACCGGACGAGCCGGAACAGCGCGGGGCCGCCCGCGCGGTAACTTTCCACATCACGACGGTATCGCATGCAATCTGCACACAGCCCGGCAGCAGCGAGGCCTCTCGCCTCCGCGCCGCGATCCGCCGCTCAAGCCGCACCCGATAAGAGCACGCACCCGATAAGAGCACGCACCCGCCAAAACCAACCGGTCGCCGCCAGCCAACGGGGGGAAGCGGGCTGACGGCGACCGGCTATCGGGCAACGACGCTGGGTGGAGGGCGCGGCGGGCTGGATTACTGCCCCGCCGCGCCCGTAAGCATCGTTACCCGACGCAGAGTTGCTGGTAGGCGCGGCGGGTCTGGTCCATCTGGCCCACGATCTTCGGGTCGTACGTCTGGCCGTTGAACCGGATCCGGACCCACCCGATCGAGGTCACCAGGTCCTGAAGCGGCTTCGCCAACTGCTCGTCGGCGTTGGCCCGGGCCTCGGCGATCTTGGCCTGCCGGGTCCGCAGCTCGGTACGGTCGGCGGCCGAGACGGACTCGGCCGAGACGATCTTGCGGGCGAGCTTCGCCAACCCGAGCACGTCCTGGGCGGTCGACTGGCAGGCGCCAGCCTTGAATGCGGACGCCGCGGGCAGATCCTCCGGCGGCAGGTCCGACTCGTCGGCGTTGGCTGCCGTGCACGCGCTGGCCAGGCCCGCCACGAGCGCCAGTCCAGCCAGGGCCGCGAGGCCGCGTTTGGTGAGGTGTCGCACCTCATCCTCCTTTGCTTGGTGACCCCGTGGGTCAGCTCTCGTTGACGGCCTTGGTGTTGGCGACGGCGACGTACGGGAAGTGCCCACGGAAGTCCTGCTCGTTGGCGTCGACCGCGTCGCCGAGGCCCTTGACGGCGTCGGCGGCGTTGCCGAGCAGTACGCCCTCAGCGGCCTGGAGGGTGATGTCGATGACGTCGTCGCCGAGGCGCCGCCCGTTCGGGAAGCCCGCGGTGTCGCCGCCGACCACGCCGAGCCGGTTCGGGCTCTTCGCCGGCGCGATCGACATGTTCAGTCGCAACTGCTCGCTGGGGCGGAACCGCCCACGGTCCACGTCCTGGTTGAGCTGCTGGGAGTTGAGGTCCACCGCGACCGGGCCACACGCCTTGCAGACGCCGGTGAGGAAGACCTCGACCAGGTCGTCACGGGGCGTGGCCGGGGCCGGGATCATGTAGATAGCCTCGATCAGCTTCGGCACCTCGGGCTCCTGGACGAACTTCAGGAACTTCGCGTCGTCCGCGGGGCGGCTCGCGTTGAACTCGTCCTTCTTGCCGACCGGGATGACCACCTCGTTGACCAGCGGCATGCCGAGCCGGGACACCTGCACGAGGTCCTTGGTCCGCTCACGCACGTTGTTCCGCTTGATGACCTCGGTGGACGAGCGGGCCGTGCTGGCCCAGATGCCGATCACCGGGTTGCGGTCGGCGTCGCCGTTGAGCGCGAGCGCCGCCTTCGGAATCTGCAGGGCCAGGGTGTTGACGTTGAAGCCCTTGAGCGTGTTCTGCCCGACCTTCGAGAGGTCGGCGCCGTAGAGCAGGTCGAAGACGCGCAGGTCGGCGAAGAACGGGTCGTCAGCCTGGCCGGCGAATGCCTTGATGCCGGCACCGACATCAACCACGGCCTGGTTCGAGAGCTTCTCGTACTCCGGCATCGACGCTTCGCCGGTCCGGGACGGGGCGACGATGCCGTTGTCGACGAGCGTCAGGCGCCCGTCGCGGCTGATCCGCTCCAGCGTGTAGGTCTGGACGAAGTTCAGCGTCTCGTCGTTGAGGTTCCGGACGACGCCCGTGTTGTACAGGAACGTGTTCTGGTCGCGGAAGTTGTCCTTGAAGGACCACCGGTACGTGATGTCGGCCCGCGCGTCGCCGTCGCTGTCGATGTTGATGTCGTACGCGGTGTTCTGGGCGAACGCGTAGAAGTTCGGCCCACCGTTCGGCTCCTGGAACGGGATGTAGTTCGCGATCATCGTCACCGTGTCCGGATGGTCCGGGCTGACGAACGCGTAGAGATCGGTGTTGTCCAGCCGGGGCTCCCCGGCGATCAGCGGTGCCTCCCGGTGGCTGGACGCGTTACCCGTCTGGGGGGCAAGGGTCGCGATGCCAGCCGCGGCGGTGGCTAACGCCACCGCGCCGACGAGGAACCGCCGGCGGGGCTTTCCACTTCTACGTTGTTTCATGAGTTCCTCTTCCAGGGACGCACACACAGCGGCGCTGGGCCAGTTGCCGAGCCTGTCTCTCTCTGCGGCGGACCGCAGCGCACAGGGGTACGTGGCCAAAGCGCTTTCGGATCATCCGCGGCAATTTCGAGCGCCGATGAACCTTGCGGGGCACTGCTCCGAACCTCTGTAAGGAAGCACCGCGACCCCCGCTGACCGGGTCGTGGGCACAGCCAGGGAGGGCCTCGTGCGAGGACTGTCCACAACACGCGCCCGGATGGCGGGCGCGACCGTGGTGGGAGCACTACTGGTGGTGGGTGCGGGAGCCGCCCCGCGCGGCGAGGAGCCGGCCGGCGACCGGCCCGCCACTCGGGCACAGGTGGTGAGCCGTCCCGGACCGGGGCAGGATCTCGCCGCCGGCATCGCCCGCACCCAGGAACACCTGCGCAAGCTGCCCGGCGACTGGGCGACCTGGGCCGAGCTGGGCATGGCGTACGTGCAACAGGCCCGGATCACCGCGAACCCCTCCTACTACCCCCGCGCCGAAGGTGCCCTCAAGCGCTCGCTGGAGGTACGCCCCAAGGACAACGCACTCGCGGAGACCGGCCTGGGCGCGCTCGCCGCCGCCCGCCACGACTTCGCCGGCGCCCTCCGCCACGGCCAGCAGGCCACCAAGCTGGACCCGTACCTGGCGACCGCGCACGGCGTCGTCGCCGACGCGTTCATCGAGTTGGGCCGGTACGACGAGGCCTACCAGTCGGTCCAGCGGATGATCGACCTCCGGCCGGACGTCGCCTCCTACACCCGCGCGTCCTACACCTGGGAACTGCGCGGCGACACCGCCCGCGCCCGCGCCGCCCTGGAGCAGGCCCTCGCCGTCGCCCCCACCACCGCCGATGCCGGCTACGCCCTGTTCTACCTGGGCGAACTGGCTTTCAACGCCGGTGACCTCACGACTGCCGCGGCCCGCTACGAGGAGGGGTCGCGGCGGGCCGCGGATTACCTACCACTACGCGCCGGGAAGGCCAAAGTGTTCGCCGCGCAGGGCAAGACCGCCGAGGCGATCACCGAGTACCGGGCCGTGGTCAACCGCCTACCACTCTCCGGCTACGTCGCCGAGCTGGGTGACCTGCTCGCCGCCACCGGCGACAAGGCCGGCGCCGAGCAGCAGTTCGCGCTGGTCCGGGCCGAGCAGAAGCTGCTGGCCCGAGGCGGCGTCGACACCGACCTCGAACTCGCCCTCTTCGACGCAGACCATGGCGCCGCGGCGGCCGCGCTCACCGGGGCCCGCCGGGCGTACGCGAAACGCAAGAGCGTCTTCGCCGCCGACGCGCTTGCCTGGGCCCTGCACGCAAACGGGAAGTATGCCGAGGCCCTGAAACACGCCCGCGAGGCGGTTCGCCTGGGCACCCGCAACGCCCAGTTCTATTACCACCTCGGCACCATCGAGGCCGCGCTCGGGCAGCCCGCCGCCGCCCGCACCCACCTCGCCCAAGCGCTCAAGATCAACCCCCATTTTTCGGTACGCCACGCAGCTGACGCCAATACCCGGCTGGCGAGTCTCGGTGGCCTCCGATGAACCGCCGCGTGGTCAAGCTGGCGGCGCGGGCTGGTGCGATCCTGGTTGCCGCACTCGCGATCAGTGCCGTGATCGGCGTCGAGCCCGCGGCCGCCCACCCACTCGGCAACTTCACCGTGAACCAGTACGCCGGGGTCCGGGTCGGCGCCGGCGAGGTCCGGGTCGACCACATCGTCGACATGGCCGAGCTGCCCGCGTTCCAGACCAGGAACTCCGATGTCGACGGTGACCACAACGGCACGGTCTCGACGCCCGAGCGGGACGCGTTCGCACGGAAGTCCTGCGAGCAGATCGCGAGCGGCACGCGCCTGCTCGTCGGCGGACGGACGGTCACGCTCGCCGTCGACCGCGTCAAGATCACCTTCCCGCGCGGGCAGGGTGGACTCGACACCCTGCGGCTGGAGTGCGCGCTGCGCGGCGCGGCGACCGTCGAGCGGCAGACCAAGATCAGCTACCGCGCCGACGCCTACGCCGACCGCATCGGCTGGCGCGAGGTGACCGCCATCGGCGACGGCGTCACGCTCCGCCGCAGCGACGTCCCCACGGAGAGCCGCAGCCGGCGCCTGACCAAGTATCCGGCCGACCTGCTCAGCTCGCCGCCGGACGTCCGCGCGGCGAAGCTCACCGTCGTCCCCGGCGGCCCGCGGGCGGGCGGCGATGCGGCGGGGCAGGGTGACGAGTCAATCCTCGCGTCCGGACGCGGCGTCGACAGCCTCACGAGAGCGTTCACCGACCTGATCGGACGGCCGCAGCTCTCGCTCGCGTTCGGGCTTCTCGCCGTGGCTATCTCGATCGTCCTCGGCGCCGCCCATGCGGTGGCGCCCGGCCACGGCAAGACCGTCATGGCCGCGTTCCTCGTCGGCGAGCGCGGCTCGTTCCGGCAGGCCGGCGTCGTGGCCCTGACCGTGACCGTCACCCACACCGCGGGCGTACTCGTCCTCGGGATCGTGCTCACGACGTCGGTGGTGCTTGCCCCGCAACGCCTCTACGCCTGGCTCGGCCTGCTCAGCGGGTTGCTGCTGGCTGGCGTCGGCGGCACCCTGCTCCGCCGCGCGTGGCGCAACCGGCAGGCGGCACACGGGCACTCGCATGACCACTCGAACGACCACTCGCATGACCACGACCACGGGCACGATCACGGGCATCACCACCACCATCACCTTC
>Ga0210378_10001655_pt1 | contig 11610 bp, 10 predicted proteins | sample PLM1_60_b1redo_FD_155465 | JGI IMG/M metagenome (GOLD analysis project Ga0210378, IMG submission 155465) | Groundwater sediment microbial communities from an aquifer in East River, Colorado, USA - PLM1_60_b1 redo | ecosystem: Environmental > Terrestrial > Soil > Riparian zone | place: USA: East... | reverse complement strand
CATCCTTGACGGACAGCGCCGTGGACGTCGTTGTCCAGCCCGACGGGAAGATCGTCGTCGGCGGCATCGCGAACTTTTCGTGGGAGCCACCGCACCACCCGGACTACGCGCTCGCGCGCTACAACGCGGACGGAAGCCTGGATGCCGGCTTCGACGGAGACGGCAAGGTCACGACCACCGGCACGTACACCGAGGATGTAGCTCTGCAAGCGGACGGCAAGATCCTGCTCGCGGGCAGACAAGTCCTTCGCTACAACCGTGACGGGAGCCTCGATTCGAGCTTCGGCGAGGGCGGGAAACTCCCCGATGCCGGGGTCAGCGCCCTCCTGGTGCAACCCGACGCCAAGATCATCGCCGTCGGCGGAGCGCGCGGCGACTTTTCGATCGCGAGACTGCATCCCAGCGGACAAGTGGATGACAGCTTCGGCGCGGGCCTAACCGATTTCGGCAGCACGGATGATTTCGCCTCGGCGGCCGCACTCCAGCCTGATCGAAAAATCGTCGTCGCCGGATCGTCCAGCGTCCGCGGTCTGCGGGCCAATCTCGCTTTGGCCCGCTACCTGAACCCCCCGCCGCCGCAGTGCGTCGTCCCGAACGTGCGCGGCAAGACCCTGCTGCTCGCCCGACGCTCGGTCACCCGGGGGCGCTGCGAGGTGGGCCGCGTCAGCCGCAAGCTTTCGAAGCGAGTGGAGCAAGGCCGCGTCATCTCGCAGAGCCGTCGCCCCGGCCTGCGCCTTCCCGCGGGGAGCAGAATCAACGTCGTAATCAGCAAGGGCCGACCACGCAGTAGATAGCGCGCGATCCTCTGACCTCACGCGCGGGGCCTCGGCATCAATATCCTCTGGAAGAAGGCGCTTGGAGTGAAAACAGCGCTGCGCATCCTGTCCAGCCTCGCGGCGGTCGCGATCGTGACCGCCGTCATCTACGCGCTCGAGCCGATCGCGCCAATTCTCAGCCTGGGCGTCCTCTACCTGTTCGCAGTCATGCCCGTGGCGGTCCTCTGGGGGCTCCCCTACGCGCTTCCTGTCTCGGTCGCGAGCATGCTGGCGTTCAACTGGTTCTTCCTCCCACCCAGGCACACCTTCGAGCTCTCGGACTCGGAAAACTGGGTTGCGCTCGCCGTCTATCTGGCCACCGCCGTCGTCGTCAGCGGCCTCGCCGCCCGCTCGCGACGACGGGAGGTTGAAGCCGAGCGGCGAGCAGAAGAGGCGTCTCTGCTCGCTGAGGTCTCGAGCGCTCTCCTCGAGAGCGCACATGTCCAGGACGAGCTCCGCGCGATCGCGGGCCGTGTTGCGCACGTGCTGGGCGCCGAGCGTGGGCGAATCGAGCTCGATTCGCTCCGGCGCCCCGACCCGCCCGAGTCGTCGTATGACCTCGTCGCGGGTAGCCGCGCTGTGGGTCGCCTGTACCTGAAGGATGAGGTCGACGCCCAGATCGCAGGACGGCTCCTCCCCGGATTGGCATCGCTTCTGGCCGTGGCCGTCGACCGCGAGCGCCTGGGCCGCCGTGCGCTCGAAGCCGAGACTCTTCGGAGGAGCGACGCGACCAAGACGGCGATCCTGCGAGCCGTAAGTCATGACCTTCGATCGCCATTGACGGCCATTCGCGCGGCAACCGAAGGTCTCGGCAATCCCGGCTTGGATCTGACCGCCACCGACCAGGCGGCTCTGCTCGCAACGATCGAGGACGAGTCGAAGCGGCTCGACAGTCTCGTCTCGAACCTGCTCGACCTGTCGCGCCTCGAAGTCGGCGCCGCCGAGCCGAGGCCCGAGTTCTGGACGGTCGAGGGGCTCCTCGGCCAGGCCCTGGCCGAGCTCGGGCCCCCGGCCGACCGCGTCTCTGTCGTCCTGGCCGACGACCTGCCGCCGATCTACGTCGATGGCGCCCAGATCGAGCGGGTGCTCGTCAACCTCCTCGAGAACGCGCTCAAATTCTCATCCTCCACCGATCCCGTGGAGCTCAGTGGCGAAAGCCGCGAGGGCGACGTCGTGGTCCGCGTGTTCGACCGCGGGCCGGGGCTAGGTGGAGTGAACCTCGAGCGGCTCTTCGAGCCCTTCGAACGGGGAGGCGACAGGGCCGCCGGAAGAGGCACCGGGCTCGGCCTGGCGATCGCGAAGGGTTTCGCCGAAGCGAACGGCGCGCGGCTGTGGGCCGATCAGGCCGTTTCTGAAGGCGCGTGCCTCGTTCTGTCCATCCCGGCAGCTCCGGCTCCAGTGGAATCACGCGCATGACCGCGCCCCCAATCCTGGTGGTGGACGACGAGCCCCAGATCCTGAGGGCGTTGGAGACGACGTTGCGTGGAGCCGGGTACACCGTGACGACGGCGGCCACCGGCGAAGAGGCGCTCACGCTCGCGTCGGTCCGACCGCCACAGGCAGTGATCCTCGACCTCGTGCTACCCGATCGGAGCGGCGTCGAGGTCTGCCGCGAGCTGCGCGGCTGGACCGAAGCGCCGGTGCTGATCCTCTCGGTTGTCGGAGAGGAGCGCGAGAAGGTCGCAGCCCTCGACGCCGGCGCGGATGACTACGTGACGAAGCCTTTCGGAGTGGACGAGCTGCTGGCCCGGTTGCGAGCAGCGCTCCGCCGAGTGTCGGACACGGCGGAGCCTGTCATCCGGATCGGCGAGCTCGAGATCGACCTCGACAAGGCGGCCGTCCGGCAGAACGGCGAGCTCGTCCGGCTCACCCCCAACGAGTTCGCGCTGCTGCGTCTCTTCGCCGTGAACGAAGGCCGCCTCCTCACACACCGGAGGATCCTCCGCGAGGTCTGGGGCCTCGCGTATCAGGCGGAGTCGCACTACCTGCACGTCTACGTCTCCCAGCTTCGGCGCAAGATCGAGCGCGACTCTGCGCGACCGCGCTTCTTGCTGACTGAGCCTGGGGCGGGGTACCGCCTGGTCGACCCGGAATCCTGAGCCTTTCCTGAGGCCGGCGGCCCTAGCGTCAGGTCGTGACGCAGCGTCAGCTTGCTCTGAAACGGACTCTCATCGGTCGCCCTCGAGCGAGCGCCGAGATGGACAGGACGCTGCTGTCGAAGCGGCTCGCCCTTCCGATCTTTGCCTCGGACCCGCTGTCGTCCGTTGCCTACGCGACCGAGGCCGCGCTAGTCGTCCTGATCGCGGCGTCCGCGACTTCCGCGGGGCTGGTGACGCCGATCTCGGTCGCCATCGCCGCCGTCATGGCCGTCGTCGTGCTCTCGTACATGCAGACCGTCCGTGCGTACGAGACGAGCGGCGGAGCGTACGTCGTCGCGCGCGAGAACCTCGGCCGGCTACCAAGCCTCGTCGCGGCCGCCGCCCTCCTCGTCGACTACATCCTGACCGTGGCGGTCTCGGTGGCCGCCGGCGTCCTCACCCTCACGTCCGCGGTGCCCTGGCTCGAGAACCACAGCGTCAGCCTCTCGCTCGGCTTCATCGCGCTCATGACTCTCGTGAACCTGCGCGGGGTTCGCGAGTCGGGCCTCCTGTTTGCGGTCCCGGCGTACGCCTTTGTGGCCGCGATGTTCCTGATGATCGCCACGGGGATCGCCAAATGCACCGTCGGCACCTGCCCTCAGGCCGAGGTGCCAGACCCGATCGCCGCCGGGGCGGGCGCAGTGGGTGTCTTCGTCATCTTGCGTGCGTTTGCATCCGGAGCGGCTGCCCTCACGGGTGTGGAGGCGATCTCGAACGGGGTGAGCGCCTTTCGGCCTCCGCACGGAAGGAACGCGGCTCGCACGTTGCTGGCGATGGGCGTGATCGCGATCACGCTCTTCATCGGCGTTTCCTACCTCGCGATTGCGATGGACGCGCGGCCCAGCGAGAGCGTCTCTCTCATCTCCGAGATCGCGCGGGCGTCATTTCCGGATGGGTCTTGGTCCTCGCCCATGTACTACGCAGTACAGGGTCTTACGTTCGGCATCCTGATCCTGGCGGCCAACACGTCGTATCAAGGTTTTCCTCGTCTGGGCGCGGTCCTGGCACGAGATCGGTTCTTCCCTCGACAGTTCGTCAACCTCGGCGACCGCCTCGTTTACTCGAACGGAATCGTCGTCCTGGCCGGAATCGCTGCGCTGCTGATCTGGATCTTCCACGCCGACGTGATCTCGCTGATCCACCTGTACGTGATCGGGGTGTTCATCGCGTTCACCCTCTCGCAGGCGGGGATGGTTCGCTACTGGCTTCGCCGCCGGGAAGCAGGCTGGCGCAAGAGCGCAATCGTCAACGGGCTCGGAGCCGCAGCGACCGGGCTCGTGGCGGTCCTCGTCATCGAGGCCAAGTTCACGGCCGGCGCCTGGATGGTCGTGATCGCAATCCCACTCCTGATCGGGTTCTTCCTCGTGATCAACCGCCACTACCGGATCGTTGCCCGGCGCCTCCAGGCGGGGGCAAACGCGGTTCGAAGTGCCGGTGAGGCGACGAACACCGTCGTCCTCTATGTTGAGGCGCTCGACGAGGCGACAAAGATCGCCGCGTGGTACGCGCGACAGGTCGCGGGCCGCGACTACCACCCGGTCTGCGTCGACAACGGACGCGCTCGCCCTGACCCGCGTGGGCGCTGGTGGGAATTCAGTGGCGGCGGGGCTCGGATCGAAACCCTCGAGGCTGCCGCGCGACCCGTCGACGCTGTGCTCGACTACGTCTGGACGCTGCCGCGCGGCGAGTCGAATTTCCTCACCGTGATCGTCCCGGAGCTGTTCCAGCGGCCCTCTCTCTTGTCCGCGATCGCTCGCAAGCGCACGACGTTCTCGCTGAAATTGCGACTTCTTTCGGAACCTGGGGTCGTGATCACGAACGTCCCGGTCGTCTCGGGCCAGGCGCCGGCCGACCCGCAACGAGCTGTCGCGCGCGTCCTGGTCTCGGAAGTCCATGCCTCCTCGTTGCGCGCCGTCAACTACGCGCGGTCGCTCGGCCTCCCTGAGACGAAGGCGGTCTTCTTTGCCTTCGATCCAGGTGAGGCGCGACGAATCGAGCGCGACTGGGACCGCGAGGGTCTCGGCCTGGAGCTCGAGATCGTCGAGGCTCCATTCCGCGACCTCGGCGACCCGCTCCTCTCCTACCTTCGGGAGATCACGGCCGACCCGGATGTGGTCGCCTCGGTCGTCATGCCCGAGCTCGTCTTCAACGGTTCGCGCAGGCTCCTGCACAACCAGCGCGCGCTCTACATCAAAAGGCTGCTGCTCTTCGAGCCGCGTGTCCTGCTCTCGAGCGTCCCCTACCACCTGCCATGAGGCTGCTGGTTGCGTACGACGGCTCGCGGGCGGCGCAGCGCGCCCTCGAGCACGCGGCTGGCCTCGCTGGGCGAGGCGCGACCGTTGCTGTGGTGAACGTCATCCCCGCCCAATCGCTCAGCTCGCGCCTCGAGACGGTGAGCGACGCTCAGAGGGATCATCAGCGACAGCTTCTGCGCCAAGCGAGCATGCTGCTGGCCGCGCGGAAAATCGAGATTAAGACGGTGGCCGCGGTCGGGGATCCGACGACTGAGATCCGGACGGCGGCTGAGAAAGACGGCGCCGATATCGTCGTCGTCGGCAGAGGAACCATGAGGCACCGTTTGATCCACGGCTCGGTCAGCACGAGGCTGGCGCGCCGGGCGCCCTGTGACGTGCTCATCATCCACTAACACCTTCGCGCAACCGCTAGCTTCCCTCACGTGGAGGGAACGGCCGCCGCCCACGAGGAGCGAGTCACTCCGCTCGAGCTCTTCTTCGACCTCGTCTTCGTTTTCGGGATCACGCAGGTCACGAGCCTGCTCTCCGACGATCCGACCTGGGGCGGGGTCCTGCGCGGGATGCTCGTCTTGGGCGCGCTGTGGTGGGCTTGGGCCGCGTATGCCTGGCTGACGAACACGCTGAACCCTGAAGAGGGCGCCGTGCGGCTGGCGGTGTTCGTGGCGATGGGCGCCATGCTGATCGTCGCGCTCGCCGTCCCCGAGGCCTTCGCCGACCACGGCGTCCTTTTCGGCCTCGCGTACTTCGTTGTTCGGGCCATGCACCTCGCGCTCTACGCCATCGCCGCAAAAGGCGATCACGACCTTCTCGGCGCGGTACTGCGCATGACGCCGTCCTCGATGATCAGCAGCGTCCTGCTCGTGACGGCAGGCTTCCTGGAGGGCGACGTACGAATCGCGCTCTGGGTGATCGCGCTCGCGACCGACTACCTCGGGGTGCTCGTCGGCCGGGGCAGCGGCTGGCGCGTCTCGCCCCGGCATTTCGCCGAGCGGCACGGGTTGATCGTGATCATCGCCATCGGCGAGTCCATTGTCGCGGTCGGGGTCGGCGCCGCCGGGCTGCCGCTCGGCGCCGGCCGCGTCACAGCTGCGCTGCTCGGGGTCGCCGTGGCAGCGGGGTTGTGGTGGGCGTACTTCGACTGGGCCTCGATCGCCACCGAGCGCATGCTGGGCCGGGTGACCGGCGCGGAGCAGGCCGCGCTCGCCCGCGACGTCTACAGCTACTTGCACCTGCCGATGGTGGCCGGGATCGTCCTCTTCGCGCTGGGGATGAAGAAGACGCTCGCGGATTATGGCGACCCGCTCGAAACCATCCCTGCTGCAGCTCTCTGTGGCGGGCTCGCGCTCTATCTGCTCGCGCACGTAGTGCTCCGCTACCGGACCTCAGGGATCTTCGGTCGACGAAGCATCGGTCACGGGCGGCCTACGGCCGTGGTCGCCCTCGTCGCTCTGTTTCCGCTTGCGCTCGAGCTCCCGGCGCTAGCCACCCTCGCAGCCGTCACGGCCGTGGTCGTCGGGCTCATCGCCTACGAGGCGATCCGCTACCGGGAGCCACGGGCACAGATCCGCGCGGGGGTGGATCCCACGCCCCAGTTGATGTCAGGCGGCCGATGAGAATCGGCCTCCTGCATCCAGGCGAGATGGGATCGGCGATCGGGGCGGCACTGCGGGCGAACGGGCACGAGGTGCTGTGGGCTTCGAAGGGGCGGAGCGACGAGACGGCAAGGCGCGCCGCCGACTTTCGAGACGTGGGCAGTGCCGAGGAACTGGCGCGCACCGCCGAGGTGATCATCTCGGTCTGCCCGCCGCATGCAGCGCGAGAGGTGGCGCAATCCGTGGCCGGCTTCGAGGGCACCTACGTCGATGCGAATGCGATCTCGCCCGCGACCGCGCGCGAGATCGGAGGCCTGGACGGCGGCATCATCGGGCCACCCCCACGCGAGGGCGCGACCACCCGGCTCTACCTGTCCGGACCGGGGGCGCAGCCGGTCGCCGACCTGTTCGCGGGCACCCCCGTCGATGCACGCGTGCTCGGTGAGGAGATCGGCGCCGCCTCAGCGCTCAAGATGACGTTCGCCGCCTGGTCGAAGGGAAGCGCAGCGATGCTGCTCGCGATCCGCGAGGTGGCGCGCACCGAGGGCGTCGAGGAGGCGCTACTCGACACGTGGCGGGCCTGGCTCCCCGAGCTGTTCGAGGAGTGGGAGCACGCCTCGAGCGCGGCCGGCCGGAAGGGCTGGCGCTGGGTCGGCGAGATGGAGGAGATCGCCGACACGTTCGCGGCGGCCGGCCAGCCGGACGGGTTCCACCGAGCCGCCGCGGAGGTCTTTCGAGCACGAGGGGAGTAAGGTCGCCCGCGTGGGCGAGGATCTCTCGCAGTACACCCCGTGGCGCATCGCGGGCCGGTACTTCGAGTCGTGCAACTGCGACGCGATCTGCCCCTGCCGCATGGTCGACGGGAACAAAGGCGGCCGCTCGACCCACGGCATCTGCTTCGGCGTCCTCTCCTGGCTGATCGACGAGGGCCGCGCCGGCGATGTCGAGCTCGCAGGGCTGGCGGCAGCACTCGTCTGCCGGTACGACGACGACGAGCCCGGATCCCCGTGGACGTTCCTCGTGCACGTGGACGCGCGGGGTGACGAGCGCCAGCGGGAGGCGCTCGCGAGCATCCTGCTGGGCCGCCTGGGAGGCGACGACGTGCTCGCGCTCCCGTGGGTGCGCAAGCCGAGTGAGCTGGTCAGGGTTGAGACCAGCCCCATCGAGCTCACGACCGGGCCTGCAGGTCACGAGCTCCGGGTCGGCCAGAAGATCGAAGCGAGGGCAGTCCGCCCAGTCGGAACCGGCGAGGTGGTCAGGTGCATCATCCCGGGCTACCACCAGCCGGGCACCGAATACGTGGCCGAGGAGCTCGCGGTGGATGACACGCCGTTCGAGTGGCAGCTCGCAGGCAACTGTGCATTCGCGAGCTCCTTCGCGTATGCGTCTTAGGCTGCGGGTCACCGCGCTCGTCCTCGGCGGCGCGCTGGTCGCCTGGATCGTGACCCTCGAGCGCATGCGGGGGATGGACACCGGTCCCGGCACCGACCTCGGCGGGCTCGGCTGGTTCCTGGGCCTGTGGGTGACGATGATGGCCGCGATGATGCTGCCCTCGGCGGCGCCCATGGCCTTCTTTTTCGGCCACGTCTCGAGCGCTCGGCGGACCGCGATCTTCCTCGCCGGCTACCTCGTCGCCTGGACGGCCTACGGACTGGTGGCCTTCGGCCTCTACCGGGCGATCCGCGCCTCCGACGTGGGCTTACTGAGCTGGGAGGAGCGGGGCCCGCTGGTTGCGGGAGCGGCGATCGCGTTGGCCGGCGGGTACCAGCTGACGCCGCTCAAGAGCATGTGCCTGCGCCATTGCCGCGCGCCCCTCCACTACGTGCGGAGCAGGTGGCGCGACGGGCCGCTCGGCACGCTCGGGATGGGCCTCGAGCACGGGCTGTTCTGCATCGGCTGCTGCTCGGGGCTGATGCTGGTCCTCTTCGCGCTCGGCGCGATGAGCTTGGTCTGGATGGCGCTGATCGCGGGCGTGATCTTCGCCGAGAAGGTGCTCCCGTTCGGCGCGCGGCTGCCCGCGGCGCTCGCCGTCTGCTTCGTCGTCCTGGGAGCCTGGGTGGCGGCAGCGCCCGGCAGCGTCCCCGGCCTTACCGAGCCGGGCAAGGCTCCGTCGATGCAGATGCACGGAGGCTAGGAGGGCGTCTCGCCGGCCAGGATCGTCGTGAGCGTCGAGAAGTCGATGTTCCCGCCGGAGACGATGCAGACGATCTTCCCTTCGCCGGCCCGGCCCGAGAGCGCGGCCGCCGGAGCGAGCGCGCCCGCTCCTTCGGCGATCACGCGCACCCGCTCGGCCAGCAGGCGGATCGCCGCCGCCGTCTCGTCCAGCGACACCGTGTAGGCGCCGTCGAGCAGCGGCTCCCCGAGCGCCCACATCTTGGGCAGGAGCGCCCGCGCACCGGCTCCGTCGATGAACGAGTGCTGGTACTCGACCTCCGTCGGCGTCCCCGCCTCCAGCGTCGCGTTCAGGGGCGCAGCGGTCTCCTGCTCGACGGCATAGATCGTCGCCTCGCGCCGCTTCGCCTTGATCGCGCTGGCGATGCCGACCGTGAGCCCGCCTCCACCCCAGGGGATCAGCACGGCGTCCACGTCCGGGAGGTCCTCGAGGATCTCGATGCCGATCGTGCCGTTGCCGGCCATGACGTCCTCGTTCTCGACCGGGTGCAGAAAGAGCCCCTCGACACCGTCGTACCGCGACTCGACGATCACGTTCCACCAGCGATCGAAGGGCTCCTTGATCACCCTCCCGCCGAGTCGCTCGATGGCGTCCACCTTGGTCTGAGGGGCATGGTCCGGCGCGATCACCGTGCAGGGCACGCCGAGCTCACGGGCCGCCCACGCCACGCCCTGGGCCATGTTGCCCGCGCTCGCGGTGACGAGGCCCTTCTCGACGTCCTTCGGGTTGGCCCGCCGGGCTGCGTTGTACGCGCCGCGGATCTTGAAGGAGCCGATCGGCTGCAGGTTCTCCAGCTTGATGTAGATCTCCGCGGGCTCGCCGGCGTGGAGCCGAACGAGCGGCGTGCGGACGGCGGTCCCGGCCAGCGTCTCCTGGGCGGAGCGGATCGCGTCATACTCGATCAGAGCTCGACCTCGGTGCCGGTGCCGCTCTCCCGCGCCTTGCGGACGACGTACTCCGCGGCGGCGAGATCTTCCACCGCGAGGCCGAGTGAACGGAAGACCGTCAACTCGTCGGGAGCAGACCGGCCGGGACTGGAGCCGATCAGCACCTCGCCGATCTCACCCTTGATGTGGTCAGGCCCGATTGCCCCGGCGTCGAGCGCGTCCCGGTAGTCGAACGCCTCGGTTTCGGCCGATTCGCGGCGGTCGACGTAGAACGACGACTCGGCGACGGTCGCGACGTCGAGCTCCCGCATCTGGGGCGGCCGGCCCCCGACCACGTTCACGTGAGCACCCTCCTTCAGCCAGTCGCGCCGCAGGACGGGCTCGGTCGAGCTCGTCGCGGTGACGACGACGTCTGCGTCGCGCACCGCTTCCTCGGCGCTGTCGACGGCCTCGGCGCCGGCTTCGTCGGCGAGCGTCTGAGCATGCTCGGCGGTCGGACTGTAGATGCGCACGCGCTCGAAGTCGCGCACCAGACGCAGCGCCTCGAGGTGCGACCGGGCCTGCACACCGGCTCCGAGGATGCCGAGCTCACGTGCGTCCTCGCGCGCGAGCAACCGGGTGGCGACCGCCGAGACGGCGGCGGTTCGGATCGCAGTGATCGCCGAAGCGTTCATCAGCGCTCGCACCTCGCCGGTCTCGCCGTCGAAGAGCGTGACCGTGCCCTGGTGCGCGTCGAGCCCGCGCTTCGGATTGTCCGGAAAGACGCACACCGTCTTCAGGGAATAGAGGGGCGAGTCGCCGCCGCGATGGGCCGGCATCAGCCCGATCAGGCTCGGCTCGTCCTCGGGCTTGACGACAAAGCGGAGCGGGACGTGAACCTCCCCGCGTGCCAACGAGGCGAGCGCTGCCGACATCGCCTCGATGCAGCCCTCCATGTCGAGGAGCTGCTCGACCTCCTCCTGGTTCAGCACGAGCATCAGGGAAAGAACGACGCTAGCTCATCGCGTTCGGCCGGCGAGAGCTCGACCTCCAGGGCCGCGATCGCCGGCTCGAGGTGCTCGGGCCGGCGTGGCCCGACGACCACAGCCGTGATGCGAGGGTCGGTGAGGAGCCAGGCGAAGGCGAGCGTGGGCATGTCGACTCCGCGTTCGGCGGCCGCGTCCGCGAGCCGGTCGAGGCCGTCGTAGACGGCATCGTCTTGGAGGTGCAGGTACGACTCAGGTCGCATCGTCATCCGCGAGCCGGGAGGCGGCGTCTCGTCGCGGCGGTACTTGCCGGCCAGCCAGCCGCCGGCGAGCGGGCTGAACGCCGTAAACGCCATCCCTCGCTCGGCACAGTGCTCGAGCACCCTCTCGGACTCCCGGTCGAGGAGCGAGTACGAGTTCTGCACGACCTGGACGCGCCCGCCGGCCTCGTCGAGCCAGGCGACGTCGACGTTGCTCGCGCCAACGGAGCCGGCCTTCCCGTCGCGGACGGTCTCGTCCATCGCGTCGAGCGTTTCCGCGATTGGCGTCTCTGGATCGGGCTCATGGATCAGATACGTGTCCACCCGCTCGACGCCGAGCCTGGCCAGGCTTCCATCGATCTGGCGCAGGATCCGCGCGCGAGAGAGGCCTTGATCGTTGGGATCGCCCTCGACTGAGTGGAAGACCTTCGTCGTCAGCGTCGGCTCGTTCCCGGTCCGAGCCCGCCAGCGGCCGATCCAGGTCTCGCTGCGCCCGCCGCCATACGCGTCCGCGGTGTCGACGTG
>Ga0210378_10001653_pt1 | contig 11624 bp, 9 predicted proteins | sample PLM1_60_b1redo_FD_155465 | JGI IMG/M metagenome (GOLD analysis project Ga0210378, IMG submission 155465) | Groundwater sediment microbial communities from an aquifer in East River, Colorado, USA - PLM1_60_b1 redo | ecosystem: Environmental > Terrestrial > Soil > Riparian zone | place: USA: East... | reverse complement strand
TTCAACCCTCGGCCGCCGGCCCGCGCCGCCGTGCAGGCTGCCGTCTCGGCCTGGATGCGCCGTGGCGCCCCCTACCGGTTGGACGATCCGACGCTGGTCCGGGCGCTGCTCTGGACGGCCGTCGAGCTGGGCCGGCCGATCCAGTTCCACGTCGGGTACGGGGACGCCGACATCCGGTTGCACCGGACCAACCCGTCACTGCTCACCGACTTCCTGCGCGCGGTGCCACGCCGGGTGCCAGTACTGCTGCTGCACTGCTGGCCGTACCAGCGCGAGGCGAGCTACCTCGCGGCGGTCCTCCCGCACGTCTACCTCGACGTCGGCCTCGCGCTGAACTATGTCGGTCCGAGCCGTGCCGTGGCCGTGCTCGCCGAGGCGCTCGAGGTGACCCCGTTCGGCAAGATGCTCTACTCGTCCGACGCGTTCGGCCTGCCCGAGTTGTACCACCTCGGCGCGCTCGGATTCCGGCGCGCGCTCGCCGAGCTGCTCGACGCCCGGATCACCGCTGGCGAGTGGTCGGCCACCGACGCGCGGCGACTCGCCCGGATGATCGGCGTCGAGAACGCGGCGCGCGTCTACCGGCTCCTGACTAGCTAGTCTCGCCGAAGGCGACGCCCAGGCTGGTGAGGTCGACCGGGCGTCGCGCTTCCTCGGGGACGTGGTCCACCAGCGGGCGCATCACCTCCAGCGCGGTGAGGATCTGGCGGCCTACCCGCTCGGCCGGGCGCATGGCGTCCACCGAGACCAGGATGCCGCGTTCGCCGTACCAGGCGACGATCGGATGCGTCACCTCGTGGTAGAGGTCGAGCCGCCGCCGGATGACCTCCTCCGTGTCGTCGGATCGATGCTCGAGGGCGGCGCGGGCGAGCAGGCGACGCATCAGCTCGTCGTCGGAGGCTTTGAGATGCAGCGCGACGTTCGCGGTCATCCCGAGTTCGCGGCCGATGAGGTAGGCCGCGCGGGCCTGTTTCATGTTGCGAGGGATGCCGTCGAGCACGTACCCACCGCCGGCCGCCTTCGCGGCGACGAACGCCTCCCGGACCATGTCCAGCACGATCTCGTCCGGAACCAGCTCGCCGCGGTCGAGGCGCTCCTTGACGGCTCGGCCGAGCTCGGTCTGCCGAGCGACGTGATCGCGGAGCAGGTCTCCGGTCGCGATGTGGGGAATGTCGAAGTGCGCGGCGATCACCGCCCCCTGGGTTCCCTTACCCGCACCCGGGGGAGCGATCATCAGCACGCGCATGGGTTGCCTCACACCTCGTTAGTCAGCGGCTTTCCTGGTGAATCATCGTCGGGGACAAGGCAGCCGTCCACCGACGCGCGATACGCTGCCCAGAGCTGTATGTCCCCTCGGCGCGCAGGGGAGGTGCGACCGTGGCGCCCGGCCCGTCCGTCCCACTCGAACCCGCCGCCGTCGGGTCACCGCCGGACGCAGCCGCGAACCAGACCGCCGGGAAGCCGCTCGGCGCCGCGCAACCTGTTCCGTCGGCGACCCGGCCCGCCGGCTCGGTCACCCGCCAGCCGACGCGGCGCCGACCGTCCGGCGAGCCGCCACCGCTGCCCCGGCAGCTCAACGCGTCGGGAAAGTGGTGGTTGCTGCTCGTCGCGGCGTCCGCCGTGGTCTGGCTGATCATCGCCCTCGTGGAGGGCACCGGGGTGACGATCTGGGTCGCCGACCACCGCGTTCTCACCTGGATCACTGGTGCGCGCAGCCCCGCGCTCACGAGCGTGGCCAAGGTGGTCGGCGGGCTCGCCACCGCAGGAGCGCTGCTGGTGCTCTGGTGGGCGACGCTGGTGGTACTGCTGATCTTCAAGCGCTGGCGGCACCTGCTCATCTGGATCGGCTCGCTGCTGATCGTCCAGGCGGTCGTCAGCATCACCTCCGAGGTGATCGCCCGCCCCCGCCCGGTCGGCATCGAGATCCTGGGCGACTGGGAGGGGTACGCGATGCCGTCCAAGCCGATGGCGATCCTCGCCGTCGTGCTGGTGAACGGGCTGTACACGCTGGTCCCGGCGGGCCGTCCGCGCGGCATCGGCAAGCTGCTGGTCGCCGCCGCGCTCACGGCGACCGGCCTCTCCCGGCTCTACCTCGCCCAGGACGCGCCGAGCGACGTTCTGGTCGGCGTCATCATGGGCGTGGCGATCCCGCTCGCGGCGTTCCGGCTGTTCGCCCCGAACGAGATCTTCCCGGTCACCTACCGCCGCGGCCGCACCGCGCATCTCGACGTGACCGGCCGCCGCCGGAACGCGATCCTGCGGGCGTTGGAGGACCAACTCGGCGTCGTCCCCGTCGACGTGAAGCCGTTCGGCCTGGCCGGCTCCGGCGGCTCCACCCCGTTACGCGTGACGGTCAAAGGCGATCCCGACACGTACCTCTTCGCCAAGCTCTACGCCACCAGCCACCTGCGTTCGGACCGCTGGTACAAGCTCGGCCGGACGCTGATGTACGGGCGGCTGGAAGACGAGAAGGCGTTCAACACGGTCCGCCGGCTGGTCCAGTACGAGGACTACCTGCTCCGGTTGCTCCGCGACGCCGGTCTGCCGGCGCCGGCGCCGTGCGGCATCGTCGAGATCACCCCGGAGCGGGAGTACCTGCTGGTCACCGAGTTCATCGACGGCGCCCAGGAGATCGGCGACGCGGAGGTGGACGATGCGACCATCGATCAGGGCCTCAACATCGTCCGGCAGCTCTGGGAGGCCGGGCTGGCGCACCGCGACATCAAGCCGGCCAACCTGCTCGTCCGCGACGGGCGGCTCTACCTCATCGACTCCGCGTTCGGCGCGGTGCGGCCGAGCCCGTGGCGCCAGGCCGTCGACCTGGCCAACATGATGCTCGTCCTCGGCCTGCGCACCGACCCTCGCCGGGTGTACGAGCGCGCCACCAGGCAGTTCTCGACCGAAGAGATAGCCGAAGCGTTCGCGGCCACCCGCGGCCTCACCATGCCGTCACAGCTGCGTCGCCTGATCCGGCAGCAGGGGCGCGACCTGCACGCCGAGTTCTGCGCGCTGCTGCCCGAGCCACCGCATCCGATCCGGATCCAGCGCTGGAGCCTGCGCCGGGCGGCACTCGTCGTCGCCGCGGTGATCGTCGCGCTGATCGGGATCGCGGTCACGATCCCGCTGCTCGGGAGCCCGCTGTGAACCAGGCCCGCACCGCGTTGGTCGCCGTCGCGGCGCTGCTGCTGGCCGGCTGCGCGGAGCTCGACGACCCGACCGCGAGGGTGCGCTGCGATCCGCGGCCCGGCGAGGTGAACCATTCGCTCGTGCTGATGGCGCAGTCGGTGCCCACCGCGCCCGCGCTGCCGTGTGTGCGGGCCGCGCCGGCCGACTGGACGATGAGCGACTTCTCCGCCCGGAGCGGCCGATCCCGCTTCTCGCTCTCCTATGTCTTGCACGGCGCAGAGATGGAGCGCGGCGTGACCGTCGAGCTGACGCGTCGCTGCAACACGGGTGGCGCCAAGGAGGTCACGACCGAGCAGCCGCTGATGCGCCGGTACGACCGCGAGGTGCGGGGCGGCAGCCGCTACGCCGACGAGCGGTTCCTCGTCACCGCCGGCAGCTGCGTGCGGTACCGCTTCGACCTGCGCGGCACCGGCGCCGAACAGCAGGCCACCGAGATCTGGGACGCGCTCGGCTTCGTCGGCCGCGACGTGCTCCGTGCGCAGATCCGGGAGCACAGCGATGGCCGGCTCGACCTCGACCCGGCCCCCGACGCGGACGAGGAGCGATGACCGGCCGCCCGGCCGCCGACGAGGCCACCGCCGCCGGCACCGAGCGGCGCCCCGCGGTTCGGCTGCTGCGGCGGGTGCTGCCAGGGCTGCTGTCACTCGCCGTTGTGGTCGTCGTCTTCTGGTATTTCCTGCCGCAGTTCACGAGCATCTCCGACGTCTGGGCGTCGGTCCGGGCGATGACGTGGCTGGAGATCGGGCTGCTGGTCCTGGTGGCGCTGTGGAACCTTGCCACGTACTGGCTGGTGATGGTGGCGACCATGCCCGGCCTCACCTACCCGCAGGCCGCCGTCGTCACCCAGGCCACCACGTCGGTCTCGAACGCGGTGCCGGGCGGCGCGGCAATCGGAACCGCGCTGAGCTACACGATGTACTCGTCGTGGGGGTTCTCCCGGTCGCGCAGCTCGGTGTCGCTGCTGGTCTCCGGGGTGTGGAACAACTTCGCCAAGCTTGGGATGCCGGTGCTCGCGCTGGCGCTGCTCGCTCTGCAGGGCGACCTCAGCGCCGGGCGGCTGGTGGCCGCGCTGGCCGGATTGGGCGGGCTGGTCGTCGCGCTGGTCCTCTTCGCCCTACTGCTGCGGAGCGAGGAGACCGCCCGCCGGATCGGGGTGATGGCCGGCCGCGCCACCAGTGCACTGTTGCGGCTGATCCGCCGGCCGCCGGTGCACGGCTGGGAACTGGCCACCGTGAAGTTCCGCGACCGGACCGTGCGGCTGCTCCGCGCCCGCTGGCTGTCGATCACGTTCACCACGTTGATCAGCCACGCCTCGCTCTACCTGATACTGCTGGTCGCGCTGCGCGCGGTCGGCGTCTCCGACGACCAGGTGGGCTGGGCCGAGGTACTGGCAGTCTTCTCGTTCGCCCGGCTGCTCACCGCGATCCCGATCACCCCGGGGGGCCTGGGTGTGGTCGAGGTCGCGCTCATCACCGGGCTCGCAGGGGCCGGCGGCCCGCGCGCCGAGGTGGCCGCGGCCGTGCTGACCTTCCGGGCGCTCACCTACGTGCTGCCGATACCGCTCGGCGCGGTCGCCTACCTGTTCTGGCGGCGGAACCGGTCCTGGCGGCGGCCGCCGAACAGCGCGCCGCGGACCGAGCTGGTCCCCGAGCACTCATGATCACGAACCAGAAGCGTGGCCTGATCGGCGCGGGGTGCCTGCTGGCCGGCGCCGGGCTGGTCTGCCTCCTGCTCGCCGTGCCGGACACCCGGAGCTGGGTGCAGTCGGTGGATGACGGCGCATACCGGCTCGCCGGGGAGGTGCGGAACCGGCCGGCCACGCTGGTCGCCGAGGCGTTCTCGCTGATCGGCAGCGTCTGGGTGAACTGGCCGCTGCGGATCGCGGTGGCGGTGTTGCTGGCGGTGCGGCGCCGGTACCGGGCGCTCGCGGCGTTCGCGCTGGCCGTGGCCACCTCGGAGGCTTTGATCGGAGGGCTGAAGGGCCTGTACGACCGCCCCCGCCCGCCAGGGAGCCTGGTCGAGACGAGCGACTACTCGTTCCCGTCCGGTCACGCGATCGCCGGCGCTGTAACCGCGGTAGGGATCGTCGTGGCGCTGCTGCCGCCGGGACGGTCCCGGCTGCGCTGGGAGGTGGCGGCGGGGGCGTTCGCCGCGCTGATGACGTTCTCGCGGGTCTACCTGCACGCACACTGGCTGTCGGACGCGGTGGCGGGGGTCCTGCTCGGTGCCGGGCTGGCGGTGGGGTGGCCGGCGCTGCTCTCGCCGCGCGGCCCGCCTGGAGCGGCAGCGCGGTTCCCGGTCAGGCAGCGACGGCCGTTATCGCGGGGACAGCCGGGGTCAGACTGAGCCCTCCAGCGGTCGATGTCCTGTCTCCTCGCAGACGGCGTTCGCGCGCGCCGCGTAGTCATGGGCTCGCTCGTGCCGGCCCTCGTGAAGTTCAACGTGGGCGAGGGCGGTCAGCGCTTCGCCTTCGAGCACCCGGTAACCGACGCGCCGCGCGAGCGCGAGGGCCTGCTGCCCGTACGCACGTGCACGCTCGGGCTGGTCCAGGTGCTGGTGCGCGACCGCCAGCCCGATGAGCGCCTCGGCTTCCGGGTAACGGTTGCCGATCTCGCGCGCAAGCTCCAACGCACGCTCGTGATGATCGGCCGCAGCGCGGTAGGCACCGCGGAGCTGCCTGATCGTGGCGACGGTGTTCAGCGCGTCAGCCTCGTACCGGCGATCACCGGCGTCCTGCGCAAGAGCCAGGGCGGCGTCAGCCAGCTCACTGCCCTGGTCGACGTCGCCCGTATCGCGGTGGACTACGGCGAGGTCGCGCAGCGTTTCCGCCTCCCCGCCGATGTTGCCGACCACGCGGTGAAGGGCCAGGGCCCGCGTCAGGTGGTCGAAGGCTTCGTCGGTCCGGCCCAGGGCATGGCAGACCTCGCCGAGGCTGGTGAGGAGCACCGCCTGTCCGAACGTCGATTCGAGCTGCCGGTAGATCGCCAGGCCGCGCTGGTGGTGGTCGGCCGCCTCGGCCAGCCGTCCGAGCTCCCAGTACACCGCGCCGAGGTTTTCGAGGTTCGCGGCTAGACCGGTGAACCAGCCGGTCTTCCCCGCGATGGCGAGCGCCTCTGCGTAGCGGGCCGCTGCCTCGTCCAACCGGCCGGACTGCTGAAGCACGTTGCCCAGGTTGCCGAGGACGGCCGCCCGCCCGCGCTCCCAGCCGGTCGTGGCGGCCAGCTCGGCGGCGCGCGTGTAGTGATCCAGGGCCTCGGGATACCGGCTCAACCGCCAATGCGCGTCGCCCAGGCTCAGCTCGGCCGCGACCTGGCCGTCGCCAGCGGAGTCTGCTGCCGCGGCAGCCAGTCCGTGCCCCGCGACGGCGAGCCAGTCGACGGTGTGCATTCGCAGGTGGAAATAGCCTCGAAGGGAGTCTGCGAGCAACCAGGCCGCGGCGCGCGGGCCCTCGGCGGCCGTGCTGCCCACGGTGGCCACAAGGTTCGCCCGTTCGGCGTCCAACCAGGCGAGTGCCGCCGCGTGGCTGTCGAAAGCGGGCATGGCGGCGCCCTCGACCGCCGCCGCCGGCACACGCAGGATCTCGGGGTACAGCACCCGCGCCGCTTCATTGACCCGTCCGAGGTAGTGGTCGAGCAGGCGTTGCACGGCGGCCCGGCGTGCGGAGTCGGAATCGTCGACGTGCGCGCGGTCCGCGGCATAGGCGCGCAGCAGATCGTGAAACGTGAATCGGCTGGCGATGTGCTCGTCTACCAGGTGGGCCGTAGCGAGCGTGTGGAGCTTTTGTTCGGCGTCGCGCGTGGACGTGCCGGCCAGCGCCGCGGCCGCTTCGGCGGTGATGTCGGCACCGGGTGCCAGGCCGAGGCAGCGGAACAGGTGACGGGTATCCGGCGGCAGCGAGCCGTACGACAGGTCGAACGCCGCCCGCACCGCGGCATCTTCGTCACCGGCTACGGCAAGCTTGGCGACAAGGCCGCCTGCCCGTAGTTCGGCCACGAAGTCGGCGATGCTGTGACGCGGCCGATCCGTCAGGTTGGCCGCGGCGACACGGAGCGCCAGCGGGAGCTGGGCACACAGCTGGGCCAACTCTCCGGTCGCCTCGGGCTCCGCGCTGACGCGGGACGAGCCGACGATCTGGCTCAGCAGGCTGCGAGCCTCAGCGGGAGCAAGGACGTCCAGCGTGAGGCGCCGTGCGCCTTCCTTGGCCGTCAGCCCGACGAGTGAGTGCCGGCTCGTCACGATCACGAGGCAGCCAGGGCTGCCGGGCAGAAGCGGGCGAACCTGCTCCGGGCTGGACGCGTTGTCGAGCAGCACGAGCACGCGCCGGTCGGCCAGCAGGCTGCGGTACAGCCCCGCCGCCTCGTCCACCTCGACGGGCACCTGGTCGGCCGGCACACCCAGGGCCCGGAGGAAGACCGCGAGCGCGTCGAGCGGCCGCATCGGCGGGTTCGGGGCGTAGCCGCGCAGATTGACGTACAGCTGCCCGTCACTGAACCGATCGCGGATCCGGTGCGCCCAGTGGACGGCGAGCGCCGTCTTCCCGATCCCGGCAGTGCCCGCGATCGCCGAGATCACCACCGCGTTGGCGCGGTCCACGGTCCGCGGGGCGAGCAGACCATCGAGCTCGCGGAGGTGGTCGGCGCGGCCGGTGAACGCGGTGACGTCGGCCGGCAGCTGGGCAGGCGCCATCCGAAGGGCCGGTCCGGTGGCCTCAGGAGCGAGGAGCCGCTCGTCGTCAGCGAGGATGGCTTGTTCGAGTTTCCGCAGCTCGGGGCCGGGTTCGAGCCCGACTTCGTCGACAAGGATTCGCCGCCCGTGCCGGTACATCTTCAGCGCGTCGGTGCGTCGGCCAGCGCGATACAGGGCGAGCATGAGGTGGGCGCGCAGGGATTCCCGTAGGGGGTGCTGTGCGACCAGCTCCGACAACTCGGCGAGCAGCTCGTGACCCTTGCCGAGCGCGAGCTCGTGCGCCACGCACTCCTCCAGCACCGCCAGGCGCTGTTCATTCAGCCCGGTCGCGGCGGCGCCGAGGGATGCGCCGGAGACGCCCGCGAGCGCAGGGCCGCGCCAGAGCGCAAGTGCGGCACGGAACTGCTCGACTGCCCGCTGGCGCTGTCCGGACTGGGCGGTCCGGCGCGCCTGCGCGACCAGTTGCCCGAACACCTGTACATCCAGCTGCCCTTCGGAGAGGTGCAACGCGTAGCCGGTCGGCTCGGTGGCGATCGGGTTACCCGGTATCCCGCTGCCGGCAAGGGTGATGCGCAGTGTGGACACGCAGTTGCGGACCAGCTTTTCGGCCGTGGCCGGCGGCTGGTCGTCCCACAACAGGTCCACGAGGCGCGCCATCGACACGACCTCGTTGGCGGCGAGCAGTAGCGCGGCCAGCACCCGCTGCTCCCGAGACTGTCCTAACCGGACGGGCTCGCCGTCGACGAGAACCAGCAGCGGACCCAGGATCCGAAACTCCACTGCGGGCTTCGCCGGCGCGGCCGCATGGACGCTGCGCGGGCGGGGACGTCCACGATCGCTATGCGGATCAGGGCTGTGCATGAGCCGTCCACCTCGTGGAGTAGACCATTCGGCTCAACAGTAGTCCTGACCGGTCAGGCTTGAACCTCCTTCACCGCAACGTGGGCCGCCCGGTCGCTATGACCGGGCGGTCCCCCCGTTGACTCAGAATCTCGGGACGGCGCGGCACCGTCATTCGCAGTGCGTGGACCAGTAGCCGGCGATCTCGCCGATGGCCTGCAGGTGTTTCTCGTTCTGCAACCCGCTCTCGATCTGGCGGCCCGCCTCCTCCCGCGACCAGCCCGCCCGCTCGACTGCCTCCCGCGTGTGCCGCCACTCCTCCAACAAGACGCGGTATTCCTCGCGCAGCTCGGGCGGCGCTAAGGCCGCCAGCCGCTCGGAGTGCGTCACCATGGCGTCGATGCCGGCCTTGACGTCCGCAGGCGTCGGCCCCGCGAGCGCGCGGCCGATCGCGACGCCGCTCTGGCCTGCGCGGGCCTTCGCCTCGCGGCAGTAAGGCCCGGCGTCGTGGGAAGCAGACGGTTTCACTGCATCGGCGGACGGCTGCGCCGGTGCGGTGGACGCCGTCGACGACACATCGCGCGCGCCGGCATCGCTGCAGCCCGACAGCGCCAGGACGATCGTGGTGATCATCACCGGGGCATGGACTCGCAACGGGAGAGGAGTGCGCATAGGGACCACCGTCTCGATATCGCGGGACAACGCACCGATCGTGGCGGCGACCGTCCTCGAACCGTCCTCGGCTGATCCCTGAGGACCGGTTGAGGACGGTCCGGGGACAGCGGCGGCCACCATCAGCCCAGGTGCTCACCCCGACCACCTGCTCACCCCGACCACCTGCTCACCCCGACCGCCAAGGAGTTGTCATGCGTATCGGCAGGTTCACGCTCGGCGAAGCGCTGATCGTGGCGTTTGGCTCGCTGCTCTTTATCGACTCGTTTCTCCCGTGGTTCCGGATCTGCTTCTCGTTTCTCGGCACCGGCTCCTGCGGATCAGTCAGTGGCTGGAGCAATGCCCTGAGCCTGCTGGGCATCCTCGTAGCGGTGGCGATGGTCGCCCAGGTCGTGGTCGACAAACTGCGGCCGGGTGCGCTGCCCAGCCCAGGGATGCTCAGCTGGGGGAGGGTCCAACTGTTCGCCGGCGCTGTGTCCTTCGGGCTGATCGCATTGCAGGTCGCGGTCGGCGTTGACGGTGTCCCTCGGGCCTTCGGTGCGTACCTCGGGCTGGTGTTCGTCACGGGCCTCGCCGCTGGCGGCCTGCGGCGCAGCCGCGAACGGGACAGCGTCGCAGCGGCTCAGAGCTGACGCACGAGCGCGCCGGTGGTGGTGGTGATCATCGCGGCGTCCACGATCAAAGCCCTCACCCAGCGTCGTGATGAAGACCAGCGCATGCCGTGCCACCGACCCCACGACCAACGGGGCATTCTGGTTACGTTCATCGGACTGTCTCCCCCTGCGGCCCCTGGTAGGCCACGTGCAGCCAGTACGCCGCTACACCCAGTTCCGGTTCTCGGCGGTTTCGCGGCGGTGCGGCGGGGGTGGGTCCACGGCTCACGGCCGTGAACTCTCGAGAGCCGTCCAAGCGTGGTTCCTCATAGAGGTAGCTGGGACGTCTCTACAGGGGGAACCATGCGACGATCCGCGACCGTGGCTCGGCCGGGGCAGAGGACAGGCACCTTCCGCACGGGGTGCGAGATCGGCGAGGGCCTGCCGTGAGCGCGCCACTGCTGCGGCACCCGTCCGCCCATGTCGGCGCAGCGACGGAAAGCCGGCAGCCACCGATCAGCCGGGCTGAGAGCCGGCAGGGCGGAGACGCCGGTGGCGGCCAGGATCTGGCGCCAGAGCTGATCGACGCCTTCTGCCGTGGCGAGGACGACGGGGTCCGGGCGGTATACGCGCGCTACGCCGGTCCGGTGTACACCGCGGCGCATTCCATCCTGCGCGACCACGACCTCGCCGCCGAAGCGGTACAGGAGACGTTCGTACGCGCCTGGCGTGCCGCGGCGAAGTACGATCCGCGTCGCGGGCTGGCGCCGTGGTTGTACGTGATCGCCCGCCGGGTGGCCATCGACATCCACCGCTCCCGGCGGCATCTCGCCGCCGGCCCGCCCGACGACAACGCGATCGTGACGCTTCCCCCCGAGCTGGACACGATCTGGGAGGCGTACCAGGTCCGTGCCGCCGTGGATCGGCTGCCTGCCGACGAGCGGGCGGTCGTACGCCTGTACCACTTCGAGCAGCTCAGTCACGTCGAGATCGCGGCCCGTCTCGACATCCCAGTCGGCACCGTGAAGTCCCGTTCGTACCGCGCGCACCGCCGGCTCGCCGCGTGGCTGCGACCGCTCTGCGGCATCGAGGACGCAACCGCCGAGCCCGCTGTCACGTACCGTAAGTCAGACGACGCGGGAGTGCGGCACGATGAGTTCTGACGACAGGGTCGGGGACTACCTCGAACACGGTCCGGCCGCCAGCGGCGAGGCAGAGCTGCCGGACGGCGCCGTGCACGTTCGGCAGATGCTCGGCGCCGCCTCCGTCTGGGCCGATCCGCCGCCGGATGGTCTGGACGGCGTCCTCGGCCGGATCCGCGCCGAACGCTCCGCCGCCGAGCCGCCTGCCGACGTTCCCGTTACTGTGCCTGGCCCCGCGCCGGCACGCGGTCGGTTCGGTCGGCGGACGTTGGTGGCGGCCGCCGCGCTGGTGCTGTTGTTCCTCGGTGGCCTCGCGGGCTGGTTCGCCGCCGGTTGGGCGCCGAACATCGGCAGCCAACGGGCCGAGCTCGCTGGCACCGAGCTCGTTCCGGGTGCCTCAGCCGTGGCCCGGGTGCGCGATACGCCGAGCGGTGTGGCGATCTCTCTCGACGTGTCCGGGTTGCCGCCGGCCGCGCCGGGCACGTACTACGAGGGGTGGGTCAAGTCG
>Ga0210378_10001652_pt1 | contig 11626 bp, 9 predicted proteins | sample PLM1_60_b1redo_FD_155465 | JGI IMG/M metagenome (GOLD analysis project Ga0210378, IMG submission 155465) | Groundwater sediment microbial communities from an aquifer in East River, Colorado, USA - PLM1_60_b1 redo | ecosystem: Environmental > Terrestrial > Soil > Riparian zone | place: USA: East... | reverse complement strand
TGTGCAGAAGCGGCGCGTAGAGGAAGCCGATCCCCACCTCATCCACGCAGCGCGCGACGTTCTGGGGCGGCAGATCGAGATTGATGCCGAGCGTCTCGACCACGTCGGCGGAGCCACAGAGCGAGGACACGGAGCGGTTGCCGTGCTTGGCGACGCGGAGCCCGGAGCCCGCCACGACGAAGGCCGTCGCTGTCGAGACGTTGAAGGTGCCGGTCGCGTCCCCGCCGGTGCCGCAGGTGTCGATCAGCATCTCGCGGTCTGTGCCGGTCAGTCCCGCCACCTCGTCGGCGCGGGTGCGGATACGCACGACCTTCTGGCGCATCACCTGCGCGAAGCCGATCAGCTCCTCGACCGTCTCGCCCTTCATCCGAAGGGCGGTCAGGAACGCAGCGATCTGCGCGTTGGTCGCCGCGCCCGACATGATCGCCTCCATCGCCGCCGCGGATTCGATTCGTGTCAGGTCACGCCGCTCGACCAGTCGTCGGAGCGCCTCGGTGATGATGGGGCTCGTCATGAGGGGATCAGTATACCCAGGACGATCCTTCCCCGCGCGCCATCGCCGGACGGCCTGGGCCCGGAGCTCGTGAACCGCCTCAGAGACCGAGATACGCCTGCTTCACGTGGGGGCTCGCTCGGAGGCTCTCCCGCGTCCCCTCGAGCAGGATCCGCCCGTTCTCGAGCACGTAGCCTCGGTGCGAGAGCTGGAGCGCACGCGGCACGTTCTGCTCGACGAGCATCATCGTCATGCCGTCGCCATTGACCCGCTGCAGAGTGTCGAAGATGAGCTTCACCGTCACCGGCGCCAATCCGAGGCTCGGCTCGTCCAGCAAAAGGAGGCGCGGGCGCGCCATGAGCCCGCGCCCGATCGCGCACATCTGTTGCTCGCCGCCCGACAGCGTCCCGGCGAGTTGACGCTCACGCTCGTGCAGGCGCGGGAAGAGCGTGAAGACGAGCTCGAGCGCGTCGTCCCGGTGGCGCCGGTCCGCGGCCCGGCCACCGAGCTCCAGATTGTCGCGCACCGTCATCGTGGGAAAGAGCTGGCGCCCCTCCGGCACATGGGTGATGCCCCGCGCGACGATCCGGGCCGACGCCAGACCGTCGAGCCGCGCGCCCTCGAATTCGATGCGCCCGGCGCGCACGGGCAGGAGCCCGCTGATCGCCCGCAGCGTCGTGGTCTTGCCGGCGCCGTTCGCGCCGATCAACGCCACCGCCTCGCCCCGTCGCACCTCGAGCGAGACGCCGGAGACCGCCGTCAGGTCGCCGTAGCCGGCCTCGAGCCCGTCAAGCCGGAGCAGCGCGGACATACTCGTCGCCCAGGTACGCCTCGACCACTTTCGGGTGATTGGCGATGTCGGCGGGCGTCCCCTCCGCGATCTTCTCGCCGAAGCTCAGCACGACGATCCGGTGGGAGAGCGCCATCACCGCCCGCATGTTGTGCTCGATTAATAAGATCGACACGCCCGAGGCATGAATCCCGCGGATCAGCCGGATGATCGGCTCGATCTCCGTCGGATTGAGCCCCGCCATCACCTCGTCGAGCAGGAGCAGGGTCGGCTCGGTGGCGAGCGCCCGCCCCAGCTCGAGGCGTTTGCGCTCGGCCAGCGTCAGGGTGCCCGCCGTCACGTGCTCCCGGGCGCCGAGTCCCACGCGCTCCACGACGTCGCGGGCGCGGGCGCGCGCCTCGAGCGCCTGCGGATGCCGGGCGAGCGCGCCCACCCTCACGTTCTCGAGGACGCTCATGCGCGGGAAGGGCCGGACGAGCTGAAACGTCCGCGCCAGCCCGAGGCGGCAGATCGCGTGCGGCGGGAGCCCGACGAGCGAGCGGTCGCGGAAGCTGACGTCGCCCGCGTCCGGCGTGAGAAAGCCCGAGAGGAGATTGAAGACCGTCGTCTTGCCGGCGCCGTTCGGGCCGATGAGCCCGAGCATCTCGCCATGTTCGACCGCCAGGTCGAGCCCGGCGACGGCCTGAAGGCCGCCGAAGCGCTTGGACAACCCGCGCACCACCAGCAGGGTTTTTTGTAGCGGGGGCCGTGAGCCCGGCTCGGACCGAAGGTGGCCTGAGACAGGTGCGGGGTGGCTCCGTTCGTCGCCCGGCTCGGACCGAGGGTGGCCTGAGACAGATGCCAGCCGGCTCCGTTGGAGGACGCGCCGCAGGCGCGGATAGGCGCCCTCGGGCAGAAACAGCACCACGCCGATCAGGAGCACGCCGTACGCGATCAGGTGCGCGCCGTGCAGTCCTCCCTGCCCGAGATACAGCCGAGACAGCTCGGCCAGCGGCGTCAAGATGAAGGAGCCCAGGATGGGTCCGAGGAGCGTGCCCGCGCCGCCCACGATCGGGCGGATGATGATCTCGACCGACAGCGGGATGCCGAAGAGCGTGTTGGGCTGGAGCGAGAAGAGATAGAACGCATAGAACGTTCCGCCCAGACCCGTGAGAAAGGTCGACACGACCATCGCGAGCATCTTGTACTTGAGGGCGTTCACGCCGAGCGCCTCGGCCGCGGCCTCGTCCTCGCGGATCGCCGCGAGATAGATGCCGAAGCGCTGCCGCTCGATCGCCCAGGCGGTCGCCGTGGCCGCCAGCATCAGCGCCAGCGCGATGTAGTAGTAGACGCGGCCGTCCCGGAACTGGAACTGCCGCGGGTCTCCGGTGAAGGTGATGTACAGGCCGAGTGCGCCGCCGATCGCGTCGATGTTCGAGACGGCGATGCGGCAGATCTCGGCGAACGCCACGGTGAGCAGCACGAAGTAGAAGCCGCGCAGGCCGAAGCGGAAGCCGAGGTAGCCGATGATCGCGCCGAGCAGCGCCGCCAGCGCGGCGCCGACGAACATGCCGACCCACGGGGTGAGCCCCGCCTCGATCGACAGCATCGCCGCCGTGTAGCCGCCGACGCCGACGAAGGCGGCGTGCCCGGCCGAGAGCTGGCCCGCGTAGCCGCCCACGATGTTCCACGCCTGGCCGAGGAACCCGTAGAAAAAGATCAGGATGAAGATAGTGACGGCGTACGAGCTCAGCACCGCCGGAAGCGCCAGCAGCACCGCGAGCGCCGCGACGACCGCCCACCTCATGACGTCCGCTTGCCGAAGAGACCGGCCGGCCGGAAGAGGAGGATCACGATGAGCAGCGAGAAGCTCACCAGCTCCTTGAGCGATGGCTTGAGGAACACGGCGCCGAGCGACTCGGCGACCGACACGAGCAGGCCTCCGATGAACGCGCCGAGGAGGCTGCCCATCCCGCCGATGATCACGATGTTGAACGAGGTCACCGACAGCGAGAGTCCGGTCGGCGGTTGAAACGGGAGGATCGAGGAGACCAGGGCGCCCGCGGCGCCCACGCAGGCTGCGCCCACGCCGAACGCCACCGCGTAGACGCGTCGCACATCGATGCCGACCACGAGCGCGCCGTAGGTGTTGTCGGCCGCGGCGCGGATCGTCCGACCGAGGTCGGTCCGGTAGAGGAACAGAGAGAGTGCGGCGGTGAGCAGGACCGCCACCACGAATGTCACGAGCCGGGCGATGTCCACGAAGACGGGCCCGAGCCACAGCGTCGCGGCCCCGAGGGGCGACCGCACCCGCGTCGGCTCAGGGCCGAACGCGACGAGCGCCAGGTTCTCGAGCACGAGCGCGACCCCGAGCATCAGGAGAATCTGCATCTCGTGGGGTGCGTCGATGACCCGGTCGACGAGTCCACGCTGCACGAGGAGGCCGAGCGCGAACAGCGCGGCGGCGCAGACGACGAAACTCAGGTAGGGATCGATACCCGCGCGCGTGGCGAGCAGGTACGAGAGGTACATGCCCCAGACCATCATGTCGCCGTGGGCGAAGTTCACGACGCGCATCACGCCGAAAATCAGCGTGAGGCCGACGGCCATCAGGCTGTAGACACCACCGAAGAGCAGTCCGCTCAGCAACCCCTGCAGGACGAGCGTCAGGTCCACGGACAACCCGACCCAGGGCGGTGGCGGGCGTGTGCGGGAGGGGTCGACCGGACCCGTTCCCGCGAACGATGCGACGGACGTCGCGCGCCCAGATGGAGCCCAGCCGCCGCGGAGCAGCGCACGCGTGCCGCGTGGTCCGGCCGACCCCTCCCGCACACGCCCGTCGCCGCCCTGGGTCGTCCTAGGCCTTGGGCCGGGGGAACACGAGCTTCTGCAGCGCGGCCTCTCTGGGCCAGACGGCGACGGGCTTCTGGCTCAGGATCTGGATCATCGTCGGGATCGCATTGGGGTTGTCGCCGAGCTCGTTGAAGACGACCGGCCCCGCGTACTGCATGAGCCCGCCGCTGAAGTTCGTCGTCTTCATCGCGTCGACGATCGCGTCGGGGTCCTCGAGGCTCGCCGCGCGCTCGAGAATGTCGGCGATGACGAACATGCCGTCGTACGAGTAGCCCGAGTTCGTGTCGAACGTCTTGCCGCCCGAGCGCTTCCGGTACTCCTCGGCCACGGCGTTGGTCTTCGGGTTCTTGAAGTTCGCCCACGGCACGCTCGTCAGCACGTACTCGAGATCTTCCTTGAGCGCGGCCAGCTGGCCCGCCTCGTAGAGCCCGGGGCTGCCGGGGCCGACGATCCCCATCAACTCGATCCGCTGCTTACGGATCTCGGGGAAGAGCAGCAGAGCGGACGCCGGGCGGGTGATCGGCGCGATCACGTCGGGCTTCGCGGCCTTCGCCTTCGAGACCTCCGTCGCGAGGTCGGACGGCGGCTCCGGCCACGGGATGGCCTCGACGATCTCCCACGAAGGGTTGGCCGCCTTGTGGGCCGCCTGGAACCCCCGCGCCTGATTCTGGCCGAAGAGGTCGTTGCAGTACATGAGGACGACCCGCTTGGGCGACGCGTTCGCTTCCTTGAAGATCTCGTTGAAGTACTGGACGGCCTTGCGGCCGAAGCTCGAGCCGGTGGGAAAGTTTCGGTAGACGTACTGGACCTTCTGCTGGCCCTCCTTGACCGACTTCGCGACGTTCGCGGTGATGGGGTCGGCGGCGGCGATGTCGATCAGGAGCGGCACACGCCGCTGCTGGGCGAGGGACGCCATCGCGTTGGTCGATCCCGAGTCGAACGACCCCATCAGCATCCGGGTACCCCGGTTCACGACACGCTCGGCCTCGACGCGGCCGTTCTCGGGCTTGGTCTGCGTGTCACCGACGATCAGCTCGAGCTTGATGCCGCCCTTCGCCTTGATGCCGCCCGCCGCGTTGATTGCATCGGCGGCCATCTGGGCGCCCAGGCGGCAGGCCTGCCCGGGTTCGGCGAGCGCGCCCGTGACGGGATGAATGACGCCGATCTTGAACGTCTTCGGCTGCGCGCGGAGCGGCAGCGGAAATCCGGCGACGGTCGCGCCGGCGGCGGTCGCCTTGAGAAACGTCCGCCGGGTCAGTCGATGCTTCGTCATCACGAGCCTCCTCCCAGGAGCTCTTTGGCGATGATCATGCGCTGGATCTGGTTCGTGCCCTCGTAGATCTGCATGATCTTCGCGTCGCGCATGTAGCGCTCCACCGGAAACTCACGGGTGTAGCCGTAGCCGCCGAAGATCTGGACCGCGTCCGTGGCGACCTTCATGGCGGCATCGCCCGCCCAGCACTTCGCCATCGACGCTTCGTAGGTGTTGCCCCGCATGCCCGCGTCGACCTGGCGCGCGGCGTGGTGGACCATGAGACGCCCGGCGTGCACCTGCATCGCCATGTCCGCCAGCATGAACTGGATGCCCTGGAACGCGGCGATCGGCTGGCCGAACTGCTGCCGCTCCTTCGCGTACGCCGTGGCGGCGTCGAGCGCCGCCTGGCCGATGCCGACCGCCATCGCGCCCGTCATCGGCCGCGTCATGTCGAGCGTCTGCATGGCGATCTTGAATCCCTCGCCCTCCTCGCCGAGCCGCTGCTCGATCGGGACGGCGCAGTCCGTGAAGTGGAGCGCCACCGTGGGCGAGCAGCGGATCCCCATCTTCCTTTCCTTCTTGCCGACGGCGAAGCCCGGCAGGCCCTTCTCGATGAGAAAGGCGGTGATGCCCTTGGCGCGCTTGCCCGGATCGACGGTCGCGAAGACGGTGATGACGTCCGCGTGGTCGCCATGCGAGCACCACTGCTTCGAGCCGTTCAGGACGTAGTGATCGCCCTTGCGGACCGCCGTGGTCCGCAGGCTCGCGGCGTCCGAGCCGGAGCCGGGCTCCGAGAGCGAGTAGGCCGCCATGAACACGCCGGCCGCGAGACGGGGCAAGTACTTCTTCTTCTGCTCTGCGGTGCCGGCCAGGAGGATCGGCAGGCCGCCGAGCGGGTGCGCGCCGAAGTTCGTGGTCGTCCCCGCGCACGCCCACCCGAGCTCCTCGGCGACCAGGGCGAGCGCGAGACAGCCCATGTTCGTCCCGCCGTACTCCTCCGGGACCCAGACCCCGAAGAGGCCGGAGTCGACGAGCGCCTGCATCGACTCCGTCGGGTAGCTCTCGGTCTCGTCGTAGTGCGCGGCGTTCGGCGCGATCCGGTCCCGGGCGACTTTGCGCGCCAGGTCGCGGATCATGCGTTGCTCTTCGGTGAGGTAGAAGACGTCGTTCATGTATGGTCCCCCTCAGACGATCTGCCGTCGCCGCAGCTCAGCCAACCGTTCGGGCGCCAGGCCGAGTGCTTCGCCGTAGATCTTCTCATTGTGCTCGCCGAGCCGGGGCGGAAAGCTCAGCGCCGGCGGCTCGCCGACCGGTGGGGCCGGCAGCGCGATGCGGAGGCCGGATCGTGGATCCGTGACCTGCATGAGCCGCTCGGCGACGAGCGGATCGGCCACGACGTCGGCGAGCGTGCTGACACGGGACACCGGGACGCCGGCACGGCGGAGCGATTCGAGCGCCTCGCCGGTGCCGAGATCCGCAAAGCAGTCGGCCAGCGCGCGATCCAGCCCGTCGACATCGGCGATGCGGCCGGCGTTGGCCGCGTACTCGGGCCGACCCAGCCCGGCGAAGCGCGGGAGGGCCGTCAGTGCCGCCCACTGCTGGTCGTTACCCACCGCCAGGTACACGTGGCCGTCGCGTGTCCGATGGACGGCGACCGGGGCGAAGAACTGATGGCGATTGCCCTTTCGCGCGACACGCTCGCCGAGGCTCGAGGAGAGCGCGATGGGCGCGACCATCCACGACACCGCGCTGCGCAGCATCGATACGTCGATGCGCGCGCCCTCGCCCGTGGTCGCGCGGCGGTAGAGAGCCTTCACGACTTCGCTATAGCCGTGCTCGGCGGCCCCCAGGTCGACCATCGGCAGGCCGAAGACCGTGGGCGGTCCCCCGGCGTCGCCCGTCAGCTCCATGAAGCCGGCGCGCGCCTGGAGTACGGGATCGTAGGCCGCTTCGTCGTGGTCCGGACCGAACCCGGTGATGCCGAGCCAGATCAGGTCTGACTTCACGGCGAGGAGCCGCTGGGGCTCGATCCCAAGGCGGGCGTAGCTCCGCGTCCGCTGATTGCAGGCGAACACGTCCACGCCGAGCTTCGCGATCAGGGCACGCAGGAGCGCCTGGCCGTCGGGATGACCGAGGTTGAGGGTGATCGCTTCCTTGCCGCAGTTGTTCGGCAGGAAGTAGCTGCGCATCGCCGGCTCGCCGAGCACGTCGTGGCCGACGAACCGGTTGGGATCCGGACGCTCGGCGTTCTCGACACGGATCACGCGGGCGCCGTCGCACGCGAGTCGATAGGTCAAGAACGGGAGGGTCGTGGCCTGCTCGAGACTGAGCACGGTGACGCCTGCCAGGAGCCCGCGCGCCATCAGCGGTGCCCCCGGACCCGGCTCACCGCCGCGGCCGGCGATCGACGACACGTACCGCCTTGCCCTGCGGCCGCTCGATCTCGCCGTGCGTGCAGAGGCGCACCTCCGGGCTCAGCGAAAGCAAATCGTAGAGCTCGCGCCGAATCCGGGTCGCGACCGCCGGATCGCAGCCCGGCTCCGCCTCGACGCGGATCGTCATTCGCTCGCCACCGCCCTCCGAGTCGAGCACGATCTGGTACTCGTGGCTCACGCCGGAGTGGCGCAGGAGCGTCGTCTCGATCTGGCGCGGGTAGAAGTTCACCCCTTTGTAGATCACCATGTCGTCGACACGTCCGCGCAGCCGGTCGATGCGGAGCGAGGTCCGTCCGCAGTCGCACCGCGCGCGCGAGACCACGCGCGTCAGGTCGTGGGTCCGATAGCGGACCAGCGGCAGGCCTTCCCGCGTCAGCGTCGAGACCACCAGCTCGCCCTCCGTGCCGTCCGGCACGACCGTGCCGCTCGCCGGGTCGACGACCTCGGGGTGATAGTGGTCCTCCCACACGTGGATGCCGCGGCGCACGGCGCAGTCGATGCCGAGCCCCGGCCCGCCGGTCTCGGTCATGCCGATGATGTCGAAGGTGCGGATGCGGAGCTCCTTCTCGATACGCGCCCGCAACTCGTCCGACCACATCTCCGAGCCGAGAATGCCGACGCGGAGCGACAGGGATGCGAGGTCGAATTGCTCCTCGCGCGCCGCCTCGATCACTCGCAACGGGTAGGTCGCGATCGCGGCGACGACGGTCGCCCTGAGATCGCGCATGAGCTTGAGCTGCAGGGTCGTGCGTCCGGCCCCTGCCGGGATGACCATCGCGCCAAGCCGCTCGGCGCCGTAGTGGAAGCCGAAGCCTCCGGTGAAAAGGCCGAACGAGGGCGTGATCTGGACGACGTCGTCCCGGCCGACGCCCGCGGCGACGTAGCAGCGCGCCATGACCTCGCCCCATTGCGCCACGTCGGAGGCGGTATAAGGATTCAGGATCGGGTTGCCCGTCGTCCCGCTCGACATCTGGATCCGGTGGTAGCCCGCGGCGCGCACGCACGCGAGCCCGTAGGGGTACGCGTCACGCAGCTCTTCCTTCGTGAGGAACGGCAGCGTCCGCCAGTCCTCGACCCGGACGATATCCCCGGGATGAACGCCGCGAAGGCGTCGCGCCCAGGCGGGCTCGGCCAGGACCCGAGCGAGCGTTGCGCGCATTCGCTCGACGACGAGACGCTCGAGGGACTCGCGCGCGAGCGCCTCTAGCCCGGGCTGCCACATCGTCACGGAGTCACCCTGCAACCGGATCTACTCGGACTTGAGCCAGTCGGTCAGCGGCTTGAAGCGTCCTTTCTCGACGCGCACCCAGAACCCTTGCTTCTGCGTTTCGTGGTCGTGGCCGATCGTGAGCGGCGGCAGGATGCCACTCTCGAATCCCTTGATGGACTCCAGCGCAGCGATGAGCGACTCGCGCGTCAGGTTCCGCCCGGCGCGCTTGGCAGCCTCCGTGAAGAGCATGGCGCCGAAGTAGCCGGCGAGCGAGTACCGGCTGGGCTCGTTCTTCGGGAAGTTCCTCAGCATGTGCTCCCGGTAGAGCTTGACGCCTGGCAGGTCGGAGGTCAGCGGGTCGGGCCAGAGCGACAGCCCCTCAACGCCCTCCGCGTCGTCGCCGGCGAGGGCGAGGTAGCCCTCGTCGGTCAGCGGTCCCGTCGAGACCATGAGCGTGTCGGTCCAGCCGATCTTCCGGCGCTCGCGCAGCGCCTGCACCGCCGGTCCCGGCACGAGTACGAGGAGAGTCACCTCCGGCTTCGCGGCGCGGAGCTTGGCAATCTGCGGGCTGACGTCGGGGACGCCGTGCGTGACCGATTGGACGGCGACCAGCTTGCGGCCGAATCGGCCGAGGTCCTTCTCGAGCGCCTTGAGGAACGATGTCCCGTACTCGTCGTCCTGGTAGAGCACCGCGAACTTTCGGTACTTCCGTGGTCCGGCGAGGTAGTCGATCATCATCTTCGAGGAGCGGTCGCTCAGCGCCATGCCCGGGAACACGTAGCGCCGGCCGCGCGTGACCGGCGAGCTCTGGTACGGGAACAGGAGCGGCACCTTGTTCGCCTCGAGGTACTCGATCGTCGCCGCCACGGGCCGGGACCCCTGCGGGACGATGATGGCGAAAACCCGGTCCTGCTCGACGAGCCTTTTGGTGTTGGCGACTGCCTCCTGCGGCATGTCGCTGTCAGCGGCGTAGGAGACGGTCCGGACCTTGCGCCCGTGGATCCCGCCGGCCTGGTTGACGACCCGAAAGTAGAGATCGAGGCCGAACTTCGTGATCTGCTCGCCCGTGAAAGCAAGGGGGCCCGCGAACGAAGTCGAGCCGAGCACGATTTCCGTGTCGCCGACCCCTGGCTGCCCGGCGGCGGGGTGCCCGCTCAGCGTGACCAGCAGAAGGCAAAGGAGGACCGCCCCGGTGAGCGGGCTCACCGGAGCGCCTTCGCCCACATCGGCGACTCCCAGCCCTCGTGGAGGAACGCGCGGATCTCACGCCGACTGAAGTCGCCGAGCCCCAGATGCTCGAGCGCCCGCCCCCGGCCGGAGAGCTCGCGTCCGAGCAGCGCGCAAAAAATCAGCAGGAGCCCCGAGACCGCCGGGGTCTCGACCCCGGCCGCCCGGCCGGCGGACTCGAAAAGCGTGAGGCCGAGGGCCACGTCCTCCGTCACGTACCGGTGCTCGAACGTGAGAATCTCGCTCCAGAGCCCGCTGGCGACGAGCTTCGCCCTGGCGCCGGCACCATAGAGCCCTTCGGCAGCGCGCGGCTCGTCGTAGTAGGTCGCGAGCTCGTAGTGGGGCGCGGGATATCCCCAGCCCTTCCGGGTCACGACCCGCTCGGCGTCGACCGCGTCGATCAGGCGGCGGACGCTCGACGTGGTACCTGCCGCGTGAATGTCGAAGCGCCCGCCATCGATCGGACCCGCGTTCAAGAGCACGAGCGGCGGGTGAATCACCGGCCCCGCGTTCGTCAGCGCGGCGTCCAGCGCGTCGGCGCACGGTCGGACGGACGGGAAGAGCTCGGCCAGGCGGGCGATCGTCCGTTCGGTCCGCGACGCCGGGAAAACGCCGAGGGGGAGATTCGCGGCGCGCACCGGCGCCGACACTGTCGCGGGGCCGGTCTTCCGCGTGAGATACGGCAGCGTCCCCGTCTCCGCGAGAGCGTAGGGCAGCGCCGCGCCGGCACGGGCGAACGCGCGCGCCATGGTGTAGGTGCCGAGCGTGCCCGGCGTGAGCAGGATGATCTGCCGGGAGTCCACGTGCGGCGCGAGGCGCTTGGCCAGGTCGTCATGGCTCGTCGCGGGGAGCGGCGCGATCACGATCTCGGCGCCGGCAACGGCCTCGGCGAGCTCGGTCGTCGCGCGCGCGAGGCGTGCTGTGCCCTGTCGTCCCTCGGCCGCCAGGGAGATCGTCGGGTCGTCGGCCAGCGGCCCGAGCGCCTGCCGTGACCGGCTCCAGAGGCGCACCCTGTGGCCCGCGAGGGCGAGGTCCGCCGCGGTCGCGAATCCCCCGTTGCCTCCGCCGAGCACTGTTATGTCCATCGGCATGCCTCGCACTCGGGGGGGCCCGCCCCGGGCCGGGTTGCGGCTGGCCCAGCCCTCACGCGATCGCTCCCGTCGCGCGCAGCTCCGTAATTTTCACGTTCGAGTACTTGAGCACCCGGGCCAGGACCTGATCGGTGTGCTCCCCGAGCCGCGGCGCCGGTGTCACCTCCAGACCCATCGCCCCATCAACCTTGATCGGCGTGCCGAGCGTCCGGGTCTTGCCGTAGAGCGGGTGATCCATCTCGACGACCATGCCGCGCTGGGACACCTGGGGATCCGACAATACGCGGTCCACG
>Ga0210378_10001651_pt1 | contig 11631 bp, 11 predicted proteins | sample PLM1_60_b1redo_FD_155465 | JGI IMG/M metagenome (GOLD analysis project Ga0210378, IMG submission 155465) | Groundwater sediment microbial communities from an aquifer in East River, Colorado, USA - PLM1_60_b1 redo | ecosystem: Environmental > Terrestrial > Soil > Riparian zone | place: USA: East... | reverse complement strand
CTCGCCAGGAGCTGACCGACGAGCTGGCCATGCTACTGGGCGGCCGGGTCTCCGAGGAGCTTGAGTTCGGTGACATGACCACTGGCGCGCAGAACGACCTCGATCGCGCGACGAAGATAGCCCGCCAGATGGTCACCGAGTTCGGCATGTCCGATCGCCTGGGCCCGCTCACGCTGGGGACCAGGCAGGGAGAGGTTTTCCTGGGGCGAGACTTCGCGTCGCAGCCTGACTACTCGGACCAGGTGGCATTCGAGATCGATTCGGAGATCCGATCCTTGATCGACCAGGCCCACGACGAGGCGCTCGAGATACTGACCGAGCACCGGTCGAAGCTCGACCAGATCGCGGCCGCGCTCATCGAGAAGGAGACGATCGAGAAGAATGAACTCGTCGAGCTGCTGCGAGGCGTTGACAAACGACCACAGCGCGGGGACGGCGTGAAGGGGATGGGCGTAGCGGTGGCGCGCCGCTCAGTCAAGCAGCCGGGGCCGGGCCGGCCTAACCCGCTCACGTAGTCTTGGATCGCTGGGCCACGTTCGATTGCTACGGCACCCTCGTCGACTGGGAGACCGGGATTCGGGGCACGATGGTCTGGCTGTGGCCCGGAGAGGACCCGTCGAGGCTGTTGGCCGCCTACCATCGAGCAGAGCCCCAGCTGCAGGCGGACTCCGGAATGCCTTACCGCGAGGTCCTGGCCACGGCGCTCGAGATGGTTGCCGACGGGGAGGGACTCGAAGTTCCGGCCGGCAAAGAGGCAGCCCTATCCGAGTCTCTCCCGTCGTGGCCCGTCTTCCCTGAGGTGACCAGTGAGCTGGCCGAGCTTCGCTCGCGCGGCTGGAAGCTCGCCATTCTCTCGAACACGGATCCGGATCTGCTGCAGGCGTCCCTCCACTCGATCGGCGTTGTCCCGGACCTCGTCATCACCGCGCACGAGGCGGGTTCGTACAAACCGACCCATGGCCACTGGCTCCGTTTCCGCGAGCTATCTGGCGCGGATCCGCGCCGGCACGTCCACGTTGCAGCCAGCCTGTTCCACGACATCGCCCCGGCTCGCGAGCTCGGCGTCCCCACCGTGTGGATCAATCGCCTCCGGGAGACCAGTGACCTGCCTCGGGAGGCGGAGCTGCCCTCGCTGACCGGTATCCCCGATATCCTCGACCGCCTGGTGCCTGGGGACCGAGAGGACTAGGGGGAGAGCAGCTTGGACAGAGGCAAGCTCGTCGCCGGTGTCCGGCTGATCCTCGAGGGAATCGGGGAGGACCCCGACCGACCCGGGATCGCGGGCACTCCCGAGCGCGTCGCCAGCATGTACGAGGAGATCCTTTCCGGAATCGGCGCCAACCCGCAGGAGATCCTGACCGTAATCAGCGGAGCGCTCCACGACGAGATGATCATGATCAAGGACATCCCGATGTTCTCGACCTGTGAGCATCACCTGACCCCTTTCGTGGGCAGGGCCCATATCGCGTACGTGCCAAACCGCAATGGGCGCATCACCGGGCTCTCGAAGATCGCGCGCCTTGTGGACCTGCTCTCGAAGAAGCTCCAGGTGCAGGAGCGCCTGACGACTGAGATAGCCGATGCCCTCGATGCAGCCCTCCAGCCGCGTGGCGTGTTCGTGCTGATCGAGGCCGAGCATCTGTGTATGACCATGCGAGGCGTGCGGAAGCCAGGCGCCGTGACCACGACGTCGGCGGTGCGCGGCGTGTTCCGAACAGACGCCCGGACCCGGACCGAGGCTCTCGAGTTAGTCCGCCGCCCCCACCCATAATCCCGGCCGCATGAGCTTCCTAGTCTCTTCGCCCTAAAGGCGAGGGCTCCCGGGGGAGGGCACTGGGCGGCTGGGGCATCACCATTGCCCCCAGCAGGGAAGCGGTCTATCGCGGTGAGATTCTCGACCTTCAGCCGGTGCGCAGTGGGGACCCCACAACCATACTTCCCGAAGGTAGCCGGCAATACCTGATACCGGGTAGAGACGCCGAAGCGTCCCGGCGGATCCCAGGAGGGAACCAGATGGAAGCGACCTTGGCGGTCCGGATGGGGATGGAGAAGACGTGGGGTATCGCGCTCTCCCGGTCGTGGGGACGACGGCTCGACACGATGCTCAGGCGGCCGCTCGGCGCCCTTCTGGTGGGTATCGTGATCGTGACCGGGGGAACGACGACGAGAGGCATCATCACCATCTCGAACGGGCCCCGGATGTCTGTGATCGTCCGCGCGGCCTCGGGCGCCGAAGGCGCGGTCGAGCGCGCCGTCGAGCGGCTGGGCGGCACCGTCGGGGCGCGCCTCCGGATCATCGAAGGCTTGGTGGCCGTTGTTCCCTCAGGTTCCCTGCCTGTCCTCCGAGCGCTGCCCGGAGTGGTGTCCGTGACGCCGAACTTTGCTATGCGGCCGCTGAGCGACAACTACGACCCCGGTACAGACGTGAACTCCATGTATGTCACCACCCAGTACACGGGCGCGGAGCGCTTCTGGCAGGCGGGCTACACGGGGCTTGGCATAGACGTCGCCATCATCGACTCGGGCGTCTCTCCCGTCGAGGGCTTGAGCGCACCGGGCAAGATCATTCACGGCCCCGACCTCTCCCTCGAGTCGCAGGCCCCGAATCTGACCCGACTCGATACTTACGGGCACGGGACGTTCATGGCCGGCCTGATCGCCGGTCGCGACACGCAGATGGTGGCGCCCTACGACCAGGCGCCCGCCTCTCAGTATCGAGGGATGGCCCCAGACGCGCGGATCGTGAGCGTCAAGGTCGCCACTGCCGATGGGGGAACCGATGTGTCCCAGGTCATCGCGGCCATCGACTGGGTCGTCCAACATGCCCACGACCCGGGCCTGAACATCCGGATCCTGAACCTCTCCTACGGCACCAACAGCGTTCAGTCCTACGTCGCCGACCCGCTCGCCTATGCCGCCGAGACCGCCTGGAAAAGAGGGATCGTGGTGGTGGCGGCGGCGGGGAACCTCGGGTTCCAGCGCAGCCACGGGGCCCCGGCGCTGGCCGACCCCGCCTACGACCCCTACATAATGGCCGTCGGGGCCTCGGACTCGAACGACACCACCAGCCTGAGCGATGACACTGTGTGCACTTTCTCGGCCGCCGCGAAGTGGGGGAATGCCCGGGCACCAGACTTCCTCGCTCCGGGGGCCCACATCCAGGGGCTTCGTGTGCCGAACTCCTACCTCGACGCGAACCACCCCGAGGGGATCATCGACTCACGCTACTTCCGCGGCAGCGGAACATCCGAGTCCGCGGCGATCGCTTCTGGCGCGGCCGCCCTGGTCCTCTCGAAGTTCCCCTCGCTGGCTCCGGACCAGGTCAAGAACCTGATCCAGGCCGGGGCGTACAAGTTCCTGAGCATTAACTCGGGGCGGCAGGGGTCGGGGGAGCTCCAGCTTACCCAGCTCCTTTCGATGACCCCGACGAACTATGTCCAGGACTTCGTCGACGCCACGGGAACAGGACTCCTCGAAGCGGCCCGTGGCACCGACCACATCGCTCATGACGGTGTGGTTCTCGCGGGCGAGCAGGACATCTTCGGCCAGACGTTTGTCTCCTCTTCGATGGCCTCCCTGGAGGCGGCCGGCAGCTCGTGGTCGGGCGGCACGTGGAACGGCAACTCCTGGTCGGGCAGCAGTTGGAGCGGGAGCTCATGGAGCGGCAACTCATGGAGCGGGAGCTCCTGGAGTGGGAGCTCATGGTCGGGCAGCAGTTGGAGCGGCAACTCATGGAGCGGGAGCTCATGGAGCGGGAGCTCATGGTCGGGCAGCAGTTGGAGCGGCAATTCATGGAGCGGGAAGTCCTGGAGCGGTTACTCATGGGCCGGGGATAGCTGGGGCTAGGTAGGTAGTCGGGAGGTTCGATGTCGCAGCTTGCGCCCCATTGGATCAAGCAATACCTTGGGCGCTCCGACACATCTCCAAGGAGATGAACGAGTTTCGGGACCTACCCGGGGCCGCCCGACGGCTCATTATCGGGACGGCGTCGGTCGGCCTGGCCGCGATCGCTCTCCGTCTGCCCCAACTCTTTCACTGGAACAAGTGGGACGTCATCACCTGGCTGTCCCTGACGGTTGGGAGCTCGATAGCCGAGCAGTTCAGCGTGGCCGTCCACCATCACACCGAGACGGAGAACTTCTCCCTGACGGACGCGATCTGGGTGCCGGCGCTGCTGTTCGCGCGGCCCAGTGTCCTCACCTTTGCCGTTGTCGCCGGTACCCTGCTCGGGCACTGGGTCAGGCATTGGGCATGGTTCAAGATCGTCTACAACGTCAGCCAGTTCGTCCTGGCCATCACCGCGGCGGAGCTCGTCTACGGATTGTTCGAGCTTTCCGGGGATCTCCAACTGCTCAGCTGGCTTGCGGCCGCCCTGGCCATGCTTGCCTATTTTGTCCTGAACGAGACGTTCATCGCGACGATCATCGCTTTGGTGGAAGGAGAGCGGCTGCGGAAGGTGCTGGCACTTCCCGCCGGCCTCAACTTCGTCCATGCCGCCGGGAACGTGACCATCGGCATGCTCGCGGCGCTCGTCTGGAGCACGGGGCCTCTCGGTCTGCCTCTCCTCGTCGCCCCGATAGTGCTCTCCTACCTTGTCTATCGCGGGTGGGTGCAGAGCAAGCGGGAGGAAGAGCAGACGCGAGACCGACAACGCATGCAAGCCCTCTACGAGGCTGGGCGTGCGTTGTTCGGCCCTCTCGATGTCAAGTTCGACTTCCAGCCCTTCCTGCAGCTGGTCAGGAAGATGGTGGATGCGGTGGGCGTCGAGCTGGTGATCGCCGACAACGATGTTCGCGTATACAGCTCGGAGATGGGTCTGTTCCTGATGACCGAGCCGGACGGCCGCGACCATGTCCCCGAGCGCTACGTCAGCACGCGCCCCGGCATGTCCACCTACCTCGCCCGGATAAGCGGATCCCAGGACATCCACGGCGTGCTCGCGGTGCATCGCAACGTTGCATTGACTCCCGCCGAGGCTTCGCTCGTAGAGGCCCTCGCATCACAGGTCTACGTCAAGCAGGAGAACGAGCGGCTCTTCCAGGAGACCGTCCAGCAGCGTAGCCACCTGGCCGACGTGATCGGAAACACCTCCGATGGCATATTCGTGGTGTCGCAGGATCGTCAGATCCTCTCCTGGAACCCGGCCATGGAGCGCATCACCGGCTTCTCCAGATCCGATGCCGTTGGGGAGCGCTGCGACGGGACCTTACGGGTCCGCCTTGAGCACGAGCGCTCGGAGGGGGGGACCATCGGGAGCCTCGAGCTGGAGTCTACCGAGACGCAGGACGCGCTGTTGATCCGCAAAGACGGCACCGACAGGTGGATCCGTTACACAAGCAACGGCATGCCGGACCGCGATGGCCGAACGAGAGCATTCGTCGTAGTGGCGCGGGACGTGACTGCGGAGCTGGAGGCCGAACGGATGAAGGGAGACTTCGTCGCGACGGTCTCGCACGAGCTACGCACGCCTCTCACGCCTTTGAAGGGCTTCCTGATGTCCCTCGACCAGGGCATGGTCGAGGATTCGCCGGCGTCTCGCCATGAGTACTACGGGATCATGTTGCGTCAGGCTGAGCGTCTCGAGCGGCTCATCAACGATCTGCTTGACGTCTCGCGCATCGACTCCGGCAAGCTTGCCATGGAGCCTATGATCATCCCGCTGACAGAGTTCTTGGTGGAGCAGATCCAGGAGGCAGAGCGTCAGCCGATCGCACGCCCGGTCACCTTCCATCGACCGGACGAGCCAGTCTGGGTGAGCGCTGATCCATTCCGTGTGGGACAGATCGTTTCGAACCTGCTCTCCAACGCCTTCAAATACTCGCCCGCCAACACACCGATCGAGATGCGTCTCTTGGTAGCGGACGGGCGGGCCGTCGTGTCCGTCCACAATGAGGGCGAGGGAATGTCCATGAACGACATGGAGCGCGTCTTCGACCGTTTCTACAGAGGAGAGTCCGGCCTGACACGAAGTACGGGGGGGGTGGGGCTGGGGCTGTACATCTCCAAGAGGCTCGTGGAGGCGATGGGCGGCCAGCTGGCCCTCGAATCGTCGCCAGGTTGCGGGTGCACGTTCTCGTTCGACCTGCCGATGACCGCGGCCCCCAGCGGGCTTGTCCCGACGTGGTCGATCGGAGCGCTGGCCGCAGCTGGCTCCTGAGCCAGTCGGTACCATTGGGCGGTGGACGAGGCTCTCCTCTGGCTGGTCGGGTCGCGCGCGCTGGACTGCTCCGCGCGAACGCTTGTCATGGGGGTTCTCAACGTGACGCCGGATTCGTTCTCCGACGGGGGCCGATTCCTCGACCCCGACGTTGCCGCGGCGGCCGGGGTCCGGATGGTCGGGGACGGGGCAGATCTCCTCGACGTCGGTGGGGAGTCCACCCGCCCCGGGTCTGAGCCTGCCCCGATCCCTGAGGAGATCGACCGCGTGGTCCCGGTCGTCAAGCGCCTTTCGGCCGAAACCGAGGTACCGATCTCCGTAGACACGAGGAAGCGCGAGGTGGCCGAGGCGGCTATCGACGCCGGCGCCTCGATAATCAACGACGTGAGCGCGGGAACCTTCGACCCGGCCATGTTCGAGCTCGTTCGGGAAGCCGGAGCTGGCATGGTCCTGATGCACATGCGCGGCACGCCGGCGACCATGCAACAGCTAACCGACTACCACGACGTCGTCAGTGACGTGAAGACCTTTCTCGCCGAACGCATCGACGCTGCCGTGAGGTCAGGGATCGAACGCGACCGGCTGGCCGTGGACCCGGGCCTGGGATTCGCGAAAACCTTCGAGCAGAGCTTGCTCCTCATGCGGGATGTGTCGGCGTTCGGCGAGCTCGATCGGCCGGTGCTGGTCGGGCCCTCGCGGAAGTCCTTCATCGGCAGGGTGCTCGGCACCGAGATGGACGAACGCCTAGAGGGAACGGCCGGGGCCGTCGCCTGGCTCGCAGCCCATGGTGCCAGCATCGTGAGGGTCCACGATGTGAAGGAGATGGTTCGGGTGGTCCGGGTGGTCGATGCGATCCGGGGAGCGGTGGGATGAGCCTGGAACTGTCGCTCAGTCGCGCCAGGGTGTCCGGCGGCGAGTTGGCCTACGCCGACATGGGGGAAGGGCCGCCCGTGTTGCTGCTCCACGGGTTCCCCACATCCTCGTATCTGTGGCGCCGCGAGGCCTGGCTCCTGGCCCAGCGGATGCGCGTGATCGCCCCCGATCTCCTCGGGTACGGGGAATCAGACAAACCCGAGGACGCCGATCTGTCCGAGCCCGCTCAGGCCGGCTACGTCCGTGAACTGCTCGCCCGGCTGGGGGTGGTCGAGCTGGCGATCGTGGGCCACGACATCGGCGGGGCCATAGCCCAATTGCTAGCCTTGGGCGGCGAGCTTTCGGTCCGCACGTTGGTCCTGTTGGACTCGGACTGCTTCGACGCCTGGCCGATCGAGGGCGTCAAGATGCTCCAGGCCGCCACCCCGGAGCAGGAGACGCCGGAATTCGTCGAGGAGATCCTTCGCCTGACGTTCGAGCTTGGCATCTCGCACAGAGACCGCGTGGACGAATTGACCATCGAGGCGTATCTCCGGCCGTGGCGGACGGATGCTCACGCTTTCTTCCGAGCGACCCGTGGCATGACCGGACGGGGCCTTTCCGGCCGGGAGGATGAATTGGCGGCCCTCGACCAACGGGTGCTGATCATCTGGGGCGAGGACGATCCCTTCCTTGGGTCCGAGCTCGGGGAGCGGTTGGGCGATGCCATCCCGGGTTCGACCGTAGCTCTCCTCCCGGGCTGCTCCCATTTCGTCACCGAGGACGCGCCTCAAACAGTTGGGCCGCTGATCTACGAGTTCCTCCGATCGCAGTACCTCATGGATCCTCATAGCCATGTCCATCCGACCGGTCCCGTTCCCGTGTTCCTGGAGCGTCCCCAGGGTGGCTTCATCGACGCCGACATAGTCGGAGAGGAGGGCTGATCGGTCCGTGGCCAAGCTCGACCTGTCACTCAGCGACGCGGAGCTGTACGAGTTCCTGGCGGAGCGCCGAACCGTGCGGCTGGCGACGTCCGGCCCGGACGGGCTCCCGCATGTGGTGCCGCTCTGGTATGTGTGGTTCGACGGCACGATGTTCATGAATTCCACGCTGGGCAACGTTACCGTCCGCAACCTGAAATCGAACCCTCGTGGCGCCGGTATCGTGGACGACGGTGAGACCTACGAGGAGCTCCGCGGCGTCCTCCTGCACGGGACCGTCGAGCCGGCCGACGAGGACGTCCGTCTGGTCCAGGTGGCGGATCTGTGGTCGCGCAAGTACATGGGTGGTGGCCCGCTTCCCTATGGCAACTGGAGGAACCGGGTCTGGCTCCGCCTGGTGCCCGACCGCGTGAAGTCCTGGGACTTCAGCAAGATCCCTGAAGCCAAGGCGGGAGCGAGGGCCGTTGATGGGTAGCTGCCGAGTAGTGCTCGAAGGTGTCAAGGCCGAAGGGCGTCACGGGGCCAATCCCGGAGAGCGCATCCACCCTCAGGGGTTCGTGGTCGACCTGGACGTCCTGCTCGAGTTCGACCGGGACTCGCTCGAGGCCACTGTCGACTATCGGGCGCTGGCGGACATGGCACGCAACACTGTGGCCCAGACCTCGTTCGAGCTCCTGGAGTCCCTGGCCGAGGCCGTGGCCGGCGCGATCTACGACATCAGCGCGGTCGTTGAGGTCACCGCGACAGTCCACAAGCCCGCCGCCGCGGCCGACCTCGGCCTGGAGGACGTCTACGCGGAGTCGACGTTCGGAGAATGAAGGTACGGGCCATGGTCGGCCTGGGTTCGAACCTGGGCGACCGACTCGCTAACCTGCAGCGTGCCGTCGACCTCCTCGCGGAGCGAGAAGGCGTACGAGTCATCAGGACCTCGCGCATCTACGAGACGGCGCCGGTGGGCCCGCCCCAGCCCGACTACCTCAACTCGGTGACGGAGCTGGAGACCACCCTATCTGCCCGCGAGCTGCTGGAGGCCTGCCTCGGCGTCGAGCGCGAGATGGGGAGGGAAAGGGCAGAGCGTTGGGGTCCGCGTGTGATAGACCTTGACCTTCTCACGTATGGGCGCGAGGAGATCGACGAACCCGGCCTGACCGTCCCGCATCCGCGGATGCACGAGCGGGCCTTCGTCCTGGTTCCACTTCTCGAACTGGACTCAGAGCCAATGTTGCCCGGCGGCCGACGGATCAAAGACCTGCGCCTTGGCCCCGCAGGGGTCATGGGCGTCCGGCCGTTCGCGCCGCCTCTCTATACTCGCCCGGTCCGGTAGCCATCCGATCTCATGGACCCGGAACGACGACGAGGAGCGTGAAGATTCAGACTCATCCGACCACCGTGGTGGTAATCGGGGCGGGGAGGGTCGGGACTGCGGTGGCCGTGCTCCTGGAAAGGGTGGGTCACCGGGTCGAGGCCGTCAGCGGCGGCGAACAGACTCGGGCTCGCGCCCGTCGGTATCTCCCGTTCGCTACCTTCGTTCCGGCTGCGAAAGCCCACGCGGCATCGCTCTCCGGGAAACTCATCATCATCGGCGTGCCGGACGATGCGATAGCGGCGGCGTGCACGCGGCTGGCGGCCGTTGGGGGGTTCAGGTCGGGCCAGCGGGTCCTTCATCTGTCTGGATCTGTCGGCCTCGACGCGCTTGAAGGCGCCGAAAACATGGGGGCACAGGTCCTTTCGCTCCACCCCTTACAGTCGTTCCCGAATGTGGAGGAGGGTATCCGCAGGCTGCCCGGCAGCGGGATAGCGGTCACAGCTCGAGACGAAGAGGGCTACGCGTACGGTGAGGCGCTGGGGCTCGACCTGAGTGGCCGTCCATTCCGGCTGTCAGATGACGTCAAGCCCCTTTACCACGCGGCGGCCGTGTTCTGTTCGAATTACCTCGTGGCGGTCGAAGGCGTAGCCGACGAACTCTTCCGCCTCGCCGGCCTCGAGGATCCGTTGAAGCTGTTCGGGCCGCTGGCCAGGACAGCGCTGGAGGCCACGCTCGAGAGCGGGCCTCGAGCAGCCATCACAGGCCCTGCGGCCCGGGGGGACGCGGGGACCATCCGGCGAAATCTGGACGCGCTCGCGGCTCGAGCTCCTGAGACGGTTTCGCCCTACGTGGCGCTGGCACGCGTCGCCCTTGGGCTGGCCGTCGCGGCGGGCCGGCTGGACGAAGTTCGCGCGGAAGGGGTCAGGGAGGTCCTGGACCAGTGGAGGTGACGGCCTCGAGCGGTCGGTACCGCGAGGCGTGCGAGCAGGCGCGCGCGACGGGCCGACGGGTCGGGTTCGTCCCCACTATGGGAGCCCTTCACCAGGGGCATGGCAGGCTACTCAAGCAAGCTCGCGCCGAATGTGGGTTCGTGGCCATGTCCATCTTCGTGAACCCGCTCCAGTTCTCCGAGGCGGAGGACCTCGAGGGGTACCCTCGGAAACTGGAGCGCGACAAGGCCGTCGCCGGCTCGCTGGGCTGCGATCTTTTCTTCGGGCCGTCAGTTGGCGAGATGTATCCGAACGGGGAACTCCAGGTCACGGTCGATCCGGGCCCTTTGGGCGGGCGTTTGGAGGGACGGTCGCGCCCGGGCCATTTCCGGGGGGTGCTGACGGCAGTGGCCAAGCTCCTGAACCTGACGGGCCCGTGCCGAGCTTACTTCGGGGAGAAGGACGCGCAACAGCTGGCCTTGGTCAAGCTGATGGTTCGAGAGATGGACATCCCTGTGGAGGTCGTGGGCTGCCCGACCGTTCGCGAGATCGACGGTCTCGCGCTCTCCTCACGGAACGAGCTACTTTCGCTAGAGCAGCGCCGGTCGGCGCCGGTTCTGTTCGAAGCGCTCTCCGATGCGGTCACCCTGGCACGACGAGGCGAGCGGCAGGCTGACGTCCTCCGGGCGGAGATGGCCAGGCGGATCGGCGCCGAGCCGCGGGCCCGCCTGGACTACGTAACCGTGGTCGACGACGAGACGTGGGAGGAAGTCGCCCTGATCGAACGACAGGCACGGGCGCTGGTTGCCGCTTCGTTCGGGCCGGTTCGCCTGATCGACAGCCTGGTGCTGCCGTGGGACGCGCGGTCAAACGTGCAGAATACGGACGGGTCGTGAAGGGGAGCTGAGGCAATGCTGCTTGCCATAAACGTCGGGAGCACCGAATCGGTGCTGGGAGTCTTCGACCGAACCGAGCTTGGTTGGACCTGGCGGATGGCAACCAGGAGAGAGAGGACTGCCGACGAGCTGGCGCTCCTCTATGGCGGGTTCCTCGAGCAGCGAGGTCTCTCCTTCTCCCGCCAGATTACTGGCGTCGTGATGGGCAGCGTCGTCCCAGACCAGACTGCCGCACTGCGCGAGATGGTCCGTCGCTACTTCCACTTCTCCCCGGTCGTTGTGGAGCCGGGCGTCAAGACAGGAGTGGCCGTGCTGACGGACAATCCGAAGGAGGTAGGCGCGGACCGGATAGTGAATGCCCTTGGGGCCTTCTCCAAGTACGGCGGCCCCGCGATCGCGGTGGACCTGGGGACGGCCACGACTTACGACGTGGTCTCCGAGGCCGGAGAGTTCCTCGGTGGCGCCATAGCTCCAGGGCTCCAGGTCTCTGCCGGCGGCCTATTCGCCGCGACCGCCCGATTGCCCAGGGTGGAGATAAGCGAGCCCCGGT
>Ga0210378_10001650_pt1 | contig 11631 bp, 8 predicted proteins | sample PLM1_60_b1redo_FD_155465 | JGI IMG/M metagenome (GOLD analysis project Ga0210378, IMG submission 155465) | Groundwater sediment microbial communities from an aquifer in East River, Colorado, USA - PLM1_60_b1 redo | ecosystem: Environmental > Terrestrial > Soil > Riparian zone | place: USA: East... | reverse complement strand
TGCCCGCCGATCGGCTCGCCGGACGGCGGAGCCCAGGTCACCGCGGAGGACCTGGTCCGCTTCGGGCAGGCGGTGCGGGCCGGTCGGCTGCTGCCCGCCGAGCTCACCGAGCAGTTCCTGACCCCGCAGGTGCGCCACCACCAGCGCGAGGACTGGGCCGTCTGGTACGGCTTCGGGCTGGAGTTCGTCACCGACCGCAACGGCCGGGTCCGGAACTACTACAAAGACGGCGGCAATCGCGGCGCCAGCGGAATCCTCCGGTACTACCCCGCCGACCAACTCGACGTGGCCGTGCTGTCGAACTCCGAACGCGGGGCTTGGCCGGCCTGGGACGAGATCCACCGCCTGATCAGGGCAGGCAACCCGGATCTCGGCGAGTCCGGCGACGGCTTCCGCTGAACACACGACGGCCCGCAACGGCAGACCAGACCCAACCGCGCGGACCTCGACACCGGCCAGGCCCGGGCACTGGAGCTGGGCGCGTCCGGCCTGAACGCCGGCGGCGAGCGTTCCGGGTCTTCACCGACCCGGCCGGCCACCCGTTCTGCCTGATCCGGTAGAGCGTCCCGGCCGTTGGCTCCATCCGCAGCTGACGAGCTGGGCAAACGCCTGACGAGCAGGGCGGTGTCCAAATCGCTGGTCACAAGGAGTGGCGGCATGTCAGTAGGCGAAACGGCATGTCAGGGGCGAGGCTCCTCGTGAGAACCTGACTAGACTGTCGGATTGGCTCGTCAGGGCCGTCAGCGAGTTGTTCAGCGACCTCGACGTCTGATGTCGATCGGGGGTAATACCTGGTCCATATGGTTGGGATTGCCCTCTCGTTGACAGGCGCCTGGGGTGATGTGAGCCTCACGGCTATGAGCGCGATGGGGGTGGTCGGGTCCGCCCGACCTGGTCGACGGCGTGCCATCACCGCCGGATCGCGATCGCCGGTGATGTTCTTGGTTTCCGGCCTCGGAGTGCTGTTAGGCACGGCCGGGCTGGTGTTCAAGGTGCAGTTGGGCTATCACTCGCTCGCCGACACGCTTTTCGATGGGATCGGCGGGTTCCTGTTCGTCGCTGCCGGGGTGGTGGCGCACGCCAGGCAGCCGGCGAATCGGGTAGGGCTGCTCATGGTTCTGGTCGGCACCGGGTCGTTCGCTGAGGACCTGCAGCTGTCCACGACGGGGTGGGTGCACACCGTCGGCCTGCTGCTCGTCCGGGCGTCGAGTGGGTTCGTCACGCACCTGGTCCTGGCGTTCCCGAGCGGGCGGCTGGCCTCGCGGCTGGAGCGCCTGCTCGTCGGGACCGCGTACGCCGCGGTGTTCGTGCTCACCCCGGTCGGCGCCTTGTTCGATGACACGCGACGGGGGCTTGTTCCCAGGACGAACCTGCTGCTGGTCGCACCCGACTCTGCGGTGAGCGGAGCGATCGAGCAGATCGTCGAGACCGTCGGTGCGGTCGTGGCCGTGGGTGTGGTGGCCGTGCTGATCCGTCGGTGGGTGCGAGCCGGCCTGCCGCTGCGGCGGGTGCTCGCGCCGGTGTTCCTGACTAGTCTGGTCGGCGGGGCCAGCACGTTCCTCTACGGTGTCCTCGGCTCGGACGATCCGTTGCGGGTGGCCAACCGGTGGGTGTATTGGCTGGCGTTCTGCCTGCTGCCGCTGGGGTTCCTTGCCTGGGTGCGGCGGGTCCGGCTGGGACGGACCGCGGTCGGGACGCTGCTGGCGCGGCTGCGGGAGCCGCTGTCGGCATCGGAGTTGCAGACGGCGCTGGCGCAGGCGGTGCGGGATCCGTCGCTCCGGGTGGGCTACTGGCGGGCAGATGCCGAGGCGTTCGTCGACGGCGACGGCCAGCCGCTGGAGATGCTCCGGGCGGATTCAGGGCGTGACGTCAGGCTGGTGGAGCGCGACGGTCGGCGGATCGCCGCCCTGGTGCACGACCAGGCGCTGCGGGAAGACGGACATGTGCTGGACGCCGTGACCGCGGCGGCCGGGCTGGCATTGGAGAACCAACGCCTGACCGCCGAGATACGAGCGCAGCTGGCCGAGGTACGGGCCTCCCGCACCCGGATCGTGGCCGCCACCGACGCCGAACGCCGCCGGCTGGAGCGCGACCTGCACGACGGCGTGCAGCAACGGTTGGTGATCGCGGCGCTGTCGCTGCGGCTGGCCCAGCAGCGCTTGAGCGGCACAGCCGATCCCGAAACCTGCGCTCTGCTGGCGAACAGCACCGCGAATCTGGCCGCAGCGACCGGCGAGCTGCGCGAATTCGCCCGCGGCATTCACCCGGCGATCCTCACCGACGCCGGACTGATGCCCGCGCTCCGGGCGCTCGCGCAGCGGACGCCGCAGGACGTCCAACTGGCCGAGGCGGACGTGCCTCGGCTGAGCCCAGCCGTGGAGGCGACCGGCTACTTCGTGATCGCCGAAGCGTTGACCAACGCGCTGAAGCATGCGCAGGCTCGCCATCTGCGAGTCATGGTTGAGTGCAGCGCGGGCCTGCTCCGCCTCGAGGTCACCGACGACGGAGTCGGGGGTGCCGACATCCGCGCCGGCTCGGGACTGCTCGGCCTGCGCGACCGGGTGTCGGCCCTCGACGGGACGCTGACCGTCCACAGCATCCCCGGCCGGGGAACCTCCGTGTCGGCCGTCATCCCGGTTGGGGCTGGCGGCAACGAGTCGGCAGCGACAGGCGGGCGATGACCAGCCCGCCGCCGCAGCGACCGGCGATCCGCGTCGTGCTGGCCGACGACGCGGCGTTGTTCCGTGAGGCCATCGCCGGGCTGCTCCGGAGCAGTGGGCTGGAGGTGGTCGCGCAGGTCGGTGACCCGGACGGCCTGCGCGCCGCGGTCGCCGCCACCCGCCCCGACGTCGCCATCGTCGATATCCGCATGCCGCCGACTTACCGGCTTGAAGGGCTCAAGGCGGCGGTCAGCATACGCCGCGACCATCCGGGGGTCGGCGTGCTGCTGCTCTCCCAGCACCTGGAGTCTCATCACCTGCCGACCCTGCTCGGCGGCAACGCCCGCGGCGTGGGCTACCTGCTCAAGGAGCGGGTCAGCGGCGCGGCCGCCTTCGTGGACAAGGTCCGCAGTGTCGCCAGCGGCGGCTGCGAGGTCGACTCAGAGGTCGTCGCGCTAATGATGGGCGACCGGCGTCCGGACCTCGACACGTTGAGCGAACGCGAACGCGAGGTCCTCGCGCTCATGGCCGAGGGCCGCTCCAACCGGGCCATCTGCGAGCGGCTGGTCCTGACCCCCAAGACCGTCGAGTCTCACGTGCGCAACATCTTCACTCGACTCGCCCTGCCGGCCCAGCCCGACGACCATCGCCGGGTGCTGGCCGTGCTCGCCTACCTGCGGGCACGTCGCTGAACGTCGCTACCCGCCGGTTACCAGGCGGGTGAGGGGCGGCTGCCCGACCGCGCCGATGAGGTCAGCACGCCTCGTGCGTTCCGGCGGTGCCCACGGAACCTGAATTGCCGGAGATCATCCAGCCCGATGTTCAGGGCTACCCCCGATGCCAACCGCGTACCCGGAAGACCATCCTTGGTCTCCCGAATCAGCACCACCGGCCCGGCCGCCAACGCCGGCAGCGGCCGTGGCCCCTAGGTAGGCAGCGTTGTGAGGACCAGGGGGGCAACAGAATGATCTTTCGGCAGCGGAGAGCCGGACGCATCCGCATCACCTGCATATCGGTGGGAGTTCTGCTTCTCGTCCTGACAAATTCTGGCTGCGAACCTTTGGAGGATGGCCCGCCGGGCGGCTCGGCGCGCGCCGCGCAACCCGGTGACCTCGGTGGTTGTCCGGACCTGAGCCGCGGCCGGGCCAACGACGTGGACTGCGTGAAGTTACTCCAGTCGGCACTCATAGCCAACGGGTACACCGGCCAGCAGGTGACCGGCTACTTCGGCGACCAGACGAAGGCGAACGTCGTCGACTTTCAGCGCAGCCACAATATCCACCCGGTCAGCGGCATCGTCGGACGCCTGACCCGGGCCGCCCTCCTCGGCGGCAGCACACCGCCCACCGATCCGTCGGTTCCCCCGGTACCGGCGAGCGGCTACTCCAGGCACTCCTATTGCGAGGATGGCACGTGCAATTTCTATCTGCGTCGAGCCACCACCCGCCGGTACGCCCAGCGTCTTGACGCCCATCCCGCCCTCGGCTCCGCAGTGTCGGGCGCGCTTCTCGCCGGCATGTGCGGAGTCCTCAGGGTCATCAAGTCCGCGAGCGTCATCTGCGGGCTCCTCGGGGGCAGCGTCGCCGACTACGTCGGGAACGAACTCCAGAGGGCGGCCCGGCAGCATGCCTGTCTACGCCTGTCGGTCGGACTCACATCCAACGGAACCGGGCGGCGGCCGCGGCTACTCAACGCCACACCGGACAACTCCTGGCGCTGTTCCGACTAAGAGCCCCAGCCATCCTCCCGGCTCACCCAGCGCAGGGCCGCCCGCGATGGCAGGCGCGACCGTCCAGCGGGGTCGGTCAGGTCGTCGGCGATAGCCTTGACGTCCACGTGGCCCTCCCCGTCGTCGGTGCCGTCCGCCCGGCAGCCCGCGGCACGAGAGCCCGCCACCGAGGCGACGAGCCTATGGGTTTCACCGAGCCGGTACGCCGTCGACCACCCACCCTCGGCGGCACGACCGGAAGGCCTCCCAGGCTGCGGTGGTGAGGTCGGCGGCGAAGTGGAGGGCGTCGATGGATACCACGGCGTCGGCCGGCGGACACCCAGGCTACGGCCACCAGCGGACGCGATCAACGCGGCATGAGCGGACGTTGCCCCCGGTGCCGGGCCGCCGCCGATACGGCATCCGGAGGCCGTCGGCGGCTGGCAGCAACCGGTGGACGCTCGTCATCCCACCGACGATCCGCCCGACCGCCGGCTACCGACAGTGCCCAACGCCACCAGCCCGACGACCACCCGACCCCAAGCGCCGGGCGGCAGGAGCGGTTGGGTCGCGTTATGCAACGGTCTCAGCAGGGCGAGATGGAGTCACTGCGAGGGAAGTGCCGCGAGGAAAGCAGCCATGATCTTGTCGGTGACGGTTAGGTCGTCGCCGATCACCGAGATCGCCAGCGGGCTGCGGAACCAGTCGGTGCCCACCCTCGGCCCGGCGCCGGCCGAGCCGCCGACGAAGTGGACGGTGCCGTGCCAGGCTCGCTGCCCGACGAGGGTCACCCTGCTTCCGCCGCCTTCGAATGAACTGCTGACGTCCATGAAGCCGGACGGGATCACGCTCACGTTCACGCTGGCGTTCTCCCCGACGACCTGCGCGTTCACCGAGACGATGCCCGATGACGTGGTCGGCTGCCCCGGGTAGTACTGGTAGCCGGTGGCCGGGGAGAACACCCAGTTCGCCAGCGCCGAGTGCTTCTTGGTCTTCAGCCAGAGCAGGATCTGCGACGCGGCCGTCTTCCAGGACACCGGCTGCAATGCCGCACGGATCGTCCGGTTCGCCGCGACCGACACCGTCGTCGGGCGGTAGCCGGCGGCGGTGACCGTCACCCGGTTGCCGGGACCTATCCGGTAGACGGTCGCGACGCCGGCGGCGGTGGCCAGCACCCGGTGCCGATCCGGGGTGTGGATGGCCGCAGGCAGGGGGGCGCCGGTCAACGCGCTGGTGACCTTCACCCTGACCGGGATCGGGGTCAGCCGGATGCGCACCGGTCCGACTGCCGCCGGGACCGTCGCCGAGGCGTGGTTGCGGGAGCGGATGGTGAGCGTCGCGTTCAGGCTCACCCCAGACAGCCGGAACCCGCCGTGGGCGTCCGTCCTGGCCGAGCGCCCGGCCACGCCCACCGTCGCTGCCAGGAGCGGACGGCCGGTCATCGAGTCGACCACGAGCCCGTTCGCCGTGATGACCGACTGCACCGCGGTCCCGGACTCGGTCGTGGGCGTGTCGCCTGACCGGGACACGATCACCAACAATACGGAGACCGCGGCGATCAGCACCAACGGGACGATCAGCACCGGACGTCTATACCACCGCCTCGTTCGCCGCGCCGGCGATGCAGACAGCGGCGACCCGACATCAAGCTGCTCAGTCATCAGATACCTCCGTAGAGTCAGCGACAAAGTCTGTTTGTCGATCATGGAGGGGCGGTGGCTTCCGCGGCGCGGTGAGCCCGGCGGTCAGCCGCCCGGCCGCCGTCCCGGGGCGACCGCGCCGCGCCGGCGATGCCAACCGCGTCGCGCCGGCGCCGCCGACCGCTGGCACTGCGGGCGCCGGCCAGCCGGAGATGTGCCGCGGCGGCGGGTCAGGCGGTCAGCTGGGCCCGCAGCTGTTTGATGCCGACCTCGATTCCGCTGCCTAGGAAGGTGAGGCTCCAGTCGGCGAGGAAGTTCGGGAACGTGCCGGCGATGTAGGCCCGCAGCTGCGGGTCCAGCGCTGTGATGGCGGTGCCGACCCCGGCCAGGTCAGTGCCGTAGGCCGGGTAGGGCACCGGCTCGTCGCGGCGGTTGTGGTCGACCATCGCCTTGTGACAGGCCCGGAAGAACCCGTCCAGCATCGCGACCACATCGTGCGCGGGCACCAGCGCGGCGGTCTTGGCGAGAACGCCGACCGCGTCGCCGGGCTTGGCGGTGCTGGTGCTGTAGGGGTTCTTCGCGTCAGGCAGGCCGTAGACGACCGCGCCTGCCCGCACCGCCCAGGCGCGGTCGGCCGGGTAGGCCCCGGACAGCGCCAGCCGGGTGCGCATGTCGTCGTACTTGATCTCGTCGAACGGCAGCGCGGTCGTCTTACCCACCCACTCGGCGACGCTTAGCGGGCCGCGGCCGACCGACGGGTCCAGGACGGCCGCCAGCGGCTTCGCTGGCAGCTTCTCGAGCTGCGCGTAGACCACAGGGGCTACGTGGCACCACCAGTTGACCTCCAGCGGCGAGCCGTAGTCGGCCTGGTCGCCGCCCTGCGCCGTGGACATCCGCAGCCCCTTCATGGACACCACGAACACCTTGTCCGGCGGGTAGCCGGCGGCGGCCAGCAGGCCGGCCATCACCTCGGCCCGGGCGTAGCAGCCTTCCTTCGGGTAGCGGTACGGGATCGGGACGTCGGCCCCGTTCACCTGGAACGTCGCGTCCCGCAGCACCGCAAACAACTCGGCCAACTCCTGGTCGTTGTCGACCGTCTTGGCAGCGACTTCGACAACGGCGTTGGCCGGCACCCAACCCCGCTTCCCGCGCACCACGGGTGGCCCGGGCGCCTGGCACGAACCAGCCGCGCAGCCTCAACCCGTCTTCGGTGTCGAAGCTGACCTCCTGGCTGCCGGGCAACACCGCGGTCGCGGACGGCAGCGGTCCGTCCGCCGGCAGGTAGATCAACCTGCGCTGCAGCGCCCAGACCAGCGCCAGCGTCACCGCCGCGGCAGCCACCACGGCCCTGGACGGCGCGCTGCTGGTCGTCGGCGACCACGGCGTGGCCGATGCGGCGACGGGGTCGTTGTTCGTCGCGCCGTGCGGCCACCGGCACCGGTTCAGCAACCCGAACGACACGCCGGCGCGGGTGCTGGGTCTGTGGTCCCCGGCCGGACCCGGGCTGGCGTTCATGCGCGATGTCGGGAAGGTGCTTCCGGCGTCCGGGCCGCCCGACCCGGACACCGTCGCCGCGACCTACCGCCGGCACGCCAGCCGGCTGCTGCCCGACTGACCGGCGACGCGGCGGTCCGCCTCCTGGCCGGACCTGCCCGACGCCTGCCCGACAGCCTCACGGCATCACCATCCGCAACCGGCCAGCCAGTCTTGCCTCGATGAGAGGCTGGGCCGACAACACCATGCAACAGCAGCCGGGGCCATTCGATGAGGTCGCTCGATCATGGATGCGTCGGCGCCTGGAGGACGGGTTGGGGCCGGGCGGGCCGGCCACCCGGGTACGGGCTGCGATATCACCGCCGGGACCCGCGGCCGGCTGGACGGCTGGGTGGGCAGCCGCACCGGTGGGTTTCCCTCGGTCCGGCGCTTGGCTGGCGGCTTGTTGATGCCGGTCTGCGGCCTGTCATCCGCCAGCGGCATGGGACCAGGTTGAGGGGTTTTCCGCCATGAGCATGGGACCACCCGGTCGCCAGTAGTGGGACCAGCGGCGTTTCGCGTCGTTGGTCCTGCGACATACCGGTTTGATCTTCCCGGTCGAGTGACTGGGAGGTCGCCGGGATGGTGTTCCGGGAGGTGTCAGTGATCGAGGTTCGTGAGGTGCTGCGGGCCTGGCTCGCGGGGAGAAGCGAGCGGGCGGTGGCCGCGCAGGCAGGCGTCGACCGCGAGACGAGCAAGCGTTACGTGACGGCCGCGGTGGCGGCCGGCCTGTCACGCGAGGGAGGCGAGGAGCAGCTGTCCGGTGAGCTGGTCGGGCAGGTCGTGTCCGTGGTGCGGCCGGTGCGCCCGGACGGGCACGGCCAGGGCTGGGCGGAGCTGGAGGCCCGCCGCGAGCAGATCGCCGGGTGGGCCGATGGCGGGGTGCCGGTGGTGAAGATCGGGATCTTGCTGGGCCGCCACGGCGTGGTGGTGGCGGATCGGACGCTGCACCGGTTTGTGGCGGAGCGGTGCGGGGCGCCGGGCAAGAGGCTGACCACGCGGGTCGATGACGGGCCGCCGGGCGGTGAGGTGCAGGTCGATTTCGGGGATCTGGGGCTGATCCCGGCGGGTGACGGCAAGCGGCGCAGGCTGCGGGCGCTGGTGTTCACCGCCTGCTTCTCCCGGTACATGTTCGTGTATCTGACGTTCTCGACGACGCTGGAGGAGGTCATCGCCGGGTGCGAGGAGGCCTGGCGGTTCTTCGGCGGGGTCTTCCGGGTGCTCGTCCCGGACAACATGAGCCCGGTCGTGGCGAAGGCGGACGCGGTCAATCCGCGGCTGACCCGTGAGTGGCTGGAGTACTCCCAGGCGCGGGGGTTCGTCACCGACCCGGCCCGGGTCCGTCATCCCCGCGACAAGCCGCGGGTCGAGGCCGGTGTGCACTACGTGCAGGGGAACTTCTTCGCCGGGGAGAGCTTCCTGGACCTGGCCGACGCGCGGTCCCGGATGGCCGCGTGGCTGGCCGGCACGGCGAACACCCGGGTGCACGGCACCACCCGGCAGGTGCCCGCGGTGGTGTTCGCCGGACAGGAGGCGCCGTGCCTGCTGCCAGCCCCGGCCTACCAGGTGCCGTACTGGGCGCAGGTGAAGTCCACGTCGACTACCACGTCCAGGTCGCCCGGGCGCTGTACTCCGTGCCGTGGCGTCATGTCGGAGCACACGTGACAGCCCGCGCCGATGAGCACCTGGTGAAGGTGTACCTGGCCGACCAGCTGATCAAAACCCATCCGCGCCAGCGTGAGGGCGGCCGGTCCACCGACGCCGCGGACATGCCGCCGGGGGTGGAGGGGTATGCCACCCGCACCGTGGACCGGCTGGTCTCCCAGGCCGGCTGCTACGGCCAGCACGTCGGGACCTACGCGCAGCGGCTGCTGGACGGCGATGCGCCGTGGATGATGATGCGGTCGGTCTACCGGCTGGTCGGGCTGGCCAAACGCTACGGCGCCGGGGCGGCCGAGGCGGCCTGCGCGCGGGCCCTGGACGTCGACGTCGTCAACGTCTCCAAGATCGAGTCGATGCTCAGGAGCGCCACCGAGAACGCCCCGGCGGCCGGCGGCCTGGCCGCCGCGGCGACCGGCGGGGGCGACAGGTTCGCCCGTGACCCGGCCGAGTACGCCACCGCGACCGGGGTTCGCCTGCACGTCGTGACCGGCGGCGGCGAGGCCGCCACCGTGACCGGCGGCGGACAGGCCGGGGCGCCGGCCCGCCCCGACGACCGGTCCTGACCTGCCCCCGCCCCGTCCGGGCAGGACGCTGAAACCGCGCCGCCGGCCCCACGCGGCGGGCCGCGAGCACCCCATTCCCCCGGGTTCTTTTCATTCTCCCTCTTTTCTTCTCCCGAGCGGAAAAGAGAAAGAAAGGCTTCTGCCATGACCGACCTGATGCCTGACCAGACGCCGCTGCCCGGCCCGCTGGGCCCGGTGCCGCCGCTTGACCCGGCCACCGCGCGCCGCTGCAAGCGGCCCGGATGCGACACCGCCCTGCCCGCCGCCACCGGGCGTGGCGCACCCCGCCTGTTCTGCGGCCCGGCGTGCTCACGCAAGTGGCACAACGACAACCGCCCCACCGCGGGCGCCGCCGCAGGGCAGCAGACCGCCGCGCCCGCCGGCCCGCTGCCCGCCGGCCCGCTGCCCGGCGGGCCGCTGCCCGGCGGGCCGCTGCCCGGCCTGCACCAGCTGCTCACCCAGGCCGCCGGCCTGGTCAACGCCGCCGCCGCCCAACTGGCCGCCGCCGACCCCGGCCGGGTCGCCGCAGCCCTGGCCGCCGCCGAGGCCGCCGCGGCCAGGCCCAGGCCGAAACCGCTGTCGCCCTCGCCCGGGCCGCCCAGGCCGCCCAGGCCGCCCAGGCAGCCAGCGCGGCGATGCACGCCGCCTGGCACGACGCCCAGGCCGCGCTGGAGGCCGCCGACCAGGCCCGCGCCGACGCCGACGCCGCCGACGCCCGCGCACAAGCCACCCGCGCCGACGCCGACGCTCAGATCACCCAGATCCGCCAGCACGCCGACGCCGCTACCGCTGAGGCCCGCGCCGCCACCAGCGCCGCGGAAACTCACCGCGACACCGCGCTGGCCGACGCCGCCGAAGCCCACCACCACGCCGGCACCGAAATCAGCCGGGCCCGGCAAGCCGAAACCGACGCCCGCGCCGAAAACGACCGCGTCCGCGCCGACGCCGCCCGCGAACGCGACGCCCAGGCCGCCGCCTGCACCGCCCAGCTGCACGCCATCCAGGCCCTCGCCGACACCCAGCGCGCCCGCGCCGAGCACGCCGAGCACCAACTCAGCCTCGAACGCGACCACCAGCGGCGGCTGGCCGCCCAGCCCCCCGCCGCAGCCACCAGCAACGGCAACCTCAGCGACGACCCGCTCGCCGGCCCCGCCGCCAGGACCACCCCCCGGCCAGCCACCACCAAGACCACCACCACCAAAACCACCACCGGCGGCGGCCGGCCCTAACCCTCTGCCGCAGACCGGGGCCACCGCCCAGCCCACCCGCGGCCGCCCCGGCCCGCACCCCTGCCTGTCACCGAAAGGACCACACCATGCCCTCGCTGACCGACCCGCTCAGCCCCGACCTCAAAGCCACCCTGCGCGCCCTCAAACTCGGCAAACCCACCGCCACCCTGCCCGAACGCCTCACCCTCGCCCGCCAGACCAACATGCCCCACGCCGACTTCCTGCAACTGGTCCTCGCCGACGAAGTCACCCGCCGCGAATCAGGCTCCATCGCCCTGCGCGCAAGAAACGCCGGCCTCGACCCCGCCATGCGCACCGAAACCTGGGACACCACCGCCAGCATCCGCTACGACCAGCGGCTCTGGAACGAACTGGTCTCCCTACGGTTCCTCGACGGCCCCCACGGAGCGCTGATACTCGGCCCCGTCGGCGTCGGCAAAACCCACCTCGCCACCGCCCTGGGCCACATCGCCGTCCGCCACCGCCGCACCGTCGCCATGGCCCGCGCCGACAAACTCTTCAAACGCCTCACCGCAGCCCGCCTCGACAACACCCTCGAAGCCGAATACCGCCGCCTGACCACCGTCGACCTACTCATAGTCGACGATTTCGCCCTCCAACCCCTCACCCCCACCC
>Ga0210378_10001649_pt1 | contig 11633 bp, 10 predicted proteins | sample PLM1_60_b1redo_FD_155465 | JGI IMG/M metagenome (GOLD analysis project Ga0210378, IMG submission 155465) | Groundwater sediment microbial communities from an aquifer in East River, Colorado, USA - PLM1_60_b1 redo | ecosystem: Environmental > Terrestrial > Soil > Riparian zone | place: USA: East... | reverse complement strand
TGGACGCGTTAGCCGAGGCTGGATTCGGCTCGGCGACCGAGCAGCGCGCGACCGTGCCGGCGCCGCAGCGTATGCCGTGGATCGTGCTGCTGCTCGACTCGTGGGAAGGGTTCATCCACACGTACGAGCAGATTGACCACGGTCGGTTCGTCGATCAGCTCATCCGGCTGGTGCGGGAAGGTGCGGCCGCCGGCCTTCGGGCCGTGATCACCGGCGACCGCAGGCTGCTCACCGCAGGTATCGCGCCACTGTGCACCGATCGAATCGTCCTGCGCATGCCCGATCCGGACAGTTACGCGCTCGCCGGCATCCCGCCTCGGGACGTGCCTGCCCGGCTCGGTCCTGGGAGGGCGCTGTACTGCGGGGACGGCGGACCGACCGAGGTTCAGTTGGCGCTGCTCGATCGCGACCCTTCGGGGCCGGCACAGCTTGCCGCGATCGCGCGCGGAGCGGCCGAGGCACGGCGCGCCGCCGAGGCACTGGCTCCGTCGGGCCTGCAGCGCCCGATCCGGCTCCGCCCGCTGCCGACCAAGATCACCCTCGCCGAAATCACCGGCAAGCAGCGCGCGTCCGGGCCGAGCCGACCATCCCGGATCGAGCCGGCACAACTTGGGTCAACGCTGTCGGCAGAACCGGCGCCGCCGCGGCGGCCCGGCACCGGGCCGCGCGGCGAGGTGTCGCAGCTCTGGACGCTGTTCGGGGTGGGTGGCGACGAGGCAGGACCCGCCGGCCTGGACCTCGCTCACGACGGCCCCGGCGCGCTGGTGGCCGGTCCGCCGGGTAGTGGCCGGTCAACGGCGCTGCACACGGCGGCGGTGCACCACCTCCTACGGGGCGGAGCGGTCGCGGTGGTCACCGCACGACGGTCGCCGCTGGCCGAGCTGGCGGCGGTTCCGGGCGTGATCGGCACGTTCGGCGCTGACGACGGCGATGCCCTGGACGCTGCGATCGCCACGATCACTGGCCCGGCGCTCGTCGTCGTTGACGACGCCGACCACCTACTGGACACCTCGGTCGACGCAGCCGTCAGCCGCGTCCTCGCCAGCGGCCGGCACGGCGTGCTGGCCGCCGGCATGGCTGAGGATCTCGCCGCGATCTACCGTGGCTGCACCGTCGACGTGCGTCGGAGCCGGTGCGGCGTGTTGCTCTGCCCCACCGGTCCGCCCGACGGCGACCTGCTCGGCGTGCGGATCAGGCGCGGCCTGGCAAGCAGGCCCGGCCGGGGCGTGCTGGTACGCCGTGGCACCACCATCCCGGTCCAGGTGGCAATCCCGGTCCAGGTGGCAATCCCGGTCCAGGTGGCAATCGCCGCAACGCCCCACCCCGACATCTCGGCCGACGCCGGCGTTCCGCCGTGCACCGACTACGACATGTGCGGGTAGCGGTGGTCCGTCGGCGGAACGAACGTCTCCTTCAGCGTGCGCGGCGACACCCAGCGCAGCAGGTTCAGGATCGAACCGGCCTTGTCGTTGGTGCCACTCGCGCGGGCGCCACCGAAGGGCTGCTGCCCGACTACCGCACCGGTCGGCTTGTCGTTGATGTAGAAGTTGCCAGCCGAGAAGCGGAGGGCCTGGCTGGCGCGCTCAACGACTGCCCGGTCGTCGGCGAAGATCGATCCCGTGAGCGCGTACGGCGCGACATCTGCGGCCTGCGCCACTACCGCGTCGAAGTCGGCGTCGTCGAACACGTGCACGCCGAGCACGGGCCCGAAGTACTCGGTGGTGAACAGCTCGTGCTCAGGGTCGGTGCACTCAACGAGGGTCGGCCGGACGAAGAAGCCCTCGCTGTCATCGGCGGTGCCGCCCGCGAGCACGGTGCAGTTGGGATCGTTCTTCACCCGATCCTGCACCGCGCTGAGCCGATCGAACGACCGGCGGTCGATCACGGCGCCGCCGAAGTTCCGGAAGTCCGTCACGTCACCGTAGGTCAGCGACTCGACCGTGCTGGCCAGGTCGTCGCGGAGGCCGGCGTCCCACAGGGATCGGGGGACGTACGCACGGGAGGCCGCCGAGCACTTCTGGCCCTGGAACTCGTACGCGCCACGGACGAGCGCGGTGCGCAGCGCGTCCGCCCCGGCCGTGGAGTGGGCGACCACGAAGTCCTTGCCGCCGGTCTCACCGACCAGGCGCGGGTACGTCCGGTAGTTCTGGATGTTCTGGCCGACGGTCCGCCAGAGGTGCTGGAACGTACCGGTCGAGCCGGTGAAGTGGATACCGGCCAGGTCGGGGTCGGCGAGCGCCACCTCGGACACGGCCTGCCCGTCACCGGTGACCAGGTTCACCACTCCGGGCGGCAGTCCCGCGGCCTCCAGCAGCCGCATCGTGAAATGCGCCGCGAACTGCTGGGTCGGCGACGGCTTCCACACCACCGTGTTGCCCATGAGCGCGGGCGCCAGCGGCAGGTTGCCGGCGATCGCGGTGAAGTTGAACGGCGTGATCGCGAGGACGAAGCCTTCCAGCGGACGGTGGTCGAACCGGTTCCACACGCCCGGCGATGAGATCGGCTGCCCGTCGAGGATCTGGCGCCCGAAATGCACGTTGAATCGGAAGAAGTCGATCAGCTCGCACGCGGAGTCGATCTCGGCCTGGAACGCCGTCTTCGACTGGCCGAGCATCGTCGCACCGTTGAGCGTCGCGCGCCACGGCCCGGCGAGCAGATCGGCCGCGCGCAGCAGCACGGCGGCACGCGCCTCGAAGGGCAACGCCCGCCAGCCCGGCGCCGCGTCCTTCGCCGCTCGCACCGCAGCTTTGACGTCGGCCGGGGTGGAGTTACGGAGCGTGCCGAGCACGTGGGAGTGCCGGTGGGGCTGCACCACGTCGATCTCGACACCGCCGCCAAGGCGCTGCTCACCGCCGATGGTCTGGCTGAGTTCAAGCCGCTCACCAGCCAGTTCGGTGAGCTTCAACTGGAGGGTATCCCGCTCGGGACTGCCCGGTGCGTAGCTGTTGATCGGCTCGTTGGCCGGCACGGGGACCTGGGTGACCGCGTCCATGGCTGTTACTCCCGGTAAGGCTCGGCGTCGTCGACGAGTGGTTGCAATCTTCATCCTGACATGGCCCGGATGCGCGGGCCCGGGGGCGTCCGGCAGACTGCGGGGCGGTCCCGTTGACAACGACGCCTAATATCTTGCCGTCATTCCCCTGGAGGAGTCGCTGTGGAGTCCGGCCCAGCCGCCACCCGCCCCACCGGTGCCCTTACCGAACCCGGCCGCCTCACTTCGTACTTACTCATGACCGGTGCCGCGGTACTCATGCTGATCGAGCTGGCAACGGCTCTCTCAGCGGAGCACCCTGGCAAGGTCGGCACCGCCAGCTGGGTGGTGCTCGAAGCCCCGGGCCTGGCGCTGATGGCGGCCTTCACCGGCGCATCGGCCGCGGCCGGCGGTGCCTGGTGGGCACGGCGCCGGGAGAAGGCGTCCGGGACGACCCTGCGCAGCATCGGCTACGGGCTTGGCGCTGCGGCAATCGCCGGCTCGGTCATCACCGTGCTCGCATGGGCGTCGATCAACCCGGAGGTGGCGGGCAAGGTCGCGCTCGCCTCCTTCGCGGCCGCGCTCGGCGGCGGGCTGCTCGGTTCGGTCCGGATCGGCGGCGCGGTGCTCGGCGGTCTTGTCGCGACGCTCGTCTCGACGTTGATCGCCACCGGCGGTTTCGCGGCGCTCTCCTGGACGCTCATCGACGCCGACCCGAACCCCGCCGAGCTGTCCAGCTACCTCGCGACGGTGCTGGTCACCGGATCGATCATCCGTGGCGCCGCTGTGGTCATCGGCACCATCGTCGGCTGCCGCTGGCTGGCGCGCCGCCGCCGGGACACCGGGCTCGGCTACTACCTGCTGGTCGGCATTTTCGGTGCGCTGCTGCAGATCGTCTCAGCGCCGATCGCGTTCCTGGCTGCACTGCCGGTCGCGCAGAACCTGGACGCGGGCATCCATCCGCTGCGGGCGCTCGCCTGGCAGCAGGGTGTGTCGATCCTGGTCGCAACGGGTGTCGGCGCCCTCACGTCGGTGATCCTCTACGCCATACGGCGGATGGGGAGCCGCCGCGCGGTCACCTCCGGCCCCGTACCGGAGCCCGCTACCCAGAACTAACCGAGCAGGTCCGGGATCTCCTGAACGCCGTACCACTGGAGCTCGTGACCCTCGGCGCCGTCCACCACGAACTGCGCGTCGTCGTCGCCGAGGTCCGCGGCGATGATCGCGACAGCCGCGGCGGTGATGTCCGGCACCGCGTCGACGCTGTCGACGTGGACGGCGGCGAACCACTCGATCGGCGTCGGCACCGCAACGCGCACGACGGCCCGATCCAACTCCGGATGCGGCCGCACCTCACCGTCCGGCACGTCGGCGGAGAGCACGGCACGGCGCCGGGGCGCGGTCGGATCGGCGTCCAGGAGCCGCAGTGACGCGCGGGCGGCGTCGCTGAACGCGGCGTACTCCAGCTCTTCCTCGTCGTCGTCGGTGTACCACTCGCGCAGCGCCGGAGTGACCGCGAACGCGGTGATCGGCGGCGGCCCGTGCTCACCGGATTTCTGCAGGTCAGCCAGGATGGGCAGCGTCGCCGGCAGGTAGATGCGCATCGGATCCCTCGGCTCAGGCCACAGTGGAGTCGTCGTCCAGAGCGTACGGGTCGACGCCGCGGCGCCACGCCTCGGCCGACGTCCGCAGCGCTGTGTTGAGCACGGCTTCCCGGCGTGAGGCGTCCATGAGGTTGGCGCCGATCGCCTCCAAATCGTCCGGACCGGGGCCGAGCATCGTCACGCGCGCGCCGCCGGCCTGCACCTTTTCCGCTTCCCGCAGGAGCCGGCGGGTGATCGCGCGCCGGACCCGACGCTCCAGCCTGGCCGCGACCCCGGACGGCGCGTCATAGGCGAACGACACCATCGGGGCGATCACGAATACCTCATCGAGGCCGTGGCCGGCAAGGAGATCCAGCGACGTCGACGAGCACACTCCACCGTCGACGTAACGCCGCCCGCCGATCTCGATGGGCGCATACCAGCCCGGGATCGAACACGACGCGGTCACCGCCTCGGCCAGCCCTGCCGGCGGCGAACCGGTGCGGCCGAACGGGATCCGCTTGCCCGAGTCGTAGTCCATCGCGACGATCCAGGTCGAGCGGTGCGGCGCCCAACCGTCCGCCTGCTGGCCCGCGCCCTGGAGCACCCGAGCGAAGATCGACGCGACCTGGCTGAGCGATCCCCGGCCGCGCGGCGTCAGGCTGGAGAGCGCGGCGAGCGGCGTCACGGTCAGCGGGTGACGGGCGGTGTGCGCGAGCAGGCTCGGCGATCCCAGCGCGAACGCCGGCATCGGCGGCAACGGACCACCCGGATCAGCATCGTCGGCGTCGTCGATGATCGGGTCGCCGGGCGCCGGCATCCCGTTCTGGTGCCGCAGCATCACCTCAACCGGCACGCCGCAACCGAGCAGGCCTGCCGTGAGCGACCCCGCCGACGTGCCGACGATCATGTCGACATCGCGGCAGTCGAACCCCTCCTGCTCCTCCAGCGCGGCCAGCGCGCCGACCGCCCAGGCGAGCCCGAGCACGCCGCCAGCGCCGAGGACCAGACCTCGGCGGGGCGCGCGTGGGCCCCGCGCTGTCACGGAATCGTCTCCATCAACTCGGCGAGCGACTCCTCGATCAGCGTTGCCAGCACCCGGATGTCCGGCATGGCGTCGCGGTCGGCGTTGAGTCCGTAGTAGACCCCGCCGTCGTAGGAGGTCACGCCGATCGCGACGGCCTGGCCGCGAGCGAGTGGCACCACCGGGAACACCTCCAGCATCTGGGCGCTCGCCGCGAAGAGCGGGTACTGCGGTCCGGGGACGTTGGTCACGACCAGGTTGAATAACCGTCGCGACAGCCCCGAGGCCGTCTTGGCGCCCAGTGCGTGCAGGGTCGGCGGCGCGAAGCCGCCCAGCTGGACCAGTGCGTCGGCGCCGACCGACTGGCCGGCCTCCTTGTGCGCCCGCATCGCGTACGAGACCTGGTGCAGCCGGATCACCGGGCTCGCTTCACCGACCGGCAGATCGACCAGATACGAGGAGACTTTGTTGCCGGGCGCGCCGGCCTCGTAGTCGTCGCCGTCCGCCGAGCCACGCACGCTGAGCGGCACCATTGCACGGACCACCGTCTTACCGGTCACCGGCTCGCCCCGGTTCAACAGCCAGGCGCGGAGTGCACCGGCAATCGTCGTGAGCACCGCGTCGTTGATCGAACCGCCATGCGCCTTGCGGATCCGCTTGTAGTCGTCGAGGTCGGTGCTGGCCATGCCGAAGCGGCGATGTTCGCCGATCTCGGCGTTGAGCGGGCTGTCGGGAGCCGGTCGGGCGGCGGTGCGAGCCACCGCGAGCAGGCCACCGGCGGCGCCGGCCACCTTGCCGAGCGTGGCGCGCGCGTCCAGCATCGCCACCCGCGCCGTATCGGCCAGCTCCGATGGGCGCCGGATCAGGTCGCTCACCGCGTCGAAGACCAGCTCGACGGCGTTCGGCTCCGGCTGCGGGCGCCAGCCGTCGGCGGGCACCGCACGCGGATCCCGGGAACTGTCGAAGATCACCTGGGTCAGATCGACCGCGTCCGCGCCATCCACCATCGCGTGATGGGTCTTGGTGACGATCGCGAACCGGCCACGCGAAAGCCCTTCGACCAGATAAAGCTCCCAGAGCGGACGGTTCTGGTCGAGCCGGCGCGACATCAGCCGCCCCACCAGCTCACCGAGTTGCTGGTCCGTGCCCGGCCGCGGCAGCGCCGACCGGCGCACGTGGTAGCTGAGATCGAACCCAGCATCGTCGACCCACACCGGCTTGGCCAGCCCGCCGGGCACGCGCCGGATCTTCTGCCGGTACCGCGGCACCAGCACGATCCGCTGCCGGACGAGGTTGGCCAGACGGTCGTAGTCGAAGCCCGTGGCGGGCGGCCGGAACACCGCCACCCCGCCGACGTGCATCGGCGTGTTCGTCTCCTCGATGTAGAGGAAGGAGACGTCCCGCGGGCTGAGCCGGTCCGACATCACGCAGAGCCACCTCCTCGGCCGGCCCGCGGCAGCCGGCACGGCCTCCATGGTGTCACGCGAACGACCGTTTGGCCGCTGGGTTCAGTTGCTGGTGCTCTCCGCGAGCGGAACGCCGAAGAGGGTCTCGAGTTCCGCGACGGTGCTGTCCAGGGCAGTGTGGTGAACACCGACCATGCCCGCGGTCGCCGCGCCGCGCACGTTCTCGACGAGGTCGTCGACGAAAACACACTCCTCCGGGCGCACGCCTAGCCGCTCAGCAGCGAGCTGGTAGATCGCCGGTTCGGGCTTGCGCATGCCGACTTCGCCAGAGATGACCAGGGCGTCGAACAGCTCCGCCCAGCCGGTGCGGTCGTAGCTCAGGCCCCACGAGTTCGAGAGAAGGCCCGTACGGATACCCCGATCCTTCGCCCGTTGGACCACGCCGATCATGCCCGGCGACGTTTGCATCTCGGCGAACACCCTGGTCAGCAGCCCTGCAGCGGCGATCTCACTACCATCGGACCGGCGCAGGCTGGCGGCCAGTTGCCGCTCGAACTCAGCGACCGACACCTCGCCGCGCTCCAAGCCGTGCAGCGGGCTCGATCCGGCGCCCTCACCGAGCATCCCGCCCAGGACCGCCTTCAACTCGGCCATCTCAAACCCGTCGGCATCCGCCCACGCGCGAAACACGTCGCGGACCGGGTTCGTCAGCACGCCGCCGTAGTCGACGATCAGGCAGCGCAGGCCGTGGGGATTGCTCGTCATACCGCCACTCTAGGGACGCCCGCCAACCCGTACGGGCGCTGGGCCGGCCCAGCCCCGCCCGGTCGCAGGCCCGGCAACCCCTGCCCGTCAGTGGCGGCGGCCACGGCGACCCGGCGGCGGCGGCGCTACCCCGACCAGTTGACCAGCGAGAGCGGAGAGTGCCAGTCGCAGGGCGGAGTTCGGTACGGCTTCACCGAGCGTGCGCCCGCTGGCCAGCGCCCGATCGAGAGCTGCCTGGTCGTACGGCAGGGTCTCGACCTGCTTGACTCCTGCGAACCGGCGCATCGCGGCGGCGATCTCGCGGGCTGGGTCGCCCGGCACCACGCCGGAGCGGAGCCGGTTGAGAAGCACGCGCGGCACCGTCTCCGGCAGCACTTCGGCCAGCTCGGCAAGGCCACGGACCAGCCGCTGCACGCCGATCGGGTCGGCGGCACCGACCGTGAACACGGTGTCCGCCGCTTCGAGGACGGCAAGGGTGGCACCGTTACGCCGGGGCGCCATCGTGTCGTACGCCAGTTCCTCGTCCTGCTCAAGACAGAACCCGCAGTCGACGACGGTGATCGCGGCCAGCGACCGGGCTCGCTCCAGCACGGCGCGGACCGAATCGGGGCGCAGCTCGGGCCACCGGTCGGCGCGGGTGATGCCGGTGAGCACGCGCAGCCGCGGGCTGATGCTGCGGGCGAGCCCGGCGAGTGCCGGCACGTCCAGGGCACCCTGGTTGTCGAGGCGGGCGGCGGCCGCGAGCCCCGGCGACTCGTCGAGCAGCCCCAAAACCTGCGCGATGACACCGCCGTACGGGTCGGCGTCCACGAGCAGGGCGGGAACGCCGAGCCGGGCGGCCTCGTCGGCGATCCCCACGGCGACCGTGGTGCGGCCGGGTGCGCCCGTCGGGCCCCAGACGGCGATCAGCTGGCCGGAGCCGGGCACGTCCGGGTATTCGGGTGGCGGCTCGGCGAGGCGGGGCAGCGCCGACCGTGGCTCCGCGAGGCCGTGCTTACCGATCGGCACGGACTCCGACGCCGCGAGCACGATCGCCTCGGTGATCAGCTCTGAGGCGGCGTCGGCCGGCAGGACGTGCACCAGCCCGAGCTGGCGGAGCCGACGCTCGGCATCCTCGTCACCGGGATCGACGAGGCCCACCACGGCAACGCCGGCCGCAGCGAGCCGGCTCAGCACGTCCCGGTCGAGCCGGCGCAGGTCAGCGGAGAGGACCGCCGCCTTGGCGGTGCCCGAGGCCGCCGCCGCGAGCAGATCGGCGACGTCGACGCAGCGACGGACGATCGTGACCCCCTGCGCGCTGCCGTCGAGCGCGGCGACGAGGTCGGCCTCCCAGGTGGCGTTGGTGACGGCGGTGAGGACCGGAAGGCTCACCGTGGACCCGCGCCCTCGGACGGCGTTGGCTCCGGGTCGGTACCGCCACCGGACTTGTTCGGCCCGCCGCTCGCGCTGGGACTCGGCGTGACGCCCGGCGCGGACTCGCGGCACGGATCGTCCGCGTCCGCACCAGCGCTGTTGACGATCGCCACATCGATGTCGGCGGTGCGGATCGCCGCGACCACGGCACTGGCGACGTCGGTGGGTACCCGCACGGTGATCGCCCACTGAACGCCCGTCGAGACGAGCCCGCCCTTCGGCCGGCTCGCGGACTGCACCGTGACCGCGTGGAGCACCCGCTCGGTGCGGCCGGCCTGAGTGCCCTTCGGCGTGGCGAAGACGTCGATCCGATGACCCTTCCGCACCGGGTCAGGCAGGTGCTGCGCGCTCACTGGAATGCTGACCAGGCTGCCGCAGGGCGCCGGCCCCAGCGCGTCTCGCGGGAGAAGCTCGCCGGCGCCGACGTCGCGGGTGAGGGTCTTTCCTACGGGCGAACGGCCAGTCGCGAGGTACCGCTCGGCGTTGTCGTGGAGCCGGACGCGGACCGACCGCAGGTCATCGGAGGTGAGCTCCGCGCCGGCGGCCAGGTCGGAGTTGAGCGCCCACACCCGGACAGAGCTGTTCGCCGAGGCGACCACCCGTGCGCCGACCAGCACGGATACCAACACGAGCAGGACGCCGAGCACCAACCGGAGATCGAGCCAGGACGGCAGCCGATGCCGGTTCGCGGGTGGGGACGGCGGTGCGGTCATCACGAGAGGGGGTCCTTCCTACGCACGCCCGGGTGAAGAGGCAAGGTGCCATCGTGCCGTAGTCGGCAGTACCGGCGTCGCGTTCATCCACAGGTTGGTGGGGGCTGTGGGTAGCCACCGACGTCCGGCTCCGGACAGTGGCAGAATCTTGAGTGATATGGCGTGTATTAGAGATCGGTAGACGACTATGACCTTCAAGAACGTGCCAAATTGTTCCCGACAGGGCCTACCGGCATGACCGCGCCCAAGCGCTTCCTCCAGTTGGCCGAGGTCGCCGAGGTGCTGAACATCTCGGCGTCGCAGACGTACGCGCTCGTGCGTTCCGGCGACGTGGCCGCGATCAAGATCGGCGGCCGTGGCCAGTGGCGGGTGGAGGTGAGCGAACTGGAGAGCTACATCCAGCGTATGTACGCGGAGACGCGGGAGTTCGTGCGATCGCACCCGCTTGACCGCAGCGACCTCGCCGAGGAGGAGGTTGACGCCATCGAGTAACCGGCTCACCGCGAACGCACCAGAAGCAACGCCCCGATCGGAACCGTGGTGACGCGGCGCACAGCCACGGCTCGGCGCGGCTCACCGGGTGCATGCTCGGCGAACTCCACGAAGTCGGCGCCGACGCGGTCGCAGGTGCCGTGCAGGACACCGCCGTCCAGCACGGTCACGGTGAGCGGTGCGCGGTCCCGGGCCAACCGTCGGAGTGCGTATCGCAGGTCCAGCTTCGCCGCGACGCGCCCCTCGCTGCCAGGCTGCGCCGACAGGTCACCGAGCCCGCGCACCAGGCAGACCGCCGCGAGCGGCACCAGCACCTCGCGCGCCTGATGCTCGGCAAGCAGCACCCAGTCCGGCCCGACCTCACGCACGATGCCGGCGACCGGCTGGTCGGTCCTGAGCACCAGCGAGACTTCGTGGCCCACGGTGGCGCGCAGCCGATCCGTGAGCCGGAACCGGCCCACCTCGCCCCGGGTGCGATCGGCGATCTCCGCCGCCAACTCCGCGCGGCCGTCGTACTCGGCCAACGCCTCCAGATCCGCGAAGAGGCGCTCCCACCGGCCCGCGGCAGGCCCAGGCGGCACGTGCCCCCGCTCGGCGCCGGTGCCGGTACTCACGAGCCCTCCCTGGATGTCCAACCTATGCAAACACACGAAAACACAGAACCCTTGCGTTCGCCACGCTCAACACGTATAGAATCAAGCTAAATCAAATGAAGGGTCTCGGGCGATGCCAACGCGTGCCTTGCGCTGCTGCGGGCTCCTCGCGGTCACGGTCGGCCTGGGTGCGGTACTGAGCGTGTCCGCCCCCACGCCGGTCAGGCTGGCGACGGCCCTGCAGGAGGTAGCGAACCACCCCCAGTCGACTGTGGACGGACAGGGTGTGGAATCCGTGGCGATCACTGTAGTGGCCACGCTCGCCTGGTTCGCACTGGCCTGGCTCGTTCTCGCGCTGATTCTCGTGGGAGCGGCCGCTGCGCCGGGCCGGCTCGGAGCGGTCGCGACGGCCGTCAGTGCGGTGCTCGTCCCCGCGACCACGCGGCAGGTTCTCGCGGCGGCCCTCGGCGTGACCCTGATGACCGGCGTGAGCGCGGGCGCCGCAGCCGCCAGCCCCAGGGCACCCGCACCCGCTCCAACCGCCGTCAGCGCACTCGACCTGGACTGGCCCGCCGCACCATCCGCGACGGCAACGCCACCGAGCCCGCCGCCCGGCAACGACGTCCCGGATCACGACAACACCGACCACGGCAACACCGGCTCGAGGGTCGCC
>Ga0210378_10001648_pt1 | contig 11633 bp, 10 predicted proteins | sample PLM1_60_b1redo_FD_155465 | JGI IMG/M metagenome (GOLD analysis project Ga0210378, IMG submission 155465) | Groundwater sediment microbial communities from an aquifer in East River, Colorado, USA - PLM1_60_b1 redo | ecosystem: Environmental > Terrestrial > Soil > Riparian zone | place: USA: East... | reverse complement strand
GGAACGGCGGCGGGCGCGCGGGTGGAACGGCGGCGACGGCGCGGGCGCGCGCCAGATAGGGTCCAGCCGTGGTTGATGGTCCTTCTTCCCTGTTGAACACCGTGCAGCGCAACGCCGTCGCCGAGCTGCTCCGCGTGTCCCCGATCGCCGACGAGCTGGGGCGCCGGTTCGCCGCGGCCGGGCATGAGCTGCACCTGGTGGGCGGTTCGGTGCGCGACGCGCTCCTCGGCCGGCTCGGCGACGATCTCGACTTCTGCACCGACGCCCGGCCGGAAGCGGTGCTGGAGCTGGTCAAGGGCTGGGCCGAGGGCGTCTGGACCGTCGGTATCGAGTTCGGCACGGTCGGGGTCAGTAAGAACGGCCTGCGGCTGGAGATCACCACGTACCGGGCCGAGGCGTACGACCGCGTCAGCCGCAACCCGGTGGTGCAGTACGGCGACTCTCTCGCCGACGACCTCGTGCGGCGTGACTTCAGCGTCAACGCGATGGCCGTCTCGGTACCCGGCCACGACTTCACCGATCCGTACGGCGGGCTGCAGGATCTCGCCGCCCGCGTCATCCGGACCCCGGGCAAGCCCGAGGACTCATTCGGCGACGACCCCCTGCGGATGCTGCGCGCGGCCCGGTTCGCCTCCCAACTGCGGTTCGAGGTGGCGCCCGAGGTTGTGGCCGCCATGACCGCGATGGCCGGCGAGATCGCCCGGATCACACCCGAGCGGGTCCGCGACGAGCTGATCAAGCTGATGAACGGCGCCGACCCGGTCACCGGGCTCCGGATGCTCGTGGACACCGGGCTCGCCGCGCACGTCCTCCCCGAACTGCCCGGCATGCAGCTGGAGATCGACGAGCACCACCAGCACAAGGACGTCTACGAGCACACACTCACCGTGTTGCGGCAGGCCATCGAGCTGGAGGAGAACGGCCCGGACTTCGTCCTGCGGATGGCCGCGCTGATGCACGACGTCGGTAAGCCGGCGACGCGCCGTCACGAGGACGGTGGCGGTGTCAGCTTCCACCACCACGAGGTTGTCGGCGCGAAGATGACCCGCAAGCGGATGAAGGCGCTGCGCTTCTCCAAGGACGTCACCGAGGCGGTCGCAGATCTGGTCTTCCTGCACCTGCGGTTCCACGGGTACGGGCGCGGCGAGTGGACCGACTCCGCTGTGCGGCGGTACGTCACCGACGCGGGCGACCTGCTGCCGCGCCTGCACAAGCTGGTCCGGTCGGACTGCACGACCCGCAACAAGCGCCGCGCCGCCGCCCTCGCCGCCACCTACGACACGCTGGAGGAGCGGATCGCCCGGATCCAGGCCGACGAGGATCTCCGCGCGGTCCGTCCCGATCTGGACGGCAACGCGATCATGGAGCTGCTCGGCGTGCCGCCCGGCCCGATCGTGGGGAAGGCGTGGAAGTACCTCAAGGAACTCCGGCTCGACCGTGGCCCGCTCGATCGCGACGAGGCCGAGGCAGAGCTGCTTCGCTGGGCCGCCGAGCAGGGCATCGAGGTGCCGGGCAGCAGCTGAACCGAGGTCAGCCGTGGACTTCCGCTTCGACGTCGGCCCAGGTTGCGGGCAGTTCGGGGATCGGCCATGCCGGGTCGGGGCGGAAGGCGCGCCAGCGGTCGTCGAACGGCGCCGCGCCGGCTTCGGCCCGTGCCGCGAGCCGGTGTGCCTCGGCGTGAATCGCGTCGGAGTCGTCGTCGGTGAACCAGCCGGCTTCGACGGCCGCCGCCAGCTCGTCGGCGTCCTTCCACTCCACGCGGTTGTCCGGGTGGACGATGAGGTCGAGCTGGTGGTCGACGAGGTCCACCCCGCCTGCCCACCGCACGAACGGCGTCTGCAGGTTGGCGTACCAGCAGCGGAACTCGCCGTCCGGGGCGAAGAACGACCACACGGCGTGGCTGGCGCCGGCGGGCAGCACCATCACGACGTTGTTCGACCAGCGGTGCGGTGCGCTCTCCCAGCGGCTGCCGAACATCTCGCGCTTGGACACCGACCGGAGATCGATGCCACCGGGCAGGCAGGCCATGACGATGGGCGTGCCGTGGGCGAGCCAGAGCACCAGCTCGTTGTCGGTATCGGCGATCACCGTCACGGGCCGCGCGTCCCGCACCTCGCCGTGCATGAAAAACCGGTGCAGTACCTGGTCGCCTGGGGACCAGCTCATCGGGCGGCTCCTCCGGTGTGGACGGGTTCGAGCGGGGACGGGTGGCCTTGGTGCCAGCGCGCCGAAGCCCAGGCGTACCAGGCGGCCACGGCCGCATAACCGACCGAGACGGCGGCGAGCACGGCGTACGACTTGCCGGTGTCCGGCAGCGTCACGGCGCCGATCATCAGACCGATGACGAGGCTGACGTTGAACAGCATGTCGTAGACGGAGAAGACGCGGCCCTGGAACTCATCGTCGCACTCGGCCTGGAGCGTCGTGTCCGCGACGATCTTGACGCCCTGGGCAGCGAGCCCGACGAGCAGCACCGCTCCGAGCAGCGCCGGGATCGTGTACGGCGCCCCGAGCAGGATCTCCACCACCGCTGCCGCCGCCAGCAGCACCGTGACCCAGATCCGGGGCGTCAGCGTGCGGATGGCCCACGGCGTGATCGCCGCCGCGATGAACGCACCGGCGGCGCTCGCCGCGATCGTCTGGCCGAGACCGGCGGCGCCCGCCCGGAAGAAGCCGTCTGAGGTGAAGTAGTTGCGGAAGAGCAGCAGCGTGGCGATCAACAGGACGCCGAAGAGCAGCCGGTGCGCGGCCGTGGCCAGCAGCACCTCGCCGGCGCCGCGCCGCTCCAGCAGGTGCCGGCAGCCGAGGACCAGCCCGCGCGCCACGTCCGCGACGGTCGACCGTGTCGTGAGCTCGGCGGCGTCCGGGCCGAGTTGACCGCGCGCGAAGCCCGTGGCGAGCGCCGAGGAGAGCAGGTAGCCGACGACCGAGAAGAGCGACACGATCGCGTAGCCGTGGTTGTCGGCGCCGGCCAGCGTCTGAATCCCGACGGCCGCGCCGATGCCGAGCGAGAAGACGACCGAGCCGGCGGTGGTCGAGAGTGAGTTGGCGGTGGCCAGGTGCTCGACCTCGCTGACGTGGCGCAGCGACGCCGAGAGGCCGGAGAGGAAGAAGCGGTTCACGCCGATCGCGATGAGGGCGAGCAACATGAACAGGCCGTCCTCGCGGCCCTGCCACACCATCACGGCGACCAGCGGCACCAGCGCCGGCCGAACCAGGTTGGCGACGACCAGCACGTTGCGGCGGCTCCACCGGTCGAGCAGTACGCCAGCGAACGGCCCGACCAGCGAGTACGGCAGGAGCAGCACCGCGAAGCCGAGCGCGACCGCCAGCGGATCGGTCTGCCGGTCGGGATTGAACAGCACCGAGCCGGCGAGGCCCGCCTGGAAGATGCCGTCCGAGAACTGGCTGGTGAGCCGGGTGCCGAGGAGTCTCCGGAAGTCACCCCTGCCGACGATGGCGCGGAGGTGGTGCCCGGACGGAGACATGCGCCCAAGCCTAGGGGGCGACTTGTAAAGCCGAGCCGGGCGCGTGCGGCACCGGACCGCCCCCCGGGCAACGCCAGCCTGTGCGGCGCCGGCCTGAGCGCCGCGCCACCCACGGCAAGAGGGCCGGGCAGCACCGCTGCCCGGCCCTCGTAGCCAGCCCGATCAGGCCGGGTCGGCGCCGCTCTTCTTGGTGTCCTGCGCCGGCTTGGTCGCCCGGGCGGGCTTGGTGTCGAGCGCAGGCTGCTCGGCCGGAGCCTCGGCGGGGCGGCCGCCGATGCGCGCGAGCATGCCGGCCAGGTCGACGCCGGTGAGGTCGGTGCCGAGCTGCAGCCCCTGCGCCACGCCGGAGGTGACCTGCTTGGTCAGCGAGCTGGCGCCGTCGGTGGAGATGACCGTGATCTTGTCGACGGCTGCGAGCGGCTCGGACGCGGCGCGGACCACCTCCGGCAGCATCTTCACGAGCAGGTCGAGGACGGCGGCCTCACCGTAGGTGGCGAATGCCTTGGCCTTCTGGTCCATCGCCTCGGCCTCGGCCTGGCCCTTGGCGAGGATCGCCGACGCGTCGGCGGCGCCTTCGGTCTCGACGGCCTGGGCGATAGCGACACGGCGTGCCTTCTCCGCCTCACCGCGCTTGGCGCCCTCAATCGCCTCGGCCTCTGCCAGCGCCGCACGGCGGGCGCGCTCACCCTCACCGACGAGGCGGGCCTGCTCGGCCTCGGCCTGTGCGGCGGCGATGGTGGCCTGCCGGTCGGCGTCCGCTTTGAAGACCGCGGCGTTCTTGGCGGCTTCGGCCTCCTGCTCGATCCGGTAGCGCTGGGCGTCGGCCGGCTTGCGGACGTCGGTGTCGAGCCGGCGTTCGGTGAGCGCGGCGTTGCGCGCGGCGACCTTCTCCTGCTCGGCGAGGACGACCTGGTCACGCTCGGCCTGGGCGAGCGGCCCGGCGGCGGCCGACTGCGCGCGCGCCGCCTCGATCTCGGCCTGGATCTCGGCCTGCTTGAGCGAGAGCTGCCGGTTGGCAATCGCGATGGCCTCCTCGGCGAGGAGCCGCTCCTGCTCGGCGGCCTGGCGGGCGCGCGCCTCAGCGATCGCGGCCTCCTTGAGCACCCGGGACGCCTCGGGCCGACCGAGATCCTGGAGGTAGCTGCCCTCGGCCTGGATGTCCTGGAGCTGGAAGGTGTCGAGCACGAGGCCCTGGTTGGTGAGCGAGGCCTCGGCCTCCTCGGCGACGGCCGACGCGAAGGCGGCGCGGTCCTTGATGATCTCCTCGATCGTGAGGCGGCCGACGATCGACCGGAGCGAACCGGCGAGCACCTCGGACGTGAACACGTCGATGCCGGCCTGCTGGTGCAGGAAGCGCTGCGCGGCCGCGCGGATCGCGGCTTCGGTGCCGCCGACCTTCACGATCGCGACGCCTTCCAGGTCGCACCGGATGCCCTGCGCGCTCACGGCACCGCGGATGCCGACCGGGATGCGCCGGCTTGAGAGGTCGAGGCGGTGCAGCTTCTGGACGACCGGAATGACGAAGACTGACGCGCCGAGCACGACCTTCTGCCCGGACAGGTCGGTGGAGGTGACGCCGGCCGAGCTGGTCGACGTGCGGCCACGGCGGCCGGTGATGATGAACGCCTCGTTAGGGCTCGCGACCCGCAGCCGGCTGACGACCAGCGCGACCATCAGTATCACGAGCAGTACGCCGCCGCCGATGGCGATGAGGACCGCAAGCTCCATGTCGTGCCCTTCTGTAGGGATGAAACAACAAGCGGTGGGGGACGGAGCGTGGCGCTACTCGGTGGCGGTGGTCTCGATGACGATCACCGAGGTCTCGGTGGGCGCCCCGATGACGAAGACCGCCGTGCCGGTCGGCAGCGCGCTGTCGGCCCTGGCGTTGTACTTGAGGTGCTGGCCGGCGATCGCGATCCGGACCTCGCCGTAGCCGCCGGCGGGCACTGGCGTGACGACGACCCCCGAGGCGCCGATCAGATCGTCGGGGACGAGGGTCTTGTCGGTGCGCATGTTGGCGAGCCCTCGGGTGAGCCGGGTGGCGAACCAGCCGACCGGCAGCGCGGCCATCAACCCCACAGCAGCGCCCGCGATCGCGGCGGACATGCCGTCGCCGCCGGCGAGCGACGAGCCGATCGCGCCGGCGAAACCCAGCGCCCCGATGAAGCCGGCGATGGCGGGGACGGAGAACCACCCGTCGACGTCGACGTGCCCCAGGTGGAGCAGCTCGCCGAAGAAGAGTGACGCGGCGAGGATGGCGATGCCGACCCCGCCGAGCATCATGAACACCGCAGTCGCGGCACCCACCGCTGCCTCCCGTTCGCGGACCTGACCCCTATCAAGTCCTCACTCAGAGTACCGGCGCCGCGCTACTCGCTCCGACGGATATCCACAGCTCGGACGCGGGGTTCTGACAGCATGGCGGCGTGCCCGACACCGAGCCGTACTTCGGGCCTCCGACGACGACCACGGTCGGCGCCGCAGGCCTGGTGATCCGTGACGACCGGCTGTTGATGGTGCGCCAGAAGCGCGCCACCGGTGTCCGCTGGGAGGTGCCCGGTGGCGGGCAGGATCCGGGTGAGTCGCTGGAGCAGGCGGTCGCCCGCGAAGTGGCCGAAGAGGCCGGGATCACGGTGACAGTCGGCGCGCTCGTCTGCACGTACGCGTCGTTCCGAGCCCATCGCCACACGGCGGTCATCGGCGCCTTCTACCTTGCCACCGCCGACGACGAAGCGATCACACCGGTGCCGCAGCACGACGACGGGATCATCGAGGCGGCGTTCGTCGATCCGACCGCGTTGCCATCGCACGAGGTCGGACCATTGAGTGGCGCGGTACTTGCGCGCTGGTGGCCGCACCGGGAGGTGCGCGCCGCACCGTTCCACGTGGAACTCTGGCGCAGCGAAGCCGGCTACACCCTGCGCTGACCTGCCCCTCGCCCGCCGCCGACGGCTCCAGACCAGGCCTGCCGGTTCTACATAGGACGGCCGAGAGGCGACCAGCGTCTCGACCCTGGGCGAAAGCCGATCGACTGCCGATCATCGCAACTGTGCTCGATCCAGCCCGCCGGGTCCTTGACGTATCTAACATTCGGTGCGGAACGGACTTGCCACGCGAAACGGAGTACAGATGCGCTCTCGCCTCCCTGCGACGTCAGCTGTCGCCGCCGTCGCACTCCTGAGTTGCCTGGTCGCCACGGTCCCGGCGGCCGCCGCGCCGGCGAACCAGAGCCCGCCCGACGGGATCGTGGTCAAGGACGGCGTCACGCAGCCGGTCTTCCCGTACGACCAGGCAGTCATCGAGTCCGTGTTCATCGAGACTCCCGTCGACTCCGACGGCGACGGCAGGCGCGACCGTGTCCACGCCACGATCCAGCGGCCGGGCCCGACCGCTACCGGCAGGCTCAAGGTCGCCTCGATCGTCGAACCCAGCCCGTACTGGGCCGGCATCCTCGACGTGCCGAATCACGGCGTCGACGTGGACGAGCTGCCGCAGCGGCGCTCACTCGCCGGCCGGCACGACGGGCTCGGACTCACCGCGCCGCCGGTGTCGACCAGGGAGTACTACGTCACGCGCGGGTACGCCTACGTGCGCGCCGAGAGCATCGGCAGCGGCGACTCCGACGGCTGCCCCACCAGCGGGGATTCGCAGGAGACCAAGGCGATGCGCGCGGTGGTGGAGTGGCTCACCGGCCGCGCCCGCGGCTGGAGCGACACCGGCGCACCGGCCAGCGCGACCTGGTCCACCGGTTCCGTCGGCATGATGGGTGTCTCCTACAACGGCACGCTGCCGAACCAGGTGGCCACCACCGGCGTCCCCGGGCTCAAGACGATCGTGCCGATCTCCGCGATCTCCAGCTGGTACGACTACTACCGCGCGAACGGTCTGGTCGTGGCGCCCGGCGGATTCCAGGGGGAGGACGCCGACGTGCTCGCCCGCGCGGTCCTGACCAGGAAGAATCCCGAGGTCTGCGCCGCCCTGATGGACCGGATCGAGCAGCAGCAGGACCGGGTCACGGGCGACTACACCACGTTCTGGCGCGAGCGTGACTACCTGCCGGGCGCGCGGAACGTCCGGGCCAGCGTCTTCGTCACCCACGGGCTTGCGGACTGGAACGTCAAGACCACCCAGTTCGCGCAGTGGTGGGACGCGCTCGGCAAGGCCGGCGTGCCGCGCAAGCTCTGGCTCCATCCGGGCGGTCACGGCAAGTCGCAGCTCGAGGAGTGGCGTGACGCTGTCCACCGCTGGATCGACCACTGGCTATACGACGTCCGCAACGGCATCGAGCGCCAGCCGATCGCCACGGTCGAGCGGGCCGGCGGCGTGACCACCTCGTACCGCAACTGGCCCGATCCGGCCGCCCGCCCCGTCAGCGTCCCGCTCGCGCTACGCCGTCACGCGAAGGACTCGTTCGTCGACAGCGGCGCGACCCTCAAGGCCGAGCAACTCGTGCTGGATCCCGGCGCAGCCAACCCCAACCGGCTCGCGTACGTGACCCCGGCGCTGCGGCACCCTGCCCGGATCAGCGGCACGCCGGTCGTCGAACTGCGCGCCAGCGTCGACAACAAGGATGCGGCGAACCTCACCGCACTACTCGTGGACTACGGCCCGGCCGGTGCGACGCCCAAGATCGTCACCCGTGGCTGGACCGACACTCGCAACGGGCCGCGCGGGACTTCCACGCTCAGCTGGACGCAGGAGCCCAAGGACTACATCTTCGAATCTGGCCACCGCATCGGCCTCGTCGTCCTTTCCACGGACTACGACTACACACTCCGGCCGAAGCCCGGGACCAAGCTCACCGTCCGGCCAGGACAGAGCCAGGTCGTGCTGCCGATCGTCGGGGGCCGGCTGCGGTTCTGACCGCTCTTGAAGTTCTGCCGTGTGATGCGGCGCGCGCGTCGACCCGCCGCGCCGCATCACACGGCGGCGGCGGGCGCCACGCTCACCTGCGCACTGACGTGCCGTGTGATGCGGCGCGCGCGTTGAATCGGCGTGTCGCATCACACGACGGCGAAGGCCCGGGTCTCATCGAGGAAACCCGGGCCTTCAGCGTCAGATCAGCGCTCGACCTCGCCGCGGATGAACTGCTCCACCTTCTCGCGAGCGATGTCGTCGTTGTACTGCTCCGGCGGGGACTTCATGAAGTAGCTCGCCGCCGAGAGGATCGGGCCGCCGATGCCGCGGTCCTTGGCGATCTTTGCCGCACGGACGGCGTCGATGATGATGCCGGCCGAGTTCGGCGAATCCCACACCTCGAGCTTGTACTCCAGGTTCAGCGGGACGTCACCGAAGGCACGACCCTCCAGCCGGACGTACGCCCACTTGCGGTCGTCGAGCCACTGGACGTAGTCGCTCGGGCCGATGTGGACGTTGCGGGCGCCGAGGTCGTGCTCCAGGTTGCTGGTGACGGCCTGGGTCTTGGAGATCTTCTTCGACTCCAGCCGGTCCCGCTCCAGCATGTTCTTGAAGTCCATGTTGCCGCCGACGTTGAGCTGGTACGTGCGGTCGAGCTGCACGCCCCGGTCCTCGAACAGCTTCGCCATCACGCGGTGGGTGATGGTGGCGCCGACCTGCGACTTGATGTCGTCGCCGACGATCGGCACGCCCGCCTCGGTGAACTTGGCGGCCCACTCCGGGTCGGAGGCGATGAAGACCGGCAGCGCGTTGACGAACGCCACCTTGGCGTCGATGGCGCACTGCGCATAGAACTTGTCGGCCACCTCGGAGCCCACCGGCAGGTAGGAGACGAGGACGTCGGCCTTCGAGTCCTTCAGGGCCTGGACGATGTCCACCGGCGCCTCGTCGGACTCGGTGATCGTCTCGCGGTAGTACTTGCCGAGCCCGTCGTGCGTGTGGCCACGCTGGACGGTGACACCGGTCGGCGGCACGTCGGCGATCTTGATGGTGTTGTTCTCGCTGGACCCAATGGCGTCCGCCAGGTCCTGGCCGACCTTCTTGGCGTCCACGTCGAACGCGGCGACGAACTTGACGTCGCGGACGTGGTACTCGCCGAACTGGACGTGCATGAGGCCCGGCACACGGGTCTGCGGGTCGGCGTCCTTGTAGTACTCGACGCCCTGCACGAGCGACGCGGCACAGTTGCCCACGCCGACGATTGCTACGCGTACAGAACCCATTGCGGGTCCTCCTTCTTCTTCATGGCCGTCCCTGCGTTCCGGGACGATCTCTAGGGGGGCGCTCTGTCGACGAATCGACGGTGCTGACGGACGGGGGTTGCCCGGCCCGCTCGCTCGCGATCAGCTCGTTGAGCCAACGGACCTCTCGGTCTGCCGACTCCAGCCCGTGGCGTTGCAGCTCGAGCGTGTAGGAGTCGAGCCGCTCGCTGGTGCGGGAGAGTGTTTCGAGCAGGCCGTCGCGGCGCTCCTCGATCCGGCGGCGCCGGCCCTCGAGAATCCGCAACCGGGTGCTGGCATCGGTGCGCGAGAAGAACGCGAAGTGGATACCGAAGCCCTCGTCGTCGTGGGTTTCGGGGCCTGCCTCCGCGAGCAGTTCGGCGAACCGCTCTTTGCCCTCGGCGGTGAGCTTGTACACAACCTTGCCGCGCCGGCCGGTCAGCGGTGGGGCCGCGTCGACACCGGCGGGGTCGGGGGCGTCCTCGGTGATCCAGCCGGCCTCGCGTAGCCGGCGGAGCGTGGGGTAAAGAGACCCGTACGAGAACGCTGCCCGGAACGCGCCGAGCATGACCGTGAGCCGTTTGCGCAGCTCGTAGCCGTGCATCGACGTCTCGTGGAGGAGGCCGAGGATCGCGAACTCGAGCATGGCCCGCCTCCTCTCACTCCGATGGATCGCTGCGATGTATCGCGGCGATACATCGTGACTATACGTCCGGCCCTCGCGCCACGCCATGGCTGCCCGCCGTTTCCGGATTTTCTGGACGTTGTCGGGCGGCGGCGTACCCTCTTCGCGTGCGGACTCAGCGGCAACTCGTCGACTACGCGCTCCAGCGGCGCGCGTTGCTGCGTGCGGTCTACTCGGGCCGGGTCGGCACGATGGAGGTGTGCGACGCCTCGCCGTACCTCGTCCGGGCGGCGAAGTACTTCGGCCAGCAGACCGAGACGCCCTGCCCGGTCTGCCGGCGGGAGAACGTCTGGTACGTCCACTACATCTACGGCGACGAGCTGAAGCATTCTGCCGGCCAGGCCCGCCCGCGCGCCGAGCTGCCGGTGCTGGCGATGAGCTACCGCGAGTTCGACGTGTACGTGGTCGAGGTCTGCCGCGGGTGTGACTGGAACCACCTCGCGCAGAAGTACACGCTCGGCCGGGACGGGCTGCCGACGGAACAGCGCCGTCACGCCGACGGCTGATCCGAACGGGACGGTGCTCTCGCTCGTATCACTTCACGTGGTTGGGTCGTCAGGAGTACGGTGCCGCCATTCCCCTCTTGAGAGGTCAGCATCGCCGCTGGCACTGTTTCCTCCGTCGCGTTGAGCGTGTGCACCGTTGGGTGAGGACTCGATCACTCGACGGTGACGGTGTTTGGAGTTCCTCGACATGTCAGGGCATGGTGGTGGAATGAGTTACCCCGATCAGCCGGAGCGCCCCACTCGTGGCGTCGCCCGGGTGGGTTCCGGTAGCGACCAGGAGGACGGCTGGAACCCCCGTCAGGGCCACCAGGCTCCTCCTCCCCCTTCAGGCGCGGCCAGCGGCCGCGCCTCTGTCGGTCGTGCCACGCCGCCAGGCGCCCCGGTAGGTAGGGCGACGCCGGCTCGTGGCGCCGCTCGCGTTTCCGGTTCCGCATCGGTGTCCGGTTCCGCGTCCGTCCCCTCGCCGGGACGCGACGACGCGCAGACCCGGTACGGCGGCTACGGCCCGCCGGACCAGTACGGCCAGCCCGGCCGGTACGGCGAGCCCGACCGCACCGCGATCGTGGGCGTCGGTCCGCGCAGCCGTGCTGCGGCCCGTGACGACGTCCTCGCCCAGCCCGGCGCCGGCGGTCGCGGTCGGCCGCCCGGCCCGCCGGACCCGCGTACGGCCAAGAAGCGCAAGCGGCGCCGCCGGATCGCCATGATCGCCGCCGGTACGGCGTTCGCGGTGATGGTCGCCGGCATGGGCGTCTTCTACGGCATGACCAACGTGCCGCTGCCTGACGCCGCGGCGAACAAGCAGACCTCGATGGTCTAC
>Ga0210378_10001647_pt1 | contig 11637 bp, 9 predicted proteins | sample PLM1_60_b1redo_FD_155465 | JGI IMG/M metagenome (GOLD analysis project Ga0210378, IMG submission 155465) | Groundwater sediment microbial communities from an aquifer in East River, Colorado, USA - PLM1_60_b1 redo | ecosystem: Environmental > Terrestrial > Soil > Riparian zone | place: USA: East... | reverse complement strand
GCGGGCACGAGCGCGGCGCCAGGCGATGAGGACGACCAGCGCCCAGCCGACGCCGACGAGGATCCGGTTGGCTCCGGTCATGTTGGCCAGGGCCAGGGAGCACGCGGAGCTCGCCTCCTCCGGCGCCCGGCACCCGGGCCCGTGGGCGGCCGTGGCGGCGCCGCCCCGCGCCGTGAAGACGAAGTCGACCGCGTACTCCGGCAGCACCGCGATGATCGCCAGCACCGCTATCGCCAGGCCGGCGGAGATGTCGACCTGTGCGGCCTCGGCCGCCCACGCGAGCAGGAACGACGCGCCGACGATGGCCAGCCCGTACATTGCGGCGGCCACGGGTGGCCCGGGCGACGTGCCCAGCAACGACGAGGCGACTCCCGGCGCCATGACCGCGACCGCCCCAATGCCCAGCGGCGGTGGGATCCGCCGTCGCGGCCCGTCGCCACCGGTCATGGCCGGTGACCCTAACGCCGCGGGGAAACACGGACAGCGGCCGGTGGAGGCCGCCGGCCGGTCAGCAGTTGCTCGGCGCTGGGGTGCCGGCGAGCCGTCCGGCCAACCACTTCGGCGCGCGGCTACCTCCGGGGAGGCACTTGCTGCAGTGCCCACGTGTTGCCATCCGGGTCGCTGAAGGTGACGAAGGACCCCCACGGCTGCACGTCGACGTCGCTGGCCCGCACGCCCCGGCCGAGGAGCTCCCGCCGGGCGGCCGCAACGTCCTCGACGACGACCTGGACGCCTTTCTGCGAACCGGGCGGCATCTCGGTGACGCCAGTGCCCAGGACGATGGAGCAGGCCGATCCGGGAGGTGTGAGCTGCACGAAGCGCAACTCGGGGTTGACCTGGTAGTCATGGTCGGCGTGGAAGCCGACCTTCTCCACGTAGAAGGCCTTGGCGCGGTCGACGTCGGTCACGGGGATGGCGACGAGCTCGATCTTCCAGTCCATGGGAGCAATCTAGGCGGGGCGTCCGACAATTCCGGGGTCCTTCCGGCGCTGGCATCCCCGCGGCCCGGCGCTCACCCACGCCGCAACGCCTGCGGCCGGGTATGCCCGGCGACCGCCGGGCGGACGCGGCGCGGGGCCGGGGCGGGGCGGGGCGGGATAGCGTGGTTCGCATGGACCACGGCCCGCCGCCGTTCACCGGCATCGGCGTCGCACTCGTGACGCTCTTCGACGACAGCCGGGCGATGGACGAGAAGGCGACCGCGGACCTCGCCGCCCGGCTGGTCGACGACGGCGCCCGAGCGGTCGTCGTCGCCGGCTCCACCGGCGAGGCAGACGCGCTCGACGACGACGAGCGCCGCCGGCTGCTGGACGCCGTCCGGTCCCGGCTGGACGGCGTGCCCGTCCTCGCCGGGACCGGCGGCGCGTGGGCCGGCCAGGCCGCCCGGCGCACCGTGGCGGCGCGGGACGGCGGCGCGGACGCGGCGCTGGTGCTGTCTCCGCGGCGGGTGGCCGATCCCCGGCCGTACTACGCCGCAGTGGCGGAGGCGGCCGGTGACCTGCCGCTGCTGGCGTACCACTTCCCGGCCGCCGCGCCGCCCGGCGTGCCGGTCGAGGCCCTCCCGGACCTACCGGTGGTCGGCGCGAAGGACTCCAGCGGCGACCCGGAGCGCCTGCTGCAGACGCTGTCCACGTGGGACGGTCACCTCTACCCGGGCTCGTCGGCGCTGCTGTCGTTCGCCGGCCCGCTCGGCTGCCCGGGCGCGATCCTCGCGCTGGCGAACGCCGAGCCGGCGCTGTGCGCGGCCGCGTTCGCCGGCGACCACGCGGCTCAGCTGGCATTGACCGGCGCCCACCTCGCCGCGGCGCGAGCGTTCCCGGCCGGCATCAAGGAGTTGGTCGCCGCACGCTACGGCACCTCCACCGCGAGCCGGATCGGCTGACGCAACGAGCCGGACCGGCCGTCGGCTCGATCTGGCGGACGAGGCCGTCGGGAACCGAGCGGCCAGCACCGCCCCGACCGAGACGACCGCGCAGAGCCCAGGGCCGAGCGTGATCGTCAGGTACGTGCCGGTTTGGCACCAGGTGCACGTCGGCGTAGGCCATCGTCACACCGCAGGGCGTGCTGCCCGGCCTTGTCCCCGACGTTCTGCTGTCCGCCGTCACCAAAGCGGCAGCCGCATCGACATGGTAGCGGGATGGTCGCAGCCTTGCGTCACCCGGTCTCGTACTGGATCTGGGGTACGGCGTTGTCACGCGACCGAGGGAACCGGGCCGGGCAACGCCCCCAGACCGAACCGGATGGCCCGGCCGACCGTAGGAAGGGGTGAGCCGACAAGCGAGGGTTGATCGCGGCGCACCCCGAATCGGGCTGCCGGCGGCGTCCAGGGGCGGCGAGGTGGCCGCAGTACGGCATGAGCGAGGACCGGCTCCGCATCGGCCGGGTGGACTTCGACCCGGCCGCCTACCTCCCGGCCCGGCAGCGCCGGCGTGTCGACCGGCTCGCCCTGCTGGCGGTGGCCGCCTGCCAGCTCGCGCTCGCCGACGCCGGCCTGCACCGCGAAGGCGACGGGCGAGCGAGCATCGCGCCGCACCGAGGGGTGGAGCGAGCCGAGGAGCCGAGCCGAGGGCACAGGGTGGAACGTCCCGCCCCCCGGATCGGGGTGGTGCTCGGCACCGCCCTGGGCCCGATGGAGAACATGGGGCGGTTCACCCTGCCCCTGCCGGACTCCGGCCCCACGCTGGCCGACGCCGCGGTGGTCCCGAACACCGGGACCGCCGCCGCCGCCCGCGTGGTAGCGATGCTGCTGGGGCTCACCGGGGTGACCTCCACGGTGACCGCCACCCATGCCGCCGGCGCGGTCGCGCTGTGCCTTGCCCGCGACCTGCTCCGCAGCGGCGCCGCGGACGCGATCGTCTGCCCGGCCGCCGACGTGCTGTCACCGGCCGTCGTCCGCGCGTACTCCAGGCTCCCGCTGTTCGGCTTCGGCCGAACCGACGCGTACACGCTGGCCGAGAGTGGCTTCGCGCTGGTGCTGGAGCGCCGGTCGGCGGCCAGGGCGCGCAACGCGCGGATCCGGGCCGAGCTGTCCGGCTACGGGATCGCCTCGGGCGCCCGCGCCGGCGGCGGATGCGACCGGCGCGGCGCCGGGGTGGAGCGCGCCATGCGGACCGCGCTCGACATGGCGGGGATCGCGCCGAACGCGCTGCCGGCGGTATGGGCGAATGCCGCCGGGCTGGTCGCGGTGGACTGGCCCGAGCGCGCCGCGATCGAGCGGGTATTCGGCCACCCCGGTCCGCGAGTCGAGGCACCCAAACGGCGCCTCGGCGAGCCGGTCGGGGCCGGCGCGCACCTGTCGGTCGTCCTCGCGCTGACCGAGTGGGAGCGTGCCGGCGCCGGCGGGCCCGCACTCGTCAACAGTTCCTCGCTCGGCGGGACACATGTCGCGCTGGTCCTCGACGTACCGGCGGATCAGCGATGACCTCCGGCCACCAGGTCAGGCCGTCGGCACCGGCGCGTGCCCATCCGGCGCGGCACCGTCCAATGCGGACACCAACGGCTGGCAGGCCCGCTGCCGCCGGACATCCTCGATGGCCTGCCGATCGTCGGCGGGGCAGCGACGCCCGATCGCCGCAGGTGCGCCGCAAGCGTCCGGTGGAGCTGCCGTCAGCATGGCACCACGGCCGGAGGGCGCACAGGGCCGATCGCCGGATCAACCCGTGCCTTCCGGCGCTGTAGTTCTCGCGCTGCTCCGGGCGAGCACGGTCTGCGCCGCCGACCGCGGATCGGCCCGCACCCGGCACTCCCAGAGGCGGACGACGGTCCAGCCGAGGTCTTCGGCGGCCCTGGTGGCGGCCTGGTCGCGCTGCCGGGTCCGCTGGATCTTCGCGGTCCACAGTTCGGCGTTGGGGCCGGTGAACGGCTGGCTGCGCCCGTGCTGAGGGCAGCCGTGCCAGAAGTCGCCGTCGACGAAGACGGCGACGCGGTGGCGCGGCAGGACCAGGTCAGGAGTGCAGGCCGGGGCCAGCCGCCGATGCAGGCGGAACCGGGCACCGGCCGCGTGCAAGGCCTGCCGCAGCAACACTTCCGGCGCGGTGTGCCGACTCCGCCGGCGGCGCAGATGCCCGCTGTGCGGCGTGCTGACCCACCTCTCCGGCACCGCCGCAGTCTGGCAGCCCCGCCGCCGGGCGACCACGCCCCGGGTCTGTCGGACCCTCTCCGTACCGTTCTCCGCGCGTCCTCCACCGCGGAGGACCCGGGCGGAGGCAGCCGTGGGAGTGGACAGGACCAGGCTCGACCGCGACACGGATCTCGCCGCGTCGCCGCTGCCGGCCGGCAAGCCGGAGCTATGGCAGTCTTCTAGCGTGCCAGCGGTGACCGCAGTCGACCTCTTCAGCGGAGCGGGGGGCGCGTCGCTGGGACTGGTGCAGGCCGGATTCGACCTTCGGCTCTCGCTCGACGTGCACCCTGTGTACGCCCAGACGCACCAGGCGAACCTGCCAGGCGAGTTCCTCGCCGCGGACCTGCGCGGCGTCGATGCCGAGAAGATCGTGCGTGCCTCGGGTGTGGCCCCCGGGGAGTTGGACCTGCTGTTCGCCGGGCCGCCCTGCCAGGGATTCTCGATGATCGGGTCGCGGGTCGTGTGGGACGAGCGCAACAACCTGTTCCGGGAGGTGCTTCGGCTAGCTCGGGAGCTTCGGCCGCGTGCCGTGGTGATCGAGAACGTGCCCGGCCTGCTGACGCTCGCGGACGGGGCTTATCTGCGCGCCGTACTGGCCGGGCTGGACGAGCACGGGTACGTCGCCGCGTGCGCCGAGCTGCTGGCCGCCCAGTACGGGGCGCCGCAGATGCGGTGGCGGCTCATCGTGGTCGGCTGGCGACCCGACCTGGGCGTCCCGCCGGGCTACGGCTTCCCGGCGCCATCACTCGGCGGCGGGAGCATCGGTGACCTCGTGCCGAACCAGACGATTACGACGGCCGAGACCGCGGCGTTCGTCACGGCCAGGGAGGCCATCGGCGACCTGCCGCCGGTGGCCGCGGGGGAGGAGTGCACGACCTACGTCGGCCCTCCGCTCGGCGCATACCAGGCGTCGATGCGTGCTGGGCTCGGCAGCGAGCTATACAACCACTATGCGCCCCGGCTCTCCTCGGCGAACCTGGCCCGCCTCGCCGCGCTGGACCCGGGGCAGGACTGGCGGAGCCTGCCGTTCGGCATGTTGCCGCCCGGGATGCAGCGTGCGCTGCGGAAGGACCACACCCGTCGCTACCGGCGGATGACCTGGGATGGGGTGCCCCGAGCGGTCATTACCCGGTTTAGGGACCCGAAGTCGGGTGAGTACACCCACCCAGAGCAGGACCGCACGATCACGATCCGGGAGCCGGCCCGGCTGCAGGGGTTTCCCGACCGGTTCGCCTTTCACGGCACCCGCTCGAGCCAATACGAACAGGTGGGCAACGCGGTTCCGGTCCAGCTCGCCGCAGCGATCGGCAATGAGGTCGGCCGTTGCCTGCGTGGTAACCCAGGGCCGCGGCTCACCAGCCCGTTCCGCCGCCGGCCGGTCCGCGCGCTCGGCGCCCATGGCCAGTTGCTTGACACACTGTGGGCCATGACGGGGCATGAGGCGTCCCCGGACGCTGCGCGCACACCGGAGGACGGCAGGTCGCTGCCGGTGGTTTCGCCCTACCGGCAGGCCGGTAGGCCGCATGTCGCGGAGTGGTTCGGCCATCGGGTCTACCCGAGCGTGTCCACGTCGGCTTCCGCGGTGGCCGACCAGTCTGCACACCGCTGTCCCTTCCTCAGCGACACGCTGGACCGCTCCACGGCCTGTATCAAGCACGACAACTCCAAGGGAGTCTGCTCGATCAGCGCGCTGAGCAACGGTGTCCGGCAGGACTGGCTGGTGTGCCCCTACCGCGCCCTCGACCCCGGCCTGCTGGGCCGGATGGTGCGACGTCTGTACGGGCTCGCCACCAACGACCCAGTGCTTGTTATTCCGGCGGTACGGACCAGCACGGACAACCGCCGCCGAGGACTCGTGGTAGGCCGAGTCGACACCGAGAATGATCACGGAGACACGTCCTTCGACACTGTGGGGGTGGCGGTGGCTGCGGTCCGCCGCCGTCAGCAGGTCAGGAGCCCGGCGAAGAAGCCTTCGTTGGCCAGGGTCTGCTGGATGGTGAAGATGCCGACGCCCTGGCCCCCGGTGACTCCGGCGAGGCCGCCGGTCCCGGCGCCGGGCACGATCGTCCAACGCTGAACGCCGTTAGGCGCGGTGGGGCTCGGCATGAGCTGGGCGAACCCCTCGGTGACGGTGTAGGTGATGCTGCCGGTACCGCAGCCGTCGACCGTGCCGGTGAAGGTCTCGATGCCGCTGAACGTGAACGAGCCCGGCGTCGAGGCCGGCACCAGGCAGAAGTCGTACACCGACGTGCCATGCCAGGTGTCGCCGGGCTGTACGCCGAAGGTCGCGTCGCCGCGGATGGCCTGCCCGCCGGGACACGGCAAGGAGCTGGGTGTCGCGCTGCCGTCGTCCTGGAAGTGCGTGTAGACCGGAACAATGCGTGGGCCGGAGCCGGTGCTCGCCTGCGCCGGCGCGGATGGCCACAGGGCTGCCAGGAACGCCACCGCGACCGCCCCGGCTACGGGAATCCGGCGGCCGGCGGCGCTTCTCCTGGTGGTCACTCGATCGGTCATGGCATTCCTCCTGGGGGAGTGGCCGGCCAGCGTTCGGCCGGCCGTGGACGCCGCGGCTCAGCCTGCGATGAGGTCTGCGAGCGCGTCCCGACCGCCCCCGGCAGACACGCCAGGGCCGGCGGCCGGGAGAAGTCGGGTGGGTGTCAGGCGGTTGCCCGGACGAAGGCGACGACGTGCCGGGCCAGGTCTTCGCCGGCGTCCTCCTGCAGGAAGTGCCCCGCGCCCGCGATGGTGGGGTGGTCGCGGCCCTGGGCGCCGGCCATGGTTCGGCGGAGCGCCGGTCCCATCGGGCCGGTGACCGGGTCGGAGTCGCTGAACGCGACCAGCATCGGGGTGGGTGAGGCGGTCAGGGTGGCCCAGGCGGCCCGGTTCGCCGCGGCGGCCGGGTCGTCCGGGGTGGTCGGCACCAGCCCGGGCATCGCCCGCGGGCCCGCCTTGTAGGTCTCGTCCGGGAACGGCGCGTCGTAGCCGGCGCGGACCGGCTGCGATAGGCGGGTGCGGCAGCCGCTCTGGACGAGGCGGCCCACGTCCAGGTGCTCGGCTCGCTCGACCGCCTGGCGGAACTGCCACCAAATGTCGGGCATCGGGCTGTCCCCGGTTGGCAGGCCGGTGTTGGTGGCAACCAGCCGGGCGAACCGGTCCGGGTGTTCGGCGGCCAGCCGGAGGCCGATCAGCCCACCCCAGTCGTGGCCGACCAGCGTTACGTCGCGCAGGTCCAGCGCGTCGAGCGCCAGGCTGCGGACCCATTGCACGTGCCGGGCGTAGCTGTGGTCGCCCACCCGGGCCGGCTTGTCGGACCGGCCGAACCCGACCAGGTCCGGCGCGACCGCGCGCAAGCCCGCCTCGGCGAGCACCGGCAGCACCGTCCGGTACAGGAACGACCAGCTCGGCGTTCCGTGCAGGCAGAGCACGACCGGGCCGCCGGCCGGCCCGGCCTCGACATAGCCCATCCGCAGCGTGCCGCCCTCGCCATCGGCCACCTCCGCGAAGTGGGGCGGGTAGCCGAAGCCGGGCACGTCGGTGAACCGATCGTCAGGCGTGCGCAGAGTCTCCACCGACCCAGCCTGCCACGCCGCTGAGACGGGGCTCCGGGGATCCTGCTGATCGGGTCGGTGTCGTGAACCGTCTCGGTGCCGGGCCGCTGACGGCTCCGCGCGGAGCCGTGGCCAGACTATCGCCCTGTATCGTGATTGCCATCTCTATCAAGATGACCATCTCTCAGATACTTTTGGTATGTTACCCTGTGCTAGTACGACATCCTGATCCGTGCGCCGAACCACTGCCTGCCGTTCTAGACCACAACACGCCCGGCGACCTCATCCATCCACGCAAGGTGCCGCGGCCGGCCGGTTTTTTTTTACCGGCGCCGTGTCCCCGAGTTCGACCCCCGTCGCGGCCTCGAGACCGCCAGGCGACACATCTGACCGTGATGGAGCTCATCAATGTCACAATTGGGTCACCTGCCTACCCTTACCCAGCCCCGCCGGCCGAGGGTCCTCGCCGCCCAGCCGCCCGGCTGGGTTCTGCCGGTTGGCGCGGAGGTTCCCCCCGCTCGCTCACCGGTCGAGCTCATCGCCACGGTTGCCACCCGCTTTGCCCGTGCCGAGGCCACCGAGGACCTGCGGCGCGGCCGGTTCGGCCAGTGGTGTGATGGCGTCGCTCTGGTCCGCACGCATCGCGCCGCCTTCGCCGAGCACTGGCGGCGGCACAACGGCCGCGCCCTGGCCGGCACCGGTCCGCTGTGGGTGGTGCTCGGCGACTCGGCGGCGCAGGGGCTCGGCGCCCAGCGCCCGCAGGGCGGCTACGTCGGCCAGGTGCATGCCCAACTGATTCAGCAGACCGGGCAGCCGTGGCGGGTCCTCAACCTGTCCAGTTCCGGCGCGACGATTCGCGACCTGTTCCGCGACCAACTCCCTCGCCTGGCCGCCCTGCCTACCGCCCCCGACCTCGTCACGTGTGGAGTCGGCACGAACGACGTCCTGCGGTTGCCGTTGCCGAGGGTGCGCAGCATGATCCGCACCCTCATCGAGGCGCTCCCCGACAGCGCGGTGATGCTCGACCTGCCGCTGCCGGAGGCCATCTGGCGGATCGGCCGGTTCGCCGCGCCCTACATCGCCCGGGTCAACTCCACGATCCACGCCGCCGCCCGGCAGCGGAGGCTTCCGGTCGCCTACGTCTCCAGCCACTTCACGCCGCCGTGGGCCGGCAAGTTCGGCCCGGACCAGTTCCACCCGAGCGACATCGGCTATCGGGACTGGTCGCGTGCGCTGCTCCAGGCGGTTCCCGTACTGGTGTGACCGTACGACGTGGTGACTGCGCCTGAGACGCCCGGATCCGCCCGAAGACCCCAGGGCTCGCGTTGCACGCTCTCTGACCCTCGGTAATGATTGGCCAACGCAGACAGCCGATCGACCCATCTGTACGTGCAAAGCGGGATGTAGGCGGACGTATCTGAGTCACGGGGACGCGGCGCTCCGTTCTGACACCCCGTAGCGCTGGTCGGGTCGTCATGGAGGGGTGCCGATGAGCGTCAGCCGCATCGACCAGGGCCGGCGGCGGTGGCTCGCCGCGCTGAACGGCAAGCATCACCAGGCCGCCCTGACGGTCTTCATGTTCGTGGTGCTCGCGCACTGGGCCGAGCATGTCGCCCAGGCCTGGCAGATCTGGGCGTTCCACCGGCCGCGCCCGCAGGCCCGCGGCGTCTTCGGCGCGTTCTTCCCGGTGCTGGTCAGCTCCGAATGGCTGCACTACGGGTACGCGCTGGTGATGCTGGTTGGGCTGTGGATGCTGCGCGGTGGGTTCGTCGGGCGAGCCCGGCGGTTCTGGGGCCTGGCCCTGATGATCCAGGTCTGGCACCACTTCGAACACCTGCTGCTGCTCGGGCAGGCGGTCACCGGCGTCTACCTGTTCGGCGCCGCCGTGCCGACCAGCGTCCTGCAGCTCGCCTTCCCCCGGGTGGAGCTGCACCTGTTCTACAACGCGGTCGTCTTCATCCCGATGGTGATCGCGGTGGCCCTGCACATGCGCCCGACACCGGCGGAGTACGCCGAGATGACCTGCAGTTGCCGGCGGGTGGGCCAAGCCGTTCCCGTCGCGGCCTGACTCGCCCACACGCGCCCTGCCGGCGTGCGAGCCGCGGGCACGGCTGCCGACCGCCGGTCGCTGGCCAGGAACGACCGGAGGTGGTGAGGCATGCACGCGGCCGCACGGCGGGCAGTGACCGTCGCCGTGACGCTGTCCTCGTGTGTCGCGGTGGGACTGCTCGCGGCCCGGCCGGGCCTCGGCAACACCGACATGCGCGCGCTGGCGTCGCGCTACGGCTTCACGGTCGAGACCGTCAACTCCGCGCCGCCCGGCGCGAAGTACGTCCGGCAGGTGGCACCGGCGCTGCAGAAGATCCGCGGCTGGATCTCGGCGGCCGGTGCCGCCGTGGCGCTGACCGACCTGCGCGGCCTGGGGCGGCCGGCGGACGCCTGCCTGGTGGACCCGCGGGACGACTCGATCACGCTACGACCGGCGCTCCCAGACGACCACGCCTACCCGCCGGCCGTCCTGAGCCTGGCCGGCCTGCGGCACGACGCCACGATGGCGCCGATGGGCTGCGTTCCGGCCGATCTCGACGAGGACGGCGACGTGGACCTGGTCGGCTACTACCTGGGCCGGTCGCCGGTGCTGTTCGTGAACACGGCCGGCCCGCGGGCCATCCCGGCCGGGAGCGCCTTCCACGCCGTCGAGCTCGTCGACCCGATGCAGGTGTGGAACACGACCGCGCTGAACGTCGGCGACCTCGACGGCGACGGGCACCTCGACATTCTGGTCGGAAACTACTTCCCGGACGGAGCGAGGGTGCTCGACCCGTCCGGCTCGGACCAGACCCGCATACAGATGCAGGACGGGATGGGCCTGGCGCACAACGGCGGCCTGAACCGGCTCTGGCTGACCCGGCCCACCGGCCGGCCGGACACCAGGCCGGTGCTGACCGACGTTAGCGATGCCGTGCCGAATGACGTCGCCAGGTCCTGGACGTTCGCGTTCGGACTACAGGACCTCACCGGGGACCTGCTGCCGGAGGTGTACCAGGCCGACGACTTCGGCCCGGACCACCTGCTGGTCAACCATTCCAGGCCCGGCGTGGTCCGGCTGGAGTCGGTCAAGGGCCGCCGCGACATGACCACGCCGAAGTCCCAGACGCTCGGGTACGACTCGTTCAAGGGCATGGGTGTCACGTTCACCTACCCCTCCGGCGCCGGGCTGCCGATGATCGTCGTCAGCAACATCACCAGTCCGTTCGCGCTGCAGGAGAGCAGCTTCGCGTTCGTCCCCAGTGGACCCGGCAGCGACCTGCTCGCGGGTAGGGTGCCGTTCCGCAACCGGAGCGAGCAGCTCGGGCTGTCCCGGTGCGGGTGGTGCTGGGATGTCAAGGCCGGCGACTTCGACAACGACGGGGTGGACGAGCTCATCCAGGCGGCCGGATTCGTGCGCGGCAGCCGGAACCGGTGGCCGCTGTTGCAGGAGTTGTCGATGGCCAACGACGAGCTCGTCCATGACGCGCGGCTGTGGCCGGTCTTCGTCCCCGGGGACGACCTGTCCGGCCACGAGCACAACGCGTTCTGGGTCCGCGGGCCCGGCGGCCGGTACTGGGATCTGGCCCCGCGGCTCGGCCTCGCCGCCCCGGACGTCACCCGCGGGCTCGCGTTCGGGGACGTCGACGGGGACGGCCGGCTGGACGCCGTGGTCGCCAACCAGTGGGAGGACTCCCGGCTGCTGCACAACCGCCACACCGGCGGCCGGCCCGCCGCGGACCTGCACCTGGTGCGGCCGGGCGCGGCGGGCGGGTTCCGTTCGGCCATCGGCGCCCAGGTGGAACTGCGCGACCGGGTCGCCCCGCAGAAGGCGCAGCTCTACCCCGCGAACGGGCACGCGGGAGTGTCCGCAGCGGACGTTCACCTGGTACTCGGGGACGCGACGGTGGCGGCGACGGTGAGCTGGGTGGACCAGGCCGG
>Ga0210378_10001646_pt1 | contig 11638 bp, 11 predicted proteins | sample PLM1_60_b1redo_FD_155465 | JGI IMG/M metagenome (GOLD analysis project Ga0210378, IMG submission 155465) | Groundwater sediment microbial communities from an aquifer in East River, Colorado, USA - PLM1_60_b1 redo | ecosystem: Environmental > Terrestrial > Soil > Riparian zone | place: USA: East... | reverse complement strand
CGGGGGACGGCGTTCCGAGGCGCAACGCTCCCGCGAGGTCATCCCGCAGTGCTCGCTCGACCGGCTCTGGATCGATAGGGGCGGGAGATGGAGGAAGGAACAGGCGAGCATCGACGTCCGCTAGGTGCAACGCCGCGACCACCGAGCCCGTGTCAGCATCGATCCGGCAGACTCCCGGCCCGGTGTCGGGAGTTGGCCGAAGCAGCCCCCAGATTCCGGAGGAGCCGGTGGAAACGTCGGACACGAGACCTGGTGGTCGGATGACGCCGACGTCTTCCCAGGTCGTCGGGTCCACTCGCCGAATATCGCTCCGCCTGTCCCGATGGAAGGTGACGAGAGTTGGGCCGAGCCAGATCTCGCGGGCCACCGCGAAGACGGTCTCGTCGTTCGAGATCTCGTGCACCGCCGTGTCCAGGGTTTCGGGGCTCACCCGGATCACGAAGGTGTGCAACTCCCCGTCCCTATCGAAGCGGTAGCACCTCATCCACACGGCGTCGTTCCCGATGGCAAGACCCTGGACTGCTCCCTCGACGTCCAACGTGGCGGGCCGCTCAGCCGAGTCCTGTGAGTACCGCGCGAGGAGGGAGTGCTGGTTGGTGGCAGGATCGCGCCAGCTCAACGTCCAGAGGTATCCGCGACCGAAGACGAGCGCGATGACCCTGTCGGCCTGGTCGAGGAATCGCTCGGCCCTTCCGTTGTGAGCGTCGACTCGCGCGATCCTTCCTCCAGCCAGAACCCAGGCGGCCTCTCCACCGACGGCGAGTGAACGCATTCCGGCCTCGATGGGGACCGTGATCGATGACGGAGACCCCGTGGCCTCCTCGACTCTCACCAGACCGTCGGGCCACAGCGCCCAGACCAAGCCTTCGGCAGCGGCAAGCGCGATGATGTCGAGTGCTCGGTCGGACGGCCGGGGGAGCTGGATCGGATCCGAGAAAGCGTAGGTTGACGGGTCGACTCCGACGAGCACGGGCAGCCACATGTCGAGGACCCAAGCGGCACGCTGTCCGGAAGCTACGCGGCCGGATCGAAATGACGGCCCGGTCCGCCGATCTGCCCAGAAGTCGGGGTACCTCGCGGTGGCCCTCACAGCCCCACCTTAGAACGCTCCTTTCCGCACCCTTGAGCCTCACTCGGTATTCGAGCCACTCGCCGCCGTCGGCGGTGAATAGTCGAGCGCGGGGCTCGCGAAGATCCGCAAGGACGGTGCGACCTGATAGGCCTCGAGTATGACCCGTCTGTACCTGGCGCCTCCGAGGGCGTCGTCTTTGGTGGCGGTGAGAGCCAGAGCGCGGTAGGCGGAGAGCCATGGAGCGATCGGGCCGAGCTCGGGCCAGATCGAATCGCAACTCCTCCGGCGGTAGGGCGTGATCCGCTCGGGGGGGGCGCCACAAGGGTCAGGGCGAACCACCATCGCCGCCCGCTGGGAGCAGCTTCAGCAGCGACGCTCCGGCCGCTGAGGTTCCAGGCCTCGCAGTGCGCCAGGACTCCTCGCGCAAATCCTCCAACGTGATGGGCTTCCTCGCCATTGGTCGTCCAACGGGCGGACCATGCCGCTTCCTCCTGTCCTTCGAGAGACGGAGTCCGAAAACTTGTCCGCTCCTCCGGCGGGCGGTCGGAAGACTTGTCCGGCGCCGGGCGGAGGCAACACCGAAAGACTTGTGTGGCGGACGCGGTCGGTGGGGCTCGGATCGGGCCCTTCCCGCGGCCGCTTCTCCCTGGCTCGGCGGAACGCCGCTGGTCAGAGGGCGCTTTCACCAGCGGAGGCGGACGGGGATCGAACCCGCCGGCCAGCTTTCGCCCGCCCACCGGTTTTGAAGGCATGTCCGACGCTCGTGCTGCCTCCAGGCCCGTGACCAGCGTCTTTGTCTTCGGACGCCGTCCCAGAACGTGCTAAGACTTGTGAGGCCGATCCGGCTCGAAGACTTGTCCGGCGGCCTTTGAAGACTTGTCCGGCGGCACCACCTCCTCGATCCCACGATACCTTCGATCCCTCGACCTAGAGTTGGGTGGAGGGACCGCGATGTTCACGTGGAGCGAACTCGGCGGATCGAGAGGCGTGGGTAGCGCAGGCACGAGAAGCGTCGCTGGGTGACGACCGGGCTGGGCGGTGGCAGTACCGGTCAGGTCGGAGCTTGAGCTCGCGGTCGCCAGCCACCGCCTGAAGGCCGAGGCGGCGCGGTTCGATAGGCTCGGCGAGCGATGGACGACTATCCAATCCGATCCATCACTGCCGACGAGCTGCCGGCGTTCGAGGAGGTACTGGCGCTCGCATTCCACGCGAGTGGCATCGACGAGCGCCTGAAAGACGACCAGCTGATCGCCGAGCCGGACCGGTGGTTCGTCGCGACCGACGACGGGCGGATGGTGGGAACGGCGGGTGCCTGCACCACCCGCCTGACCGTGCCGGGTCCGAGGTCGCTCCAGGCCCCCGGCGTGACGGCGGTGAGCGTGCTCCCGTCGCACCGCCGTCGGGGAATCAACACCCGTCTCATGGGCACGCTGCTCGACCAGGCTTCCGAGCGCGGCGAGGCGCTGGCCTACCTGTGGGCGTCCGAGTCGTCGATCTACGGCCGGTTCGGCTACGGGATCGCGTCGCTCTGTGCCGAACTCGAGGTGCCGACCGAGCGCTCGGAGTTCGTCGACGGCGCAGAGATCGTCGGCCGGGTCCGGGCGCTGACGCGCGAGCAAGCACTGCCGTTGATGCGCCCGGTCTACGAGGTGGCCGCCGCCGCGCGGCCCGGCATGATCGCGATCGACGACGGCTGGTGGACCGTGCTCTCGCGCCCGCGAAAGAAGGACGACGACGAGCCGCTGTTCTTCGCCGTCCACGAAGACCCCGATGGGGTTCCGGACGGCTATGCGACCTACAGGGTGAAGCACGAGTGGCCACACGGCGTCGCCTCGAACGAGCTGACCGTTGAGTCTCTGATCACGGCGTCGCCCGACGCGACCGCCGCGCTGTGGCGGCACTTGCTCGACATCGATCTCGTGGCCACGGTAAAGGCCTGGGGTCGTCCCGGGGATGAGGAGATCCTCTCCCTCGTTCGAGAGCCGCGGCGACTCAAGTTCACCGTCTCAGACGGACTGTGGGTGCGCCTCATCGACATTCCAGACTCACTGACCGGTCGTTCTTACTCGACCGACGGGCGACTGGTGGTCGACGTGCGCGATGCGTTCCGCCCGAGGACGTCGGGGCGGTACGAGCTGATCGTCGAGGGCGGCCAGGGCAAGTGTGCTTCCACCGACGCCGAGCCCGATCTCGCCTGCGGGGTGGCGGTGCTCGGGGCCGTCTACCTGGGCGGGTCGTCGTTCCGCCGCCTCGCCCGCATCGGCCAGGTGCGAGAGCTGACCAACAACGCGCTTGCGCGGGCAGACTCGATGTTCGCGTGGGACCCGTCGCCCTGGTTCGGGTTCATCTTCTGATGGAGACCCGTCGACGCGATCACGTTCGGCGCCTCCGAACGGTGGCACGTCCCACCTGGCGTCCACAGGAAGGATCCGTACCGATCCGGGAAGAAGTCGGCCAACACGGCGGCGCTCGGGTCGATGCCCCTGTCCCGGAGCGGGGACGACGATCGCGGGTTCCGTGCCGCTCGTCGTCGACCTGCCGCAGCACCAGGCGCCGACCACGACCGTGGACGACGTGATCCCCGTCTAAGGAGGGACATGCATGGACGTCTCGCAGGAGGGCTCGCTCTCGAAGACGCGTCGCACCTGGTTCAGCGTGATGGCGGTCGTGTTCGCCCTGATCTTCGGCGTCGGCTTCTTCAGCTGGATCGGGCTCGTCAGCGGGTGGTTCGAGGGCGGTGAGCGGCAGATCCACCGCGTGCACGATGTGGGTGCGTCGGGAGTCGCCACCGGGCTCCTGATCGCGCTGCCGCTGCTGATCCTGTCGTGGCGGCGGGACGACATCGCGCTCCTCCAGATGCTCGGGATGGCTGCGCTCGCGACCGTGGTCGGAGCGGTCCTCGCCACCGAGCCGGGGTACGCGGTCATCGTGTTGATCCTCGCCGTCCCCGTCGTGGTGCTGCTCGCGATCTCACGGGGGTGGCGCCGCTTCCTGGCCCCGGGCGAAGGTTGGATCCCGGAGCCCCTCGTCGCGGCGCTGCTGGGAGCGCCGTTCTGGGGTGCGTTCGCGTGGACGATGGCGAGATACCAGGCGAACCTGCCGGCCGACGACCCGCACGTGGAGGAGTTCCACTGGGTCGGGATGGCGGTCATGGCGATCGGGCTCGTGCTGATGGTCGTGCTCGCATCGCTCCGCACCCAGGGCTGGCGGATCGTCGCGTGGCTGACGGGTCTCGGATCGATCGTCTACGGCGCTGCGTCGATCCTGTTCGCGACCTACCCGGGCAGCGATGTGCCGTATCCGAGTAGCGAAGGCTCCGTCTGGGGAACGCTCGCGATCGCATGGGGGGTTGTGGTGATCGCGCTCGCCGAACGACGGTCGCGAGCGACGTGACGGCGTCCCGGCCCTCGCGCCCCCTTGACGCTACCTGGGTCACGGAGCGGGGCGGCCAATTGCGGTTCGCCCAAGGCCTGTTCTCGCCGCCACCGATTCATGCGATGATGGCATCGGCGAGGAGCAGATATTGGTCGTTCTGCGACACCGTCGAGGCGTTGTTGCCGCCGCTGCGCTGGTGGCCTTCAACTTGGTGATGTTCCTCCTTGCCACTGCCGGTCAGAACTCGATGGATGCTCCTTTCCTGGTTGCCTGGATGAGGGGCGATGCCGTCTTGTCCCTTGCGGCGCTGGCCCTCACCGAACCTCGTAGCCCGCGGCTTCCCTAGTGTCCCGGCTGCTGTCGGCCGTCGCCTCCCGCAGCATGCCGACGAGCACCGCCCAGAGCGTCCGATCCTCCTCGCAATCGATCAGAAGGGCTGAAGTCCTGAGCGGCCCGGCCGATATGAGGGGAGTCGATTCGGCGGGACCTGGCTATGGACAACCTCGACGATCTAGAAGATGACAAGTGGTGGAAGCGACTATTGACCCGCTGGGACAACCTGTCGGTCACGACGAAGAAGGTGATCGTCCGCGGAGGTACCAGCGCAGGCATCGTGGTCTGCTGGGCACTGCTCCGGGCTCCTGGCGGGATGTGACCCTCTGTCCCGTATCTCGGTATTCAGTTGCTAGAGGGGGAAGTCCGGTCGGCCTCCCGCAGCATCCCGACGAGCACCGTCCGGAGCGTCCGATCCTCCTAGCAGTCGATTAGCAGCTCGCTGGCCGGACTTACTGCCGCACGAGTTCGGGGCCTCCGATCATCTGCGGCCGGAGGCTGGACCACCGAACCACGAGCCCTCAACCGTCCCGGAGGCGTTCCGACCGCTTGCCGAGAAGCTCGTCACGGAGTAATCGGCACCGTGCGGAGGCCGGGCTGCTCGACGTCGAGAACGCTATGCGGTTCCCTGCTGCACCGCCTCCACGTACTCAGGGATGTGCAACCTCCAGAGCTGCATCGACTCCTCGGTGGGGCGGCCGCGCACCTGCCTGAACCCCTTGGGGTTCTGCGGAATGGAGCCCGTGTTGTACATCACATGGAAGTCCCTCGGATAGGTCGCGGCCACCCACTCGGCGAAGGGTGCCCTCATCTGAGATTTGAACTGCTTGAGGTTCGGGTTCGACGCGGCCTTGACGATCTCGCCGTCACGAACCGTGAACACGAACGTGCTGCCAGTGAACGGACCCAGACCCAGCACGTCCGACGCGATCGCGTGGAAGTCGAACCCGCAGACAACACTCGTTGCGGATCCGAACGGTGCGGCCTGACACCACGTGATCGTCAGCTGGACGCGCTGAGCCTCGAGCAACGCGAGCTCCTGGGACAAGCCCTTCTCGTTCGCCGGCGCCGGTGGCTCGATGATCCACCTCAGATCGGCGTCGTCGGCCACGTAGGTCATTGCCGCCTCCGGGTCAAACGCTCCGAACGCCGCGAAGAATCCGCGGACAACGTCCTCCGCCGCATCGGTCGAGTTGACCCTCGATGGCTCGTTGGCTGGCGTCTGCGTGCGGTCGGAGGACGCGCCACTGGTCACGATCCAGATGGCCGCGACGAAGACGGCGATCCCGACGACACCCGCTGCGATGCGCTGGTTCCGGCGCTTGCGATCGCGGCGGCGGATGAGTCGCTCCAGCGCCCCGTCGGGCGCCTTGAAGCGCTCCGCCGCCCGCTCGACACTCTCCTGATCGATCACGTTCGTTCCTCCATCCTGGCCCGGGCACCGGCTCGCGCCCGCGAAGCGTGGGCGCGAACGGTTGCGGACTTCACCCCGAGGATCCGTGCCGCCTCCTCCGAGGAGAAGCCGAACATCGTGGTGAGCACGATCGAGGCCCGCTCGGCGGGACTGAGCGGGCGAAGGATGCGCAAGACTTCGTCGCGATCTTCGACCGCTGCAAGGTCATCGACACTCGGCGCGAGCGAGACCGTACGGCGGAGGGCGAGCACTGTCCGCCGGTACCGGCTGCGGGCCAAGTTCATGGCCGTCCGGAACAGGAACCCGGTGGGATCCTCCATGAGGCTGACGCGCCCCCATCGCTCCCAGAGCTTCAGATAGGCGTCCTGCATGACCTCCTCCGCCTCGTGGCGGTTCCCGGTCACGAGGCAGAGGCCACCGAACAGCCGCTGGTGGGTGGCCTCGAAGAACGTCTCGAAGCCTTCTTGGGTCTCGGCCACCTCGTGCCCCTCGGTCCCGGCAACGGCCGCCCGCTCGAGTGCTGTCGCCATGGTGCGCCATGAACGCACGAGGAGCCACTTCTGCTGTGGCCTCTAGGGCCGAATGGTTAGCGCTCGGCCTCCCGCAACATGCCGACCAGCACCGCCCGCAGCGTCCGGTCCTCCTCGCAGTTGATCAGCAGTTCGCCGAAGGTGCGAGTCTTGGGGTTGCCCCAAAAGGCCCCGATCGCGTCGGCGCGGTCGAAGTCGGGGAGCATCAGGACGTGGAGCAGTTCGGCGCGCGGGCGGAACCGAGCGCGTCGAGGCGCTCCTGTAGTCGGCTCTCGAGTTCGTCGGGGCGCACGACTCCGAAGGCTACTCCGGCGGCATGTCAGACGCTCTAGGGGACATCCTGGCGTCGGCGGCATTCGGTGGGACTGTGCCGGAAGTCAAGTCCCGGTCTCCTACGCCGATATACATTCGAAACGGCGAAAACGCGACAGCTTGAGATGCCCCTCTAATGCCCTTCCTACCGTACGCCGCCCCTCCGCCCCATACGCACGAGTGGGTGGGCGGGCTTTGTGCGTGCGGCTTCCGCCTGCTGCGGTCGGGGATGATGGTGAAGTACCCCAGCCCGCGCAACTCGTGCGGCTGCGAGTGCCACTACGACACGGACGGGGCCGAGCGCCCGCTGGCCGAGTTCCGGGTCAACTACCTCAGCCGAGTCAGCGCGCAGCAGTCGGGCTACGCCCTGCGGGACCTCTGCCGGGGGTGCTACCGCGAGATGCGGCGCGCCGACCGAGTGGCGCATTTCGTGAACTGGTAGCCCGGATCGTTGCAGGAGCGGCTCGAGTTCCTCGGCTAGCGCCAGGGCTTCTCATGGCGCCAGCGCTTCGCCCACCCCTGAACCTCGCGCCGATCCCACAACCGTCCTCGGCCATAGTCAATGGTCGACCCCATTTGATGAGTTACCCCCTTTACCGGACCACGGTGTGGGATCGAGCCGTGACCGACGAAGCGGCGAAACCGCGCTGGGCCAGGCGGGCAGCGCTCCACCGAGCCAGCCAGCGCTAAGACGAGGTGGAACCTCCTCGTCCGGTCCGTGGCGATGGCGAACCCCCATCGCGACCAGTTCCCCGCATGTGACCTCGGGTCAACGGCCTCGCGGGAGGCGCAGCCTCGGTGTCGTGGCGATGCTTGCGGATCCATCGGGCAGGGGTCAGGCAGCCCAAGGAGCGTGTGGGGCTGTCAGTCGATGGGAAGCCGGAGGTCGAGGAACTCCGAGATCCGGTTGGCCGCCGGCGGATCGAGGTTCGCGAGCACCACGACCACATAGCCGGAGGGTTGGTAGATCCTCAGATCACCGTTCATTCCGGGTGCGCCGCCTCCGTGGCCCACCCAGCCCTTCCCATCCGCGTCACGATGATCCTCGAACCCGTACGCGTACCCGATGCCAGGACCGATCTCCTCCTTGCCGGTGGTCAGAAGCTCCGTCGAGTCCCGGCTGAGCAGTTCGTGGTTCATCAGGGCCTCTGCGAACCGGGCGAAGTCCTCGACCGTGGAGTACCCGCCTCCGGCTGAGGTTCCACGGTAAGGGAGCGTGTCGGCGTTCGGTCGCCAGTCGGTCCCTCCACTCGGATCCATGTATCCGATGGCGCGGTCCGGGACCGCCTGATCCTCGGGCACAGATCCCGTTCCGGTCATCCCGGCCGGCTCGTAGATGTGCTCGTGCACGTAGTCGTAGTAGCTCTGGCCCGTCACCGCCTCGATCACTGCGCCCAAAAGGATGAAGCCGTAGTTGCTGTACACCCACTGGGAGCCCGGCTCGAACTCGGGGCCGCGCTCGCCGTACAGCTCCACGTAGTCGGCGAGCGTCCGGAGCTCCTCGCGGTGGGCGTCGAACTCAGGCCCGAAGATGTCCCCGGTGCCGCCCGTGTGCGTCAGCAGGTGGTGGATCGTGACCTGCTCGGCGACCTCGCGGTTCGGGTAGTCGGTCAGGTACGTGCCCAGGGGCGCCGTGAGCTTGACTTCGCCGGCCTCGACCAACTGCAGGATCGCGACCGCGGTGAACATCTTGTTCATCGACCCGATCCGAAAGCGCGTCTGGACCGTGTTCGGGATCTCCCGCTCGCGGTCGGCGAGTCCGTAGGCCTCGCTGAACAGCACCTGGCCGTCCTTCGCGACCAGCACCGCGCCACTGAACCGGTCCGCAGAGGCCTCCTCGCGAACGCGAGTCTCGAGCGCCGTCAGGGCCTCCACCTGGGTCAGCCGGTGGAGTACGAGATCGAGAGCGCTCGTCGGTTCCGGGGTATCGAGCAGATCGATCCGGGCATCGGCGTCCTCCCCGATGGGCTCGAAGCGGATGTTATCCACGCCGCCGCGCAGCGGTCCCTGGTTGTCGGTCTGCGCGAGGCGGAGACGCACCGTCTGGCCGGCCCAAGCCGAGAGGTCCACGCTCACCGCGGTCGGCTCGAGGCTGGTCGGATCGCCCGGGGAGGTGCGGAAGACGTTGAGAAGCACGTCGCCTTCCGCCACGGAGTCGATCGGAGCCGTGGGATCGATGAGGTCGATCCGAAACTGCTGGTTCGGCTCAGGCGATGTGTGGGCCAAGGTGTTCGGAACGGCGAACGGGGCGCTGCCTCGGTAGAAGACGGTCAGGTGGAGGGTCGATCGACCGTCCAGCCCAACGTCTCGGTACAGGATGCGGGTGCCGGGGCCGTTCATGTCGGTCACCGCCGCGAACCCGCCCTGGGGCGGATCGGGGACGAAGAACGGGGCGTTGGGATCGCTCTGAGCGGGATCGGGTGGCACCTGCCCGTCGGAGTATGCGAACCAGGCGCCGGAGCCGCTGCCGACGGTCTGCCATCCGGCGAGCGCACCGGATTCGAAGTCGTCCATGACGATCGTCTTCGGCCGATCGTCGGCTTCCTGCTCGCCCTCGCAGGCGACGAGGAGCGAGCCGACGAGAACGGCCGCGACGAGCGCGCAGGCACTGAGAGGGCTCCTGCGGTCCGGAACGTATCTTCGAGCCGACGCCCTCGTCGTCATCCGGATCCGATACTCGAGGCTCGACGGTAGACGGTCCATCATGATGGGCTCATCGCCGCTCATCCGCCTCACCTCGCGATGCCGCAGGCCGTCACTCTAGAGCGACGCGTGACGGTGCGCTGTGTCGTCCATCACCGGTCAGAGGTCCAACCGTCCGCTCCGACGGTTCACGCTGATAGCGCTGGCGCTGCTCAGCGCACCCACATCTGGTCGAACGGCTCTCCCCAATAAGGGTGGAACTGGTCGTTGCCGAGTCGCTCGGACACCAGGGTCGTCTTTACCGTATTCCCCAACGGGACCCAGTGGGCAAGGTCGACGAGATCATGCTCGAGGTCGGACCAGAGCTCGTGGCTGGCCGCCGGGTCCGTGAGCTGCATGCTCGTGGCCTGCTCGATCCTGCTTTGGGTTCAGTAGCCAGGTTGCTTCGGTTGACCTCGGCGAAACTGCGGTTCTCCCCGCGTTCGGGTCGGAATGCACGCCGGTTCGGCGAGAAGTTGTCGAAGGCGGGGCGAGCCGATGTACCGACAAGGGGTGATGAGGGGAGGCCTATCGCTCCCTATCGCTTCGTCCCCTGCGGACCTCGCCACGGTTTGGTGACGGTCCGAGAGGTGTTAATGACGGCGTGGCACAACGCTAGGGGGGTAGCACCTCGGACGAGAACGGGGAGTGAGCGGACCCAGAGTCTCTCGCACCTCACGCCGTTGTGGGGCGGAGGTCTACGCATAAGGAGCCTTGTTGGAGGATCGGGAGGGTGGGGAGGAAGGTAGCCTGTCAGCTTGATTCGGCCTGCACAACGCAGAACTCGTTGCCCTCGACGTCGGCCATCGTGGTCCACTCGAAGTTCTCGTTCGTGACGTCCCACAGCCGCGTCGCGCCGAGCGCGATCAGATGGGCGACCTCGGCCTCTCGATCGGTCGCGTGCCAATCGATGTGCACCCGGTTCTTCGTGGTCTTGGGTTCTGGGACGTTCACGAAGGTGAGCGGGGGGTCGCCGGGGAGCCAGTAGTACTTGTCGGGTTCGAGCTGCTCGAGCTCGCGCTCCAACGCTGTCTCCCAGAACCGCCCGACCCTCTGCAGGTCGTCGGCATCGAGGACGACGGTGGCCAAGTGCCGGTCCGAGGGAGGGTTCGACTGGATCACGCAGAACTCGTTCCCTTCGGAGTCGGCGAGGGCGGTCCACGCCATGTCCTCTTCTCCGACCTTCTCTTTCACGTCCCAGAGACGTGTCGACCCAAGCCCCAGCAGACGTTGCACCTCGGCCTCGCGGTGGGCCGCGCTCCAATCCAGATGCATCCGGTTCTTCGTGGTCTTGCCTTCCGGCACCTTCATGAAGTCGATCCGGGGGTCCCCCGGCAGCGTGGCCCATTCGCCGGGGTCGCCCTCGGTGAGCTCGCGTTCCAACGCGGCCGCCCAGAACCGGCCGACGAGCTGCGGGTCATCCGCATCGAACACCACCGTGAAGAAGGAGAGGGTCATGCGCCGAACGTATTCGCGCCAGGGACGTCAGGTCAACTTCTCCGGGCGAGTTGCACGCATGAGCTGGATGCCACCCAACCGCTCGAAGAGGTCGTCGCCCACCTGGTTGCGATCGCGGCGACTGCTGAAGCGGTGTACGGATAAGGAACACTGTCCGCCGATCGACGGTGGCGGACCGTCTGTTTGAGGGGGAGGAAGCGGTCCTTCACACGATGGGAAGGGAGATAGGGGCCCCGGAACGCCCCCATCCGTAACGCGGTCTGTTAGAAGCCGAGACTACGGTCAAGCACTTGCGGGGCTGGGTGGGGCGCTCGCGCCGGCGTGGCCGTTTCGTGGTCACCACACGATCGGCTTGGCGCGGAGCAGTCAGCCACCCTAGCGCACCCACATCAGCTCGAATAGCGGTCCCCAAGCCGGGTGAAACTGATAGTTGCCGAGCCGCTCGGACACCGGGTCCACCCA
>Ga0210378_10001645_pt1 | contig 11645 bp, 10 predicted proteins | sample PLM1_60_b1redo_FD_155465 | JGI IMG/M metagenome (GOLD analysis project Ga0210378, IMG submission 155465) | Groundwater sediment microbial communities from an aquifer in East River, Colorado, USA - PLM1_60_b1 redo | ecosystem: Environmental > Terrestrial > Soil > Riparian zone | place: USA: East... | reverse complement strand
GAGCCGTCGTGCTCCGGGCGGTGCTTCCTCCGCTGGTCACCGCGTACGCGGTCTTCGTCGCGATGGTGGTCCTCGCTCAACGACGCCCGGTTTCGAGGCCGCACGGCCGCGGTGATGGATCGGCCCGCGTGCCGTTGCGGCGCGTAGTCCGGATGACCGTCGGCGGATACGTCGCGTTCCTCGTGATCGTGCTGATCTTCCATGTCTGGCTCGCGGCAGAATCTGAGGCGTTCGCCAGCGCGGTCTGGGGTGGTGCGTTCCTGTCGGGGATCTTGCTGGTCGTCGCGTTGGCCTCGTCTCTGACCGGACGGCGCCACCTGCGGCGCGGGTGAGGCACTCGAGTCCTGGAGGCATCGTCTTGAAGCCTCGTGTGTCGATCTCCGAGCACAAGTTCTGCTCACATTTCTGCAGGTCAAGGGACGTGAAGCGGGATGGCGTGGGTGGGGTTTCGCTCAGTGATCTTGGGCGCCGATACCTTGCTGATAATTGCTGGTCCTGCCAAATGGCTAGTCCGGTCGGATCAGCATCGACACCTCAACGAGATCTCAGGCGCGCCCGGCACCTTCACGGGGACCCAGTAGCTGATACCGGGGCCGGCCAGCCCGACGGGATCCTGGAAGTGAGCCCGATCAAACGCGTCCACCCGGGCGCGCGTCAAGGCGTTGCTCCAGGTAATCGTTCGGACCCTAGAAGATGGAGCGTTCGGTCAAGGAGGCCCTTGGTAGAACGCCCCGGGCGATACGCTGGGTGCGTGCCTCGACCTCGAAGGGACCTGACGACGACCGAGAAGCGGCACCTGCACTCGCTCGAGGGGCGCATCTCGCGGCTTGAAGCCGAGCTCCAGGCCACGCGCCGCGAGTGGGCCGAACTGGTCGAGGAGGCAGGCCAGGCGGCCGTGGCGCGAGAGCTAGGCGTGTCCCGCCAGGCAGTTGCGGATCGCCTGCGACGGATCCGAGCGAACCGCGAGGGGCGGAACGGTCGGCGGTGAAGGGCGCAAGGGGGCCCTTGCGGATTTCCGTGGCCGAGTGTATCGTGCACTTAGGCACCGGAGCGGCGCGAGCCGGTACAGCCACCAGCGGTCAGAGCCCACCTAGGGCATAACGCCAGCACCAAAGAGCTGCCGCCAGCCCCGGAACCTGCGAGCCCCCGATGGGGGAGCGTGACATGGCTTGGCCGGTCGCAAGGCCGGCCGAAGAGGTCGGTGTTCTTGCTATGGCGACCTCTGAGAGGGCGGCCCCGAAGGACCGCCCTCCCCTTTTTCTCGAGGGCGGGATTAAATCGGTGGGCGTTCGCGTGCCTGACTAACCTTTCGGTGTGGCGGCGGCGGCCCTCGTGGCAGGCTCTCGTCCAACGGTTCGAGCGCGAGGAGCGACCGGATCTGATCGCGTCGGGTACCTAAACTCAGGTCGCGGCCTGGTATTCGTGGATGAGACCGCCCAACACGTCCCGCCTGTGAACTTCCGCCGCCCTCAGGTCATCGACCGCTGGCGGTGGGTTCCCGATCGGCGTCCGAAGATCAAGCCCGCGATGAGGCCTCGCCTCGTTGTCGTGCCCGATGTAGGTCCGAAGGACGCGATCAAGGTGTCGCGCCTCCGACCGATGCGAGGGCTGAAGCGTGACCGAACTGCGAGGGTGATCGTCGGCGGGCACGCCTTCGTCCAAGAACCTCCGCCGGGGCTTCTACGACCTCGGGACCGATGTCCGACCGACGGCTCGTCTCGACGACGTTCGACGAACTGGCCCTCGTGATCTGATGCGTGCGGGGGCGGATAGGTCCACCGCGCCCGGGCTCTAGCCAACGCAACAGTGCCGTGCCGAGCGTGCGGGAACGCGATGATGCCGATCAGGCCGCGGCGCCTCCCTACGGAGACACCGGATGATCGTCAGCCACAGGACGCCGTCGGCTTGGTGTCCTCTCGGGAGCAGCAGCGCCGGTTCCGGCGTCCGGTTACTGTTCGCGGACCCTTGTCAGTCAGCGACGAAATCGTCGACGAGCCCCCGCCGGAGCGTGCCGATCCCCGCACGGCGCGGTCCGGGCGCCGACTCCGACGCAAGCTCGTGCCGTACGCGCTGGCGGTGCCTGGGGGTGTCTGGCTCCTCGCCTTCTTCCTCGTCCCGCTCGGGATGACGGTCTACACGTCGCTGCAGAGCGGCGGCCTTCTCCTCGGCGGTTTCCACTTCACGTGGCAGTTCTCCAACTACGTCGATGCGCTCACCGAGGGCCGGGAGTTCCTAGTCCGATCGATCCTGTACGCCGGGGCGGTCACGGCGATCGCGCTCCTCATAACCTACCCGATGACATACTGGATCGCGTTCTACGCTGGCCGATGGAAAGCCTCGCTCCTCTTCTTGATCCTCGCGCCCTTCTTCGTGTCGTTCATCATCCGAACAGTGCAGTGGGGCTTCCTACTCGCCGATAACGGCGTCATCCTCGGCCCGCTCAAGCACCTCGGGCTGCTGCCGGACGCGTTCCAGATCCTCGCGACGCCGGCCGCAGTCATCGCGGGCATCACGTACAACTACCTCCCGTTCACTGCTCTCCCGCTCTTCGTTGCACTCGACCGGATCGACAAGGAGCTGGTGGTCGCCGCCAAGGACCTCTACGCGAGCCGTTGGCAGGCGTTCCGGCGGGTCGTGCTCCCCCTTTCGGTGCCGGGGGTGTTCGCTGGGATCGTGCTGACCTTCGTGCCCGCTGCCGGCGACTACATCAACGCGGAGGTGCTCGGCGGACCGGGGACGACGATGGTCGGGAACGTGATCCAATCGAAGTTCCTAGTCGAGGGCGACTATCCTGAGGCGGCCGCGCTCTCGGTCGTCCTGATGGTCGTCATGTTGGTTCTGGCCCTGATCTACGCCAGGATGCTCGGGACGGACGACCCGTCGACCGAACTCGTGCCGGCCTTGCGGACGACGACTCCGTCGACCGGGAGGAAGCGGTGGACGCGGCTTATCCTGCCCGCGTACACGGGCGCGGTGATCCTCCTGCTCACGCTGCCGGTCCTCGTGATGATCGTGTACGGATTCAACGACGTGCCAGGTGATCGTCAGTCGGCGAGGTTCTTCGGTTTCACATTGCACTGGTACATCAACCTGTTCAGCGAGAGCGGCCTCACGGAGGCGCTCCGCAACTCGCTGTGGATCGCGCCGGTAAGCGCCCTCGTGGCGACGGTCCTTGGAACCTTCCTGGGGCTAGCCCTCGGCCGCTATCGGTTCTCGGGTCGCGCCGTGGCCGGCTTCGTGATCTTCCTCGCGATCGCGATCCCCGAGATCCTGTTCGGTGCTTCGCTCCTCTCGCTGTTCGTGGCGACGAAGGCGCCACTCGGCCCCAGCACCGTGTTGGTGTCGCACATCGCGTTCAGCGTCGCGTTCGTCGCGGTGACGGTCCGCGCGCGCATCCACGGGATGGGGCGGACGCTGGAAGACGTGGCGCAAGACCTCTTCGCGACCCCAATATCGACCTTCGTCCGAGTCACGCTCCCGTTGATCTTCCCGGCCATCCTGGCTGGGTACCTGCTCGCGTTCGTCCTTTCACTCGACGACTTCGTCATCACGTCGTTCGTGCGCGGGCAGATGAACACGTTCCCGATCTGGGTCTACGGTGCGTCGCGGATCGGGATACCTCCACAGGTGAACGTGATGGGGACGCTCCTGTTCGCCACCGCGCTCGCCCTAGCGCTCGTGAACATCGCCGTCGTCCAACGCGGATCGCGAGCACGGGCCGAGATCCCGGCGAACCGGAAGATCCGAAGTTAGCCTCGAGGTTCGGGCCAGGCCTCGGGGCGGTACTGGAACACCTCGAGGTCGTTCCCGTCGGGGTCTTTGAAGTAGCAGCACCATCCCCAGGTCTCGTCGAAGATGTCCGAGACCCGAGCGACGCCACAGCGCTCGAGCCGTTCGACCGCCGCGCGGATGTCGTCCGTACGGAAGGCGAGGATCGGCCCCGGGCGTCCCTGGGCGGGGGACGGAGGAAGGGCGTGCATCGCCTCGTCCAGGAACTCGATCTCCGGTTCCTCGTGATCGGGGTCGGGCGCGTGCAGCTCGCTCCACGTCTCGTCCGGCCGGTACTGCGCACCGTCGCCCGGTCGCTCGCTCATCCGGAACCCGAACACGTCCCGGTACCAAGCCGCGAGCCGCCCGACGTCGGACGTCCGGAACGCGATGGTCGCGAACCGGAGCTCGGCGCGTTCGGGACGCGAGCTCACCGTGTGGGCTCCAGCACGAGTTCGCCGGCGAGCTGCCGTATGCCCGCGAACGTGCTCCCCGGGACGCCGCCGAGTCCCCCCGCGTCCGGCTCGAACCCGAGGCTTAGCACGTGCAGAAGCGCGTGCGTGAAGCCGAGCTCCACCGTACGTGCGTGTAGCCGTTCCACGATCGTCCCCGGCGGGCCGACGATGGCTCCGAGCCACGTCTCCCACGTCGTCTCGAGCAGGCGCGGCTCGTACATTCCGGACCTGAGCGCGAGCTCTTCGAAGACGCGTTCGGCGGGCGCGTCCCCATCGGTGATCACGACGCCGAGGTGACGCGCCGCGGTGAGTTCGGCAGGGTCGCGGTCGCGTCGTTCGCACGCCTCGACCAGCCGAGGAACGACCTGCGCCGCGACCTCGTCGTCCCCCCATTCCACGATGACGCCGTCGGCGAGCTCGGCGGCGACGCGTGGCATGACCACGGCGCTCGTGTTCAGGCCGATCCAGATCGGCGGATGAGGCTGTTGCAACGGCTTGGGGCTGTTGACGGCATCGTGCAAGGAGAAGTACTCGCCGTCGAAGTTCGAAACGTCCTCCGTGTAGAGCAGCTTCTGGACCTGCAGGTGCTCGCGGAGCAACGCGACGCGCTCCCGGGGCGTCTCCGGGAACGGCAGGCCCCACTGGGTGTAGTGCTGCACGGTCGTGGGGTCGCCAGCGCCGATCCCGATGGTGAGCCGGCCTTTTGAGACGTGATCGACGCTGGAGGCTGTCCTGGCGAGCAACGCCGGGTGGCGCCGGGGCGCCGGCGAGACCATCGAACCGAGTCTGATCGTGGAGGTGGAGGCGGCCAGTGCCGACAGTGCGGTCCAGCAGTCCAGGATCGGCGTCCGGCGGTCGAGCAGCTCGGTGGGGTGTGGGAAGACGTTGTCCTCGTGCCAGATCGCCGGGAACCCGAGGCGCTCGGCCTCGCGCCAGATCTCGCGCGCCTCATCGAACGCCATCCCCTCGCCGAGAGGGAAGATGCTGACGTCCAAGGGTTGCGTCATATAGTCACACCGGCCGAACCATCAACGGCACCTCGCGACGAAGCGTCCCTTGCGGATTCCCGGCTTTCAATATAGAACAAAGATGTTTATGGTATGAAACTCATGTCTACCGTGATCCGACGGTCTGACGCACGCGGTACAGGACCGGACGTCGTTGCAGGGCAACGTTCACGTCGGGGGGGACGATGACCGGACCGGACCATCCACTGGACCCGAGGTTGCTCGCGGCCTTCGCGCAGCATCCGCTCACCCGTCGACGGTTCCTCCGCGCGGCCGGGGTCGGCGCGGCTGGCATCTCGTTGGCGTCGCTCCTCGCCGCATGCGGAGGAGGCGACGGCGAGACGGCGTCCGGCCCATCGGGCGCCGCCACCGGGTTCGACTGGGGCGCGCAGGAGAATACCGGCTCGTTCACGTTCGGGAACTGGCCCTTCTACATGGATAAGGGCAAGGTCGACGGCGAACCAGGGCATCCCTCACTCGCCCGGTTCACGCAGGACACGGGTATCGAGGTCGACTATCAGGAAGTCATCCAGGATTATGGCTCGTTCTTCACGCAGATCCAGCCCGTGCTGGCGGCCGACCAGTCGACGGGGTACGACCTCATCATGATGAGCTTCCCGAGATGGCTCCCGCAGATGCGCGACCTCGGGTACCTGATACCGCTGGACCACACGCAGATGCCCAACTTCGACGAGTACGTCGATGAAAAGTACAAGGATCCGAGCTGGGACCCGGGCAACGCGTACGGGTCCCCCTACTTCTCGATCATGACCGGCATCGGGTACAACATCGACGTCACCGGTCGCGAGCTGACGTCACTCGACGACCTGTTCAGCGAGGAGTTTGCCGGGAACGTCGGGATGCTGATCGGGGTTCCCGAGGACCTGCCGAACCTCGCCCTGCTGGCGGTGGGTGTCGAGCCCTCGGAGTCCACGCCCGAGGATTGGCAACGCGCCGCCGACCTGCTCGTCGAACAGCGGGATGCGGGCATCGTCCGCAAGTACTACGGGCAGGGCTACATCGGCGAGCTCCAGAACGGGAACCTGGCCGTCTCGATGGCGTGGGGACCGGACATCTTCCAGTCCAACCTGCAAGGGTTCGACAACCTGCGGTTCGCGATCCCCGACGAGGGCGGGCTCCTCGCGGTCGACACGCTGTGCATCCCCAAGGGCGCCGACCATCCCCTCGACGCACTCACCTACATCGACTACATCTACCAACCCGAGATCATGGCCATGATGACCAGCTGGATCCAGGGTGTGCCACCCGTGTCCGGGGCCAAGGAGGTGCTCGCAAGCACCGGCTACCAGGATCTGGCCGACAGCCAGCTGATCTTCCCCGACGAAGAGACGTACGCGAAGCTGCACGACTACCGGTCGCTCACGCCGGAGGAGCAGCAGGAGTTCGACGACCTGTTCCTGCCCATCTACCTGAACTAGGGCGAGGGAACCGCGCGGTTCACCGCTCCCAGAGGTCGAGAGGGAGGGTGTTCAGTACGCGACGACCGTCCTGCGTGATCTGGATCATCTGCTCGAGGACGACGCCGCCGACGCCCGGCACACCGACCCCAGGCTCGATGCACAGGCACATCCCGGGGCGCAGGACCACGTCGCCGTCGGGCAGACCGATCGGCGGCTCGTGTTGTCCCGCCCCGATCCCGTGCGGCAAGTAGTCGCCCCACCAGGCGTCTCCGAACCCGGCCTCGGTCACCGCCGCCTTGGCGGCGTCATGGATGTCGCGCACGATGGCTCCCGGGCGCGCCGCCTCGATGCCCGCCTCGATCCCCGAGCGAACAGCTTCCAGCATCCCCAGCTGCTTGGCGCCCGGTTCCCCGACCACCGTCGAACGGCACATGTCGCCGTGGTAGCCGGAGACCCGGGCGCCGCAGTCCAACACGACGAGGTCCCCGCGTGCGAGTGACCGATCCTTCGGCAGGAACGTCATGAGCCCCGTCCTCGATCCGGCGCCCATGACGGTCGTGAACGAGAGCTCGGCACCCGCTTTGCGGATCCGGTACTCAGCCTCGGCCACCACGTCGAACTCATTCGCGCCCTCGACCGCCGCCTCGATCCCCGCGGCCATCCCCAGGTCCGAGATGCGAGCCGCTTCCCGAAGGAGACCGATCTCCAGCTCAGACTTGACCATCCGCTGCTCCTCGGTGAGCCGCTGAGCGTCCTCGAGGGTCACGCCCGGGACGAGCGACGAGAGCCGTTCGAAGATCGGGGCGGGAAGCGTCCGCATCCCGCTGACACCGACCCGGTCGCCGTTCCCGGCGTGCAGTCTGATCAGCTCCGCGAGCGTGTCGGCGGGCCGAGCGTCGAAGACGACGGACCCCGCGACGGCCTCCTCGCGCGCTCGCTCGAGGTCCCAAGGGGCATCCGTGACCAGCGTGGTCTCGCCCGAGCGTGGGACGAAGACGAACGAGACCTCCTCGTCGATGCACGACCATCGGGCGAGGTACCACAGGTCGGCGGGGGCGTAGTCCCGGTGCGCCCCGAAGCACACCATGGACGATAGGTCGCTCTCGACCATCCGGGCCTGGAGCTCGGTGATCCTGCTCGAGATCTCCTCGGCCGTGATGACCGGGGGCGCCGTCCCGGCCGCCGGCTCGGTCACAGGGCGGCCGGCGTGATGATCCACAGCACGGTCGCCGAGGCCGTGCGTGACCGGTTCGCCCACGAATGCGGCTCGCGCGGCGAGATCAGGAAGGCATCGCCCGCCCGCAACCGGTGCGAGTCGTCGCCGATCGCGACGTCAAGCGAGCCCCGGAGCACGTAGATCAGCTCGGCGTCCGCCTCGAAAGCATGCGGATCGTCTCCGCTGCGGCCGCCGGGAGCGATCGTGGATTCGATCACCTGCAGGTTCCGCTCCCAGCGCGGCGTCAGGACGACATCCTCAATGTCGAAGCCGCCGAAGTTCACGATCTCGCGCTCGGACCTGCGGACCACGTTGGTGCGAGGCCGTTCGAACAGCGACCCGATCCGAACGTTCAGGAGCTCGCAGATTCTCAAGAGGGTCCCGACCGAGGCGTTCGTCTCGTCACGTTCGAGGAGGCTGATGAACCCGTTGGACAGATCTGCCGCCGAGGCGAGCTCGGCGATCGTCATCCCATTAGCCCGGCGAGCCTCCCGGAGCCGTGCGCCGATGCGGGGCGAATGGATCGCCTGTTCCGGTTCCTCCGCGTTCGAGGCGCGGGCCGTGCCGTGAGGCGTCACGTCCGCCTACGGTCTCTCGTGCACGTCGACGCGGATCTCCTCATCGTCCGTCTCGTGGAAGACGGCGACCTGTTCCGGACGCTCGACGAGCTCGATCCACGTCCCGTCGGGATCGATCACGTATAAGACCTTCGCCCCGTACCAGGAACCTTCCTCGGTCAAGCGGACGGGCTTAGAGACGACACGAACTTCCGCCTCGCGCAGTCGCGTATGCATCGCATCGATGTCGTTGACCTGGAGACCGATGTGTGTAGCTCCCGGGTCCCACAACGACTTGGAGACCGGCGAGCCGGACGGATGGAGGAACTGGACGAGCTCGAGCGTCATGCCGTCGCCCAGATCCACGTCCGCCCAGCGGATACGAACGCGATCCAGATCCATCATCAGCGCGATCTCTCGGTCGTCTGATTCCCCGCGAGCGGCAACCTCGAGGTCGAGCACGTTCGCGTAGAACGCGATCGATGCGTCGAGATCACCGCACGTGATGGACACGTGATCGAAGCCCGACACCTTCACGCGTCCGGTTGGGTTCATGCGGTCCCCCTCACTGCGCAAGGTACCCTCCGTCGACCACGAGATCGGATCCTGTCACGAAGGACGACTCGTCCGACGCGAGGTAGAGGACGGCGTACGACACCTCGATCGGCTTGCCCGCGCGGGCCATGGGCGTCATCCCGATGTCATGGTCGCGGATCTCGTCCTCTAGGTCATCCGTCATCGGCGTCTCGATGAAGCCCGGGCAGATCGTGTTCACCCTGATGCCATCCTTGACGTAGGACAGCGCGGCCGACCGGGTCATCTGTCGGACCGCCCCTTTGCTCGCCTGGTAGGCGATGTAGTCGTCCGCACCTACGACGCCCAGCGTCGACGAGACGTTGATGATGGAACCACCCCCGGCGCGGCGCATCGCCGGAACGGCGTGCTTCATGCCGAGGAACATCCCCGTCTGATTCACGGCGATGACTCGATGCCAGGCCCCCAGGTCTTCGTCGATCGCACCCCCTTCATCGATGATCCCCGCGTTGTTTACCAGCACGTCGAGACGACCGAACGCCTTCTCCGACAGCGCGACGGCCGCGACCCAATCACCCGGCCGGGTGACGTCGAGCAGGATCGCCTCAGCGGCCCCGCCTCCCGCCCTGATCTCGTCCGCGACGACGTGGACTTCCTTCTCGAGGATGTCTCCAAGGACCACGCTCGCCCCCTCGTTCGCGAAGAGCTCGGCGTGGACGGCTCCCTGCCCGCGAGCCGCACCAGAGATGAGCGCCACCTTGCCATCGAGCCGTCCCGCCATTCAGCCTTCCCCCCCGAGTCGCTTAGGAACGACATCGCGCGCGAACACGTCGTCGATCGTCTCCGCTCGTTTCACGATCTCGGCCTCGGACCCGCGCACGAGCACCGTAGCGGGCCGGGGCAGCGCATTGAAGTTGGCGGCGCTCGCGTCCTGGTACGCGCCGGTGTCCAGGAACGCGAGGACTTCTCCATCGTCGAGCTCGGGCAGGGGTTCCGACGGCACAATGAGGTCGAATCCACAGCTGGTCCCCACGATGTCCGCAGGACCGGTCGGCGTCGCATCCGCGCGCGAGGCGACGACGACGTCCCATCGGTTGTGCTCGATCAGCGAGTCGGGCAGGAACATCTCGGTCGTGTCGGTCTCGATCCAGCGCCACGGAATCGGGGACGATTCGCGCTTCGTGTCGACGACGGTCGCTAGGTGAATGCCGGCGTCGGCGTACATACGCCGGCCGGGCTCGAGCTCGAGCGCCAGCCCCTCTGTTGGTATGCGGTGTCGCTGGAGCTCGGACCGGAGCGACGTCGTGATCGCCTCCGCGTACGCGTCGATCGATGGGGCCAGGTGTCGAGGGTCACCGGCCAAGCGGTTGAGAAGGCGGCCCGTCGGATCACGAGGGACCGCGAAGCCCCCCCCGAGGTCGATCTCCCGTGGGTTCCATCCGTCCCACTCGTGGACGAGCTCGGCCAGGAGCTCGACGAGCGCTTGGATCATCCGGCGGTAGAGGCCTGTCTCCGCCCGGTGCCGCGGCAGGTGCACATGGACGCCGGTGAGATCGACGTGCTCCGAAGCGATCGCCTTCCGCCCGAGCGGGATCACGTCCTCGGTCGGGATTCCGGCCTTGTACGACCGGGTCGCTTCCGAGACGGGGATCTCATCGCCGGCAAGGTCGGTCGGCTCGGCCACGTCCGACAGATCCGGCCGGAGACGGACACGGGTGCTGGCGATGCGGCCCAAACGACGGGCGGCGACCTCGATGAGTGACAGCTCCCGCGCCGAGTCGATCGTGACCCGCGCGCCGGCCGCCACCGCGTCCTCGATGAGCTTCGCGCTCTTGGCAGAGCCGTTGACGGAGATGAGCTCCGGTGGGACGTTCGCTCGGAGGGCGGCGTTCAGCTCCGCCTCGCCGAACGTGTCGCATCCCATACCCTCCTCCGAAAGCACGTGCCGGAGCGCGAGCGTGTAGTTGGCCTTGAGCGATGGGAGGATGCGCACGGGACCCTCGGGCCACCTCCCCGCGAACGCCTCGGCGAACGCGCGGGCATTCCGGCGAAGGTGATCCTCGGACACGACGTACAGGGGTGTACCGAAGCGATTCGCGAGCGCGACGCAAGGGACGTCCTCGACGTAGAGCCGACCGTCGCGAACGCTGAGCATCTGGTCGATACGACGCATCGTCGAGCCGCCTGGTCCCAAGAGGTTCCCCTCCCTCGGCGGAGTCTATACAGCAAAACAAGTTTCAGCAGAGACAACCAGGCGGCCGGGATCGATGGCCCGGCCGAGCGCAGCACGGCCTAATGGCTCCCGAGCAGTAGGTAGCAGAAACTGCTCTCCGAGCCGCCGGCGGGTGAGCACCTTAACGGCCAGGACCATCGAGTCCTACGGCTAGATCGTGCCCCCGCCGGCGAGCGAGGAGCCGACGGCTGGTGGGATGTTGTGCCGATCGAGCACTGATCCATCGATAGCGGGTCATTGCGTTGACCCACGGAGCCCGGCCCACACCCTGACCGTCCCGGCATCCTGCCACAGTCCTCGCCAGGCGGGGTGATCGAAGCGGCGGGCGAGGACCAGGTGCACCATCGAGCGCACCCCTGGGACGAGCCAGCGATTGCCGGGGGGATCGACGCGGCGGTTGATCTCACGCATGGTGCGTTCCAACAGGCTCGTCGTGTGTTCTGGTCGGGACCGT
>Ga0210378_10001644_pt1 | contig 11648 bp, 7 predicted proteins | sample PLM1_60_b1redo_FD_155465 | JGI IMG/M metagenome (GOLD analysis project Ga0210378, IMG submission 155465) | Groundwater sediment microbial communities from an aquifer in East River, Colorado, USA - PLM1_60_b1 redo | ecosystem: Environmental > Terrestrial > Soil > Riparian zone | place: USA: East... | reverse complement strand
TGCCAAGGCCATCGTTGGCGGACGGGCGGCTGACGGGCGCGGCTATTTCTACCAGCCGACCGTGCTGGCCGAGGTCCCACCGGATGCGCGGGTGCTGAAGGAGGAGATCTTCGGACCGGTCGCGCCGGTGGCCAGCTTCGACGACGAACAGGCCGCCATCGAGGCCGCCAACGACACCGAGTACGGCCTGGTTGCCTACGTGTACACCGCCGACCTGCGGCGCGCCTTCCGCGTCGTCGAGGCGTTGGAGTCCGGCATGGTCGGTCTCAACCAGGGGATGGTGTCCAACCCGGCGGCACCCTTCGGCGGAGTCAAGCAGTCCGGCGTCGGCCGGGAAGGCGGGCCGGAGGGCATCGCCGAGTACCTAGAGATCAAATACGTCGCAATGAACCTCTAACCCGGGGGACGGCGCCTCCGGGGGCGCGGAAACCGCGATAAGCCCGCTTAAGGCGCCTTCCGGAGGCGCGGAAACCGCGATAAGCCCGCGTAAGGCGCCTTTGGAGGAGCAGCTGCCGCCGCCAGCGCCGGTCAGCAGCACGACGGACCATGCGTGACTAGAAGTGAATCGTGAGTAACCATCGTGGGCGATGGGCGTGGCCGGGTTCGGCCATGCCTTGGCCGGCGATGGTAGCGCGGGCCCGACGGTTCGGGGTCCCGCCGTCAGGGGAGCATGCCCGCCGGCGGGCCCGTCAGGGCAGGTACGTCAGGCGTCCTGGTGCGTCGTTCGGCTCGGTCGACAGTGCGGCCCATCCGATCGTCATGAGACGGGACCAGCCAGTGCCGGTAGCTGACGAAAGTGGCCCACATCTCGCACAATGGGCCTTAAGTAAATTTCGAGAAACCTTCCTGTCGACCTTCTTGGGCCGACGCCGGTCCGGCCGGCAGGTGGGCGGCGCACCGGGGTTAGGTGGGTGGAGGTGTGGGGACAGTGATGTCACCGGCGACAGCGAGATCGTGGCAACTCGACGTCGGGGTACGGCAGCGCAGGCTGGCGGCGGAGCTGCGTTCGCTGGCCACCGCCGTGCCGCTCGATCCTGGCTCCGCGGGTGCCATCGCGCTGGCCGAGACCATCCGGCGCTGGGACAGCCCGCGATCGGGCAACTCGAGCATGGCCGAGGTCTGCGCCCTCCTCGACGAGGCAGGCGCGACCCAGGCGATCGTGGCGCAGCGGGTGCTGGAGACACCGTTGCGGGTGGCGCGCCGGATCAACGAAGCGCTCACCCGGATCCGGCGGGCGACATCCTTCGCGGACATCCTGCGTACGGCGCCGATGGAGCTGTGCGCATCGTGCGGTTTCGATCGGGTCTTGATCTCCCAGGTTGACCGGTCGACGTGGCTGCCGGTGGGCTGGCACGTGGCCGCGGACGCCGACAGCCCGGCGAACGCGGCATTCCGCGAGTACGTGCGGGACGCCCGGATCTCGTTGGCCAACGGAATGATCGAGGCGGAGATCGTGCGCAGGCGAGCGCCGGCCCTGGTCCGTGACGCGCGGGCCGAGCCGAGGACCTTCGCGCCGCTGCGGGACCTCGCGCGCAGCAGCGCCTACCTGGTCGCGCCGATCGTGGCCAGCGGCGGCGTGGTCGGCCTGCTGCACGCCGACACCTACACCTCGGGGCGGGCCCTCGCCGAGGCCGACCGGGTGCACCTGCGGGCATTCGCCGACGGGCTCGGCCTGATCATCGAGCGGACCGTGCTGCTCGATCGGCTGAGCTCACAGCGGGAACGGATTTCCCGGGCGTTCGCCACGGCAGAGCACCTGGTCAACGACTTGTGCGCGGCCCCGGTCCAGTTGAACAGGACCACCGCTGTCGTGGCCGTCGCGCCGGCAAGGGCCGACTCCCGGCCGGACGACGGTCTGACCCCGCGCGAGCGGGACGTCATCGCGTTGCTGGCCAGCGGGGCCACCAATGCGGAGATCGCCGACCGGCTGACGGTGTCGGAGACGACGGTGAAGTCGCACGTCAAGCACATCCTGCGCAAGCTTCGTGCGGCCAACCGGGCTGAGGCTATCGCCCGCTACCTCGGTCTTGCCCGGCAGCGGCGGGCGTCATGACCGGGGGCGTGTCGCCTTCCCGGCCGGCCGTGTTCGCCCTTGCCGGGCGCGGAGCCCGCGGACCTGGGGCGCGGCTGGACGATGAGCTGCTGACCAGGGCGTTGGCGTTGCGGACGGATGCCGCAGACGCGCTCGGCACGCTTGTTCCGGCCGAGCGGGGCCGGGAGTTCGCCCCGCAGGCCATGTCCGAGCTGGCCGGGCGCTGCGTGCAGCAGGTGCGCGCGCTGCCCGACCCGGCCGGTGCGCAGGCCGAGCTGCTGTGCCTGCTCGCGCTCGACCTGCACCAGGTCGCGCTCGAGCTGTCCCAGCACGAGCTCGGCGCCAGGACGCGGCGACTTGCCGACTGCTCCGACGGGCTGGCCCGGCTGCGGGCGCTGCCGAGCTCGGCCGACCTGCTGGACGTGGTGTGCGAGGAACTGGTGCAGCGGTGCGGCTTCGGCCGGGCCGTGCTCTCCAGGGTCGAGGGCGGGTTCTGGAAGCCGTCGACGGCGTACTTCAGCGACGACGACGAGTCGTGGTTCTCCGGCTGGGTCGACCAGGGGATCGCCCTTGACCGGCAGACCCCGGAGACGCGGCTGCTGACCGAGCGGCGCCCCGCGGTCATCTACGACACCGAGAGCACCACCGTGCACCGGCCGATCATCGTCGAATCGGGACACTCCACGTCCTATGTGGTCGCTCCGCTGATGCACGACGACGTCGTGGTGGGATTCCTGCACGCCGACCACCATCCTTCGTCGCGGCGGGCCGATGCGGTCGACCGGGACGTGTTGTGGGCGTTCGCGGAAGGGTTCAGCCGCATCTACGAGCGCGCGGTGCTGATGGAGCGGGTGCGGGCGCAGCGCGATCACATGGGACTGATCCTCAGCTCCGCGCTGGGCATGATGAACGAGCTGTGCGATCCAGACTCCTCGGCCGCAGTCGAGGTCATGCCCGACCTCACCGCGCGCGAGACGGACGTGCTGCGCCTGATGGTCGCCGGGGCCACCAACCGGGCCATCGCCGAGCGCCTGGTGATCGCAGAGGACACGGTGAAGTCGCACGTGAAGCACATCCTGCGCAAGCTCGGGGTGGCCAACAGGTCGCAGGCGATCGCGCGCGCCGCCGCAACCGCGCCCCGCTGAGCTCCCGGTGGCCGTCTTGTTACTGCGGGACGGCGAACAGGCTTGAGTGAATCTCCAGTCACCAAACTAGCCGCGATTGCCGTTGTGGGCTTCACAAGTTAGTGAATCGCAGTTAACATACTGGGCAGGTACTTCAGGTGACGGGAGCGAAGCGGTGGCGACACTGAGCTCGACACTGAGTTCGACACTGGGTTCGACACTGGGTTCGACACTGGACCTCGCTGGTGAGGCCTGCCGGCAGAACCGGGCGGCCCAGCAGGCCGCGCTGGCCGCGCTCGAGGAACAGCTCGAACTGGTCAGGGCCGGTGGCGGGGCGAAGTACGCGCAGCGCCACCACCGGCGGGGCAGGCTGCTGGCCCGCGAGCGGATCGAGCTGTTGCTCGACCGGGACGCGCCGTTCCTGGAGCTCTCCCCGCTGGCGGCCTGGGGCACCCAGTTCACCGTCGGCGCCAGCATCGTGACCGGGTTGGGCGTCGTGTCCGGCGTGGAGTGCGTGATCATCGCGCACGACCCGACCGTGCGGGGCGGCACGATGAACCCGTACACGCTGCGCAAGAACCTGCGCGCGCTGGACATCGCCAAGCGCAACCGGCTGCCGGTGATCAACCTGGTCGAGTCGGGCGGCGCGGACCTGCCGACCCAGTCGGAGTTGTTCGTGCATGCCGGCAAGATCTTCCAGGGCCTCACCGAGCTGTCCGGCCTCGGCATCCCGACCGTCGCGCTGGTGTTCGGCAACTCCACCGCCGGCGGCGCCTACGTGCCGGGGATGTGTGACTACGCGGTGCTGGTCGACCGGCAGGCCAAGGTGTTCCTCGGCGGGCCGCCGCTGGTGAAGATGGCCACCGGGGAGGACGCCGACGACGAGGAGCTCGGCGGCGCCGACATGCACTCGCGGGTCTCCGGCCTGTCCGACCACTTCGCCGTGGACGAGCGGGACTGCCTGCGCATCGGCAGGCAGATCATGTCCGAGCTGAACTGGCGCAAGCTCGGGCCGGGACCGAGCCGGCCGGCCGACGAGCCGCGCTACGACCCGGACGAGCTGCTCGGCGTCGCGGCGGCCGACTTCCGGGTGCCGGTCGATCCGCGCGAGATCCTGGCCAGGGTGGTCGACGGCTCCCGGTTCGGCGAGTACAAGCCGCTCTACGGCACCAGCCTGGTCACCGGCTGGGCGTCGGTGCACGGGTTTCCCATCGGGGTGCTTGCCAACGCGCGCGGCGTGCTGTTCAGCGAGGAGGCCAAGAAGGCCACCGAGTTCATCATGCTGGCCAACCAGTCCGACACCCCGCTGCTGTTCCTGCAGAACACCACCGGGTTCATGGTCGGCAAGGTCTACGAGCAGGGCGGGATCATCAAGGACGGCGCCAAGATGATCAACGCGGTGACCAACAGCACGGTGCCGCACATCACGATCAACATCGGCGCCTCCTTCGGCGCCGGCAACTACGGCATGTCCGGCCGGGCCTACGACCCGAGGTTCATGTTCGCCTGGGTCAACGCCAAGCTGGCGGTGATGGGCGCACAGCAGCTTGCCGGGGTGCTGTCCATCGTGGGCAGGCAGGCCGCCGAGGCGGCCGGCCGGGAGTTCGACGTCGAGGCCGACGACCGCAGACGGGCGCAGATCGAGGAGCAGATCGAGGCGGAGTCGCACGCCTTCTTCGCCAGCGCCCGGCTCTACGACGACGGGGTGATCGACCCGAGGGACACCAGGACCGTGCTGGGCGTCGCCCTGTCCGCCGCGCATTCCCAGGTGGTCGAGGGCAGGCGCGGCTACGGCGTCTTCCGGATGTGAGGGCGCCCGCCATGGCCAGTATCAGCAAGCTGCTCATCGCGAACCGCGGCGAGATCGCCTCGCGGGTGATCCGCACCGCGCGCTGCATGGACATCCCGTGCGTCGCGGTGTTCTCCGACGCCGACGCCGGCGCGCCGTTCGTGCGGGACGCGGACGAGGCGGTCCGGCTGCCGGGCAACGCACCGGCCGAGACCTACCTGCGGGCCGACCTGATCCTGGACGCCGCCAGGCGCACCGGCGCGAACGCGGTGCATCCCGGCTACGGCTTCCTTTCCGAGAACGCCGGCTTCGCGCGGGACTGCGCGGCCGCCGGGCTGATCTTCGTCGGACCGTCGCCGGAGGCGATCGAGAGCATGGGCTCGAAGATCACCGCCAAGCGGACGATGGCCGCGGCCGGCGTGCCGGTGCTGCCGGGCATCACCGTTGGCGACGACGACGACGCCGATGCCGGCGTGGACGGCGCGGCGCTCGGGGCGCGGGTCGCCGGCGAGATCGGCTACCCGGTGCTGGTCAAGGCGGCCTACGGCGGCGGTGGCCGGGGCATGCGGATCGTGCGCCGCGAGGCCGACCTGCTGGACGCGGTCGAGGGCGCCCGCCGCGAGGCGGTGACCGCGTTCGGCAACGGCACCGTGTTCCTCGAGCGTTACCTCGACTCGCCACGGCACGTCGAGGTGCAGATCTTCGGCGACACCCACGGCACCGTGGTGCACCTGTTCGAGCGCGAGTGCTCGATCCAGCGCCGCTACCAGAAGATCGTGGAGGAGGCGCCGTCACCCGCTGTGGACGACGCGCTGCGCACGGAGCTGGGTGCGGCCGCGATCGCGGCCGGCAAGGCGATCGGCTACGTCGGCGCCGGCACCGCGGAGTTCGTGCTCGGCGCCGACGGCCGGTTCTACTTCCTCGAGGTCAACACCCGCCTGCAGGTGGAGCATCCGGTCACCGAACTGGTCACCGGGCTGGACCTGGTCCGGCTGCAGCTGCTGGTCGCGGAGGGCCAGCCGCTGCCGCCGGAGGCCCTGACCGCGTCCGTCAGCGGGCACGCCATCGAGGCGCGGCTGTACGCCGAGGACGTGGCGGCCGGGTTCCTGCCGGCCACCGGCACCGTGCACGGGTTCACGGTGCCCGACCTGCCTGGCGTGCGGGTGGACGCGGGCGTGGCGCAGGGCTGCGAGGTCGGCGTGTACTACGACCCGATGCTGGCCAAGGTCATCGCGCACGGGCCGACCCGCGACGACGCCCGCCGCAGGCTGGCGCGGGCGCTGGCCGAGAGCAGGCTGCACGGCGTGGTCACCAACCGCGAACTGCTCGTCGGCATCCTGCGTGAGCCGCAGTTCCGGGCCGGTGCCATCGACACCGGCTACCTCACCCGCCACGATCCCGTGCGGCTCGCCCAGTCCTGGCGCGCGCCCGACGCCGACCGGGTGCACGCGCTGGCCGCCGCGCTGGCCGGGCAGGCCGCGCGCCGGGCGCACGCCCCGGTGCTGGCGAGGCTGCCGTCGGGCTGGCGCAACGTGGTCAGTGCGCCGCAGCGCGTCGAGTTCACCGTCGACGGTGCGCAGTACGACGTCAGCTACCGGCTGCGTGGCCGCAGCGTCGACGCGTCGGTGAACGGCGAACCCGTGCCCGAGATCGTGCTGTGGCACGCGTGCGCCGACGCGGTCGACCTCGAACTGTCCGGGGTCCGCCGGTCGTACGCCGTCCGCACGGCCGGCCTGACGTCCTTTGTGGACAGTCCACTCGGTGCGACGACGCTGGCCGAGGTGCCCAGGTTCCCCGAGCCGGGCTCGCGGGCGGCACCCGGTTCGCTGCTCGCGCCGATGCCGGGCACGGTCGTGCGGATCGCGGTCGCGCCGGGCGAGCAGGTCGCCGCCGGCACCACGATCGTCGTGCTGGAGGCGATGAAGATGGAGCACAGCGTCGCCGCCCCGGTGGACGGCACGGTCGCTCAGATCGGCGTCACGGTCGGTCAGGCGGTCGACCTCGGCACCGTGCTGGCCGTGGTCGAGGAGCCGGCGTGATGGCCGTGATCCTGCCCGAGCTGCTGGCCGACCTTGCGGCCGAGACCAGCGTGGTGGACGCCATGCTCACCGGTCTGAGGGCCGCCGGCTGGCAGCGCCCGACGCCGGCGGTGGGATGGGCGATCCGCGACCAGGTCAGTCACCTGGCGTTCTTCGACGAGGCCGCGGCGATGGCGGCGACCGACCCTGACCGGTTCCGCGCCGAGACGGCGGCACTGCTCGCGCTCGGGCCGACGTTTCCCGACCAGGTGGCCGACCGCTACCGCACGATGCCGCCCTGGGAGCTGCTCGAGTGGTTCCGCACCGCCCGCGCGGAGCTGCTGCGGGTCTTCGGCACGCTGGAGGGCAGGACCCGGGCGCCGTGGTACGGGCCGGACATGAGCGTGACCAGCTCGGTAACAGCGCGGCTGATGGAGACCTGGGCGCACGGCCAGGACATCGCCGACACCCTCGGCGTGGCCCTTACTCCCACCGACCGGCTGCGGCACATCGCGCACCTCGGCGTGCGGACCTTCGGGTTCAGCTTCCAGCTCCGCGGCCGTCCGGTGCCGGACGCGCCCGTCCTGGTTGACCTGACCGCGCCGAGCGGGCAGCGCTGGACCTGGGGCGAGAACAGCACCGGCGACACCGTGTCCGGTCCGGCACTGGACTTCTGCCTGGTCGTGACCCAGCGGCGCAACCTGGCCGACACCGCACTGCGGGTAACGGGCGCGACCGCGGCGCAGTGGCTGTCCATCGCGCAGACGTTCGCGGGCGCGCCGGGGCCAGGCCGCCGGCCCGGCGAGCCCACCGTTAGGGAGATCGCATGAACACCCGAGCTCCGGTGCGGATCGCCAACTGCTCCGGTTTCTACGGCGACCGGATCGCCGCCGCCCGCGAGATGGTCGACGGCGGCCCGATCGACGTGCTGACCGGCGACTACCTCGCCGAGCTGACCATGCTCATCCTGTGGAAGGCCAGGCAGAAGGACCCGGCAGCCGGCTACGCCAGGACCTTCCTCACCCAGCTGGAGCAAGTGCTCGGAAGCTGCCTCGACCGGGGCATCCGGATCGTCAGCAACGCCGGCGGGCTCAACCCGGCCGGGCTGGCCGCCGAGCTGTCGAAGCTGGCGTCCCGGCTCGGGCTGGCGCCGAAGATCGCCTACGTGCACGGCGACGACATCGTGGACCGGATCGACGAGTTGCTCGCCGCCGGCCATCCACTGTCGAATCTGGACACCGGTCAGCCGCTCGCGGACGCCGGCGCCAAACCGGTGACCGCCAACGCCTACCTCGGCGGCTGGGGGATCGCCGAGGCGCTGGACGCCGGGGCGGACGTCGTGGTCTGCCCCCGCGTCACCGACGCATCGCTGGTCCTCGGCCCGGCCGCGTGGTGGCACGGCTGGGACCGCACCGACTACGACGCGCTGGCCGGAGCGGTGGCCGCCGGGCACGTGATCGAGTGCGGCCCGCAGGCCACCGGCGGCAACTACTCATGGCTGCACGAGATCACCGACCGCCGCTACCCGGGGTTCCCGATCGCCGAGGTGGCCGCGGACGGCACCAGCGTGATCACCAAGCACGCCGGCACCGGCGGGCTGGTCTCGCCGGGCACTGTCACGGCTCAGCTGCTCTATGAGATCGCCGGTCCGGCGTACGCCAACCCGGACGTGGTCGCGCACTTCGACACCGTGCGGCTGCGCCAGGAGGCACCCGACCGGGTCGTCATCGCCGGGACAAGGGGCGGCCCGCCGCCGCCCGAGCTGAAGGTGGCGATCAACTACCTCGGCGGCTACCGCAACACGATGACGCTCGTGCTGACCGGCCTGGACATCGAGGAGAAGGCTGCCTGGGCACAGCAGCAGCTGTTCGACATCCTCGGCGGCCGCGACCGGTTCGCCGAGGTGGACACCCGGCTGCTGCGGTTCGACCACGACGACGCGCCGGTCAACGAGCAGGCCACCGCGCACCTGCGGATCACCGTCAAGGACCCGGACCCCGGCAAGGTCGGACGCCGCTTCGCCGACGCCACCATGGAGCTGGCTCTCGGCGGCTACGCGGGCTTCCACACCACCACCCTGCCGACCGCCGAGAGCGCGTACGGCGTCTTCTGGCCGGCGCTGGTCCCGGCCGAGGCGGTGTCGCACCGGGTGGTGCTGCCCGACGGCACCGAACGGGTCATCCCGCACGGCCCGACGGCACCGACCCCACCCGCGCCGGTCGAGCCGGTCGAGCCGGTCACCGAACTGCCCAAGGGTCCGACCCGCCGGGCCCCGCTCGGCCTGGTCTGCGCCGCCCGGTCCGGCGACAAGGGCGGCAATGCCAACATCGGCCTGTGGACCCGCGAGGAGCGGGCCTACCCCTGGCTGCACGCCTACCTGACCGTCGAGCGGCTGCGTGAGCTGCTGCCCGAGGCGGCCGACCTGGACGTGCGCCGCTACGCCCTACCCAACCTCAACGCGCTGAACTTCGTCGTCGTCGGCCTGCTCGGCGCCGGGGTCGCCGCGACGGCACGGCCCGACCCGCAAGCCAAGGGACTCGGCGAGTACCTGCGATCCCGGCACGTCGACATCCCCGAGTCGCTGCTGTGATGACAGCGGACACCGCCGACATCCGCACCCGCTGACCGGAGCAAGGAGGCGACATGGACTTCGCGCAGAGCGAGGAACATCGGGCGTTGCGGGACGCCGTCGGCGCCATCACCGCCCGGTTCGGCGGCTCGTACTACGCGCGCAAGGCCGAGGCCCGCGAGCCGACCACCGAGCTGTGGCGCGCGCTGGGCGAGCACGGTTTCATCGGGATCAACATCCCCGAGGAGTACGGCGGAGGCGGCGCCGGCCTGACCGAGCTGGCCATCGTGTGCGAGGAGGTGGCCGCACAGGGCTGCCCGCTGTTGCTGCTGCTGGTGTCCAGCGCGATCTGCGGCGAGGTGATCACCGAGTTCGGCTCCGAAGCGCAGCGCAAGGAGTGGCTGCCCCGGCTGGCGTCCGGCGACAGCAAGATCGTCTTCGCGATCACCGAGCCGGACGCGGGCTCCAACAGCCACCGGCTGTCCACAACTGCCACCCGCAGCGGTGACGACTGGGTGCTGCGCGGGCAGAAGTATTACATCTCCGGCGTCGACGAGGCCGATGCGGTCCTCGTGGTCGCGCGCACCGGCGTCGACCAGGCCACCGGCGACGCGCGGCTGTCGCTGTTCATCGTCGACACCGACGCGCCTGGACTGGTGAAGCAGCAGTTGCCGGTGTCGGTTGCGCTGCCGGAGAAGCAGTTCACCCTGCACTTCGACGAGGTGCGGTTGCCAGCGGACCGGCTGGTCGGCACCGAGGGCGAGGGCTTCGGCCAGGTGTTCCGCGGGCTCAACCCGGAACGCGTCACCGGCGCCGCGCTGTGCGTTGGGGTCGGCCGCTACGCGCTGGCCAAGGCGGTCGAGTACGCCAACACCCGCACCGTCTGGACCGGGCCGATCGGCGCCCACCAGGGCGTCTCGCACCCACTGGCCAAGGCCAAGATCGAGGTCGAGCTGGCCGCCCTGACCACCGCCAAGGCCGCCTGGCTGCACGACCAGCGCCAGCCGGCCGGTGAGGCGGCGAACATGGCCAAGTATGCGGCGGCCGAGGCCGCGCTGGCCGCCGTCGACGCCGCCATCCAGACCCACGGCGGCAACGGCGTCGCCGAGGAGTACGGGCTGATCCCGCTGTGGGGGCTGGCCCGGTTGCTGCGGATCGCCCCGGTGAACCGCGAAATGATCCTCAACTACGTCGCGCAGCATTCCCTCGGCCTGCCGCGCTCCTACTGAGACACCAGGAGACGACGATGTCCACCGCAGAACTGGCGGCCAACCTGATCCAGCGGGTCAACGTCGGCGACAGCCTGACCCGCACCGCCGCCCGGCTGCCGGCCAACGTGGCCATCGTGGACGGCTCGCGGCAGTACAACTACGCGGAGCTCAACGCCTGGGTCAACCGGGTCGCCAACGCCCTGGCCGGCCGTGGTTACCAGCGCGGCGACGCGCTGGCGCTGGCGTCCGGCAACAGCGCCGAGTTCCTGGTCACCTACTACGCGTGCGCCAAACTCGGCGTGGTCTGCGTGCCGATCAACCTCGGCTGGCGCAGCGCGGAGGTCGCCTACGTGCTTGGCCACTGCGCCGCGCGCGGCATCGTAGTGGAGTCCCAGCTGCTGGCGGTGCTGTCCGGCGCGCTCGCCGAGGCGCCGAACGTGCGCGACGTGATCGTGGCCCCCGGCACCGGCGATGCGACGCCGGCCGAGCTGACCCTCGACGGGCTGGCCGACGGGGCATCCGAGGCCGAACCGGAACACCTCGTCGAGGACCGCGACCCGATCACCTACCTCTACACCAGCGGCACCACGTCGGCCCCCAAGGGCGTTGTCGGCAACCACACGGCGATCTACCTGGAGTCCATGACGATGGCGTTGGAGGCGCGCTTCGCCGCCGACGACCGGTTCGTCGCCATGCTGCCGATGTTCCATACCGCCCAGCTCAACTGCCACTGCAGCGCCGCGATCATGGTCGGCGCCACCATCGTGATCCGGCGGGGCTTCGACGCCGGCGAGCTGCTCGCCCTGATCGAGCGCGACCGGATCACCCAGATCTTCGGGCTGCCGATGATGTACCGGGAGATGCTGGAGCACCCCGACGTCGCCAGCCGCGACCTGAGCAGCCTG
>Ga0210378_10001643_pt1 | contig 11655 bp, 8 predicted proteins | sample PLM1_60_b1redo_FD_155465 | JGI IMG/M metagenome (GOLD analysis project Ga0210378, IMG submission 155465) | Groundwater sediment microbial communities from an aquifer in East River, Colorado, USA - PLM1_60_b1 redo | ecosystem: Environmental > Terrestrial > Soil > Riparian zone | place: USA: East... | reverse complement strand
GGGCTAGATCAAACATGATGCGCTGGAGTCTCTGCTGAATCTCCAAGATCGGAGGAGGGCCCGCACCTGCAGGCAGATCCACCTGAATCACTCGCTGGAAAAGAGTGCAGTTGGAGATGGAGTGAGTGTTTATCCACTCAAGCAGCGCGGTTTTGATTGCTTGAACCTGTGCGGGAGGGTTGGGCGCGCTCGGCAAATCGTCGATTGCCTGCGCCAACGGCACGAGTGGCTCGATGCAATCTATCAACCGATTGAACCACTCACCGAAATCGCGCTTCGTTGACGGCAATGACTCCTTGCGAAGACGGAAACTATACCCTTCGCAAATGACGGTTGGTTCGCACTGAGCCGGGGTCCCTGGTCTAGTTAGCGCATAACTGTTCTTCCCGGCGCTCGTAGTAAGTCCGGTGCCGCCACAGCCGCAGGAAGACTTTGCGCGGCCGCCTCCTCCTCCGCAGCCGCAAGACGATGTGCCTGATCCTCCCTGGCAGCCACACGACGACGACCCGCCACAACTGCAGGATGAACAACAGGCCGCGCCGCTCGCGCCATGCAGCGGCATGACTCCGCGCGTCGCCTTCTCGTCATAGCAGAGATAGAGAATCCATTGTTCGTCTTTGTCAGTACAGATTGGGTCAGGCCGTGGAAAGGCCAGATCGCACTGCCACTGCTGCTCTCGGCAATTCTGGATCAATTCGCAGACATTCACGGCTCCATCGCGGCAAACCACGATGTCGTCGCCACAAGGGCTCAGCGCGTATCCCGCCTTGACCGTGACGAATCCTTTGCAGGGATTGCAGAGGATCTCGAGCCCGCAAACCACGCCCCAGCCAACCAGGTAACGGTTATGGAGTCTGTTCTTATCAATGATGTAGCGCTCGAGCCGGTTGAGATCGTCTTCGGTCAGCAACTGCCCGGCAAAGAAGCGCGGCCGGCAGAGACATTCAAGACCGCCGCAAACCGGACAGCGGGTGACTGTGGGTGTTCGAGTAGTCGTCGTAGCGAGTGCCATAAGATTCTCCTGCCTGATAATTCACAAAAATTAGTTGCTACCCGCGCTGGATCGTGAACCAGCTTTTGAACAAGCCGCCCTGAATCCCGTGTGTTTCCCCTTTTGGGCGATCCCCGGTCGGCAGACCGGCACGAACGAACTCGGCGTCGATCGCATGGTCGTTGGCGTCGATGATGAAATCGCCGTAAAGCTGCACGGTCACATCGTTCACATCGCCGCTCAAAATCATGCCGGCGACCCTGATGTCGTCTTCCAAAAGAAACGCCAGACCACGTGCCGTTGGAGTGGTGACCTCTTTTGCCTTTTCGATCCGTTGCGTGCCGGCGTTTATTGAGATTGAATCCACCGCCACAATCCGCCCGCGAATCGGGCAGAGGCAGTCGACGCCAATCGCGAACTGGGGATCGTTCGGACTCACCACCGGCGGCACCTGCGGTACCAGGACTTGAAATACGTGTCGCGAATCAATTGTGGGGTTTGGCGGGTTGACCTGAACCTGCACCGGCGCAGTAAAGCCAATCACCAAGGCACGGACTTGCTGGCCGGTGACCCGATCCACTGAAGCAAAGAACGGATCGCCGGCGGTGTCATGGGTCCGGTTATGACTCCAGCTTAAGGCTTCAATCTGGGTGAGACCCGTTTCGAGACCGGTTCCTGCAGTTCCATCTGTGCCGGGTATACCCTGCAGACCCTGGAGGCCTTGTGGTCCTTGCGGCCCTTGCGGCCCTGGCGGGCCCTGCGTACCGGCTCCGCCATTTCCATGCTCGAGCAAACATTCAACCAACTCAGTCAGCACTTGAGTGCTGGCGAGCACTTGTCGGGTGCGGTTGTTAATGCGAGCTACGCCCGGTGGATTCTGTGATGGATCAGTGGGCGGATCAGTCTGCTCTTCGATCTTATCGCCCAGATGATAGTTTTCGATGGTCGCCAGCACTACACAGTCGGGAAGATCACAGTGCGGACACCCATCCAGGTGGCGCCAAATAATTTCGCTGCAGGCGGCTTCGGAGATTTCGAGGATGGCGACTCCACCCGCATCGGCAGCGCCGTCGCCAATGAATGGAATGTACAGACGGCTTCCTGAAGAGCTGAGAGCCAGCTCCTGACTGTCAGTACCGACTTTGAATTCCGCACCAGCCGTGACCGGAAGATTCAGTTGCAGTCGATCAAGACTGACCGACTGAACGAAACTGCCGGCGGCGTCCTCTTCAAGAAGGTAAGCCCAGTGACCTCCCGGCGAGACCGTGACGGCAACGGGGGCGTGCGCAAGATTCACACTCCCCACGAGCGGCGTCGCCTGATCAGGTGCGATGAGATTAAGTGTCGCAGGCGCGTCCGTCGCTACTACCAACCTGTCAGCGGCAGTGCTGCTGACTAATGCCAGGGCTTTCGGATTAGTGAGAGACAGACCGGGAATCTGGCCGGCTGAGGTGCTGGTGAGATTTAGATTCTTTATCAACACGATCGGACCAGTTGGATCGATCGTGAAGCCTTGCTTACCGTCGGTGCTGATTACGAGTCCGGAAAGACCGGTCGCACCGAGATTCTTTGCTGTCCCAGGTGCGGCTGCGTTCTTATTCGTGTCGAGATCAGTTGGCCCGCGGAGCAAGTTTCCGGTAGCCCCAACCAGCAAGTACAAGCGGCCGTTGGGGGCAACTGCGAGATAGATGTCGCTGCCCGCGCTGTTGTCGATATCGAGCGGAGCGGCACTGAAGTCAGGTAATCCTGACGTGGTTTCCAGAACCAGAAACTGTCGCGGATTAGCAGCGGTCGCTGGTTCTAAGACCACGTAGAGGCGGTCGCCGGCTTTGGAAGCGGCGACGGCAATTACCTTTGTGGGGAAAGATCGCGAGGTGACGATCGCGTGATTGTCTGTGCTAATCGCGGTCACCGTGCCCGGCGAATCAGACGTAACCACGTACAGACGATGTGTTGCGTCGTGCAGAGCGACCCGTGCGGAGTGCGCGATGTTGAGAGTGTTCTCCCATTCGAACTTTGGCGTGTGGAACGCCGCAGCCTGTTCCTGGGCGTCAAGAATTACTCCGACATCAAAAGATTCCAGAATGCGGTTCGGCGCGCACTTGGTGTCGTCACAGCCGCAATCGTCATAGAGCACCGGAATGTCCTCAGTGGGACATTCGCGATAACGCACGCAGATCTGCAGCTTGTGCGGCTGTGTGTCGTTTTGGGCTTTGAGCGCTTTGATTTCCGGCAACTGCAGAATGTCGATGCATTCGTCTTCACGCACGATGATGTCATGGCCGCAGCAATCCACCGCAAAGCCCGGCTCGATGCAAATGAAGCGATCGCGACAAGCCGGAACCGAATGCGGTTTGACCTTGAGACCACAGACCACGCCCGTCCCGTGAAGCAATTGCTCGTGGTGCCGCATCTTCTCCATATGAAAGCGCGTCTCGTCGGTAAAGTCGCGCTCGACCAGAAGCTTGCCGGTAAAGTAATTGTTCCGAATGAACGGTCCATAACTGCAAGCCGGACAATTGTGCTGACCTGATTTGTGATGTGATTGAGACATAGCTCGCCTCTGCTGGTCGATGACGTTAATTATTCAAGCCTGGTCGTCGCGCCGATGCGCGATTGATTGCCGACTTCCATAGACGGACCACCCTGTTTGTGAGGCGGCGCGCCTAAAACTGAAGCGCGACCGAGCGGTGTCTGGTCCAAAGTGACTCCCCCCGATGGATAGCGTCCGACGACGCTGTCAAAGCCGATCATTGATTGAAAACCCACCCGGAAACGTGGCTCGACATACTCGATCTGTGCCAGCGTCGATGCCGGCCGGCCGTCGCGCAAAAGATTCTCCAACGCTTTTCGATGGCTCTCAGACTTTCGGTAGCAACCGGGCACGAACACGGTGAACTTGTGCGCGTAGTAGGTAAACGGATCGAGAAAAGGATCCGCCGGCATTAAGAGTTGTGCACGTCCCAACTTGGTGCCGGAATTGAGTTGGGTGCGATTGACAATCCGCTTACCCCACAGTACGGCCTGATCGCCGATCCTGCCGGCGCCCAACAAGAGCCAACGGCGCAACTTGAAGTGTTCCAGGATGAGCGGAGGTGGTTCCCATGCACACGGTTCGGGAACAGGTTCCTCGCAGTTGGCCGGTTTCGGACGACAGGTACCGCAATGCTGATTGCCACAGCAGCACTGGCTTTTTTCCATTTCGAGGAACAACAGCAGCTCCCGCCTGAGTCCTTCGAGCGTGCCGCGCAGATCAAAGAGACCGCTGGCCTGCTTTAGGAACTTTCGTCGCTTCGCTTCCTCCCAATGCCGATCGAGCGACACGCCAATCCAGGTTCCCAGCCAGGTAAGGAAGTCGATACCCGTGCGCGGATCACGTTCGGCCGGAGTCGAGAGCGGATCATAAAAACGCGCCTGTTGGTCCAGGTTCGTTTCGACACTTCGCAACGTTGTGTCAAACAGACTGAGAAAGCGATCGGTGAAATCTGCGCTGGTGGGTTCCTCTCCAAAGACTGCAGGCAAATAACGGCGCAAACTGATGCGCGGAAATTCAATTTCCACGCTGTCGATTCGTGGCGTAGCTTTGCCGTTGCCGAAAAACTCAAGTCGCAACCAAAGAAACCTGCCGCCACCGCTACGCACCAGACAATCCCATTCGTCGTCCGCGGTCTCGCCGGCCGTTTGATTCGTTTCCCACTCATCTCCCAGGACAAGAACTTGATCGTCGGTGAGTATCGCTTCGGCGGTGTACGTGAAAACGGTCACACCCGTGCCGGGCGGGATTTCACCGCGCAGGATCACCCGATGCCACTGACAGCGATACAGCTCGCTATCAAGCGCCTGGCTGAAGTAAGAGCCGGCGCTTACATAACTCACCGAGGGAGGCGTGGCGCACCGGACGACGAGGTTGCCGGCCGGATCGAATAGCCCGGGCTCAAAGGCTTGATTGGGCGGACACTTGATTTGCGGGGGCGGCTGGTCGCATCGATTGCCGGTTTCATCGATAACGCACAAATGACCAAGATGCATGAGGCCCTCTGCATCGACAGAAAACGGTAAATGTGGGAACCAGGGCGTCAACTCTTCGGGCGTCGAAGCAACCGGGATGCTGCTGCCGTCCTGATTTAGCCGGCGCAACTCTGACGGGAAGCCTTCTACCACGACAAAAATATCGTCGTGGCAGTCAATGGTGATCCATCTGACTACGCCGAGGCCCCCAAAACTTTTTTGCCACTGCCCCGACACGCTGAACCGATGAACGGATCCGTTTGCCGGATCGGTGACGTAAACACGTCCGTAACGATCAAACGCCAGATCAAACGGTGTCCACGGGTTAGTAAGAATCGGATTCGGCAACTGGTAAGCTGAGGCCGGTGGTTGCCAGAAGCCGCGCAGCGTAAAGCCATGCAGGGCAAACACGCTTACGCGATGATTCTCTGTGTCGCATACAAACAAGTTGCCTGAGCAAATGCCGATGCCACTCGGCTTATTCAACTCGCGCGGTCCACTCCCGACGCCTCCAAAACAAGGAACAGGCTCAAAAGTGCACTTGCAGGGATCGAAACGCTTCAGTTGCGCTTTTTCAGAATCGAGCAAGTAGATGCTGCCATCCGGCCCCAACGCCACATTGGCCGGAACGGAGAGTCCACCAAAGCTGCCGTTCGGTTCAAACGGCGAACGTGTGCTTTCCGGCCCGAGAGCCAGCGTTAGCGACTCTCGGGGCGGCAGAATCTGGATCTGATCCAGCTTTGCCGCACGCCAACCAGCCCGCGCCTGGGCAATTGATCCCGTTATTCCGCCAAGCAACCATGACGTTGGATCGTGCGGCGGTTGCGGGATTACTGGTAGCAACGATTGTTGTGGCGTTGACATTGCCCTGAATTCCACGAATGCTCAATCTTCAAACCGGTAATGCACCTGAATCTGCGGATCAGTCGAAAAGAGCAGACCCGACTTGTTGATCGTTACATCGCCGCAGAATTGCGTCTCTACGCCGTCGAGAAACATCTTCAACGACTTGATGCTCTCGACACCGGTGACCGTAAAGATTCGTTGACTGACACGCGAGTAGAAGATCGTGCCGCCGAAAGGCCAGCCCTGCCCGTCTTCTCCACCTTTCAGCGGGTGAAAGTAATCTTTAATGGTTTGCTCGACGCGCTTCTTGACGTCAGCAAGGTCTGCGTTGTCGGAAACGACGATGTCGGCTTCAACTTCTATTCGTTGATAAGTGGGCTTAATCACATACAGCTCTGTGGTCACCAGCCGGCGCTGATCGAGATAGGCACACACGGTTCGCAGGGTGCCCTCGCTGGGCAGCGGCGTCGGATCGTCGCTGTCAGGTACTACGATGACGGTCACTGCTCCCGGAAATCTCACACCCGGGAAATCAGGATGAAAGAGCGGCAATGCCTTGGCGCGTTTGATTGTGGCGGCTTCCATCGCCAGCTGCTCAAAGTCTTCTGCGGTTACGGCGCGACAGCGGCTCTTTATTGAGCGGGGCGCACGCTTCTTTGCTTCATCCAGCGTCTCTTCATCCCGACCGCTGTGGGCGGCGAGCAGGTTTGCGACATTGTTGTCATCAATTCCGGGGATTGAAGTGGTGAGCGTCTTAATCGCTTTCGCCGGGACGTTGCCGTTCTTCCCGCCGCCGAACCGATATTCACGCGCGACGATGTTTCCCAGGGGGTTGGCCGCGTTCGCCACCGGTATGGCACCGTTGAGTCCATCGCCAAACCGAATGTCACCGCTGGTGCGATCGAGAACGTAGTGCAAATCAGTTGGCGACGATCCGAAGAAGTCCGTCACCTCCTGCCAGAGCTCGGGCCCGGCTCCCTGGTCCACTTCGAGGTTCAGCGAGCCTTTCAGGACCGGAGTGTTTCCTAAAGTGAAGACCTGATCGCGCCGCCCATTGCTTCCTCCGATCACTTCAAACTGAACCGTCTGTGCCTGTTGCACAGCGATAGTGTTGGTGCGGATCGCGAGCAGCTTCGGAGGACGTTCGTATTGACTGTTCTGAACCAGGGCTCGAATCCAAAACAGGCTTTTCACTTCCGGCGGAAAAACACCGGGCTGCATGCCGCTGGACGGTGTTTGCAGATGTACGTGACCAGAGCGTGTGAAGGCGACGGTATCGTCTTTAAGCAGGCTGAGGCGCCGCCAGTCAGTGCCGCTCCAGTACTCCCATCGCAGCGTGGCTGAAGCAAATGCGGGAGAATCGGGTAGGCCACACTTGAACGCTCCGGCTTTCGTGGGATCCGCTAGCGTCGTTATCGACAGGTCGACTTCAACCGCAGGAAAGACACCGGTGTGATCGAAGCCGAGCAGCACTGCGCTGCCGTCAGCCGCGCCCGGACCGAACGGCTCGAATCCCTGCGTAGCCTCTGTGTTCTCTTTGGTCGCACTGATGTACGAGAAGCCGTCAAAGGAAAGCACAGCCGCCAGCGGCGGTCTCAAAGCGATCAGGGCACGCTCAGTTTCAAACGTGACCGGTGGACCTCCGTCAGCGGATTCAGCAGTGACTTGAGTGTGCGCCGGCACAATCAGCGAGAAACCTGCAAAGGTCGCTTTCACCGGGAAGGCCACTTCGGCCTGTGAAGGCTCAGCCGCATTCAATTCGATACCGAGCAATTGAAGGAACTTGATGTAGTTGAGCTCCGGCGTCTTGCTCATTCGATAAGTGAGAATCTCTGCCAGAAAGGCAAAAACCTGCACCATCGTGATTCCCGGATCGTTGTCATTGACATCGGTCCAGACCGGAGTCCACTCTGGCGTGTACCGCGCAATCCTCGTCCGCACCTCGTCCAGCAAGCTGTCGAAGCTGCGGTCGTCAATCGTAGGAATGGCCTGATCAAGTGGCATCTCAGGTGTTCTCGGTTATGTAGAACGGATAAACCAGGTTTCCGCGCGCGTTGTTGGCGCGCACTCGATAGTTGATTCTGATCAGCAGCAAGTTCTGCACTTCAGGGTCTGTCTCAGTGCTGATGTCGAGCACGTCAATTCGCGGCTCAAAGGCGACGAGTGCCTGGCGGACCGATTGCGTGACCACGGCAATAGTGGTCGGGTTGTTCACCCCAAACACAAGCTCGTGAATGCTGCATCCAAAGTCCGGCAACATCACACGCTCACCTTTGGCGGTGCTCAGAATCAGGTAGATCGATTCTTCGATTCGCTGCTCGAACCTGGCCTGGGCAATCGTGCCGGCCGGCGTGACCTGCAGCGGAAATTTCCAGCCGACGCCCAGGTAGTCTCTTTGGTTACTTTGATAAGTTCCGGCCATCGTCTTTACTCTACGGATTTACCGTCAAAACTAATTTGGCCGAGTTCGAGATCCCGCGCTGGCTTACTCCGGTCATGAAAAAGTTATGGTCTCCCTGGACCAGAGTCAGCATGTAGGCCTTCGTCATGCTCAAAGTGATCGGCAGAGGCGAACCATTCCAGGCACTATCAGAAGGAGTAAGGGTCAGGCCTGCCGGTCGGCTCTCGTTCAGGCGCTCGACCGAACCTCCCGGGACGTCGTGGATCAGAGTAAGTATCCATTTCAGGGGATGAGCGCTCCTGAGCGTAAAGGTTGCTGCCAATGTCAGCGGTGTTCCCGCCCCGAGGCTGAACACGAGAGGCCCTGGCGGAGCCACAGTGATAGATGGTTTTGTCTCGTCCGCCATTGGCGGCGGCAATGGTGGCGCGTCCTGCCCGTCAGGAATCGGCGCCGGCGATGTGTCGTCTTCGACCTTGTGCGTCTCAAGCATTGTCAGCGGCAGTCCGCTATCCGTCTGATTGAAGTCAGTTACAAGAATCACTTTCTTCCCTTTGATCTGCGTCGCGTTCAAGCCCATCGATGCCAGCGTATAGCCAACGCATTGAACTTGACTGGGACAAGACAGCGGCGGGAACAATCCGCGATCACCTTCAACCAGGACCATTCCTCCGTTGACGGACCACGTCGGATCGAGCGATTGACTTTGTCCGACGGTCGAGTGCGGACACTGAATCAAAGCATTTGTGGTCAGAACTCTTGGCACGGCTACTCCCTCTGCGACTGCTCGTTCTCGTTCAGGTCATCACAATGAACCCGGCGCTCATCTTGATCATGCGCCCCCCGCCCCTGATGGTGACTGATTGGGTGGCATCGTCGAGGACGATGGATTGATTTCCGGAATTCGCTCTCACGGTGATCGTCTGCGCCGAGTCGTCAATCTCAACCCGATGACCGCCTTCCGATTTAAGAATCACTTTTTTCTGCCCGGCGGTATCCTCAAACCTCAGCTCGTGTCCGCCCGGCGTCCTGATGACGCGATTCTGGTTTGTCGTTTCGGGTGGTACGTCGACGCCGTTCCACAGAAAGCCGATGATGTATGGGTGATCAAAGTCACCATCCTCGAAAGTAATCAGGACCTCGTCATCAATCTCCGGCATCAGGAACGCCCCGCGATCTTTTCCCGCCATCGGCGCCGCGACGCGGGCCCACGCGCTGCGGATAGGGTCTGGATAATTGTTGAACTCACACTCAATTTGTCCGAGACCCTGGGGGTCATCCAGGTTCTTGACGAGTCCGAGCTTTACGCTTGGGTGCCCACTCATTGATCCGCCCCCTTGCCCAATTCTTCGCGGCGCGCTGTGAACTTGGTGATGTAACCGCTGTCGTTTATCGAGTGTGTGGTATCGGTCACGAAATACTCGCCGCTGAAGCGCGCTCCAAGACTATTGATTCTCACGCGGCATCCGGCCCTGAGATCGGGCAGGCCAACGCACGTGCCCGTGGCACACACCAGATCCTTGGTGCGTTCCAGCAAAATCGCCTCTGCTCGCAGGTCCGCCTGCTTTTGGGTGAACATCGGCTCGTCTACTACACTTTCCTCGCGCGCGTCAGATTTATCGAGAAGTTTATGAATATCCTGATTCAGCTTCTGGTTTTCGATCGACGCTTTGCCAACAATTGGGCTCTTGGTCGCGACGTTCCAGGCATTAACCGTGACGCTGCTGACCTGATTCGCCGTCGTCATCGTCGGCTTGAAGTCAATGAGTGAGATGCCCCACTTCAACTCGAGCACGTCCTGGCGGATAACCGGATTGCCGTCTTCAGATCGTCCGAAATAGATTCCCCTCTCCTTGATCGTCTTATCGCCTTTCTTTTCTGCTTCCTTAATGTAGAGAACGTAGCCGGCTCGTCGTGCGCGTTCGTAGAGAAAGTCGATATCGTACTGATTCTTCTGGGCTACATAAGGAATGTCGGTTTCAACCTTGAGCGCGTTGTCGCCGATCAGCACCGGCAGTTTCTTGCCCTTGTTATCGGGATCCGCCAGTGTCTTGAAGCTTTCCGCAATCTTGCTCTCTTTCTTTCCCTGGAAAGTCTGGGAGCGCTGCTTGGTGCGAAGCCGGTGCAGCAAATTCAGGCCCCTTACTGCCAGCGTCGAACCTCCACTGCTGGGAAAAGTCGGTTCCAGAGTTGTGAAGGTCCCGGTCAGCATCAGTTTCAAGGTGTCGCCATAACCCATCGAGAGTTCCACCGTGCGGCCCGGCTCGAAAAGGCGGTGTAATGGATTGAAAGATTTCTTAGGGTCTTTCTTCTTGGAGTCTTTGTTCTTAGGGTCTTGGTTCTGATCGTCCATGGACGCAAGGGTTTCGGCGCCGACATATTTGAACTCCTGAGCAACCTCGTCCCAGTTGTTTACGGTGAACTCAAAGCTGTCGAGCTCCTTGATGTGATCGGTGTAACTAAGCTGGAGGACATCGTTCACGACAAATACCGGCAGGTTCTTGCCACCGATTTTGATTCTAAAGCGCGGGACATAAAAGTCGCCCAGTGCCGCTGCTTCCTGCTGGAGTGTTATGACAGCCACATCTAACTCCCTACTGCGTGGGTGGAATCGTCAGAAAAGAGCCGGCGGTCAAACGACGCGGATCTTCGATTGCATTGGCGTCGGCGATAAACCGCCAATCACCCGGATGCTGATAGAACTGGCCGGCAACACCGGAAAGCGTGTCGCCGCTCTGCAACACATGACTTTGAGTGCGATCGGGCGACTGCTTATTCAACTGGTCGAGCTGGTCTTTGAGCGTCTTGTATTCACGCAAGCCTACGGTGAGCGTGGCGCGCAACGGAATGCCCTCAGGACTGAAGAACGTGAATTTCTGTTTCACGCTTTCCACGATGCATCTGAATCCATTCCGTCGCTCGTTACCCGCGTCAGTGCTGGACCCCGCGCTTGGCTGGTTGGCGTTAGTAGTAGCAGCCTTCTTGCCCACCGAGCTTCCCGGAAATGCTTCGTTCCAGTAAAAAGTGCAAATCGGTGGCGCATGACGCTCTGATTCAATCTTGATTAATTGATAAAACAGATCTGTTCTCTTCGTGACGCTGGTAGCGTTCTGTCCCATCCCGCTGTCGGTTTCGTCGAAAAACAGTTCGAGGCTCAACTTCTCTGAATTGCCGCGAATGAACTGCTGCAACGGGGAGTCCAAACCCGGAATCGTAATCTCGGCGATTTGAGCGCTCTTGTCGTAGGACAGTTCAGTCGGGTTGAACTGGAATTCGACATCCTGGAACTTCTTCCCATTCTCAAGCGGCTTGAACCACTCTACCTGCAGTTTTCCCATGGCCAACTTTTCCATCGCTTAAGCCATCTCCTCCAGTTCGTATCTAACACCCCTTGTAATTCGCTGCTCAGAGC
>Ga0210378_10001642_pt1 | contig 11660 bp, 11 predicted proteins | sample PLM1_60_b1redo_FD_155465 | JGI IMG/M metagenome (GOLD analysis project Ga0210378, IMG submission 155465) | Groundwater sediment microbial communities from an aquifer in East River, Colorado, USA - PLM1_60_b1 redo | ecosystem: Environmental > Terrestrial > Soil > Riparian zone | place: USA: East... | reverse complement strand
GCTTCGTCCGCCGTGTTGACGTGGGGAACCTGCACGCCCCAGGCGCCCCGATCCAGGAACGGGGCGATGATCTCGGCCTTGTTCCCGACCGGGCGCACGATCGGCGCCATGCCGCAGAGCTCGGCGGCGACGATGCAGGCCTCGGCGGTGTCGACGGTGATGGAGCCGTGCTCGTTGTCGAGCAGGATCCAGTCGAACCCGAGGTGGCCGAGCATCTCCACCACGGGGGGCGAGGGAAAGGTGCACATGACGCCGAAGGCCGCCCTCCCGGCGTAGAGCCGTTGCTTGAGCGTGTTCTCGCGCATGATCGTCTACACCCTCCAGGAGGCTCGGGAGCGAGCCCGAAATGGCCGAACCAGGCGAAGCACGGCGGCCCGAGTATACGCGAGGGCGTGGACGCGATCGCGCGTCCGGATCGCTCGAGAAAAGTTCCTCCTCGGGCCAGCAGCGATCAAGAGCGGCGCTGGGGGTCCTGGCCGGGGGACGCGCCCGGCGACCTGCTGAACGCGAGTAAGGTGTCGGCGCTCTTGCCATCCTTTTGTGGGGCCGCGATCGTTCGGAAAAGAGAGATGGCGGATTCTTCCGGTTGGTGAAGTTAACCAGCCGGCCGCCTGGCAGGGTGGCCACCGAAGGGACGCGCCATAGGCGAGAGTATCAGGAAGCCTTCCAGAGCAGCGCGATAGCGAGAGCAGACACGGCGGCTTCGCGGCCGGGGGGCGGCGCCGGGCATATTCGGCACGCTCGTCGCCGCCCTTCTCTGGGTAGCAGCCGCGTCAGGATCTCGAAGCCAGCATTCCGGCGAGGAACGCCTTGACGCCCGGCCCGCCCGTCAAACTGAGCCACAGGGTGTCGCCCTCCGACCAGTTGAGTCCCAACCCGAGGAACGGGCAGCAGCGGCGTTCGAGAGTGATCCATTCGGCCACCTGCCGGAACAGCGCCGGGTCGGGCCGGAGGCGGGCGGCGTACCCCTCGGCCAGCTCCCGGATTTCCTCCACCGCCGCCTTCACAGCCTCCCGCAATGCTTCGTAACGCAGCTTCTCAGGGCCATCGAAGATATCAAGTCGGCACTCCAACACGTTGGTCATCGTCTCCTCGGTTCTCCGGCCGCCGCCTGGGCGACGATCGGACAGTTGCTGTTGCAGCGACACAGGGTTATCGCCTGCAGTCGACGCTTCATCGCCTGAAGCTGACCGATCTTCTCGTCGATCTCTCGAATCTTGACGCCTGCGTTGGCACGGACGCGCGTGGCATGCCCCCGCACGTGATCGCTCGGAATGCGGGCGAGTTGCCCGATCTCGCGCAAGGTGAACCCGAGCCCCTGGGCCCACTTGATGAGTCGCACGCGCTCGACCGTGTCGGCGGGATAAGCCCGGTAGCCCGAGGACCGGCGGGGTGGGGCCGGAACCAGCCCTCGCCGCTCGTAATACCGCAACGTCTCCCGGTGCACACCGGCCCGGGCAGCCACCTCACCGACACGCAGCGAAACCCGCTCCATAGCCACCTCCATGCGGCATCCTGGAGCCAGTACCATAGTCCGGAGTCAAGCCCGAAATGAAGGTGCAGGAGATCGAGGCGAAATCGATCCTGGTCCGGTCATCGAAGTGAGCAGTACTGAGGCCGGTTTCCACCTCTTGATGGGGATCCCGGAAGAGCGTCTCTCGATTTTCCACATCTGGCTAGTCGCTGATCGTGTGGGCGATCGCCGAGGGCGCTCGCGCGCACGCGGCGTCGATCTCTACCTGATGGGCCGCTCCGATCTTCCGGCGCCGCTCAGCTAGATTCCGAGAGCTCGGCCAGCCGCTTGACGAACGCGGCGCGGTCGAGGGCCGCCTTCAGCTCCGGAGTCGTGAGGCGGGCACGCATGCCATCGATGACCTGACGGGCTGCCGCGTAGGCGGCGCGCGCCTCGTCCGGCTTGCCCTGCTCGTCGCGGAGGCGGCCGAACGCCGCGTGGGTCTTCCAGAGATGGGTCGGATTCCTGACCACCTGCGCGATCTCGAGCGCCTGACGCAGAGCTGTGTCCGCGTCGTCCCATTGCCGCCGCGCTAGCGCGATCTCGCCCCGCAAGCGCCAGCCGCGGACGACGTACTTCCGCGACGTCGTCCGGGTGGCCTGCTCCACGCACCGGTTCGCGAACTCGCGCGCCTTCGCGGTGTCACCGCGAGCCAGCCATAGCTCGCCGAGGCTAGCGAAGAGGTGCATGGAGTAGCGCCACTTCTGCCACTCGCTGACCGCCCGGTCCTCGACGACACGGTGCACACCCTCGAGGAGCTCGCCGGCGACGACCAGATCGCCCTGGATCATGAGGATGTCGGCGATGTTCAACTCGGCATTCGCGACAGTCTCCGGGTCGCCCCGCTTGCGGGCACCCTCGGCGCAGCGTCGATTGAGATCGATCGCGCGCTCGAAATCCCCCAGCTCACCGTGAAGCCAGCCGCTGATGTTGAGCAACCGCTGGTGCATGACCTCGTCGCCCACTTTCTCGGTGAGCGCCAAGCCGTCTTCGACGGTCTTCCGGGCGTCGTCGTAGTCACCTTTGCCGATCAGTGGCAGCGCCTTCCAGAAATGTCCCCAGATCACCGCCAGCAGGAGGTTGTTGTCCCTCGCCTTGGTCAAGGCGGTATCGGCCATCGCGGCGGCCGCCTCGAACTCGCCTGCCCAGTTCTTGAAGCCGCCCTGGAATCCGAGGGTGAACGCCTCGTGCAGGACATCGCCGGCGGACCGGCTGACAGCGAGAGTCTGAGTGAACTCCTCCTGGGCCTCATCGAGCCGACCGGTGATCGCGTGCACGAACCCCGTGCTGAAGAGGCCGGCCGCGACCACCGCCTGGGCGCCAGCGTCCCGGGCGATGGTCATAGCCTGCGCCGACTCGGCCAGCGCGCGATCGAAGTCGTGCGCCCACACCGACGCGAAGCCCATGCCAGCGAGCGCGGTGGCTTCCTTCACGCGATCGCCAGCCGCGCGGGCCAGTGCGAGAAGGCGCTCGCCTTCAGCGCGGGCGTTGTGAAAATCGCTGAGGAGAAAGTACAGGTTCGCCTTGGTCTCGTGAATGGGTATGCGGCGGTCGATCCCCGCGGCATCGCCGAGGTGGCCGGCAGCCTCCAGGGCCTGGTCGCAGAGGGCGATCGCCTCCCGGTTGGCGAACGTCTTCGCACTCTTGTCCGCGGCCTTGAGCAGGTACTCGTACGCCCGCGCCCAGTCTTCAGCCTTCAAGAAGTGGTAGGCGAGCATCTCGTACTGCTCGGCCAGACGGTCGCCGTACAGTTCCTCGATCGCCAGTGCGATGATGTGGTGCAGCTCGCGTCGCCGCTGCACGAGCATCGAGTTGTAGGCGACGTCGTGGGTCAGCGCGTGCTTGAACATGTAGGCGAGCTCGGGGAAGAGCGCCTTTTCGTAGATCAACTCCAGCGCCTTCAGCTCGCTCAGGAAGTCTTCCGTTCGACCGCGGATATCGGCGATCCGCTCGAGCAGGCGGCGGGTGAACTCGCGCCCGATGACCGAGGCGAGTTGGAGCGTCTTCTTTGGCGCCTCGGCCAGCCGGTCGATGCGCGCCATGATCACGTCCTGGATGGTATCGGGAATGAGGATCTCGTCGAACCGCTTCGTGAGCGTGTAGTGGCTGCCCTCCAAGTGCAGGACGCCAACTTCCTGAAGCGACTTCACGACTTCTTCCACGAAGAACGGATTGCCTTCCGCCTTCTGCACGATGAGCCGCCTGAGCTCGGCCGGCAGGCTATCGGCGGCGAGCAAAGCCTGGGCCATGTCGGCGCTGTCGCCCTCGGACAGCGCCGTGAGCGCGATACGGGTGTGGTAACTCCGCTCGCCGAAAGGCTGGACATACCCGGGGCGATAAGTGAACAGGACGAGCAGCCGGTTCGTCGGGATACTGTCCATCGTAAACTGCAGGCTCTCCTCGCTCGCCTTGTCCATCCAGTGGACGTCTTCCTGGACGAGAACTTGTGGCCGGACCTCGGACGCGCGCAGGAGCATCCGTCGGAGGGCGTCGAAGATCTCGCCGCGACGCTGCTGGGGATCCATCGTGAGCACCGAGGCATCGCCCGGATCCACGGACAGCACGTAGCGCAGGTACGGAACGAGCGGCCGGAGATCTTCGCCGAGCATGAGCGCACCGCGTTCGATCTTCTTCGCGATCGTCCCCTCGGTGTCAGTCTCCTCGATCCGGAACGTGCGCTTGAGCATATCCACGATCGGATGGAGCGCGCTCGAGCGGCCGAACGACATGCATCGGCCCTCGTTCCAGGTTGCCTCGTCGCCGAGCCGGCGGCGAAACTCGTAGAGCAGACGCGACTTGCCGATCCCCGCCTCGCCGACGACGAACACGACCTGGCCGTGGCCGGCCTTGGCCTTCTCGAACGACTCGAAGAGCGAGCGTAGTTCGTGCTCGCGCCCGACGTACGGCGTGAGGCCCCGCTCGAGCCCGACGTCCAGCCGTGTGCGTGGCTGGCGGGCGGCGATGATCTCCCACGCCCGCACGGGTTCGGCCTTGCCCTTCAGCTCGAGCTCGCCGAGCGAACGCGTGTAGAAATACCCCTCGACGAGCCGGTGCGTGGCCTCGGAGACGAGCACCCGCCCGCGGTCGGCGGTCTGTTGCAGCCGCGCGGCGATGTTGGTGGCGTCGCCGACGGCGGTGTAGTCCATCCGTAGGTCGGTGCCGATGGAGCCTACGACGACGAGCCCAGTGTTCAGACCCTGGCGAGCCTGGAACGTGATTCCGCGCTTGCGCTGGAGCTCTTCCTGATAACCCTCAAGCACCTTACGGATGCCGAGCGCCGCGTGCACCGCGCGCTGAGCGTGATCTTCGTGGGCGATCGGCGCGCCGAAGAGCGCCATGATGCCGTCCCCGAGGAACTGGTTCACCGTGCCCTCGTAGCGGTGAACCTCCTCGAGCATCAGCTCGAAGGCGCGCGTCATCAGACGGTGGACATCCTCGGGGTCGAGCCGCTCGGAGAGCGAGGTGAAGCCTGAGACGTCCACGAACAGCACGGTAACCTGCTTGCGCTCGCCTTCCAGCGCGCTGCGGGAGGTCAGGATCTTCTCGGCCAGATGCCTCGGCGTGTACGCGCCGGGCGCTCCGAACTGCGCCGGGGGCTCGGCAGCCCCGGGCGAGAGCAGTGGTGTCGCAGTCACCGGCGCCGGACTCAACTGGGCGCCACAGGCATCACAGAAGCGGCTGCCCTCCTCGACGCGCGCGTGACATTTGGGGCAGACCGCTTCGAGGCGCACGCCGCAGCTCCGGCAGAACTGAGCGCCTTGGCGGATCTCGGCCTGGCACCGGGGACATTGCATGGGCGCGACTCCCGCGCAATGCTAGCACGACGGCGATCGACGCGGAGCCAATCACGGGGTGCGATACGCCTGTGAGAGGCGGCGTTGGCCGTTCTGCCTCTCCTCGGGGATCAGTGATCCGCGGAGATCGTCGGGGTAGCGAACCTGACTTGCGGCGTGGCCTCGGTGCAGCGCACGAATACGGAGCTGGAGCTTAGCAACGCGATCGTCCATCGAGCGACGGTCGCCACGATCGCGTTGCCGAGCGTGAGCGCGGCCTGCGGCAGGCCGAGGACGAGGACGCTGGTAGCCACGTCTTGGCAGCCGATCTCGCTGAGCCCGACCTCAGGGACGCGGAAGCGAAACGACATTGCACCAAGCTCTGTGAGCAGTGCGGGATCTCGAATGAGGGAAACCATGATACCAAGCCAAGCAGAACGAGCATCGCAGGAACACGTTCGTATGAAAGCAGCACGAAGGTAACCGCCACGGCGGCGACAGTGAGGACGAGCTCGTCTTGAGCGAGCTTGATTCCTTCGAGCAGGAACCCGAGGCCGAGGCCCCGAGCCCCTTGCGGGGCGATGGCGTCCTTCGGGATCAGGTTGACGGTGAGAGTGCGATAGCCCGCCGACGGCACTGCCATGCGACCGCCACGAGAAGTAGTGCCGCGAAGAGGAAAGGGGTCCGTAGGCCGAGGTCATGGCGCTACCCAGATCACCCAGCGCGATCAGAATCAAACCTCCCGTCATAAGCCGCCGTCGTCCCAGACGGTCGAGCAGATATCCTGTCGGTAGACTGGCCACCCACTTCCCGATGCCAAACGCCACCGGAATCAACGTGACCATCCGGTAGTTCGCGGAGAAGACGTGCTGCAGATACAGTGGCATCGTCGGGCGAAGAACGCCCTGGCCGAGGTTGAACAGGAAGGCGCCAGCGAGAACTGCAACGGGCGAATGCCACCGATGGCGCGGCTCCGTCCCTGGTGACTCGTCCATCACCCCCAGCCTTCCTCAAACGCTCCGCGCGAGTGCTCCCTCGAGGAGCGGGCGTGCCGGCTTCCCCATTTGCTCACAACTTCAGCGGCGCATCAGGAGCCGGTCGAACGTCTCCGCATAGGCATAACCGTAGGGCTTGCCGAGCGCCGCGCACCGTTCGCGCACGCGCACCGCCACTGCCGAGAAATCCGGGAACTGGCTCCGATGGCACGCGAACGCCTCGAGCTTGAGGTCCATCGTCTTTGAGATGTCGACCGCGACCTGATGGTTCTCCGCCTGCCACTGCATGATGTGAACCTCATCCACTTGGTGCGGCTCGTAGTCGGGCAGCAGTTCCGGGAAGGCCAGGTGATCGCGAGCCAGCGGATAGACGCAGTCGAGCACGACCCCTCCGGTCACGCGGTGGTCGCGGTGGGACGCGTAGAGGTTGTACGTGCGGTGCGGGCTCTGGGCAATCACGAGATCCGGCCGCCACTTGCGGATCTGACGGGCGACGTCCCGCCGGAGCTCGAGTGTGTCCTCGACCTCACCATCGCTGTAGCCGAGGAACTCGACGTGCTTTACCCCGAGCATCCGCGCGGCATCCCGCTGCTCAGCCTCGCGGATTCGAACGAGATCGTCGCGTGTTATCGCCCGGTCGCTGGATCCCATGCTGCCATTTGTGACGATGACGTACATGGCTTCCGCGCCCTGCCGTACCAGCTTGGCGAGGGTGCCTCCGGCGCCGGCCTCTGCATCGTCGGGGTGGGCCACCACCACCAACACGCGCTCGATTTTGTCCGCCACAGGATCCTCCTGACGCGTGTCGATCTCAGTTTGCTAGTCGCGAACGCTTGCTAGAACTCTTTTCACGTGCGGGACCGCGACCGTTGTCTCCGTGAGTCGGAACATCGTCGATCTCAAGACACCGACAGCCTCCCGAATGATCCGCAGGTGGGGGCATCAGCAGTCTCTGCACGATTTGTTCGAGCTGCTGCTGGAAGAAATGCAGGTCGCTGATCTGTTGCTGCACGGCGGACAGCTGTTCCCGGACCAGTCCGAGAAGGCGGGGTCGCACAGTCGCGCGCGGTCCGTCATCAAGAGCCGCCGTCAACGATTTGAGATTCTGAAGGGATAACCCGAGCGTACGAACTCGCCGGATAAACAGGAGTCGGTGCAGGCCTTGCTCGGCGTACTGTCGATACCCCGCCGCCGTGCGATTCGCGGGTGGCAGTACACCGACCTGTTCGTAGTAACGAATCGTCTTTGCCGACACACCTGTAGCCTGCGCGAGCTGCCCGATCTTCAGTACCTGCGGCATCGGATGGCCTCCCCGCCCCGCCTCTCGTCTGCTGCGGAAGATAGACCTTCCAGCGGCTGGAAGGTCAAGCGGAAGTAGGTGTGCGACGAGCGGTCAGCCTATGACGCCGCGGGCCACGAGTAGCACGCCAGCGGCGACGAGAACCACGCCCGCGAGGCGGCCCACCAAGTCGCCGCGCGGCATGACCTTCTCTACCAGGATGGCCACCGCGATGGAGGCGACCCAGAGAAGGTTCATGACGCCCGCCACGAACAGGAGCGCCATGAGCGCCCAGCAGCACCCGAGGCAGTAGAGGCCGTGACGCAGGCCCATCACGAAAGCCCCGCCGCGGCCCTCGCGCCAGGCGGTCATGAGGAAGGACAACGGTGAGCGGCAGGCGGCGAGGCACGCGCGCTTGAGCGGCGTCCACTGGAACACGCCGGCAGCGACGAGCAGACCGCCGGCGAGCAGCGGGCTCGTGCTCGCCATCGCAGGCGACAGCAGCGAGGCGGCGTGGAGACCGGCTTGCGCGAGCGCCGCGACAACGCTGTAGATCGTCCAGACCACGAGGTAGCCGAGGACGAAGATCGCCGTCGGCACCGCCGGGCGACCTTCCGCTGTGCGACGCCGGTGGATCGTCGAGAACATGGGGATCATCGGCGCAGCGGCTGGCGTCATCATGGCGATCATCATCACGCCCCACATGACGACGAGGGCGCCGACCTCTACCCAGCTCCAGGCCTGCGACGCGGTCATTGCCATGGCCATGCCCGGCATCGTCGGCATGTCGGGCATCGCCATATCCGACATCGCGGAGGCCAGGTGAAGGAGGTAGAGCCAAGCGGCGACGATGAGCGCTGTCAGTGCCGCGCCGACGACGACACCGTCGCGACGGAGCAGAGCTTCGAGCGCCGCCTCGCTCATCGTGCGCGCGCCGGCTCAGGCGGCGTTCGACCAGTCGTACTGGTAGTAAATCCAGTTCGTCTTGTTGAACTCGACGGAGAGGTCGGCGGCCGACGCCCGGAACGAGCCCTGCCCCGCCTCGCCCTTCTTCCAAATGAAGCCGGTGGGAAGATCGACGTTGACGATGTGGTCCTCGCCCGTGACCGGGTTCTTCAAAGCATCGCCGCGCCCCTCGCCCACGCCGTCGATGCGGAACGTGCTCTTGCGCCCGTTGCCCTCGATGGTGATCTTCTTTTTCAGGAGACCGACGACCTGGAAGGTCGGTCCGAGCAGCTCCCACGGCATCCCACCGAGCTGGCCGGTGAAGATCTGGGAGAGCGCCTCGACCTGCCTGTCGGTGGTGGCGGGGTCGACGATGAAGGCGGCCTTGCCGTGGCCCTTGTGAATCGCCTTGGGCCACACGAAGATCCCGGCGCCCTTCACGTTGGCGAGATCGGTGTCGCCGCAACGCCCTCTCGTCACCGTGAAGCCGGCGAGCGCGCGGCAGCTGCCGTCCTTCGAATTCGGGAAGCCACCGAAGTTGCAGCCACAGCCGAAGTCGCAGTTGCAGAACTCGTAGCCCTGCCCGCTCATTTGCCAACGGGTCTTCGTTGCGGTCGCCATGGGCACCTCCGGTGAACGGGTTCGAAGGGTGTAAGTGGCCACAATCACTCTGCCGCCGTCGCGTGTCAAGGCCATCTTAAAGGCTTCAAAGTACCCGCGGCTCAACAAGGTCCTCTACCGCAATCAAAAATAAGAACACTTGTCCGGCCGAGGTGGGGCTCGCGTGGACGGGAAAGTGGCTCGATGCCGGGAGAGTAGAGACACCCCGGCACTCTGTCAGACGTCCCAAATCTCGCCTCCTCCGGATCGGATTTGCGCTGGCGGAGCTTCCCCCAAAACTTCGGTACACTACTGCCCACCAGCTCTCGACCCGAAAGGAGTGCGTATGCGGACGCTGCTGCGCCGACCATCACGACGCCTCATGGTTGTGGTTTTCGCGCTGCTGCCGGTCGCTCCCGGCCTGGCGCACGCGGCCCCCGAAGGGCAGATGACCTGGGCCCTGCATTTCTCCCTGGCGCCGACGCTCTTCGAGCCCGCCGAAACGCCGGGCGTCGTCTCGCCGTTCATGATCCTCTACGCGCTCCACGACGCCCTGGCGTTCCCGACGATTTGGCAGTCTCTTGGATCACCGCCATGACCGCGTCCAGGCCCAGCTCGGCGAGCACCTTCGTGTAGTCGGCTAGGCCATCGAAGCGCCAGGCCCCGGCCGGGAGCGGCGTGACCTTCAGCCTCGTCGGTAGGATTTTCCGGAGCACCTGCTGGGCCACGTGCGCGTTCTGCCGGAGGTGCTCGCGCCAATTCTTCAGGAGCGGGCCGACCCGGTCGGTGAACTCGGCCAGGTCGAAGTCTTTCGCCGCGCCGATGCCTTGGAGTTGGCCCTCCACGTGTTCGAGCCGAGCCTTCCGGTCGCGGATCGCGTCGTGAATGTCTTCCAGGTCGCCCTTGGCGAGCCCCACCACCAGGTTGGCGATCTCCGCCTTGATCGTCGCGGCTTCGGCCCGCAACGGGGCTGGGTCCGCGCTCCGGCGCCGATGCTCGTCGAGAAATGCTTCCAGAGCGTCGAGCACGAGTTTACCGGCCAGCGCTTCCTCAAAGGCGTCGAGCAGGACCTTGTCGGCGATAGTCACGGCCAGGCCCCGCGGGTTCGAGCACTTCGCGGCGCCCCACGTGTGCCGGGCCGTGCACACGTAGCGGTAGTGCTGGCCAGACTTCTTCGCGTGCATCGCGGACCCGCACACCCCGCACGCGAGGAACGGGGAGAGCAGCCACTTCGAGGCGGTCGGCTTGGACTTCAGTCGGCCATCAGCCGAGCGCCCTGTTTTTGCTTCGGCCTGGTGGTTCACGTCCTGGACGGCCCGCCACAGCTTCTCGTCGATGATGCGTAGCTCGGGGACGGGCGTCCGGATGATCGTGTCGGGCGACGCCTCGATGACCGTGGTGCCCTGGCGCTTGATGCGCCGCGTGCGCCCCCACACCTTGACCCCGTGGTACGTCTCATTTGAGACAATGCTGGCGATCTGTGATTGGTTCCAGCCCTTCACACTGCGCGGCGATCGAATGCCGTCGCGTTCCAGCTCGCGGGCGATCTTGAAGTACCCGGCGCCCTCCGCGCGGCGCTTGAAGATGCGCTTCACGATGTCGGCCTCGACGCGATTGATCACGCCCTTCGTGTAGCCGTAGAGCGTGCCGCCCACGGGCTGCCCCCGTTCGACCCGCAGCTTCAGCGCATCCCGCGTGCGCTGACTGGCCTTGCGCCGCTCCTGCGACGAGGCCCAGGACTTCATGAAGCCCTCAACCTCGCCCATCTCGTCGGCCACCGTGATTTCCCGATCGTCGAGGGAGCTGTAGACGCGCACGCCGCTGTCCTGGATGGTCTGGATCAGAGCCAGCGTTCTGATCGTGTCCCGGCCGAGCCTTGACTGCTCGGAGACCACGAGCACCTGGAAGGGCGGCCGCGGGGCCGTCAGGGCCTCCAGCAACCCGTTCAGCCCCGGCCGGCGCTTGAACTCGGCCCCGGACACCGCGTCGTCCTGGTAGATGTAGCGATCGTCGAATCGCCAGCCCTTCGCCTGCGCGTACTCGCGGGCGCGGTCGATCTGCCGGGCGACGGACTTGTCCCGGTCGTCCTTCTCCTCCACGGTACTTTTGCGCGCGTAGCAACCCGCGATCATGACGCCGGCTCCTTCCCCCGCGCCATGACGAGGCGCAACCCGTCCTCGACCACCTTGGTCAGGGTGAGGCTGCGACGAATGGCGTAGAGCGTGGCCCGGCGCTTCAAGTGCGGATCGAGGCGCAGCGTGGTTCGGCCGTCGTCAACGCGAGCGTGTCGGCCCATGAGGGTCCTCCTCCTCTCGACCATAGCACCTGGCCTCTGACGCCAATACGTCTATGCTCGGCCCGCTTCCGGAAATGCCGAACGCCTGCGAGGACAGGTCGCTTCGGTCTTGACGCCTGCGGGCGGTTCGTTGTAGGATTTCTGTTGAGCATCAAGAGCAGGTGGGTTCGACCACCTCACCAACCCGAGGCCGTTCAGCCGGGTGGTAACCGGGGTCCGATGGTGGATCACCGGGGATGCGGCCCGCACGAGGGCAAGG
>Ga0210378_10001641_pt1 | contig 11662 bp, 9 predicted proteins | sample PLM1_60_b1redo_FD_155465 | JGI IMG/M metagenome (GOLD analysis project Ga0210378, IMG submission 155465) | Groundwater sediment microbial communities from an aquifer in East River, Colorado, USA - PLM1_60_b1 redo | ecosystem: Environmental > Terrestrial > Soil > Riparian zone | place: USA: East... | reverse complement strand
CCGGGCGCCGTACTCGGGCAGCACGTCGAGCGCAAGCCAGTGGCTGGTGGCGCGCCGGCCGGTGAGCAGCCCGGCGGCGCCGAGGATGAGCGAACCGGTGCACACCGCCGTTGTCCAGGTGCTGGTCCGGTGCGCGGCCCGTACCCAGTCCAACAGCTTGTCATCGTCCATGGCGTCTACCTGCCCAGGCCCGCCCGGCACGACCAGCACGGCCGGCGACGGCAGGTCGTCCAGCGCCACGTCGGCTACCAGCGCGAGCGCGCCGGTGTCGGTGCGCTTGGGCCCCGGCTCGGTCGCGACGAAGTGCACCCGCGCCTCCGGCAGGCGGCTGAGCACCTCGTACGGGCCGATCGCGTCCAGCGCGGTGACCCGGTCGAACAGCACTACGGCGATGTCCACGGGCACCTTCCTACGACATGGGCCAACCAGTGGCGACCGAAGGTGTCGATACTCTCTTTGCCGTGACTGCTGTCGCCGCCGAGCTGGACGACCGGCCGTCGTGGCCGGAGCACGGCGACGAACCGGCCGCGATCAAGCGCGATCCGGCCGATCGGCTGGGGCCGCCGCCGCCGACCGACCGGCTGCGCGGCTGGCTGGTCGCCCTGGAGTTGGCGGTGCTCGGCGGCGTGGTGCGGATGTGGAACCTCGGGGCGCCGACCGACAAGGGCACCCCGGTGTTCGACGAGAAGCATTACGTGCCGCAGGCGGCGCAGGCGCTGCGCAACGGCGGCTACGAGGACAACCCCGGCTACGAGCTGGTGGTGCACCCGCCGCTCGGCAAGCAGCTCATCGCGATCGGCGAGTGGATCTTCGGCTACAGCGGCTGGGGCTGGCGGTTCACCTCCGCGCTGGCCGGCACGCTGTGCGTGCTGATGATCGTGCGGATCGGCCGGCGGCTGACCCGCTCGACGCTGCTCGGCGCGATTGCCGGCGTGCTGCTGATCTGCGACGGCGTGAGCCACGTGCAGGCCAGGATGGGCATGCTCGACGGGTTCCTTGCCACCTTCGTGCTGGCCGCGTTCGGCTGCCTGGTGGTGGACCGCGACCAGGTCCGGCAGCGGCTGGCACGGGCGGTCCGCGAGGGCCGGATCGGCGACAGCGACTGGGGCCCGCGGCTGGGCTTGCGGTGGTGGCGGCTGGCCGGCGGCGTGAGCGCCGGCCTCGCGTGCGGCGTGAAGTGGTCCGGCGTGTACGTCGTCATCGGGTTCGGGCTGCTGTCGATCTTCTGGGACGTGACGGCGCGGCGCGCCGCGAACGTGCGCCACCCCATGCTCGGCACCCTGCTGCGCGACGTGGTGCCCGCGTTCTGGGCGCTGGCCGTGCTGCCGGTGCTGGTGTACCTGGGGACCTGGTGGGCGTGGTTCGGGTCGGAGACGGGGATCGACCGGTACGCGGTCGGCACCAAGGTGGGCGAGCAGAGCCTGTTCTGGTTCGTGCCGGACGCGCTTCGGTCGCTGTGGTACTACAGCGGCCACGTGCTGGAGTTCCACAGCCACCTGCTCACGCCGAAGGACAAGCCGCACCCGTGGGAGTCCAAGCCGTGGGGCTGGCCGATCAGCTACCGGCCGATGCTGTACTACATCGAGACCGGCGCCGGTGCCCCCGGCTGCGGACGCGGCGACTGCGTCGGCGCGGTCATGCTGATCGGCACGCCGGCGCTGTGGTGGCTCGCCCCGGTGGCGCTGCCGTTCGCGGCGTGGCGGGCGCTGGGACGGGCCGACTGGCGCTATGGCGCGGTGCTGTGGGCCTACCTCATCGGCTACCTGCCGTGGTTTGTCAACCTCGACCGGCAGATGTACTTCTTCTACGCGACGCCGCTGGCACCGTTCCTGGTGCTGGCGATCACCCTCGGGCTCGGCGAGATCCTCGGTGGGGCGCGCGTCGGACCCGAGCGCCGCAGCACCGGGCTGATGGTGGTGGCCTGCTACGTCGGGCTGGTGGTGGCCAACTTCATCTGGCTGTGGCCGATCCTGACCGGTGATCCGATCACGCCCGGCCACTGGCAGGCCGAACTGTGGCTGCCATCCTGGCGCTGACCGCGCTTCGTCCGCGATCTTGTCCGCTACCCGAACGGCGACGATGTGACATCCCGCCAGTAGAAGCCGGCACGATGTCACATCGTCGCCAGATGGCGCCCCGGCTACCCGATGGTGATGGAGCGCCAGTTCTCGAAGACGTGGCCGGCGTCCCAACGGTCGTTGATGATGGCCCGGTCGTAGAGCCGGACGAACACGACGTAGCAGCACGCCTCGACCTCGTCGGCCCACGGGTCCCAGGTGACCGTGATGCCGGGAGCGGGAGCGCCGTGGTCGGCGCGGTTGCCGTTGTAGGTCTTGGAGAAGATGGCGACGCTGCCGCTGCACCCGCCGTAGGCCACGACGTCGAGCGCGCCGAAGTTCTCGTCGGTGCCCTCGATGCGGATCTCGATCGGACCCCTGTCCTTCGTCACCTCAGAGCAGCAGCCGAGCGGCTCGCCGCCCTGGCTGAACTCGATGAGCGGACGCTCGCCCGGCATGACCGGCCCGACCGGACGCCCGTTGTCCACGCGGACCGCCACCGGCACGCTCGGGAACTCGGTGAGCGCGGCGTTGCGGACGACCATGCGGACGTAGTGCAGCTCGTCCCGCTCGGCCGGCGGGGTGGGCCAGTCGGTGAGATAGGTCTGGCCCTCGGACAGGGTGTCCATGTTCGAGATGGCGAACCAGTCGCCGGTGGCGGACCGGGTGTACGTGGTGAACCCGTAGTCGTGGGAGTCCTCGACCGGCGTGACGATCGCCGTCCACGGCCCGGCAGGGCTCGGGCCGACCTCGACCTTGTATTCGGTCGCGCCCGGCACATTGAAACGCCCGTTCAGGTGGACGCTACCTCCGAAAGGGTGGTCACCGCGTCCGGCGGCCGGATCGTCGGGCGGGGTGAGCGTGGACGGACTGCTGGGGCCGGCCCCGTAGCCGGCGGCGTCGATCCGGCCGATCGGGATGTAGGAGACCTTGATGAGTTCCGGCATCGGCGGGCACAGCAACTGGCACACCAGGCGGCACCGCACGAGGCACAGCCAGTGGCACAACTGGTGAGCGAAGCGCTCGATCTTCTCGCGGGCGACGAACTTCTGGAACGCCTCGGCGTCCTCGGCCGCCACCATCTCCAGCAGCCTGGCCAGGGTGTCCCGGTCGCCGGCCAGCCGGCCGGTGTACTCGGCGAACGCCCGCCACTCCTCGACGTCGATGTCCCTTGGCGGCTCGATCGGTCCGGCCAGCTTGATGCACAGGAACACGCAATGCTTGCTGCACAGCCACCGGCAGATCCAGTGGCAGCGGCCGAGCAGCCCGGCTCGGCCAAGCACGTCCTGGAAGTTGGCGGCGTCCTCGGCCCGGAACGCCTGCACTGCCGCCGAGAACAGCTCCGGCTGCCTGGCCAGTTCGGCGATCGCCGCACCCGACTCCTGTAACTCCTCCAGCCGTTCATCCATCTTTGACACGTCCACCCCTCTCGCGCATGTCCCGCCGACATCGGCGGATCTCATTCTGAGGGGGGTCCGGCCCGGTCCCCGGCGATACACTCCGATCGGGGGACCTACCGCCGGCTGGTCAGCGTCCGCACGTCGACCGTGACGGGGGCCGGCTCGGACAGCGACACGGCGTCCGTAGCATCGGCGACGATCTCGTAGTCGCCGTCCACCAGGATGTACGCCGTCAGCGTGGCCGGTTCGTCCAGGTCGATGATCCAGTAGTTGGGGATGCCGGCGTCGGCGTACTCAGCGAACTTGGTAACCCGGTCCCTCCGCCCCGTCCCCGGCGAGACGATCTCGACCACGAGCAGCACGTCCGCGGGATCGAACCGCGGCGGGTTCTCCTGGACGAGCTTGCTGCTGGTCACGACGACATTCGGAATCCGGACAGTCACCGGATGCTGGGCGTCGACCACTACCTCGACATGCGGAAGCGCGATCAGCTCCTTGCGTAATTGATCATTGATCTCGGTCGCAAGCTGTTGCATAGCAAGCTGATGCAGTGCCGCCGGCGGCGGAACCATGGTGAGTACCCCCTCAGCGAGTTCGCATTGCCAGTTCTCGTCTTCCGGCAGTGCGTCCCACTCCTCCAGCGTCAACAAGTGGTCCGGCCACGGTGTTGCGGTCACGGGCGGAGTCTACGGCGGCGCACCGTCAATCCGCGGACATGACGTCGGCTGCGGTCACCGTCAGCACCCCCGCAGGCACGGACCGCACCTGCTCCCTGGCGCACAACGCGAACCGCAGGTCGTGAACATCGACCCCAGGCAGGCGTGACGCGGCGAGCTTCAGCCCGTCCAGCACGCGTTGCGCGTCGATCGATCTGGCCCACTTGGCCTCCGCGGCCAGCACCGGCCGGCGGGCTCGGCCGGACAGGGCCACCGCGTCGATCTCGGCGTCCGAGGCGTCGGTCCACCATGTACCGATCGCGACGATCTGGTCGCCGAGCACGCCGGTCGGCGCGAGGCGGCGCAGATGGGCCCTGAACATCTCCTCCCACCGCGGACCCATGAAGTCGTCGAGGCAGGACACCAGCACCGGCAGGATGCTCTCCCCGAGGCCCCTCTCGATCTCGCCGCGGAACCGGGACACCACCTGTAGATAGAACGCGAGGAAGTTGTCCGCGATCCGGTAATGGACTCGTCGGGAGCGGTCGTGGTCGGTCACCGGTGACACCCGCTCGACCAGCCGCAGCTCGACCAGCCGTTCGAGGGTGCGCGCCGGCTCGGCACGGAGCACGTCCTTGATCTCCCCGTAGCGGGTGCGGCCGGAGGCGATGGCGTGCAGCACCGCCGCCGGGTAGTCGCCGCGCTCGGCCTCGGTGGCCAGCACGAGCTGACCCTCGGTGAGCAGCGCGGCCGCCGGCCGGCAGACCAGCCGGCGCAGGTTGTCCGCGACGCCGACGGCGGTGTCCCACCACGACAGGTACAGCGGCACGCCTCCGAGCAGCCCGTGCACCATGGCCCGGTCGGCGGGGGGCATTTCCGGGAGCATCAATGCGGCCTCGTGCGGGCGGAACGGGTGAACCTGCAACGACAGGTCGAACCGGCCGTACAGCGGCGCGCGGTGCTCCTGCAACGCCTCCATGTGACGCACGGCGGAGCCGCACAGCAGCAGGCGCAGGGTGGTTCGTGCCTCGGCCCGGTCAAGGAAGGCGCGGAGCAGGCCGGGCAGCTCCGGCGAGCCGGCGACGATCTCGGGAAACTCGTCGAGTACGACCAGCAGCGGCTTGTCCGCCGCGCGCTGCGCGAGGTCCTCCAGCGCGTCGTCCCAGTCGACGTATGGGCGCGCGTCGAGGTCGCGAAGGCCACCGGGCGCGGCGGCCGCCGCCTGGCGGGCGAGTTGCGCCAGCTCGCCAGCCTCGGGCCGGCCGGCTCCGGTATGGAACACCGCCCTGCGGCCGTCGGTGAAGCGCTGCAGCAGCGCCGTCTTGCCCACCCGCCGGCGGCCCCAGACCACGGCCGGACGCCGGCCGTCCCGCCACCAGCGGTCCAGGGCGTCGAGCTCGTCGTGCCGGTTCACGAACATGCGCCGCCTCCTACTGGCGGCAAGTGTAACTTACATCTGATGTAAGTTACAGGACATGTAAGTAGCGGTCAGCCCTTGACCGCGCCCATGGTGAAGCCGGTGATGAACTTCTCCAGGAAGAGGTTGAAGACGAAGGCGATGGGCACGGCGACCAGCACGGTCGCGGCCTGCAGGGATTGCCAGAAGAACACGTCACCGCGGACGAGCTCGGTGGGCACCCCGGTCGAGATGGTCTTCGCCGGCGACGGTGAGATGAAGGCCAGCGCGTAGATGAACTCGCTCGCGGTGATGACGAAGGCGAACACCACGACGGCGACGATGCCGGGGAAGACCAGCGGGATGACGGTACGGACGAACGCGCCGACCCGGCTGTGGCCGTCCACCATGGCCTGCTCCTCGATGTCCTTGGGCACGGCCTTGAGGAAACCCATCAGCAGCCACACCGAGACCGGGATGGTGATCGTCGGGTAGATCAGCACGAGCGACCACGTGCTGTCCTGCAGGCCGAGCGTGGCCACGACCCGCGACAGGGACAGGAACAGCAGCGACGGCGGCACCAGGTAGACGAAGAAGATGGCGACCGCCATCGGCGTCGACCACGGGCGGTTGAGGCGGGCAAGGCTGTACGCGGCCGGCAGCGACAGCGCGAGGGTGATCGCGACGACGAGCACGCCGACCCACACCGTGTTCCACACGAACGTGAGGAACGGCGTGCCGTTGAACAGCAGCTTGATGTGGTCGCCGGTGGGCGGGGCGTTGAGGATGAACGGGTTGTTCGCCGGGTTGTACAGGTCGCGGTTGAGCTTGAACGTGGTGATCACGGACCAGAGGAACGGGCCGGCGGCGATCAGTGCCGCGGTGATCGCCGCGACGTAGACGAAGACCCGTGACGCGACGTGCCGGCGCCGGTAGCGCCGGCGCAGGGCGTCCGCGTCGGTGTTGTCGATGGTCGCGACGGCCATCACGGCGTCTCCATCACGGGGTCTCCATCACAGGGTCTCCATTCTGCGGACCGAGCTGAGAATCGCGACCGCCGCGGCCAGCAGCAGCGGGAACAGGAACAGCGCGATCGCGGCGCCCTGCGCGACGTCGCCGCCCTGGATGCCCTTGAAGAACGCCCACGAGGCCAGCACCTGGGTGGAGTTGGTCGGCCCGCCGCGGGTCAGCACGTACACCACAGTCATGTCGGTGAACGTCAGGATGGCGCCGAACAGCCCGGCCACCGCGATCACCGGCAGCGTGAGCGGCACCGTGATACCGAACATCCGCCGCCAGAAGCCCGCGCCGTCCACCCGCGCCGCGTCCTCGATATCGCGCGGGATGGCGACCAGGCCGGCCATCACGATCACCGCGGCCAGCGGCACCAGCCGCCAGACGTGCACGGCGATCACCGACGCCATGGCCAGGTGCGGCTTGCCGAGCCAGTACACGTTCTCGCCAGGCCCGAGATAGCCGATCTTGCGCAGCACCCAGTCGATGGGGCTGAACACCGAGTCCAGCAGCCACAGCCACGAGATGGTGGACAGCGCCACCGGCGTCGTCCACGGCAGCAGCACGGCGAAGCGCACCAGCCACTTGCCGCGGAAGTCCGCGACCAGAATGTTCGCCAGCACCTTGCCGAGCACAACGACCAGCACCATCGAGACGAGGGTGAAGATCAGGGTGTTGGTCAGCGACCGCCAGAACGTCTCGTCGGCGAAGATCGCCCGGTAGTTGCGCAGCCCGGCCCAGTCGAACGACGGATCGCCGGCCGTGATGTCGCTGAACGAGAACGCGATCGCCATGAAGAACGGAATGCCGACCAACGCCACGATGTACAGGATCGACGGCAGCAAAAATGCCTTCGCCAAGAACGACTCCCGATCCGCCAGCGGCATCTTCACCGCCACCTCCGCCACCTCCGCCACCTCCGCGCGATACGCGGGCTTATCGCGGTTTTCGGCGCCCCTCGACGCGCGATACGCGGGCGTATCGCGGTTGTGGGCACGGCCCTCTTGCGGCGCGGTCATCACGGGGGGGCGAGGGGGACCGGGGTGGTGCGCTCGCCGGTGTCGGCGTCGAAGAAGCGCAGGCGGTCGGCGCGCACGGCGAAGTCGTGGATCTCGTCCGACGCGATCGGGGTGTCGATCGTGGACGGCAGCCTGGCGATCACCCTGGTCTGCTCGCCGATGCCCTTGACCGTGCCGTACACGTGCCGGTCACCGGACAGGTACTCCACGCGCTCGATGTGGAACGGCATGGTGGCCCGGTCCGCGGTCGTCACGTTCTCGATCGGCAGCAGGTGCTCCGGCCGGAAGCCGACGAGGTGAGCGCCGCGGGCGACCAGGTTCATCGGTGGCGAGCCGATGAACGTCGCGACGAACGTGTCTGCCGGGTCGTCGTACACCTCGACCGGCGGCCCGAGCTGGCGCAACCGGCCGTTCTGCATCACCGCGATCCGGTCGCCGAGGCCCATGGCCTCCGCCTGGTCGTGCGTGACGTACACCGTGGTAGTGCCGACTCGCTGCTGGAAGCGCTTGAGCTCGTCGCGGGCGGTGGCCCGCAGCTTCGCGTCCAGGTTGGACAGCGGCTCGTCGAGCAGGAAGACCCGCGGCTCGCGGACCAGGGCACGGGCCAACGCGACCCGCTGGCGCTCGCCGCCGGAGAGCTGCCGCGGCCGGCGCTGCAGCAGGTGCTCGATGCCGAGCAGCTCGGAGGCCCAGCGCACCCGCTCGCGCTGCATCTGCGCCGGCAGCCGCGCGGCCTTCAGTGGGAACGTGATGTTCTTGAGCACGGTCTTGTGCGGGTAGAGGGCGTAGCTCTGGAACACCATGGCGATCTTGCGGGCCCGCGGCGGTAGCCCGGTGACCACGTGGCCACCGATCAGCACGTCCCCCGAGTCGGGCTGCTCGAGCCCGGCGATCGTGCGCAGCAGCGTGGTCTTGCCGCAGCCGGACGGGCCGAGCAGCGCGAGGTACTCGCCCGGCTCGGTGGCCAGGTCCACGCCGTCGATCGCACGGACCTTGCCGCCCTTGCCGCCCTTTCCGCCGTCGAACAGCTTGCGCAGGTCGCGAACCTCGACCACGTCGGCCATGTGCTACCCGCCGACGAGCCCGGCGGCGCGCCACTTCTGGAAGATCGGCGTCACCTGCGCCTCGCCCCAGGCCACCGCGTCCTTCGGCGACATCTCGCCGCGAGCGGCCTTGGCGAACATGTTCGGGATGATGAACGTGGCGAACACCTCGCCCTCCGCGGTGTTGGCCGGACCCGGGTGCCCGATGTTGACGCTCCACGGCTCGGCGTCCTTGAGGAACTTCAGCTTGTCCTTGTTGTTGTTGCTGTAGGGGTCGTCGGCCAGCCATGCGTCGCGGCGCGGGGTGAGCTTGTTCCAGGCGCTGAAGTCGTACAGCTTGGAGTTGTAGGTTGCCGACTCGAAGTTGGCCGTGTAGTGCAGCAGGAACTCCTTGGCCGCGTCCACGTTCTTGGCGAAGTTGGGGACGATCCAGTTGTAGAGCACGTGCTGCGCCGCGATCGCGGCCTGCGTGCCCTGCAGCGCGGGCACGAAGAACACGTCGTCGGCCACCGTGGGGTTGGCCTCCTGTGCGGTGCGCCACGCCGAGATCGAGTTCACGATGTAGGACAGCTTGCCGGCGATCAGCCCCTGGTTGTTCGAGGCCGCGTTCCACGAGAAGACCTCGTCGGTCATGGTCTCCTTGAACAGCCTGCTGAAGAACAGCACGGCGGCGACCGTGCTGTCGTCGTTCAGGACGACCTTCTCGTTGGCGTCCTGGATGGACGCGCCGAAGGACCACATCAGGGCCCGCAGCACCATGTTGGAGTCGATCTCCTGGGACATCCCGAGGCCGAGCTGGATGCCCTGGCTCTTCTTGATCTCGGCGCCGATCGTGAGCAGGTCGTCCCACTTCTTGGGACCGTCCTTCATGCCGGCCTTCTCCCACAGGCTCTTGCGGTAGTTGCCAGGGTCGGGCACCCAGCCAGGCGAGTACGCGTAGAACTTGCCGGTCTTCGGGTTGAACGAGGACTTGTGGCACAGCTCGATCTGCTTGCCCCAGCGCTTGTTCGCCTCGTCGGTAAGGTCCTTGAGGTCGACAACGCTCTGCTCGAACTGCGGCAGCGGCGCGATGTACTGGATGAGGTCGTGGCCCTGGTTGGCCTGGACCTCGGCCGCGATCCGGCCGGGGATCTCGGCGTTGTTGATGTGGTCGACGGTCACGTTGACCCCGACCTTGCTGCCCCAGTCCTTGGCGAACGGGTCGAACCACTTGTCGTGGCTCGGCACGAAGTGGCTCCAGAGCAGGATCTTCAGGTCGCCGGAGAGCTTCTTGCTCGGCTCGGCGAACGTCGGCTCGGGCGTGCCGCCGGACGGCGGGGCCGCCGGCGTGTTGGTCGTCTCGCTTGCGCACGCGGCGAGCGCCGCGGCAGAGGCGGCCACACCGGTGGCACGGATGAACCCGCGGCGCGACAACGGTGAAAAGTCGGCCATGTGTCCCTAACCTCCTCGACTAGGCACCAGAACCCTATGAGCCTGTGATCAGTCACGGAAGTGGCGCCACGTCACGGACTCGTTGCACGTGGTAGGAGCAATCGGGCCGTTGACGGCTTAACAGTCTACGTCGTTCGGCCTACCCGGGCCGGTTGGCTGCCTTCGCCGGCCGGCGGCTCGAGCGGCTGCCGCTCGGACTGTCCTGCCGTCGCAGGCGGGGTGGCAGGATGCGCGGCCATGACGGACGCCGCACCAGCCCCGGCGCCGCGGCCGGCACCGCGCCCGGCACCGCGCCCGGCGCTGCCGCCGCTGAGCTACTGGGCGACGGTGACCGCGGTGGTGATCGCGGTGGTCGCGTTCGCGCTGCTGCTGTACAGCTTGCGCTCGGTGGCAACGTCGGTGTTCCTCGGGTTGTTCCTTGCGATCGCCGCCGAGCCGACGATCGTCTGGCTGGAGCGCCGCGGGCTCAGTCGCGGGTGGGCGATCGCCGTGCTCGCGCTCAGCACGCTGGTGGTGCTGGCCGGCGTGACCGCGCTGCTGCTGTACCCCGCGTTGAAGCAGATCGGCGGGTTCGTGCAGGAGCTGCCCGAGCTGGTGCGCCAGCTCGTCGAGCGGCTGAACCGGCTCGGCGTGCGGTTCGACGACCCGGCAATCCAGCAGCGGCTGCAGAGCATCATGGACAAGCTGCCGTCGCTGCTGGGGTCCTCGCTCGGCGCGGTGTACGGCATCCTCGGCGGCCTGCTCAGCACGGCGTTCACGGTCCTCACCGTTGTCGTGCTCGCGCTGTACTTCATGGTGTCGATGCCGCGCCTGCGGGCGTTCGCCGGCAGGGCGCTCGGCAGCCCCGAGCGGGTCGAGGTGATGGACGAGTCGCTGGCCAGGATCGGCGGCTACGTCACGGGGCAGATCGTCGTCTCGCTCACCGCTGGCGTGACCAGCGGCGTGGTGCTCGGCCTTCTCGGCGTGCCGTACGCGCCGGTGCTCGGCGTGGCGGTGGCGCTGCTCGACGCCGTGCCGCAGGTCGGCGCGACCATCGGCGCGCTGGTGTGCACCGCGGTCGCGCTGACCTCGAGCCTCACCCTCGGCATCGTCACCCTGCTGTTCCTGCTGGTGTACCAGCAGTTCGAGAACTACGTGCTGGCGCCGCGGGTGTTCTCCAGGTCGGTCGACCTGTCGCCGGTGGCGGTCTTCATCGCGGTGCTGGTCGGCGGTAGCGCCCTCGGCCCGGTCGGCGCGATCACCGCGCTGCCGATGGCGGCGGCGCTGAAGGTCGTGCTCAGCTACGTGTTCCGCGAGCGGCTGGACAAGATCGAGGGTTCCGGGCCAGACCAGGACGCGCCGTCAACGGCCTGACGGCGCCGTGGTTAGCAGGGCGGAGACACCGTTCCAGATGACGGCGATGATGAGGTCGGCTGCGGCGTCCGGGGTGATCCCTGGGTGACCCTCACGCCACCGGGAGATCCGCTCGGTGGCGCCGACCAGCAGCTGTGCGTAGGCCTCGACGAGCAGCGGGTCGGCGCCGGGGGCCAGCGCGGCGGTGGACTCCGCGATGAGGGCGGCCTGCTGGTTGCGGACCTCCTCGACCTCGGCGGCAGCCGGCCCGACCAGGGTGGCCTCGGTGCGCAGGACGGCCCACGCACTGGTGT
>Ga0210378_10001640_pt1 | contig 11674 bp, 10 predicted proteins | sample PLM1_60_b1redo_FD_155465 | JGI IMG/M metagenome (GOLD analysis project Ga0210378, IMG submission 155465) | Groundwater sediment microbial communities from an aquifer in East River, Colorado, USA - PLM1_60_b1 redo | ecosystem: Environmental > Terrestrial > Soil > Riparian zone | place: USA: East... | reverse complement strand
CGCGCCGGCAGCCAGCCACACCGCGAACGGTAGCCAAATCCGCTCGATCTCGGCCTTCGACAACCCGGACGCGTCGGCCAGCAGCACCGCGACGAGGGTTGCAAACACCAGGTAGCGCACGGCACGCAACGACGGCGGCGGTGGCGACGGCGGGGCGGACGGCCGACCGGCGGGCCAGTGCGGCGACGGCGGCCCGCAGCCGAGCAGCACGCCACCGGGCAGCGCAAGGGCGTGCGGCGCCCAGCACGAGCGCCGTAACCGCGACGGGCCCGCGCATCGCGCGCTTCGAGGGAAGGCACGCGGGTGGGCGCGCCTTCGTTTGGGCACCGATCGAGGGTACGGCCGCCACACGCACCGTCGGACGGGCGACCGTGTGCCGTCAGCGGTTCCCGCTCGTCGACCTGTGGACGATGACGGTGCTGCAGGACGGGCCGGGCCTTGAGCGCCGACCGGCTGCACCCGTCTGCTGAGGGGCATCGGCCGGTGGCTCTGCACACCCTTGAGGTGCTCAGCCTGCCGGTCGCCGAGGACTGGCGGCAGCCGTGGCCGCCGGCCGCGCCCCGCGGCTGGGCCGGCGAGCGCCGCGACGACCTGCGCTGGGCCCGCGAGCACCTCGCGCTGTGGCTGCGCGATGTGGTGCTGCGCCGTACCCACGGTCGCGGCCGCACCGCCAAGCGGCCCGAGCTGGCACCGTTACCGGAGCTGGCACCGTTACCGGAGCTAGCGCCGTGGCCGGAGCTCGCGCCGTCGGAGCTGGCGCCGCCAGGGCTGGTGCTGCCGGGGCTGGCACCGTTGCCGGCTCTGGCGCCGTCGGAGCTGGCACCGCCGCAGTCGCAACCGCAGACGCCGGCCGCGGCCCAGGCGCCTGGGTTCGACGCCTGAGCCGCGGGGCATTCTCCTTGTAGCTCAGCTGGGTTCGACGGTCCGGCTGCCGAGGGTCACCTGGACGGTGCGATCGCCGACGGTGAGCGTGACCTTGTCGCCGGGCGCGTGCGAGCGGACGGCCGCGACCAACGCGTCACCGTCCTCGATCAGCCGGTCGTCGACCTTGGTCACCACGTCGCCGGCCTTGATCCCCGCCTGGTCCGCCGGTCCGCCCGGATCGACGTTGGATATCTGGGCGCCGCCGGCCTGGGCGTCGGTGACGTTGACGCCGAGCACGGCCTGGGTGGCCTTGCCGTTCTTGACCAGCTCGTCGGCGATGCGCTTGACCTGGTCGATCGGGATGGCGAAGCCGAGACCGATGGAGCCGCTCTGGTTGCCGCCGCCGCTGATCGTGGCGATCGCCGAGTTGATGCCGATGACCCGACCCTGGGTGTCGACCAGTGGCCCGCCGGAGTTACCAGGGTTGATCGCCGCGTCGGTCTGGATGGCGTCCAGCACGGTGGTCTGGTCGCTGCCCTGGCCGCCGGTCAACACCGGGCGGTTGAGCGCGCTGATGATGCCGGTGGTCACCGTGCCGGACAGGCCGAGCGGCGAGCCGACCGCGATCACTTCCTGCCCGACGGCCAGGTCGTCGGAGCGGCCCAGCTCGGCCGGGGTGAGCCCGCTGACGCCGGTGGCCTTGATGACCGCGATGTCCGCGCTCGGGTCGCGGCCGACGATGGTGGCGCTGGCGTGCCTGCCGTCGTTGAACACGACCGTGAGCTGGCCGCCGTTCGCGCCGACCTCCGCGACGTGGTTGTTCGTGAGGATCAGGCCGTCCTCGCTGAGGATCACGCCGGATCCCTCGCCGGCACTGGTGCGGCCGCGTACCTGGATCTGCACCACCGTCGGCAGGACCTTCGCGGCCACCTGCTCCGCCGAGCCGGCCGGTGCGTCGCTCGCCTGCCTTGCCGGTGGCTTCGCCGCGTCCAGCGCCGACGAGCCGGCCGTGCTCTGCGGCCGGTCGGCGAGGTTGTACCCGACGAGCCCCCCGACGCCACCGCCAAGCGTGGCCGCCAGCAGCGTCGCCGCGGCGGTGGCGCCGACCAGCCTTGCGCCGCGGCGGCCGCCTTGCGGTGGCCCGCCGGACCCGGCCGGTGGGGCATCCGGCACGGGCCCGGCGGTGATCATGGGATGGTGCTGGCCGGCCGGGTGCCCGCCAGTCATCGTGGGGCCGGGGTGGCCATAGGGCCCGGCGGCCCCAGCCGGCCCGGACCACGGCGGCGCCGCCCGCCCAGGTGGCTCGGCCGCCCCGGCCGGCCCGGCGGACCACGGTGCCGCCGGGCCGCTGGTGGGCTCGGACCACGGTGCCCCCGGACGCCCAGGTGGCTCGGCGGACCCGGCCGGCCCAGCGGACCCGGACCACCGTGCCGGCCCGGCGGTGGGCCCGGACCACGGCGCCGCCGACCCGGCGGCCCCAGCCGGCTCGGACTGCGGTGCCGCCGGCCCCGCCGCCGCGCTGCTCCCTGCGGACACGGCTGGCTCGGCGCCCGCGGTTGCCCCGACGGCCGGCGGCACCCGCAGCCCGAACGGGTCGGTCGGCGTCGGATCACGGCGCACCGGCGCGCCCTGCTCGGCGGCGCCCTGCTGAACCTGCGCGCCATGCTCGGCCGCGCCCAGCTGAACCTGCGCGCCATGCTCGGCCGCGCCTTGCTGAACCTGCGCGCCATGCTCGGCCGCGCCCTGCTGAACCTGCGCGCCCTGGTCGGCCGCGCCCTGCTGAACCGGAGCGCCGTGCTCGACGGCGCCATGCTCGGTCGCGCCCGGCTCGGGCTCGCCGCTGGTCGGTGACGGGGGATGCTCGGTCATGGCTCCCACGCTGGCCGTGGCAGCTGAGACGCGGCTGAGACCCACCTTGGCGTTCGGTGTGGATCCGCGCCGTACACCGTCGACCTCGGCGTGTCCGCACCTTTGTACACATGAGTTCTTAGATCCAACACATTGCAATGTGCTGGAACCGCAGACTCATGTGTACGGAACTGCGGACACACGTGTGCGAAAGTGCGGACACGCCGAGGGAGGGTACGTGCTGCTCAGGCGCGGTGGGGGCGGCCGGGGAGGCGGAGGGTGAGGAGGGCGCCGCCCTCGGGGGCTCGGCCGGCGTAGACCGTGCCACCGTGCCGTTCGGCGACCTGCTTGACGATGGCGAGGCCAAGGCCCGAGCCGGGCATGGTGCGGGCGTGCGCGGAGCGGTAGAAGCGGTCGAAGACGTGCGGCAGGTCGGAGTCGGCGATGCCGGTGCCGGCGTCGGCGACCTGGAGTACGGCGCTTCCGTTGCCGAGCGGGCCGAGCTGGACGCGGACGGTGCCGCCGGGCGGGCTCCACTTGGCCGCGTTGTCGAGCAGGTTGAGCACGGCGCGTTCGAGGGCGTTGGCGTCGCCGATCATGGGCCACGGCACGGTGCGCACCACGAAGGCCAGGTCGGGGGCGCGGCGCCGGGCCCGGTCGGCGGCCCGTTCGATGACCTCGGTCAGCTCGATCGGCTGGTGCACGGCCTGCGGCGGGTCGTCGCGTGCCAGCTCGACGAGGTCGCCGACGAGGGTGGTCAGCTCGGTGATCTGGGCGCGGACGTCGGCGTAGATGTCCGCCCGGTCCGACGCGGACAGCGACGGGGCGTCGGGTTGGCTGGACGCCACCAGCAGGTCGAGGTTGGTGCGCAGCGACGTCAGCGGGGTGCGCAGCTCGTGCCCGGCGTCGGCGACCAGCCGCCGCTGCCGCTCGCGGGACTCGGCCAGCGCGGCGAGCATGCCGTTGAAGCTGTGCGTGAGCCTGGCAAGCTCGTCGTCGCCGGTGACCGGGATCGGCCGCAGGTCCGAGGTCCTCGCGATCGTCTCGGTGGCCTCGGTTAGCCGCTGCACCGGCAGCAGCCCAGTGCGCGCCACCGCGGCGCCGGCCGCCGCGGCCACCACCATGCCACCGCCGCCGACCAGCAGGAACACCACGGACAGGCCGGCGAGGGTGCTGCGCGTCGGGCCGAGCGGCTGCGCGATCACCAGCGCGATCCCCGGCTCGTGGCCGACCGGCACCGCGACCACGCGCAGGTCGCCGTCCGTACGCGGCTGGCTGGCGACCCCGGTCTCGGCGACCCTCATCTCGGTCGCGGATATCGGCGGCTCTGCGCCGGTGACCAGCGCCTGCTCGCCCTGGTCGGACACCAGCCCGACCCGGACGTCGGCGGCGCCGAAGAACGCCCCGGGGATCGCCCGCATCACGGCCTGCTGGGCGAGACCGGTGTTCACCGCGGCGTTGGCCCGCTGTATCAGGTTGGCGTCGAGCTGGTTGTACAGGCTCGTCCGCACCACGAGGAACGCCGCGAGCGACACCGACGCGACGGTGAGCCCCACCGCGACCGCGGCCAGCAGCGCGATCCGGGTACGCAGCGAGATCCGGCCGTGCGTCACGGCGGTGACTCGCGCAACACGTACCCGACTCCGCGCACGGTGTGGATCAGCCGCGGCTCCGCTTCCGACTCGGTCTTGCGCCGCAGGTAGCCGACGTACACCTCCAGCGCGTTGCCAGAGGTCGGGAAGTCGTAACCCCACACCTCCTCCAGGATGCGACCGCGGGTGAGCACCTGCCGCGGGTGCCGCAGCAGCAGTTCGAGCAGCGCGAACTCGGTGCGGGTGAGGCTCATCCGTCGGGAACCGCGGCGCACCTCGCGGGTCACCGGGTCCAGCTCGAGGTCGGCGAAGGCGAGCGCCGCGGACGGCCCGGTCGGGTCTGCCGGCGTGCGCCTTCGCAGCAGGGCGCGCAGCCTGGCCAGCAGTTCCTCGAGCGCGAACGGCTTGGGCAGGTAGTCGTCGGCGCCGGCGTCCAACCCGGCGACCCGGTCGGACACCGCGTCACGGGCGGTCAGCACGAGGATCGGCAGGTCGTCGCCGGTGCCGCGCAGCCGCCGGCACACCTCCAGCCCGTCGAGCCTCGGCATCATCACGTCGAGCACCATCGCGTCCGGCCGGCGCGCCCCGATCGCGTCGATGGCCTGCTGCCCATCGTTGGCGAGATCCACCTGGTAGCCGTTGAACTGCAGCGAACGGCGCAGCGACTCCCGGACGGCCCGGTCGTCGTCGACAACGAGGATGAGCATGACACCAGTGTTGCCGCTGTGCCTAAGAGCGGCCTGAGAGGCGTACGGCTGTGGAAAAGTCGTGAGCGGCGAAGGGCGTTATAACGCCCGTTACCACTCACAGGCGTTCGTCAGAACGCATTCCCGAGGCGCGGCGGGCCCGGGGTGGCGGTGAGCGCGTCGAGGACCGCGGCCGCGGCCGGGTCGCCGTCCAGCAGGCCGGCGCGACGCAGAGCGACGGAGGACGCGGAGCCGGCGTACCACGCGGCCAGCCCGCGGGCGGTGAGCCGCACCGCGCCGGATCCACCGCGCTCGACCACCACGCCGCCGGCACCGGAGCCACCCCGCTCGACCACCAGCCGGTGCGGGCCGGCGTGCCACGGCGCGTGCTCGTCGACCACCTCGATGTCGACGGCGAGGCCGGGCGGCAGCAGCGCGGCGCGCGGCCAGCCACGAGCCGCAACGGCCGCCGGCAGGTCGACGACCCGCAGCATCCACTGCTCGGCGAACACGTCGGTGCCCAGCGCGACCGGCAGCAGGGCGCGCGGTTGGAGCAGCCGCAGGCGCACGGTGGACAGCTGGCCGGCCCAGGACGCCAGGGAGCGCAGCAGCGCCCGCAGCGCGTCGGGGTCGTGCGCCACCAGGTCGTACACCACCAGGCCCTGCTCGCCGCGGGCCGCGGCGACGTACCCGCGCGGGCTGTCGGAGCCGGCCGGCCCACCCGAGGCCACCGTCACCACGTCCAGCTCGAGCAGCCGCCATGGCTCGAACGCCGGGCCGCGCCGGTCGAGCAGTCCGTCCACAGAGGAGGCGAACCGCAGGTAGCAGTCGTGCAGCGCGGGCAGGTCCGCGTCGACCGCCGGCCGCAACTCCACCTCGCGCGCCGGCGGTGGCACCGACCGCAGCGTGAGCAGCGGCACCTCGACCCACTCGTACACCCCGACGTGCTCCCAGCCGCGGGCCCGGTACAGCTCGGTCACCGACGGGTACAGCGCGCTCAGCGGCTGCCCTTGCTCGCGCAGCGCCGGCAGCAGCGCGTCGAGCATCGCGGACGCCACGCCGTGCCCGCGTGCGTACGGGTCGACGGCGACGCTGGCCAGCCCGGCCATCGGCACCGCGCGGCCGCCGAAGAACTGCCGGTACGGCCACGCCCGCGCGAACCCGCATACCCGCCCGTCGAGCTCGGCCACCCAGCCCCGCCAGCCGCCGGCCGTCCACGCCTCCTCCGGCGTCGGCGACTCGCCGAACGCCAGCGCGCGGATCCGCCACGCAGCGTCCAGATCATGGGCGGCGACGCACTCCCGAACGGCGATCGAGGCCGCCGTCCCGTGGCGAGAATGTGACATCGTCGCGCTCTAGTTCGAAAATGTCACATCGTCGCAGAACGAGGACCGCCGGTGCGGCGCAACGGGGTCGACCATGGGACGCCTCCTGGCTGGCACGCTGACGCTCACACGCTTGCGCTGACACGTTGACGCTGACAGGGCTGACGGCTGACAGCGCCGACACCCTGACGGTGCGCGGCGCGACTGTACCGGCAGGGCACGCCGCGGCCGGTCACCGTGCCACTGACCGCAATTGGGTCGCTACGCTGCCCGAACACCCCGACCGGGTGACGACCGAGAGGGACACCGTAGTGGATCACGGCCGGACGGCTCCCGCGACGTTTCGCGAGGTGTTCGCGGTCGGCGAGTTCCGCGCCCTCTGGTCTGCCGAACTGTTCTCGATCATGGGTGACCAGCTCGCCAGGGTCGCACTGTCGGTGCTGGTCTTCGAACGCACCCGGTCGGCCGGGCTGACCGCGCTCACCTACGCCCTGACCTACCTGCCCGATCTGGTCGGCGGGCCACTGCTGTCCGGCCTCGCCGACCGCCACCCGCGACGCGCCGTGATGGTGGTGTCCGACCTGGTGCGCGCCGTCCTGATCGCCGCCATGGCCGTGCCGGGCATGCCGATCGCGGCGATCGCCGGGCTGCTGGTGGTGGCTCAGCTGGCCAACGCCCCGTTCGCGTCGGCACAGGCGGCCACGCTGCCACAGGTGCTCGGCGGTGACCGCTACGTCATCGGCCAGACCATCAGGCAGATCACCGTGCAGGCCGCCCAGCTCGTCGGGTTCGCCGGCGGTGGCGGCGTGGTCGCGTGGCTGGGTACCAGCCAGGCGCTGGCCATCGACTCGGCGACGTTCCTGCTCTCGGCCGGCCTGATCGGCTTCGGGGTGCGCCACCGGCCGGCGCCGAGGCAGGGCGCCGAGGACGCCACCAACTCGATGCTGCGCCAGATCCGCGCCGGCGCGCGGATCATCTGGCGGGACCGCCGGCTGCGCACCCTGGTCGGGCTGGCGTGGCTGGCCGGCTTCGGCATCGTGCCGGAGGGGCTGGCGGCGCCGTACGCGGCCGAGATCGGGGAGGGGACGCTGGCGGTCGGGCTGCTGCTGGCCGCGCATCCGGCCGGGATCGTGATCGGCGCGTTCGCGCTGGGACGTGGGTTCGGCCCGCAACGGCGGCAGCGCCTGATCGGCCCGCTCGCGGTGCTCGCGCTGCTACCGTTGCTCGGCTACGCCCTCCATCCGGGGCTGCACGCCGCGCTCGGGCTGCTGCTGCTGTCCGGGATCTGCACCGCCTACCAGGTGACGGCCAGCGCCACCTTCATCAGCCTGGTGCCGGACAGCGGCCGCGGCCAGGCGTTCGGGCTGGCCGGGTCCGGACTCATCGCCGCCCAGGGGCTCGGGCTGCTCGCGGGCGGCGTACTGGTAACGATCCTCGGTTCTGCAGCGACGGCCATAGCGACTGCGGGTGCCGCCGGAACGCTGGTCGCCCTTCCGGCGGCCGCCGCTTGGTCGAGGGCCCGCACCGCCAAGCCTTGACACACGCCCGACATGTTCACCAGATCACGCCACGCCAGATCACGCCACACATAACTGCCCCTCCTTCCGTACCAGCCGCCTCAGATCAGCCAAGCTCAATTGAACCTCTCTCCCGTCGCCTAGCCCAGACATCCGAGTGACATGTCGTGAGCCAGCGGTTACGGTGATGAAATGCGAGGGGGTACATGACAGCCTCCCACCCTGCAGTCCACTCAGGGATTATGAACGCCGTGCAGCAGCATCGGCGCGGACAGGCACGAATTGTGCCAATCTCCCAGTGGGCGCTGTGGGGCAACCCCCGCAGGGCGCTGTACTACGTGCTGGCCGTCGACCTCGCCGCGGCCGTCGCCATCGCCGTGTCCATCGTCCTCGTGCCCTTCGACCGGTCCACCCTCGTGCCGTTCGTGGCGCTGCTGACCTGCGCGGTTCTGTACACCGAGGCGTCCAGGTCCATCGAGCAGGTCCGCGCGCAGAACGCGGCCAGCCCGCACGTCGACCTCAACTCGGTGTGGATGTTCGCGGCGGTGGTGCTGCTGCACCCCGCGATGGCGGCCGCGGTCATCGCCACCTCGTACACCTACCGCTGGCTGCGGGTGCGCCACCACCCGGTGTTCCGGCTGGCGTTCACCGCCGCCGCCACCATGCTGTCGGGCCAGGCTGCCGCCGCGCTGTTGACCGACTTCGGCGCCACCGGCTTCGCCGACCTGCCGCGCGACGTGCGCACGTTCCTGTGGGTCGTCGCGGCCGGTGTGCTGTTCCTGATGATCAACTTCGGCGCTGTCCTCGGCGCCATCGCCCTGACGAGCGAGAAACCGACCTTCCGCAAGGTGCTGACCAGCGCCAACCCGGCCGACTACGCGCTGGAGGGCGCGACCATCGCGCTCGGCGTGCTGCTGGCGTGGGCGCTCGCCGACTGGCCGGTGATCATGATTCTGATCGTCGCCGTGACCCTGGTACTGCACCGCAACGTGCTGATCAACCAGCTACGCGAGAACGCCCGCATCGACGCCAAGACCGGCCTGCTCAACGTGGCGGCGTGGACGGCGGCGGTGGACGGCGAGCTGGAGCGGGCCGCACGGTTGGTGCAGCCAAGCGGCGTGCTGGTGATCGACCTGGACCACTTCAAGGCCATCAACGACGAGTACGGGCACCTGGCCGGCGACGAGATGCTGCGCGCGGTGGCCAACACCCTCACCAACGAGGTGCGGACCTACGACCTGGTCGGACGCTTCGGTGGCGAGGAGTTCGTCGTCCTGCTGCCCGGTACCAGCCGTACCGAGACCGTGCACGTCGCCGAGCGCATCCGGCGGCGGGTCGCCGAGCTCGTCATCCCCATCCCGATCTCGAGCAACGGCAACGGCGCCGGCTCGACGGCGCTGTTCAACCGGCTGTCCGTGTCGATCGGTGTCGCGGTCTACCCGGAGCACGGCTTGGGACGCGGCGACGTGCTGCACGCCGCGGACATGGCGATGTATGCGGCCAAGGCCGCCGGACGCAACCGCGTGCACGAGGCCCCCACCTTCGGTTAGACCTGGTCAGGCCATCGGCGCAACCCGCACTACTGTGCGGCACCGGTTCACCCGGTAGCCTGCAAGCCGCCGCACACGGCTGGGCCGAAGCGTGGGGACGCCAAGTGGGATCGGGCAACGAGCGGGACCAGCGGTCCACCGCCGACGAGCGACCGTCGGTCGACCGTCGGGTGCTCACCCTGCTGGAGGCCGGCCGCGTCGACGAGGCCAACCAGCTCTTCGACCGGCTGCTGACCGAGCCCCCCGCGTCCACCGACCGGCTGACCAGGGCGTCCGCGCTGATCTTCCGGGCGATCTCGGCGTGGCGCCTCGGCCGCATCCCGCTCGGCCTTGAGCTGGCCGCGGAGGGCTGGACCGAGCTCGACGCCGGGCCCATCGAGGGCGCCGAGGCGGCCCAGGCCATCGGCCGGCTCGGCTACCTGCTGGACTCCATCGGGCGGCGCGGCGAGGCGTTGCAGATGGCCCGCCGCTCGGTCGAGCTTGCCAGGCGCAGCGGCGACGCCGAGGTCCTCGCGCACTGCCTGCAGCGCCTCGGTGGCGGGCTGAACCTGATCGCCATGGACGCCGACCCTGCGCACCGGCGCGAGCTGTTCGGCGAGGCCCGCGGACACCTCGAGGAGGCCATCACGCTGGCCAGCGAGCCACGGGTATACCGCTCGCTGCTCGGCACGCTGGCCAGGTCGCTGGCCGGGCTCGGCGAGCTGGACAGGGCCGAGGAGCTGGCGCTGCGCACCATCGAGCTCTCCGAGCAGGTGGACTACGGCTGGGGCGCGTGCGTCGGCAGGTGGGTGCTCTCCGCGGTGCGCCGCCAGCAGGGCTCGCTACCCGAGGCGCGCTCGCAGCTGCTGGCGGCCGCGAAGGCGGCCGAGCGGGTCGAGGACACCGCGCTCATGCAGTTCGTCGGCATGGACCTCGCCGAGGTCGGCCGCGAGCTCGGCGACGCGGCCACCGAGGTGGCGGCCCTGCGCTACGTGCTCGCCGCCAGCCACCGCTCGATCGACACACTCCGCGAGGGCCTCGGGCAGGCGATCGAGCAGCGCCGCGTCGCGGTGCGGGCCCAGCGGCTCGCGGTCGCCGCGCAGCAGGCCGCGGCCCGCGACCCGCTCACCGGGCTCGGCAACCGGCTCGGCCTCGAACAGAGCGGGCCCGTGCTGCTCAACGCGGTGCTCGCCACGAACCGCGTCGCCTGGCTGATCCTCGTCGACATCGACCACTTCAAGCGGGTCAACGACGTGGCCGGCCACCCCACCGGCGACGCCGTGCTCCGCCAGATCGCCAAGCTGCTGCGGGCCGAGTGCCGCACCGGCGACCTGGTGGCGCGCTGGGCCGGTGACGAGTTCGTGGTTCTGCTGGCCGCAGAGCCAGGTGACAAGGCCGCCGGTTCCGCCGTCGCCGAACGGATCCGCGCCGCCGTCGCCGCGTCCGACTGGTCGCTCATGGGTACCGACGGGCTACGGCCGACGGTCAGCGTCGGGGTGGCCAGCGGCCCGTGCGACCTCGACGTGCTGTTCACCCTCGCCGACGCCGCGCTGTACCGGGCCAAGCGGCTCGGCCGCAACCGCGTCGAGGTGCACGGCGACCCCGCGCTGAGTCAGCCGACGAGCCCCGCGCGGTAGGCCACCAGCGCGGCCTGCACCCGGTTCGCCGCCCCCACCTTGCCCAGCACCGACGAGACGTACCCCTTGACGGTCGCCTCCGACAGGTGCAGCGAGCTGCCGATCTCCGCGTTGGACAGCCCCTTGCCGAGCAGCCCGAGCACCTCGCGCTCCCGGTCGGACAGCCCGGCGAGCAGCTGCCGTGCCGGCTCAGCGGCCCGGTGCCCGTCGGCCAGCGTCACCAGCAGCCGCGACGCCACCCCAGGATCCAGCACGGCGCCCCCCGCCGCGATGTCCCGCACCGCACGCACCAGCTGGTCCGGCTCGGTATCCTTCAGCAGGAACCCCGCCGCGCCGAGCCGCAGCGCGTGGCTCACGTAGTCGTCCACGTCGAACGTCGTCAGCACCGCGACCCGCGGCGGATCCGGCAGCGTCCGCAGCCGCTCCATCGCCGCCAGGCCGTTCGTGCCGGGCATCCGGATGTCCAGCAGAACCACGTCGGGCCGGTACCGCCGCACCGCCTCGTACACCTGCGCACCGTCGGAGCACTCGTGCACCACCTCGATGTCGTCGGCGGTCCCCAGGATCAGCCGCAGCCCCGAGCGGACCAGCTCCTCGTCGTCGACCAACAGCACCTTGATCACTTCAGTCCGCCTCCCGACCGGCGTGACACGCCAGTCGTCATATCGTGATGCAG
>Ga0210378_10001639_pt1 | contig 11675 bp, 10 predicted proteins | sample PLM1_60_b1redo_FD_155465 | JGI IMG/M metagenome (GOLD analysis project Ga0210378, IMG submission 155465) | Groundwater sediment microbial communities from an aquifer in East River, Colorado, USA - PLM1_60_b1 redo | ecosystem: Environmental > Terrestrial > Soil > Riparian zone | place: USA: East... | reverse complement strand
TCATGTTCCTGCTCGTATACACCGGTCTGATCTCGCTCGCTCATTCGGGCGGCTTTATGCATGCGCCGATGACGTTGACCAATTCATGGTTCATTCGCCTGCGCGCCCGCGCCATGACGATCAACAGCGCAGCTTACGGTCTCGGCGGCGTCTTGATTGCGCCCGTTTTGAGCCTCATCGTGCAAGCCTGGGGTTGGCGTTGGGGCGCGGCCATTGCCGGCATGATCTTTTTATTCGTCGGCGTGCCGCTTTGCTTGACGATTCGCCGCACGCCCGAAAGTATGGGACTCCTTCCCGACGGCGATATGCGAGTGATTTCCAGCGGCAATGCGACATCGACGAATCAAGACGTGTCTAATGAAGCTGAGGTTACCGCAAGGCAGGCGATTCGCTCGTTCGCATTCTGGGCGCTCGTCTTCGGCGCCGGCGTGCGCAACGCCTCCTACCATGCGATCTCGACTCACTTTATTCCGATGATGATCTGGAAAGGAATGACACAGCAGCAAGCCACCCTTCTTCTCGGCTCGTTTGCCTTTCTCGGTTTTACCTCGACGCTCCTGTTCGGCTGGCTCGCGGACACGATGAACAAACCACGTATGGTCTCGCTCATTCTCTTCGCTGCGGGAGGTTCCATACTGTTTCTGCTTTTTGGTAATTCGCTTCCCATGCTGTGGTTGTTCACTTTGATATTTACCACCGTAGAAGCGACTTACCCGATTGCATGGGCCATGGTCGGCGATTTTTTTGGACGAAAGCATTTCGCTAAAATACGCGGCTACATGAGTTTCTTTTATGTGTGGGGCAGCGTCACCGGCCCCGTTGTTGCCGGGGCGATCTGGGACCGCTGGCAAACCTATGAACCGATGCTCTGGGGCTTGGTGGTGATGTTTTGTCTCGCCGGTGTGTTTTATAGCCTGCTCGGCAAGTCCTGGGCGCGGCCTAGCGCGCGCTGACGCGCGGTTCAAAGTTCAAGGTTCCAGGTTCAATGTTTGGATCTTAAACTAATGTATTTGACTTCAGACGTTGAACTTTGAACGTTGAACCTTGAACGGTATTTCTCTTCATTTAACGTGCACCGCGAGCCAAATAGTTTCAGCGCTCGTGCGTGCTACGCGGTGCTTGACATGCTTGGCAATCGTTAGATAGTCGCCTTGCTGAAGCTCGACTTGTTCGTCGCCTTCGAACTCCAGAGTCGCGCTGCCTCGCAGCACGATCACCCACTCATCCCACGCTTGATCGTACCAAAAACCGGACGGGCTCGAATGGGAATAAGAAACGATTCGCTCAATCTTGGCAGACGAGTTTTCGAATAACGTGCGAATTTCTTCGTGTTCCGATTTGGAAAGACTGGCAAAAAGATTTTCAACAGGTAGACGCACGACCACACTTCATATGCTAAGTCGCCGGATCGCCGGCACATCGACAATCGTTTGTCGGCCCGGCGCGGGTGGATTTTCCGTCGCGCTCGCCAAAGCCTTGATCATTTGCTGGATGGTCACCAAGCCGAGACGCTCGGCCGTGGCGCGAGCTCCGGGAATCCATTCGGCGATTTTATAGAGCGGCATGATCATCTTCGGCCACTGGCGTCCGGGGCCCAATACGTACCACGGGCGGACAATCGTCGCCGTCAATCCCGCTTCGCGAATCATCGCTTCGCCTAGGGTTCGAACCCATAAATAGGCTTGCATGACTGGCGCCGGGTGAGCGACGCTGACGTAAATCAAATGGGCAATGCCCGTGCGCTTGGCAGCGTCGACCGTCGCGCGGATGGAAATCAGATCGACTTTTTCGAATTGATCGGCCTTGGTCGGAGTCGGATGCGGCGTTCCGACCAGATGAACGACAGTTTCGCCTGATCGCAACGCGGCCGAGACAGAATCGCCATCGAGCGCGTCGCCGACGACCGCCGTCGCTCCCGCGGGCACACGGCCGATAGATTGCTCGCGCGCCAGCACGCGCACGCGATGGCCGCGCGCAATCAGGAGAGGAACGAGATGTTGACCGATATAACCCGTGCCGCCGGTAACGAAGATGTCGAGTGACGCTGGCATGCTACTCATGCCGGCCCTGCAGGAACGATTCGACGAGCAAGCGGAATAGGCTCATGGCAGCTTCGGCAACCCGTTGTTCTGCGGTTCGTAGTTGTGGTCTTCCCTTCGCCGCTTCTGAACCGATTCATCAACGTCTTCGTTGCCGAACTTTGTCGCGACGATTGAACGGTAATGCCGTGGGTTCTTCCGGGCGTAAATGCCGCCGAGAAACTGTGCATAAGAATCGGTGGACACGCCGAGATAATTTTTCTCGCCGACCGTGACTGCGTCGAGCGCCAAGCCCAGCGCGCCGGCCTTGTCCTGCATCCAGCGCAGCGTCATGTCGGAAAGCCGCCGATCGTTATACCCGCCGCCGACGTCGCAATGTGCGCCGACGAACCAGCGTTGCTCCAATATTTGCGTCGGCGCGCTGTCGGGATTCCACAAAGTGGCCATATAATCGTGGCGATGTTCATCGACGGCGACCGCGTGGTACGCGTTTTCAACGATGTTGCTCAAATTGGTGTCGTGAAATTCATAGAACTTCATAGTGACATCCTTGAGAACGTCGAGCGGTATCCCGAGCGCGCCCACCGTATCCCACACCCCAATGAATTTAATTTTTATCTCCCGGCTGAACGATGAGCGAAAAAGTTTGGCGGTGAAAGAATCGACGTTGTCGCCCCGCGTCCGATAAATGCCGTAGGCCATGGCGACGCGCAGCGGCAGATGTTTCGGATAGATCAATCCGCAATTGCGAATCATCCCCACCAGGCTGCGCGCCGTGTAGGCGCCGCGGCTGAATCCGAGAACATATACTTCATCGCCGTCTTCGTATTGTTTGGCGAGAAATTCGTAGCCCTGGACGATGTTGATCTCCAGGCCCGCGCCGATGGCGCCACCGACGAAGCGATCATACCATTTACTGCCGACGCCTTCGTCGTACCATTTCAATTGTTTAGTTCCGTCCGCCGCTTGATCCTTTACCGACTCGTAAAACCTGCACACGTTGGTTTCTACCTGCCCGTCAGCCGTCAAAGCTTCATCCGCGGGTTTACTCCAGGTACCGTCGAAACAGATAACGATTCGTTTCATCGCTGCTCCTTTCGGTCACTACCCGAACATCTTGTTCCTTTATTTGATATATCGTTTCTATGAAAACCACTGCTTCTGACGCAGAATATATTCCGCCGTCCGATAGCTCAGCGCTGCCACGGTCGCCGTCGGCGGATAGCCGGCCATGGTCGGAAATACCGACGAGCCGACGATAAAGAGGTTGGCAATATCGTGGGTCTGACAATATTCGTTGACCACTGAGTTCTTCGGATCGGCGCCCATCCGCGTGCCGCCCGCCCAGCGGTTGGGCCGTCCTTTCTCTTCCGACCACACCTTGCCCGCCTTGGTTGCATGCATAATCTTTTCACCGACGCCGGCCATGAACCTTTGCAGGCGAAATTCGTTCTGGTGAAATTCGAAGGTCACGCGCGGCAAAGGCAGGCCCCAACGGTCACGATGGCGCGGATCTAGATCGACCCGGTTGTCCTTGTGCGGCAGGGTCTCTGGCTGCATGTTTAGATCCATAGTTCGCGTGTAGTAGCGGGTGAAAAATTCCTTGAACTCTTTGCCCCATGGTCTCACATCGGGCGGCAACACGTCCAATCGCGTCACCGGCGTGCCGTCGCCGCTGGTGCCAATGGTGCCGCCACGGATGAAGCCCAGGCCCGAGTGATCGAAATTATTGCCGTTGAAATCGTCGATGCGCATGGCCGCCGAGCCCGGGCCGACAAAACCGTTGATAATAAAATCGTCGAACACACCCATGGCGCGCACGTCGCCATGGGCCATGATGTTTCGTCCGACATAACCGCTGCTGTTGGCTAATCCCTTCGAGAACCGCAGCGAATTGGTCTTCGATAACAGTAGCAATCGCACATGCTCGAAGACAAAGGCGCTCAGGATCACCAAGCGCGCGCGTTGCTCGCGCGCTTGTCCTTCGGCGTCGAAGTAGCTCACCCCCGTTACTTGACCCGAGCCGTCCGTATTGATTCGGTAGACTTTAGATTTCGTCTTTAGATCGAAGTTGCCGGTTTCGAGCGCCACCGGGATCGTCACGTAGAGCGTCGCCGCCTTGGCGTGAACGTGGCAGCCATAGAAATTGCAATGGCCGCAGTAAACGCATGCCGGCCGTTCGGGAATACGCGTGTCGAAGGGCTCAGGCGGACGATAAGGCTGAGAGAGAATACCGGCGGCTGTGTCGTAAGGATGATAGCCTAATTTCTTGCATGCCTCGGTGAACAGTTTCATACGCGCGCTGTGGCGCAGCGGTGGCAAAGGGAAATCGCGCTTGCGCGGTCCGGCGAACGGATTGGCGCCGGCCGTTCCAGAAATGCCGAATTCCCATTCCCACTGTTCATAGTACGGCTCGAGATCGTCATAACCGAGCGGCCAATCGATTATGTCGTAACCGGTGAGATCGGCTTTGGCGCGCTCGGCATTGCCGCTTTCAATCTCGTTGGCGAGAAGCTTGAAGTCGGCGGGCATGTAACGCGACGATTGACCGGTCCAATGAAGCAGCGCGCCGCCCAAAACGTTGAGCGGACTGGTTCGATACTGGAGCCGCGTCGAGTCACCCGCTTTTTTCCGCGTCGTCGTCGGCTCATGGCGCACCCATTCGAGTTGTTCGGGGCGAATGAGAAAGCGGATCGAATCACGCGGCGCGTAGTCAGCTTTACTCGGCGCCGGCCCTCGCTCGAAGCCGACGACTTTTAGACCGGCGGAGGCGAGTTCTTTCGCCATGATTCCACCCAAACCACCGACACCGACGATGCACACGTCAGCTACCGACTCTGCCATGATTAGTCTTTCCGCGTCTTTCGGTAATCGACCGCCACCGGCTCCAGGTCAACGTGCCTGTTGATGTAAGCATCGCCATAGCCGAACTGCTGACCGGGAAAATTGACCAGGCGCCAACCTAGCATATCTTTGTTGCCGCCGTATTGCGGCTCGCAAAAAATTCCTTCCAGCACATGGTAACGCACGGTCTCGAAAAACTCACTTGCTTTTTTGAACGACGCGACGTTTCCAGTTTCGAACTCGCCGAGAATCTCGTCCTGTTGGTGACCGGATAAGGCGACGAAGCGCGCGCCGAATCTTTTATGGGCGTGACATTTGACGGCGCGAAGACCTTGCCGGTAAAGCGGAACCAGGGCGGCATAGTCACCGGCCAAAGCAATGTCAATGTAATTGAGAGCGCCGATTTCCACCGCGCCGGGCGTATCGGTTTTGGGAAATATTCGTTCGGCGATCGCTGCCAGAGTTTCGACCTCGGCTGGAGTTAGAACCTTTATCCTCGCAGAGTTGTCTTTGGTCGAATCCATCTTCGTTACCTGCTCTAGTTCTCACAAAGCTCTTTCTCAAAACAACAGAAATTTCACCTCGTAGCAGAATCACTGACAGTTGAATACTTTTCGGTGACGTCACGGCCGCCCGGAGACGCATCGAAGACGGTAATGCCGATTTAGTCGATTTGCGTCAACGAAAATAGATCTCGCGAAATTCAATGGCGTGTCGATTGATCTCGTCGGAGACTTTGGTATCGATGGCGGCGAGCTTGAGTTTGCTGTGATGCATCTCAGGAACCAGGGGTTCGATATCCATCCGCCCCGACAGACGATTGGCACTGCGCAGATGCTGTTGTGATTCGTACGAAAGCATAAAATCGAGCAACAATTTTCCGGCGTTCGGATGGGGCGCCTTGGCGGCCAAACCCGCTGGTGAGAGCGCGACAAATACCGGATTGATCGTTTTGACCCACTCGATTGGTGCTCCGGCCTTTTTCAGAGACTCGACGCGATGCGCGTAAACTATGCCTACGGGAAATTCGCCGGCGGCGATCAACTGCGAGATCAAAGTGTGGCCCTTGCGCCACTGAATTTGCTGCTGTGCGAGCGCGCGATGATATTTTACTGCTCGTTCTCGTCCCCATACATCCAAAGTCGCGCCGAACCACTCGTATTCTTCCTGATCCATGCCGATCTTACCCTTCCACTTGGGATGAAGCAGATCCTGCCAGTCGGCGGGCGCCTCTTTGGCGCTTACCAGTCGGCTGTTATAGCCCAAGACGTAATAGTTATTGTTCACGCTCGCCCAGTAGCCTTCAGGGTCCTTAAACTGATCAAGGTACGCCGCGTGTTCCGCCGATCGATACATCTGTATCAATCGCGCTTTCTTCAACGGATTGATCACTGTGTTGTTGATCACGTCGACGACGTTGCGCCCTGCACGGTCTTCGGTAAAGATACGATTAAGCAGCGGCTCCGCGCTCAGGCGCAGGAGCTCGGTTTTAATAAACGGGTATTTCTGTTCGAACCGCTGCAACAGAGGACGCGAGTCGTTGATATTGAGCGGCGTGTAGAAGACCACTTGACCTTCTTTTTTCGCCCCTTCGATCAATGCGGCCGACGGTGGATTGGTTTGCGCCGGAACTTCATTGAAAGGCGCCAATATAATACCCAACAATCCCGAAACAACGATCAAGCAAAGGCGTTGAAACATTCTTCCCCCCTATGCTGTTTCAGCTTTCGCACTAAGCAGTTTCAATTTGACCTCACCACCACTTCTTGTCGCCTTGACCTCTAGCGCAATCGAATTTGCACAGTCAATCCCTCACGGAATTGGCACCGGCGCAAGTTGACTTCTGTTTGGTAGTAGGCCCGGAGGAGAATCCACCGGCGCTTGATGCGCGGCGGTGGAACACTTTGTTGGGCTCTACGTCACTGTTGGATCGAATCGTTTGGGCCGGTGAGCCGTCCATACTCGCTCAAAACCGTCGAGCAACTTCCCCGGCTCTTCGGCCACGATCATCAAAGCTCGATGCTTCGGCTTGATGAAATCTTGCGCCACCGCGTGATCGAGAAATCGGATCAACGGATCGTAATACCCTAAGACGTTCAACAGGCCGCACGGTTTCTCATGGATGCCCAGCTGCGCCCAACTCAGCACTTCGAAAAATTCCTCCATCGTGCCGATGCCGCCGGGCATGGCGATAAAACCGTCCGCCAGCTCCGCCATCAGCGCCTTGCGCTCGTGCATAGAATTGACCACCCGCAAATCCGTCAGCCCCCGATGCGCGACTTCTTTGCTCACTAAGGAATTGGGAATCACCCCCGTCACATGACCCCCGATATCGAGTACGCTATCGGCGATCACGTTCATCAAACCAACTTTTCCCCCGCCATAGACCAGGCCATAGCCACGTTCGACCAGTTTACGTCCAAGTTCTTTTGCTGCCTCCCTGTACTCAGGCTGAATTCCATGCCGAGATCCGGTGAAAACACAAATCCTTTTCTCAATATCGCTCATGGTGTCGTATCGCTACTCTCCTCATTTCCAGAGCTTCTGGATAAAGCCTTCCTTCTCCAGCTCCTGAAAGAAGCGCGTGTCGATGAATTGCTCCGGTTTGAGATTGGCGACGCGCGGGTCGGTTTCCACCATTTGATCCATGACGGTTTTGAGCGACTCTGGCGACGGCCGCGGGATGCGCGGGATGTTGCGCACGATGTACATTTCATAAAGCTCATCGAACATCGAGGCGTCGCTGCTCCTTAAGTATTTCTTCATGACGTTGATGGTCGGGGCACGCTGAGTCTTGGCGAAGTGAACGCCTTCGACGAACGCGCGAATAAACTTGCGCACGGTATTTTCATTGCGTTTGATAAACGAACGAGTCGTGATGATCGAGGACGTCGGGAAATTGATGCCCATCTTGGCGATGTCCGCCAGCTCTCGATAGCCTTCCCGTCGCGCCAAAATTGCGAGCTCGGCGTTGATCACCGCGGCGTCGAGCGCGCCCGCGCGAAGCGCGTTGAAGACATCGGTCACGCCGCCCACCTGAATCACGGCGAAATCGCGCTGGCGCTTGATCGGCCACCGCTCCTCGGCGTATCGCAGGCCGAAATCTGTGGACGAACCGAAGCGCGAGACGCCGATTTTCTTGCCCTTGAGATCTTCGACCCGTTTTATTTCCGGACGGGCCATCACGACGAAAGTCATCACGTTCATCGAGCTGGCGATCACCACCAGGTCGCCACCCGCGAGATTGGCGCTGACCACGGAACCGCCGGTAAAAATTCCGATCGGCACTTCACCCGACTGAACCACCGGCGCGGCGCGCCCGCCGCCGGCGACGTAGAGCAGCTCCACATCGAGGCCATGCTTGCGAAAGATCCCGGCTTCGTAGGGCACCCAGACCGAAGCTTGCGAGCCACCGATGGCGCTATAGATGACCTGCAGTTTCTCCAGCGAGGCTTGAGCGATGGTTTGCCCCGCCGCTGCGAGCAGCAAGAACAGCGACCAAAATAAGATTGTGATTTTTCTCATGAGCGTTTCTTCCCAATTGAACAATCTGAGGATGGCGGCCAATACGCCGGCGCCGATCTCGGGCGCCGGACTCATCCTTTAGCGGTCTCTGCGGCGCGCCACAAGAGCTGTGGCAACGGTTCGTCGGCGAGGGAATCGATGCGGCGATCCGCGTGCTGCAACGGCAGGTGTTGTGTGATCGGATTGGGCACGGCGACGCAGTAAATTCCCGCTGCGCGAGCCGCGGTCACGCCGTTTGGCGAGTCTTCGAATACAATGGCTTCACTCGGCAAGACGGCGAGATCACCGAGGACGGCAAGGTAAGGCGCGGGGTCCGGCTTGTGCAAGTCGGTATCTTCGAAGCATCGGGTCGAGTGAAAATATTCAAATAGCTCCAAGCGCTTCAAATGCCCGCGCACGTAGTCACCGCCTGAGCTGGAAGCCAGACCGACTTTCAAATCATTTTGTCGGGCCGCGGCTAGATAGTCTCGCACGCCAGGCAAGACCGGTTGTCCAAGCACTAACTCTACCGTGCGGGCGCGGCGCTTTTTGCGCAACGAATCGATATCGGTGGACGGTCCGTTTAATTCCTTGAAGTAGGTGTACATGTCGAAATAGGTCCGCGGCCGGCCGATCAAATCCGCCCAGAGATCAATACCTAAATCGTGTCCGTATTCAGTAAATACTTCTTGCCAGGCCTGAAACTCGGGACTCTCGGTATCGAGGATCAAGCCGTCGAAGTCGAAGATCAGAGCTTTGATCATGCGGAAGCCGCGGCTTTGCTTGTACAGAACTCGGTTTTTTTGCACGCGACTTTCTCGACCAAGTCGCGAAACGTCGTATCGACATCGCACTTCACACTGAAAGCTACGACAAAGAGCGTGATCAGATCCTTGGCGTAGATTCCATTCTCGGCCCACTCGGCGATTTGGCTCAAGTTATGTTCCGGCTTGAGCAGCTTGATTTTTGTCCCGACAATTTCTGCCAATCCGGCGGCAAGCTGCTGCGCAACCCCTCTTTGTTCCGGTGGAAAATCGAGGCGGATGAAGGCGACTTCCAACGACCAGTCGACATTCTTGGGCAACGGTCGCCAAATGACTCGCCCCACAGTCATGAGGACCACGATAAGCGCAAGCATCAAGTAGATCTGTGCAGCCATCGACGTAGATTGTAATCGTCTTAGCTTTTTTTGACCAGCGCGGCGGGAAGATTGCGCTACTGATTCGTCCACGCGGTTGAGGTTTCGAAGGCAAATGGGTTCGACCATCGGAATAATTTGGCAGTCTTTGGAACTACGCCGAATGTCGCTCGTGAATTCTTGAAGCCCGATTGTGACCGGATGTGAACCGTTGCTGAGCTTACCAACGTCCGCCACCGCTCCCCGAGCGAGGTAAGATTTCTTTTTCTCGCCGTTAATAGTTTTGTGAGGGGAGCGGAACGATCGCCAAATCACCGGGTCGAATCGTTTAAGCTACGGCTCGCTCATTTTGCTCACCCAGCTCGCCAACGCCAAACTGTCTTCGTCGTTGGCTTTGCTCAAACCTGTAACGACCCCGGCGCGATCCACGGCGGGTCGATTCTGACTGACCTTCCACTTGCCGATCAATTTCGTCATCGGAATTTCGATGCCGACGATGGCGCGCAGCTGTTTTTCGATGAACGCATCCGGCGCATCGCTAACCCGCCATGGCGCAACCCGATTCGCCTCGAAACGATTCGTCAGCCGAGCAACCAATCCGCGCAGCCACTCGACATCATCATGGACATGCAACGGACCGTACGCATGAACCACGATGTAATTGTAAGTCGGCACGACTTCGCCGGTTTCCTTCTTGGTTTGATACCAGGACGGAGTGACGTAAGCCTGCGGCCCGTGAAAAATCACGAGAGCTTCGACCGCCTGCGAAAAATTCCACCACACCGGATTGGCGCGCGCGACATGTCCGCGCAATGTTCCGAACGGCGCCGGCTCGGCATCGACCTCGAACGGAATGTGATTGGCGTTGAGGCCTGTGGAATCCAGAGTTACCAGCGTGCCCAACGCGCGCTCGCGGATCTGCTGATGAAGAACTTCCACCCGCTTTTCTTCAAAATGTGACGGAACATACATAGATATCACCCATCAAGACGGTGCAGCCGTTGCCCTTAGATCAAAAATTTCATCGATGAATATCGCCCGCAGATCATGGCGCTGTCAACAATCCCGAACATCGACAGCACAGTTGGCCTTGGCCCCGTTCGGCAGCCGATTCCAGCATTCGCACGGCGGCCGGTTGAATTAAACGGCATAAGATTGAATATTGGTGGCGTAATGCCGTGATTCCAAAGGGGGAAGATATCTAATGAAATCGAGATTGAAGCCCGCCGCAGCAAGCTTTCTGTTGGCGCTCCTGACGATCGTCAGCGGTAAGCTCAATGCGCAAGAGTCGTTTTTCAAGGGAAAACAAATGCGCATCGTTGTCGGCTTAAGCACCGGCGGTGGCTACGACCGCGCCGCCAGACTGATTGCCCGGTACCTTGGCAAGTACATCCCCGGTAACCCCGACTTAGTGGTGCAAAATATGCCGGGCGCCGGATCGGTTACCGCAGCCAATTACGTTTGGGGCGTGGCCAAGCCCGACGGCCTGACGCTATTGGCGCCGCACAATAACTTTTATTTGAGCCAGCTTTCCGGTCAAAAGGAAGTCCACTTTGACCTGCCGAAGTTTCAATGGATCGGTTCGTTGGAAAACGACGACATGATGATTTTTTCGCGCGCCGACGCGCCGTTTAAGTCGATGAGCGAGGTCGTCAGAACGAAAGAGTCTCCCAAGTGCGGCTCCACAGGCGTCGGCAGCTCGGATTACGTTATGTCGAAAATTTTAGAAGAAACGATCGGCGCCAAGATTCAACATGTCACGGGCTATCCAGGTAGCAGTGAGATTGCGATCGCGATGGAACGCGGCGAGGTCTTGTGCATGGGACTGACGATCTCTACTTACTACGGACGCGAACCATTTTTGACTTGGCTCAAAACCAAATTCGTCCGCTTTCTCGCCCAAAGCGGGCGGCAGCGAGATTCACGCGTAGCCGACGCTCCGACCATTTATGAGCTGATGGAGGAGTTCAAGACTCCCGCGACCAAGCGTCGTGTAGCGGAAGCCATGCTTGCGGGCGGCGAGTGGGCTCGGCCGTTGATGGCGCCGCCCGCAACCCCCGCCGACCGAGTCGCGCTTTTGAGAAATGCCTATGAAAAGGCCGCCAAGGATCCGGACCTAGTGGCGGAAGCTAAGAAACTACGTATTGAAG
>Ga0210378_10001638_pt1 | contig 11679 bp, 10 predicted proteins | sample PLM1_60_b1redo_FD_155465 | JGI IMG/M metagenome (GOLD analysis project Ga0210378, IMG submission 155465) | Groundwater sediment microbial communities from an aquifer in East River, Colorado, USA - PLM1_60_b1 redo | ecosystem: Environmental > Terrestrial > Soil > Riparian zone | place: USA: East... | reverse complement strand
GGACGACCTCGACGAGCAACAGGACGGTGCCGATGCCGATGGCCCACCAGGATTCGATCCACTGGTACGAGGCGGGCAGCGTGATGAGGTCGGTGTACCGGGTGAGCAGGGCGATGAGCAGGAACGGGATGTAGGCGTTGAGGCCGGCCGCGGCAGCCAAACCCGTGGCGGTGAGCGCGGCGATCACGGTGCACCTCCTCCGTGGCCGGTCGTGCGATCATGGCCTACGCCGCGGCGCCGCGCAGCCAGCAAACTCACGGTGCTGGAAGCACTAGAGATCATTCACAACCGAGACCACGTCCACAGGCCCGTCCCGGCAGCATGTTGCGTGCGAAGAACATCCGGTCTTGCCGCGACGAGTGTGCAACGCGGCAGACGTGATCGACCCGCGGGGTGCAAACTATGGGGCGTGGTGGACACGGACAGGGTTTGGGAGCGCATCCGCCGCCACGCCGGCGAGGAGTTTCGGACCAAGACTGGATTACGGTTCACCTACACCGTCGTAGGCAACGTCGTGCGAGTCACTCGCGAGGGCCACGAGGTTAACCGGTCACTGTCGAGAACCAACTTCAACCTGGCGGTGCGGCAGATGCCTGCAACCAGCCCTTCAGAGATCAAAGGGCGTCAAGGCGCGGCCTACACATGGGCCATCCTCATGGACAGCCGCATCCGAGGAGGCGACTGGTAGCCAGCTGAAATCCGGTACCGGCCCGACGTCCGCTTCTGCCGCAGACCGCGCCATGGAACTCGAGAGATCTGAATCGGCTAGGCTGCGAGTACATGAGGTAGGCGTGCCCGCGAGCAAGCTCAAAAGCCGATGGCGTTATTCATTACAATGGCGCTCATGTCCAGCGTCCCTTTTCCGCTAAGATCGCCGCCTCATCACAATGGTCCGTGAGTGGATCATAATACTCCACTACCCCTCTTGCGGCCGCAATCGCTTTGTGAGCGGCGTCTTGGTCTGGCGCGACGCCATGATGAGCCACTCGATTACGGAGTTCGAGCAGATCGGTCTTGACCGGTGATTGCAAATGTAGTGAGAGTTCTCTTGCGAGTTGGATCAGGCCGCCGAGCGTCCTATTCCTTAATATTAGATCCTTGACTTCCGCGTCCGCACCGCGATGCCCGAGATGCCTTGAGATACCCTGAGTCAGCGCAATCTCCGTGGCAGTCGCGGCATCGAGTACGGCAGGCCGATAGTCCTCATCAAAGGCACTGGTTGTCGCCTTCGCCAGCAACGCCCTCGACGCAGGCGGCTGATCTCCGGCCGCCGCATGTGACAGCGCGTGCCGCCAGCCCCAAGGGCTCGACCGTTCTGGTTCATACATGTCTCCGCCGCGATACCGCCGCGTGAGCAGCTCATGTTCGATCTCGGTGGGCCATGTGACCGCGCCTGTTGAGAACAGAACCCCAGGCGGACCGCTGGCGAGGATCGCAAGCCAGGTGTGGAGCAGGCTTCCCCAGGAGTTCAGTTCTCGATCGAACCGAACTGCAAGGTCGGTAGTCAAATCGTCTACTTCTATCTCAACGCCTATGGCCCTGATCGTGACAGTGCTACTACTATTGACCACACCCCAGTCGACGGGCGGCCATTCGTCGCTCACCTTACCAATGGTTGGCGGCGGTGTCAGCGGTCGTGACGGAGCAGGCAGTTGTCCTGGGAACGGGCCGGGCAGGCCACATCGCGCGGTCGCGCCGGTCAGAGGCACGGCGTCCGAGATCGTTAGAACCTCGCTGGCCGAGTAGACCCCACCCGGGAGGTGCACGACAACAAGAAGCCTCACGTGGTGCATCCTTGCAGCCGATCAGAAGGGCCATCATCCCGGGGCTGTCCCATCATGTCGCCATAGGCGACCAGCGCCCGGCTCGCTAGCCGAGCAGGACGGCCGCTCCCAACCTTCGCTTCTGCCTGAGCCTGCTCGCCGAACGTCCTGTTCTGCCGCAGGTCGCGCCTATTCACGGCTGTGAACGCGACGGGCAACTTGTCCCGCCGGCAGACGATGTTGGACGCTCGAATTGACCAGGCGGGTGTGAGCTGTCCAGGGTTGGCGGCTGTCTGACAGCCGGCCACCCGGAGGCGGCCGGCTGTGCGGTCTGTGGCTGTGGTCAAGCCTGAAGGACGATCGCGGAGGTTGTGGCGCCTGCCAGCCAGGACAGGAGTGATGCGGTCCAGGGTTGGAGGCCGTTCCGGAGTGCCCAGTCGTTGGCGATGTTCCGGATGAGCCATCCAGCGAGCGTCGCGATGATCTGTTTCATGCTGTTGCCCTTCACTTTGATGCGGGTGCTCAGGTTGTCGGCCGTCGACGGCCGACACCAGGGAAGCAGGAGTCTCACCAGGTCACAACCTCCTGGTGGACGGCTGCAAGTTGCCGGGCGTGTTTTGCGGGAGTACCTCATAGAAAGTCGAGTTAAGCGGCCTTTTTGCGGGAGTACATGGCGGGTACGCTGCCGGGGTGAACGGTGAGCAGGACAACGGTGCTGGGCTCGACAGTCGCGCTCTCATCCGGATCGCTGTCGCCGCCGGATACCAGCTCAGCCCTCGCCTGCTGGAGACCTTGCGAACTCAGGGCCTGCTACCTCGACCGCAGCGAACAGCCCAACACGGGCGCACGCCGGTATGGACCTACCCGCCGGGCGCCGAGCGGCAGTTGCTGTCCTTGCTCGCCTGGCGGGAGCAGACCAAGGATCCTGACGTGCTCCGGGTCCTGCTGTGGCTGGACGGCTTCCCGATCGCCTTGGCCCTCGTGCGCGAGGCGCTGGCGACTGGTGTGCAGCAGGTGCTCACGCTGTTCCAGCAAGCCATCGCCGAAGCAGCTAGTTCACAGCAACGGGACGCGAAGGAAGATGGCGGCGGCGCCAACGACGAGGCGGTGAGTCGGATTGCTGCGGTGCTGGCGGCCAAACGGGGGGCCCGCTCGTTGCCTCGGCACAGTCGGGTCAGCGCCACTGAACGAGCACGGTCGGTCGAACTGCTGCTCCGCACATTCGCGCTCGGGCAGCGAGTCGACGCCACACCCCATGACGCTGACACGATCGAGAGGGTCTTGGGCGTCGGTCGTCGAGGCCGGCGCGACACCGTCGACGGGTCCGGGCCCTGGCTGGTCGGTCCCCCTGAGACGCTCTTCGACACGGTCGAGGTGCTCTCGCTGCCCGCCGCGCTACAGGCCGTCCGCGCTGCCACCGACGCTGAATTGGAAACTGCCCGCGGCGTCGCAATGGCAGTATTGAGGTATCTGCCACTGATGGCACGCATGATGGCCGCCACCTTCGATGATGACAATTACGCGGGATTCGCCGGAGTGCAACCCCTCGACCAGCACCCAGAGATCGCGATGATAATGGTGCCAGTCATCCTCAGCATGCTTCAGGCCGGATGGCACGACCAACTCCACGACATCACCGCTGCCCTAGCTCGAGTCCCTGAACTCAGTGCTCAAACTGAGCTGCTGCTCCAACTACCAGCCAAGACCATCCAAGCGAACCTCGCCAACCAGCCCCACGACCAACAACAAGCCGTACAACGCATCATCGATGCCGCGATCGACGGAAAGCTCAACCCGCCTGGGCGGGGCCTGGACCGTCCATAGATTTCGTCTAGCGATCAAGCACCCGCATGATCTGACTATGCTTGGGCGGCATTGCCGTTAGATCACGGCGTGTGATCCGACGGGCAAAAAGCCCACATAGCTCAACCGGCCCACAGACTGCCACCATGGCCCGATGGCAACGCACGCCCATGCCTGCAGGATTGCGTGGCCAGGCGCGCCCGGGCCGAGGCGGCTGCCGGCTCGCCGCGACTCAAACGATCACTGCCAGCGGAGCCGCCTGAAGGTACTCAAATGCCACTGTGTGTTGTTAATCGCGTAACCACCGGGTTCTCATAAGAAGGTCCTGGAGCCTCGGCGCGTGCGACGCGGCGGCTGAGACCGGCGACAGCTCTCGTTGCGGCTGCGGTGACGCCGGCTAGACCGCTTATGTAGCGCCGCTACAATAATTAACCGTTCCTCCGGCGTTGTTCTTCAAAGTCATCGAGAACCAGCTCAACGAACCCGACGATACGGTCAAGCGTTGGGATAATAGGCCGTCGCGCCTCCAGGGGCCACCGACGGCATGACCGCACCAGCTATTTCGATTCGGGACTGCTTCGCAAATTCGCTGGTCATCTTGAACCGCACTATTTCGGCACCTTCCTCCACGAGGTAGGACGTGTGATCAAAATTTGGTGACGCGGCATAAGGGTTGGACTCGTTGATCTTCGCCATATCCATAGTCCACTCACCGCCTTTTTTCACAAGCCATGGTGGGTGGCCACCTTCGACTGGGATGGCGGTGAACCGCGACGACGTGAGCAGCACGATGGACAGTTGCCGATGCTTGTCTGTGTTGGATAATTCTTGCAGGTGCGCAAGCTGATGAATGTAGGGGCCCGACCAAGAGTCCGGTCGACCATTGATGCCCTTGAACGGCCGGTATTGCTCCACCTGCGCCCAGTCGCGTCCATTGTAAAAATTAGCAGTCCGGTTGCTCTGAAACTTCGCGGAGTCGTCATGAATCGGGAACTGAATCTTGCGGGCGTCGGCGTCGCTCATCGGCCCCTGGGTGTTCGCCAGCTGCCAGGCAAGGTGATCGAGCGCACACCGCAGCCCATGCACGATGTCGCCCACCCGTAGACTGATCTCCTCGACGAGTACGTTGTATGCGGGAACGTGGGTGATGCAGAGGACGTGCTGCCCGGACTCTGGGTCTAGCTCGGCGCTCAGGATAGCCCAATTCTCAGGGTTATCGAACGTCACACCAATGTGCTTCTCTAGATCATTGCAGTGTTTGCGTGCCCGACGTAGTTTTGCGCGGGCAGTTCCAAGATCGACCGCTGTCATTCTGAACCCTTCAACCGCCAACCTATTGGTTATCAGCACGCCAGGCCACCGACGGTAGAGCATCGAGGCGGAACTACCTCGTCAGCCGCCGACGATGAAATGCCGCGAGCTGTAGTTAGGCCACCCCGGACCGCCGTCAGCGGGCCTCGCACAGCGGAAGAGCGAGAGCCGACGCGGTTCCGGGGTGAGCAGCCCGCGTAGCTATTCAGCTGGTGTGAGCACTGGTGGTAGCCATGCGCCGGTGGTGAAGAGTTGACGGAGGGCGTCGAGTTTGTCGAGTCCCCATTTGGTGGCGGTGTCCAGGTAGGACTGGACGATGGCGAAGTCGGTGAGGCCCTGCAGGGTGCGCCAGCAGCCGCCGGAGGTGCGCTGTTGCACTTTGACGGGCCTACATGATCTTTCTGCCTCATTGTTCGTGTTATTCCGAATTCGGAATAACGACAATTATGCCGACAGCCTGGTTATGCCGAACTCGGCGTGAACCTGCTGGTGGGGCGCGTGCGGGTGGCTGGAAGTTCGGCATAACTAGAGGGCTTCCAGGAAGGCCAGGAGGGCGTCCGGCGGGGTGTAGCGCCCCTGGGTGGTGTGCGGCGGGGCGGTGCGGTCGAGGGCGCGTTGTTTGAGCTGCAGGTCGGCGTGCAGGTATGGGCGGCTGGACTCGGGGGTCTCATGGCCGAGCCAAAGCGCGATCGTGGTGATGTCGTTGCCTGCCGCAAGCATGCGCATGGCGCAGGTATGGCGCAGGGTGTGCGGCGTGATGATCCTTCCGGTCAGGCTCGGGCAGCGGTCGGCGGCCCGAGCGGCGTGGAGCTTGAGGCGTTGCGCGACCGCGTCGCTGCTCATCGCCCTGCCGGTGCCCTGCGCGGTGAACACCGACGCTGTCGGCGGTGGCTGGTTTTCGGTCAGCCAGCTGCTCAACGCGTCAGCGGTGGGCGGGTCGAGCGGGGTGATCCGGTCCTTGCGGCCCTTGCCGTGACAGGCCAGGCGCGGGGCCGGTGGGATGGCTCTGACGTCGGCGCAGGTCAAGCCGGTCAGCTCGGACACCCGCAGCCCGGTGGTGACCAGGGTCAAGATGATCAGATGGTCGCGCCGGCCGGTCCAGGTGCTGACGTGCGGGGCGGCCAGCAAGGCGTCGGTCTCCGGATCGGTCAGGTAGGTCAGGACTGTGCGGTGCGTGTTCTTCGGGGCGATCGCCAGGACCTTGGCGATGACGTCGGCATGCTCGGGATGACGCAGCGCGGCGTGCTGGAACAGGGAGTGGATCGCCGCCAGGCGGGCGTTGCGGGTGGTCGCGCGGTTGCCGCGCTGGTCCTCCAGGTGGGTCAGGAACCCGGTGACCAGGTCGGCGTCGATCACGGCGAGGTCCAGGTCGCTGGGCCGGATGCCGGTGCGCCGGTGGGCGTAATCCAGCAGCAGCCGGAAGGTGTCCCGGTAGGCGGTGATGGTGTGCGGGCTGGCGCCGCGTTGCCCGATCAGGTAGCCGGTGAAGAACGACTGCAGGGTCGGGGCGAGGGCGGTCACGGTCGTCGTCCCTGCCGGTGGGTAGCCATCCGGTCGCCGACCAGGGTCATCAGCTCGGCGCTGGCGGTCAGGTACCAGTAGGTGTTGACCGGGTTGACGTGTCCGAGGTAAGTGGCCAGGGCCGCGATCCGGGCGTCGACGTCGGCGCCCTGCCGGTGGGCATCGATCAAACTGTTCACCGCAAACGCGTGACGAAGATCATGGAGGCGGGGCGGCCGGGCGCCGGGGCTGGTGGGCAGGTCACAGGCGGCCACGACCCGGCGGAACGCCTCTTGGGCGCTGGTGTGGTTGAGCCGGTTGCCGGTGGCGCCGAGGAAGAACGGGCCGGCCACCGGGGCGGGAGTCATCGCGGCCCGGACCTGCCGGTAGGTGCTCAGCGCGGTGACCGTGGAGGGATGCAGGGGCAGGACGCGCTGGCGGCCGTACTTGCCGGTCACGTTTAGCAGGGCCCGCTCGGGCAAGAAGTCCTCGGCGTCCAGGCCGATCGCCTCGCCGCCGCGCATGCCGGTCGCGGCGAGCAGCCCGATGAAGGCGGCGATGGTGACGCCCAGCAGCGGCGGCAGAATCGCCACCGCCTTGGTCATGAGGTCGCTGATCTGCTCGGCGGAGTACAGGTAGGGGATCCGCCGGACATGCCCGGCGGGGATCAGCCCGGCGGGGATCAGCTCGGCCGCCTGCGGGTTGCGGCCGTGCACGTAGCTGGCGAAGTCCCGAATGGTGGACATCCGGAACGCCTGCCAGGCCCGACCGACCCCGGGCCGGGTGGCGAAGGCCAGCGCGTCGGCGCGGGTGATGCTCACCCGGTTCTGGGCCTGCAGCCCGTCCAGGAACGAGGAGATCAACCATTCGTGGTCGGCCAGCCGGTACCCCCGGGCTCGGCGTGTCTGCAGGTAGTCGGCCGCCGCGGCCCTCAGGTCGACACTCATCGCGACATCACCGCCGGCGTCGGCCAGGGGCGGGCCACAACCGCCAGGGCGGTCAGATCGCACCGCGCGTAGACGGCCGTGGCCGCCGCGGTGGCGTGACGCAGCAACTGTCCGGCCTCGACCAGGCCACCGCCGCCGGCCAGCACCCGACACGCGGCGGTATGCCGCAGTCGATGCGCCGCGCACGGCCCGGGGACACCGCCGCGGGCGGCGGCTCGGGCCGCGACGCTGGACACCGCACCGGCGGTGAGGCGATGGTGCGGGGCGTCCACCATCAGGAACACCTGCCGGTGGGGCGACCCCGCCGGACGAGCCCCCTGCAGGTAGCCCACCACGAGTTCACCGACATCGACCGGCAACGGAACCTGCTCGCACACGCCGCCCTTGCCATGCACGAGGACGACCCCGTGGCGCCAGTCGATGTCGTCCAGACACAACGACGCGACCTCGCCGGCGCGCAGCCCCGTCCGCCACATCAACGCCAGCATCGCCTCGTCCCGGCAGCGGGCCGCGGGGTCGGCGGACAACCCGGCCCGCAGGTCGTCGATCTGCCCGGGGGTCAGCGCCTTGGGCGGCGCGGTCGGCGTCCAGGTCGCCACCGGACCGATCATGTCGGCCAGCCCGGAGGGCACCATGCCGTCCAGGAACATCCACCGCAGCAGTGCCCGCACCGCGGTCAGCCCGACCTGCACCGACCTCGGCCGCTGTCCGGCCGCTCGCGCCACGATGAACCGGTCGATCTGTGCCGTGGTCAGCGACTCCCACCGCGCATCCCGAAGACCGCTGTGCCAGGTCAGGAAGGCCCAAGCCTGCGACAGGTAACTGCTCACCGTCGAAGGCGCCAGCCCACGCTGCGTCGTCAGATACTGCCCGAACCGTCCAAGCAGGACCTCGACCGGCTCCGCCGCCGGGATCACCGCCGGCGGAGCCGCACCCTGGTCCCGCAGGAACGCCAGCAACGGCACCAGAGCCCGCTCGGAGCGGAAGTTGGAGTACCGGGCCCGACGCGCGGCAACGAACCGCACCACCACCTCATTGGTCAGGTCCCCGACCGCAAGACCCTCCGCCCCAAGCCATTCGGACAGATGCTTCATCAACCGCAGCTGCCCCTCGACGCTGACCGCGGCATACCCCAGCTCAGCCAGCCTCACGGTGAACCCGACGGCGAACTCCGCCAGCGGACCCGACACCGACACACTCGACCGACGTCTCATCACGTGGCCTCTCTCCACAGACAATGAAGAGGCCAGCCTCAACCCCGCGCACCCCCGTTATGCCGAACTTCCAGCCACCTGCACGCGCCCCACCAGCAGGTTCACGCCGAGTTCGGCATAACCAGGCTGTCGGCATAATTGTCGAACGGGAAGGTCTCGGTGCGACGGTGCTGGTTGACGTTGAAGCGGTCGCGGTAGATCGCTGGCACCGCGTCGCAGAAGCTGTGCTCGTAGGAGCCGGAGCCGCCGTGCTCGCTGCCGAGGAAGTCGAACACCCCGTGCACGTACTCGTGGACGATGACGCCGACGTCGGAGGCGTCCGGCGCGCCGCCCTCACCGAACCGGATCCGCGGCGGCGTCACCGCGCCCTGCCACTGGCTGTTGTCCGCGCCGCTGAAGCCCTGGGCGTCGACGTCGACCCGCACCATGTTGGCGTTCAGTGTGCTGTTGTTGAACGTGCGCAGGTACCTGGCGAAGCCGTCGAGCCAGAAGTAGGCGTTGGCGCTGAGGAACCGGCGGTCGGCCGGGAAGGTCTGGTAGTTGAAGTTGGCGCTGGCCTCGGCGGGCTGGGCGAAGGTGGGGCTGTCCCAGTCGTTGCAGTTGAACCAGTCGCCGCGCAGCCGGAACGTGCCGTTGGCGGCCGCGTCGACCTCGGCCTGCACCGCGTGCCGGAACGCGTCGAGGGTGGCGGCACTTGACCCGCCGCTCAGGGTGCCGTCGTCGGACTCGCTCACCGGGTCGGGCATGAAGGCCTGCAGGTTGGCCGTCACGTACTTGCCGAGCAGCTCAACGAACAGCACGGTGCCGGACACCGCGTCGACGACCACCCGGAAGACCTCGAACGGTCCACCGGTCTGCACCTTGACGTCGTGCACCAGGTGCACCGCACCGTCCGGGGCGGTGCCGTAGCTCAGCAACGCCACCGAGGCGGTCGGGTAGTCGGCTTCCGGCAGCGTGGGGCGCCCGGCGTCACGCAGGTAGGCCAGCTGGCTGTCCAGGATCTCGACGGAGTCGAAGTCGGCGCCGAACGGGGCGAGCACCGTGTCCCGCAGGTCGTCGAGCGGCCGGGCCAGGTCGGGTGCCGGCGCACCGGTCAGGTCCTGGTCGGCGCCATTGCTCACCTTCACCACGCTGGCCGTGCGCAGGCTCGCCACCGCCTGCAGGGTGGCCCCGATGACCGGCAGGTCGTTGTGGAACTGCCGGTAGCGCACCCGCAGCGTGCCGATGCCCTCGGCCGAGTCGACCTCGCGCAGATCGACGCCGCCGGTCTTCAGATCGCCGCCGCGTTGCGCCACGAACCGGTCGATGGCCGCGCGCGGGCTCTCCGCCCGGTACAGCGAACCGCCTGGATCGGTGAATTCCCGCAGCACCCCGTCATGGACGCGCTCGCCGACATCGGGAACGATGCGCAGTGCCTCGGTCTCGTTTCCCTGGATATCGGGCCCGTTCTCGGACATCGACCCTCCCGTTTGACGGTGGCTGGAACCGCCCCCGTTCCTCAACGGAGCCGCGACACCGCCGCCAGATACATCGGGCGGTCAGGTTCGGGCACGGTGCACCGCCGGTTGCCGGGCGGACGGGTCACAGGTGCCGTTCCGAGGCGAGGGCCATGTCGACCTCGTCGCCGGGCTCGAACAGATGACTGAGGGTGATGGCCGCCACGTCCTTGGTTCTGCCGCCGAGGTCGTCGCGGAAGAAGACGCGCGCGGCGAAGTCGGCGAGGTCTTGGACGGCCCAGTCGTAACGGTAGTACGCCAGGATCGGCCAATTGACCTCTATTGCGCCGTAGCCTCGCCAGAATAGCGCCTGCTGGTGGTCATCCGGTGGCGCGGCCGCAATGCTTGAACCGATCACGAACATCAGGTCGCGTTCTCGAGGTGCGTGAATGGGCTGGTCCCAGTCCACGACATGGATGTCGACATCGTCGTCGACGATGAGGTTGGCGCGGTGGATGTCGGCGTGGCACAGGACGTGCGGCTGTTCCTGTGCGGCGGCCAGCGGGGCCAGTTCCTCGGTTCTGCGGGCGATTGTGGCGATCTGGGCGGCGCGCTGGTGCCAGAGGCGCGCCACCGCCTGTTTCGGCGCGTCGTCGAAGTGGCCCTGTCGCACGCGCTCGGTCACTGCGTGCAGGCCTGCGATCTGGCTGGTTCGGAAGGTTTCCGCCGGCACGACATCGGCCAGTTTGGCCGGTAGTTCGACGGCGTGCAGTGCGGACAGGAAACGGCCGTAGGCGATCCACTGGGCGTCGGACAGCCCGCGCCGGGCGGCCGTGGCACCGGCCACGAACGGGTACAGCAACAGCCGGTAGTCGCCGAGTTCGTGCCAGGGCGCGCCGCTCGCGGTCGGAATCGGGGCGACGACGCTGTGCAGCCCGCGATCGCGCAGGTAGCTCGGCACCAGCACGGTCGCAGGATCGATCGGGCCCAGCCGCACCTTGAGAAAGAACCGCACCGGACGTCCGTGCACTTCGTACGCCCACGCGTATGAATCCTGGCCGCCCGGAATGAAACCAAGTCCGTCGACGTGAACGTCCCATTCCCGTGCGATACTGCGTACCAACTGCGCCTCGTCAAGGCGGGCACCTTCCAGCACCTGTGGGATGCTGCCACACCGCCGGGCCGCAGTGGCGGGCGGTGAGGAAGGTGACGGCTCGCAGAGCTCGATGATGGTGTCGTCCCTAGCTTGGCGGCCGCCGGATCGAGCATTCACGGGTTGGCCGGTGCGGTGCGACGCACGTAGTCGATGAGATCACGCGCCAGCCAGTATGCCGGTTCGCCGTCCTCGGCACGGAATCGCTCGATGACGAATTTGTCGCCTCGCGCGTGACCATAATACATCTCGGCGTCCGAGCGGCTGTGCCGGACGATGGTGAATCGGGACTGCGGCTCCCAGCTGCCCGCCGGATCGTAGACGTGAACGCGAGCACCGAGCTTCTGCAATTCCTCCGCGAACGGAATCATTCGTGGCAGCAGCAGGGTCAAGCTCCTGTCGCCGGCCCGCTTGCGGAGCACGTCCCTGACGTCACTCCGGTTCGCATAGCTCATGGCGACGCTGTAGATCGCCGGCGATTCCTGCTGAATCACCTTGCACATGTATGGATAGGTGTCCTGCTCCATCTTGAACACCCTGCCCCGAGCCTCG
>Ga0210378_10001637_pt1 | contig 11681 bp, 9 predicted proteins | sample PLM1_60_b1redo_FD_155465 | JGI IMG/M metagenome (GOLD analysis project Ga0210378, IMG submission 155465) | Groundwater sediment microbial communities from an aquifer in East River, Colorado, USA - PLM1_60_b1 redo | ecosystem: Environmental > Terrestrial > Soil > Riparian zone | place: USA: East... | reverse complement strand
GGCAGCCGGCCCGAACCGATCGCCTCCTCCAAGTGCTGGGCGACCTGGTAGTAGAGCGGCACCGGACTGGACCGGTCCAGCGGAATCAGACCCGTCAAGGACATCACGCTTCCCGCGGCCGAGGCGGTCCGCGGCCGGGGACTTCGCGCCGGGGTACGTGCATGTTGATCGTCGATGACGGCAATCATGAAAGTCCTTTCGGCGCGCCGAACCAGCTGGCTCGGCCGCCCGGGGTCAACCGTCCCGGTCGAGTCGTCTAGAGCGCTCTAGGCACAGAAGTATGGAAGCCCCGATGCAGCTTGTCAAGACATACTCGCAACATGACCGTAACCCGGCCCGGTATGATCCAGTGGCCGTCCGCGGCGCCGGCAACGCTTCGTGTCGCCGGCGGAGCCTCCGCACCGACGGGGAGACCGCAGGCCCGGACGCCGCACGAGACGAGCGGTGGTGGTGGGGGACGTGGGTGAAGGCCGGGTCAAGCGACCGACGCTGGAGGACGTCGCGGCACTCGCCGGAGTGTCCCGCGCGCTGGTGTCGATCGTCGTCCGGGGTGCACCCGGGGCCAGCGCGCAGACCCGGCAACGGGTGCTGCAGGCCGCCGCCGAGTTGGGCTACCGCCCGGACAGCAGGGCACGCCTCCTGGCCCGGAGCCGTTCCCGGCTACTGGGCGTGACGTTCAACGTCCGCCACGCCTTCCACGCCGACCTCCTGGAGGGGATCTACGCGGCGGCGGAACCGGCGGGCTACGAGGTGGTCCTCAGCGCCCACACGCCGAGCCGCGACGAGCGGAATGCGGTGGAGACGCTGCTGGACTACCGGTGTGAGGCGCTCATCCTCCTCGGCCCGGAGGCCCCGGCGCAGCGGCTGGCGGAGTTCGGCCGGCGCGTTCCGCTTGTCGTCGTGGGTCGACGGGTCCGGGAGGAGTCGGTGGACATCGTCCGCACCGCCGACGACGAGGGGATGCAGCAGGCGGTTGAGCACCTGGTCGCCCTCGGGCACGAGGACATCGTGCACGTCGACGGCGGGCACAATCCCAAGGCGACAGAACGGCGGCGGGGCTACCGAGCGGCCATGCGCCGGCATGGGCTGGCCGGCCGCATCCGGATCCTGCTCGGCGGCCAGACCGAGGAAGGTGGCGTGGCGGCTGCCCGAGGCCTGCTCAAGGGCGGGCCGCTGCCCACCGCGGTCGTCGCCTACGACGACGACTGTGCCTACGGCCTGCTCGACACGTTTCGCCGGGCCGGCGTCACGGTGCCCACCGACATCTCCGTGGTCGGGTTCGACGACAGCCGGCTGTCCCACCTGTTGAACATCAACCTCACGACGGTAGGCCAGGACGCCCCCGCGATGGCCCGCCTCGCCGTGCAGAGAGCGGTCGCCAGGCTCGCCGGTCATCGGGTCGCCGACCGCGAGGTCATCCTCGCGCCACGGCTCGTCGTGCGCGGCACCACCGCGGCCGTGCCGGCGCCGGAAGATCCGGCCGGCGGCCACGGTGCTGCCCACCCGGCCCGCGGACGGCCGACGGGGGGAGCCCACAAGCGCGGCGGTGAGGCGCGGTAAGGCCAGTGGTCTGGGTAGCCGCGAACCACCGGTCCTCGGCGCCGGCGTCGCCCTTCCCGTCATTCGAACATATGTGCGAACATGGGTATCGTGCCCGGCGAGGCGACGATCCTGCACGCCGACCTCGACGCGTTCTACGCGTCGGTCGAGCAGCGGGATGATCCCCGGCTGCGGGGCTGCCCGGTGATCGTCGGGGCGGGGGTGGTGCTCGCGGCCAGCTACGAGGCCAAGGCCCGTGGCGTGCGGACCGCGATGGGCGGGCGGCAGGCAATGCGGCTGTGCCCGCAGGCGATCGTGGTCGCGCCGCGGATGTCGGCCTACGCGGCGGCGAGCAAGGCGGTGTTCGAGGTGTTCACGCAGACGACACCGCTGGTCGAGGGTCTGTCGATCGACGAGGCCTTCCTCGACGTCGGCGGGCTGCGCCGGATCTCCGGCTCGCCTCCCGAGATCGCGGCGCGGCTGCGCCGCGAGGTCCGCGAGCGCGTCGGCCTGCCGATCACCGTCGGGGTGGCCAGGACGAAGTTCCTCGCCAAGGTGGCCAGCGGTGTGGCGAAACCCGACGGCCTGCTGGTGGTGCCGCCCGACGGCGAGCTGGCCTTCCTCCACCCGCTCGCGGTGGAACGGCTGTGGGGCGTCGGGCCGGTCACCGCCACCAAGCTCCGCGACCGCGGCATCGTGACGGTCGGCACGGTCGCCCGGGTCGGCGAGGCGGCACTCGTGTCGATACTCGGTGCGGCGTCCGGCCGGCACCTGCACGCCCTGGCGCACAACCACGATCCCCGGCCGGTCCAGGTCGGCCGCCGCCGGCGCTCCATGGGCGCGCAGCGGGCGCTGGGCCGTTCGCCGCGGTCACCCGGCGACATCGACGCCGCGATCGCCGCGCTCGTCGACCGCGTCACCAGGCGGATGCGGGCCGCCGGGCGGATGGGTCGCACGGTCGTGCTCCGGCTGCGCTTCGACGACTTCTCCCGGGCGACCCGTTCGCACACCCTGTCCCGGGCGACCGCCAACACCCAGACGATCCTCGACACCGCGCGGGCACTGCTGAGCACGGCGATGCCGATGATCGAACATCAGGGCCTCACGCTCGTCGGCGTGGCGGTCGGCAACCTCGACGACGACGGGGCCGTCCAGCTGGTGCTGCCCTTCGACCAGTACGCCGGCGGCGACCTCGACGCGGCTCTGGACGCCGTGCGTGACCGGTTCGGCTCCGCCGCCGTCACCCGCGCCGTCCAACTCGGCCGCGACCAGGGCCTGTCCGTGCCGCTGCTGCCCGACTGACCGTGCCACGGTGCACGCCGGCCACCACCGTCACAGCCGGTCCTGGCCCGGTACGTCCGCGTCGAGCTGACCCGGGACCCGGCCGCGGGCCGCACCGGCCTCCGCGAACTGGAGGTCATCCGAGCGGCAGGCTGATCACCCCAAGGCGCCGGTTCGCTCAGGGTGCCTCCAGCGCCACGACCCGCTCTACGAAGACGTGCTCGCGGTCGTGCGAAACGATCAGGTCGACCGGCTGCCCGGCCCGGACCGGCAGCGGTGCGGGTAGGCACTGGACCGCCTGCCGCCAGTGGCTCGCTGGGTTGTCCGGCCCGTTCGACAGCACGATCCCCGGCACCAGGCCGAGGCTGAACCAGAAGACCACCGCGTGGCAGGTCCCGTCGGCCACCGGCTCCACCCGTATCCGCCGCCGCTCCGGCTCGACCGGGCCGCGCCCGAAGTCGAAGGAGAACAGCTCCACCGGCTCGGACAGGCCCGTGTGGGGCACGGTCCGCAGCCGGAACGAGAAGTACTCCGCCGTGGCCAGCCGGTTGAACTCGCTGAGGTCGAAGCCGCTGACCAGGTCGACCGTGTTCAGCCGGGACAGCTCCGGGCTGTGCACCAGCTGAGCCAGCACGGTCCCGCGCCACGGCACGACCACCGGGTCCGCGGTGAGCAGGTGGCGGCGCGCGTGCTCGACCGTCGGCACGATCCCCTCGCCGAGCAGGGCGCAGTCGACCGTCTCGGTGGTCAGCACGTCCGCCGGCCGGGGCAGGTCCACCCCGACGCGGAGCTCGTACGACGGCTTGGCGACGACCTGGACGCAGCCGGCCAGCCCGTTGCGCGCCACGATCTCCCGGGCGACGGCGGCGACCTGCGGCACGGCCTCGCAGGTCACCACGCGCTCGGCGCCGGCTCGGGCGGCCATCATCGCGAGCAGGCCGGATCCGGCACCGATGTCGAGGACCAGGCTGCCAGGCCGGACCACCGACTCGATCGCGGCCTGGAACGCGGTGTTGCGCTCGACGTCGTTCATCATCGCGAAGTGCCAGCGGGGCACCAGGCCGCGCACCGCGCGGTTCCAGCCGAGCCGGGCCCGCCGGTCGCCGGGGGCAAGCCGCAGCGCCTCGGCGAAGACCTCGGCGGCCTCCCCGAACACGGCGGCGCGCAGCAGCGCCTCGGCCCGGGCGCACAGCCCGCCGACGCCGTCGGCGGCCGACAGCCGGGGCGCCGGGGGGGAGCAGTCGACGTCGGCGACCATGACGACCGACTCGGTCCGCTCGGCGTAGTCGGTCGTCACGGCACGACCTCCTGCGCCGGCTGGGGGTCGGCGGCGCGGTGCCTGCGGTACCGCAGCCAGCCGAGCAGGAGCAGGACCATCGCGTAGCTGATCCACCAGCTGAATCCGCTGAGCAGGAAGGCCCAACACACCGCGGCGGCCGCGGCCACCGCCGCGCGCCGCGGGCCGGAGGTGGTCTTCCAGTACGCGAGGATGCTGAAGGCGTACAGCACGATCAGGTTCTGGCTGACGATGAGGATCAGCCGGGTGACCGAGACGTCCCCGGCGGTCGCGACGACGATCACGGCGAGGTACGCGGCGAGGAGCGCGAGCAGGCTCGCCGCCGGCACGTCCCGGCGGGACAGCCGGCCGAGCGCCCGCGGCAGCACGCCGTCCCGGCCGGCGGCGAAGACCAGCCGGCTGGCGCCGAAGACCCAGGCGTTGGCGTTCGCCAGCACCACCAGCACCATCACCACCACCAGCAGCCGACCGACCGGCGTCTGGTCGACGAGCGTGACCAGCCCGGACGGCCCGGTGAGGTCCAGGCCGCGGTCCTGCGCGCCGACGGTGGTCAGCCCGAGCACGAGGTAGAGCACGACCACCAGCGCGAAGCTGGCCCAGTAGACCCGCGGGATCGTCCGGCCCGGCTCGCGGAATTCCTCCAGCCCGAAGGAGAGGTTCTCCCAGCCGAGGTACGCCCAGAAGAGCAGCGCGCAGACCGTCCACACGGCCAGGTAGTCGAGCTCGCCGCCGCCGGTGGCCGCCCGGCCGGTGACCGCCAGCCCGCGGCCGAGGTCGGCCGTACGGGCGAGCGCCGTGCCGGCCACCACCACGACCAGGGCGACCACCGACGCAGTGTTGACGTAGCCCGCCACCCGGACGCCGACCAGGTTCGCTGCGGTGACCAAGGTCAGGATGCCGGCCGCCAGCCAGCCCACCGTCCACTCGGGAGTATCGACCAGCCGCTGGGCGTACGACCCGCCGATGATCGCCAGGGCCGGGATGCCGACCGGGAAGGACCCGACCATCACCACCGTGACCGCGTACCGGGCCCACGGCCCGGCCGCCGCCTCCGCGTACCGGGACAGCCCGGCCGCGGTGCTGAAGCGCAGCCCGAGCGCCGAGAAGATGGCGATCAGCGGCACCGCGGCCAGCGCGGTGAGCAGCCAGCCCACCGCCGTCGCATCCACCCCGCCCTCGGCCAGCGCGATGCCGGGCAGGCCCAGCAGGCCCGACCCGATCACCATGCTCACCGCGAGCGCGGTGCCCTGCCAGATCGTGATCGTCCTGCGCAGCTCCGTCACGGCGATCGCCGTCCCCTCCTCCGGTCAGGCGAAGTAGTCCTGCAGGCCGCCGCGGCGGCGCACGTCGGAGGTGGCGCAGTGGAACGCGCCGCCGAACGTGTTCACGTGCCGGAAGGGCACCGGGACCACGGTGAACCGGGCGCTCTCCAGCAGCGCAGCCAGCTCCGTCTCGCCGGCCTCCACCACCACGGTGTCCGGGTCGAGCGAGAGCACGTTCATGCTCACCCACCTGCTCGACATGAACATGGGGTGGTCCTCGGGGATCGCCGGCTCCGGCGCGACCAGCATGTCCCAGGACGCGAACGGCTCCGGCACCTCCTTGACCCGCACCGGGTTGGCCAGCACCGTGCCGGGCCGCAGCGGCAGGAAGGTCGCGTTGACGTGCATCGGGTGCCGGTCGTCGAAGACCATCTCGTGCACCCGGAAGCGGTCGCCGAGGTGGCGGCGCAGCCACTCGATCCCGGTCCGGTTCGTCACGTGGCTGGGCTGCACGAAGAGGTCGCGGCCGCACTTGACCATGTCGCCGGCCTCGAACAGCGGCTCCAGCTCGGTGACCGCCGACCCGTCCGGGTCGAAGCCGGGCGCGGCGGCGTAGCCGGGGTGATAGCTGGCGTCGGTGAGCAGCGGGCGGGGCGCGGCGGTCCACCGGGCGCCGCGGCGCCAGTAGTCGGTCACGATCGGCCGGAACGGGTCCATCGAGTGGTACTGGTACCGGAAGCCCATCGGGGCCTCGATGATCTCGTCGTCGAGGACCAGCATCACGTCCCGGGCGAAGGCGGCCGACAGGCTGCCCGGGCTCGACCAGGACGGCGTCGAGAACGGCCGGGCGTGGTCGACCCGCTCGGGCCGGCGAACGGCGACGCCGGCCGCCTCCAGGGTGGCGACGTAGCCGTCCAGCTCCGCCGCTGCCGCGTCCACCAGGTGCTTGGGGAAGGGCTCGCCGCCGTGCCGCTCGAACAGTTCGCGGTGCGCCGCGGGCATGGTCGCCTGCGTCGCCAGCTCGTACGCCGGGATGGCGGCGCCGTCGATCACTCCGACGACCGCCTCCTCCAGCGGGTCCCACTCGGTGTAGCAGCGGACGGGTCCGTCCGGGCTCATGTCCAGACCTCCAAAGCGGTGGAGTCGAAGAGCGGCCGCCGGGCCTCCGGGTCCGGCGGGTCGTTCGCGAGCACCCGGCGGCGGGTCACGTGCGCCGGCGCGGCGGCCGGCAGGTACGCCACCATGCGCCGGCCGGTCCTGACCGCCGGGACGGCCCGCCGGCGCAGCACCGCGCAGGACACCCGGCTGCGGTGCCATGGGCAGATCAGCCGCCGGTGTCCCGGCTCGACGGCGCCGAGGCTGAGCGGGCCGCCGCGGTGCGGGCAGCGGTCCAGCACCAGCGCCGTCCCCTCCGGCGAGTGGAAGACGAAGTAGCGGTCGTCGCCGGCGAGCACGGTGTTGTGCTCCGCGAGGTCCAGGCGGACCGCGCGGAGCGGGGTGGCCGTCACCGGGCCGGCTGCTCCGGACGGAGCACCCGCAGGGCGGCGCGGCCGGTCACCGGGCGGACGCCGTGCAGCCGGCCGGCCGGGACGAGCAGGGCGCCGCCGGCGTCGATCCGGTGCGGCTCGCCCTCGCCGCAGGCGTGCAGGTCGACGGCACCGTCGGTGACGACAAGCACCCGGTCCTCGTCGTAGGTCCTGGTGCTGAACGGCGAGGCCGCGGTCAGCTCGACCGCTCGACCCGACCCCGGGTCGGGACCGGCGACCGCCCGGGCTCCCGCGGCGCGGTGCTGGTCGAGCGTGTCGACCCAGCGCAGCTGCCCGATGAACTCCTCGTCGGCGAGCCGCAGCAGCAGCCGTATTTCCTCGATGCCGCGGACCAGCTCCGGGACCACCCGCTCGCCGTGCCGCTTGGCCAGGCCCTGCAGCAGGTTCTCGAAGGTCATCCTGCCGTGGTGCTGGTCGATGTGGGCGTGCTCGTCGGTGTAGTGGGTGTCCGCGTCCGGCCCGTACACCTTCTTGAGGGTCTCCCCCGCCTCGGCGAACCCCTGCGCGAAGATCCACTCCATGTACGTCACCGCTCCGCAGTAGCGGAAGAACTTGGTGTGGTCCTCGGTGAGGTAGTTGAAGTAGTTGATGAGCGCCAGCGAGCCGGTCAGGTAGAAGTGCCAGTAGGCGTGGATGTCGGTGTGCAGGCCGCACGACCGCATCAGCTTCTCGAAGATCGTCGAGTGTTTCGACTGGTAGACCCCGTAGCCAAACTCGTCGATGAAGATCTTGAACAGCTCGGACTGCTCCGGCCCGTACGCCCCGGCCAGGTTCCGGGCCATCGCGGAGGCTTCGGTCAGGCCGTCGAGAGCGAGCTGGATAAGGTAGGTCGCGGCCGCGGCCCGGGGGGTGCGGGCGGCCTCGATGGTCCGCATCACCACGTTCTCCGCGGCGCCGGCCTCGGTCACGCACTCGGTGAAGTGGGCGACCAGCGCGTCCAGCGTCCAGCGGCCGGACACCTCCACCGCGGAGTCGAGGAAGCCGTACGCGTAGCGCTCCAGCCCCGGCCGGACAAGGTCGCGGAGCCGGCGCTGCTCGGGGCCGTAGAAGGCGTCGAAGTCGCCGGCCACCGACAGCCCCTCTTTCGGCAGGATCACCGACTCCGACTCGTAGATGTTGACCAGCAGCCGGTGCGCGGCCAGGGCGTGCCAGCCCAGCGCATCGGCGCCGCTCACCGGCCGGGCCCAGTCGACGTCCGCAAGTGTCTCCGCGCCGATCGGGCGGACATACGGGTTGCCGAGCACGAGCACGTCCGGGCGCGACCGGAAGACCGGCAGGTCGGCGTACGCGCGGACGAGCGCCGGGTCGGGCAGGTCCGGGACGGAGCGAACGGGTGCGGCGCTCGGACGGGGCATCGTGATCGCCTCAGTCGACACTGATCATTCCTCCTCGTGACGGCATTGTCCGTTGGAGTGCTGCTCTGCGTCGGGACGCGAAGTCGGTGATTCGGCGCGTCGTCCTTACCTTTCTGGGGGTTGATGCGCGTCCGAAGATCAGCCGACTAACAGCCCACACCAGTCGAACAATACCGCAATGGCTGTGGGAAGGATTGAACGAAGATCATCGGGACAACCGGCTGATCTCGCGGCCTACGGCACTCGGTCCGCAGGCTCAGGCGGCGGAGCGTCAATGCTGACGCCAATCGACTGCCCGGCGCAGCGTCGCGGCCAGGCTACTATCCGTTTTAATCTTGAGATTGTGGAAACGGCACTGGAATGCGGACTTCAGTGTGGATCGTCGTCCCGCCGGCAACCGTTCCCGACCCCGCCGGCGGTCGAAAGACCGGGGACCCCAGGGCCCCGGTTGCTCCGGCAAGGAAAATGCGCATGATGTCTCCTTCGGCTGGCGTTCCTGGCCCTGCGACGGGGCGGGGCGTGCCGGCGTGACAGTCCTGCTTGGATCGGGGCATGACCGATCTCGCCACCCGCTACGGCGAGCTGCGGCCGTTGGTGTTCTCGGTCGCCTACCGGTTGCTGGGCAGCGTCGCCGAGGCCGAGGACGTCGCCCAGGAGGCGTTCCTGCGGATGCACCGCGAGGCCGACCGGATCGACTCGGCCGAGGCGTTCGCGGTAACGGTGACCACCCGGCTGGCCATCGACCAGCTCCGCTCGGCCCGGGTGCGGCGGGAGCGGTACGTCGGCACCTGGCTGCCCGAGCCGCTGCTGACCGGCGGCGCGGACACCGACCCGGCCGCTCGGGCGGAGACCGCCGAGACGCTCTCGACGGCGTTCCTGGTGGTGTTGGAGTCGCTGTCGCCGACCGAGCGCGCCGTCTTCCTGCTGCGCGAGGTCTTCCAGTACGACTACGGGCAGGTCGCCTCGATCGTCGGGAAGAGCAGCACGAACTGCCGGCAGATCCTGGCTCGCGCCCGCGCCCACATCGACGCGCGCAGACCGCGGTTCGAGGTCTCGCCCGCGCGCCGGGAGGCGCTGGCGGAGCGGTTCTTCGCCGCCTGCCGGGACGGCGACCTCGCCGGTCTGGAACGGCTGCTCGCCGACGACGTGGTCTTCTACGGCGACGGCGGCGGGAAGGCCCCGGCCGTCAGCAAGCCGGTCAGCGGCCGCGTCCGGGTGGCCCGGTTCGTGCTCGGGCTGATGCGGCAGGCGGCCGCCAACGGCCTGCGCGTCGAGGAGGTGCCGGTCAACGGCCAACCCGGCGCCCGCGTGCTCGACGGGGACGGCGAGGTGCTCGCCGTGCTGTCGCTGCAGGTCGCGGACGGGCAGATCCAGACGCTGCACAACGTCCTGAACCCCGACAAGCTCCGGCACCTACGCGGTCGCTGAGCGCCGGCTAGCCGGTCTGGATGAGTCCCACCGCCAGGACGATCAGGGCCGTCGCGATGAGTAGGGCGCCGGTCCGGGTCAGGACCGTTCCGCTCGACCGGCGGCCTTCCTGCCCGACCGCGAGATGGACGAAGAAGCCGCCCGACTGGGCGATGATGCCGGCGAGCAGGACCAGCCCGGCCAGCCACTGCATGCCCGTGGAGTACCCGGCCCGGTCGAGGTAAAGGAAGTAGGCCAATGACAGCACCAGGAGGACCCCGGCGTGCGCGTGGCCCGCCCGGAAGAACTGCTCCCGGAACGCGCCGAGCGAGCCGCGTCCGGTGAGGAATCCGAGCAGCGCCCACCCGCCATACTCGACCGTCACCAACGACAGCAGCGCGATAACCGGCAACAGCCGCGTGGGCTCCATGCTCGTACCTCCCTCGAATCCGCCAGCCTCGGCAGCCGCGCCACAAGCGTTGGGCAGCGTACTCGGGCCAGCCTGACGCGGTGACCTGTCCCTGGACGTGTGTTCCTAAAGTGGGCGACGGCCGACGGCGTCATCTCGGTCAACCCGATGACCCCCTGGAGCGGCCGGCGTCGCGCAAGCCAACCGTACGTGCCGGGACCGCAGGCCCTTCGCGCGCACCCACCGGTGGTGGAAGCCAAGGAAACCCAGGCCGTCTGAGCGCTCACGTTGCAGGTGCCATGTGGTCCCCGGCGGAGGCGATGTAGGCGCCGTCCGTCTCGGGTGTGCACACCCCGTACACGGCCATCGGCGGGTGTGGGCCGTTCGGGTGAATCATCTGGTTCGTTCACCGTCCCGGGTGGAGGGTTGTCTGGGGTTTGACGTGCCGTTTTCGCCGGATGGGGCGGCTACTCCTTCGGTGGGGCCAAAATGTTGATCTACCCATCGGTAGGTTTCTCTTGCCGACTTCCGTGCGGGTGTTGCAGTGTTACAGCCGCGTTCGCTGGAAGCCCGGTCTGCGGCCTTTCATCTGGTAGGTCCGCTGTCGGTGTGGTCTGGCTGTCGCGACCGCTGACGGGCGGCAGGCGTGTTCCCGTCGCGCAGGCCGGTCGGGGACGGCCGGGTGGGTGCTGCCCGGTCGGTGTTGCCTGCGTGGGGGGATCGCGGGGGTGGCTGTCGCGCGGCTGGCGGCGTCGCTGTCTGTCGTCGGCGCGAGGGGTGACGGTTGTGGGCAAGCCGCGTGGGGTTCTGGGCATGGGTCTGGCGCTGGTGCTGGTGGTCGGGACGGGCGGGACCTCCTGGGCCGGGCCCGGCGGCAGGGCTGGTGCCGGCCCGGCCGAGGTGGGCACCGGGGCGCTGCCGGATGCGCAGCAGACGGCGGGCGGTGTGGCCGGTGGCCGGCCGGTGGTTGACCCGCGGGCGGCGGCCGCGGCGGCCGAGCCGGCGGGGAAGGTGTGGCCGGCGGAGCGGCGGATGCGGGAGCTGACCGGCCGGCGGACCGCCAACGGCCGCTTCTTCCAGCTGGCGGATGGGCGGGTGCAGGCGGAGATTTCGGGTGGGCCGGCGAACTACCGCGACGGCCAGGGGCGGTTCCAGCCGATCGACACCCGGGTGACGGCGGCGGGCCGTCCCGGCTTCGCCGCGGGGAACTCGACGAACGGGTTCACCAGCCTGTTCGGGACGTCGTCGGCGCGGTTGGTGCGGGTGGAGCAGGGTGGCCGGTCGGTGGAGTTGGGGTTGGCGGGTCCGGCGAGGGGTGTGTCGCCGCGGGTGGCCGGGTCGACGGTGACGTATCCGGGGCTGGCCGGCGGCGCGGATGTGGTGTACGAGGTGTCCGCGGGCGCGACGAAGGAGAAGATCGTCCTGCGGGCGGCGCCGGCCGGGGAGCTGTCGTACGCATTCACGCTGCGCACCGCGGGTTTGGTCGCGCGGCAGGGGCCGGACGGGTCGATCGAGTTCGTGCGCCGGTCCGGGGGCGAGCCGGTGTTCGTGATGCCGGCGCCGTTCATGTACGACGACCGGGAC
>Ga0210378_10001636_pt1 | contig 11682 bp, 12 predicted proteins | sample PLM1_60_b1redo_FD_155465 | JGI IMG/M metagenome (GOLD analysis project Ga0210378, IMG submission 155465) | Groundwater sediment microbial communities from an aquifer in East River, Colorado, USA - PLM1_60_b1 redo | ecosystem: Environmental > Terrestrial > Soil > Riparian zone | place: USA: East... | reverse complement strand
ATTCAAGAAGGGTGTAGACGTACTGGAGAAAAATATCAACGACCTATCGGTAGATTGTGGAACCTACTACTCTTTGTCTAAGGATAATATTGTATCGCACCAGCTGCATCCTGAATACATGAAGATGCTGGAAAGGTTGTATTTGATGACGGGAAGCAACACGCTGAAAAATACGCTGGACAAATGGCAGCATGACTATCTGTTTCCTTGTTATTCTTGAGCTTCTTGAGTAACCATTCTAGCAACTTGAATGAATCCCGCCTCTGATTCCTAAAATGAATCCGATGTTTTGTCGAAAATCTAAATATTATTGTAGCAAATCTATCTACCTTATCTCCAATTTCACTAAATGATTATGTCAATGCGAATATAGAATGCCAGAAGATAAATCAAGATGGCCTAGTAAAGAAGATAAAATTCATCTAACAGCAACGAACGGCATAGATGAAGTAATAGCAGTAAGAGAAAGTGAACTGAAAAGGCTCAATTGACGAGGGAATATGATACTATGATACAAAAGGTGATTAAAACATAATCAATTCACATGACAAAGACAAAGCAAGACAAGAATATCTTAAACAATGGAAAAAAGATAATCCAGAGAAAGTAAAACAACATAATAAGCAAAGTTATAAGAATTGGTATCCAAAACATGGATTAGAATATAGTCGAAAATATCGTCAATTACATAAAGAGCAACTAAATGCCATGTATAGAGCATATTATCTAAAGAATAAAGACAAGATATTGGAGGTAGGAAGACAATGGAGTCTAAAGAATAGAGAAAGAATAAGGGAACAGAAGAGAAATTATTATCTAAAGAATAGAGAGCGTATTCTAAAACAGCGAAAACAACTTAGAGATAAGAAAACTAGACAAAAGGTGAGTAAATCATAATCAATTCACGAGAACTGAATGATAAAGACAACGAAGAACTCAAAAGGAAAAAGGATAGTGAATATGCAAGGGAACACTATCAGAATTATGTAAAGAAAATCCTTCAAACTCATGGAGAAATGTACAAAAAAAGACTAGCACAGATTAGGCAATGGCGAAAAAACAATCCAGAGAAAGCAAAGCAATATGCTAAGACTTGGCTTCAAAAACATCCCGAACAAAGAAAGGCTTCAGTAAGAGCATATCACTATAGAAATAGAGACAAAATAAGTGCTTACCATAAAAAATATTATCAAAAGAACAGAGACAAGATAAATGCTAACGAAAGACAGCGTAGAGAATTAAAGAAAAGTAAACAAAAGGTGAATGAATCATAATCAATTCACGAGACAAAGACAAAGAAAAGAATAGGGAATATCATAGGAAATATTATCAAAATAATCATGAAAAGATAATCGAATATCATAGGAAATATTATCAAAATAATCATGAAAAGATAATTGAATATAATAAACAATGGAGAAAAAATAATCCAGACAAAGTGATACAGTATTTTAAAAATTACCTTCAAAAACATCCCGAACAAAGAAAGGCTTCAGTAAGAGCATATAACTATAGAAATAAAGAACTCATACTCGCTAACTATAAAATATATTATCTAAAGAATAAAGAAAAGATAAGACAACGAAAACAGCGCAGATATGCCGAGAAAAGTAGAGAAAAACTAAACAAATAGTGATTAAAAATGTATACAAAAGAGAGAGTTAAGCCGTATATTATTCAAGCAATGGCCATGAATCTATCAGAAGAAGAAAGTCTAGCATATCTAAAAGATAGAGGTTTCAAGATATCCTGGCAATACTTTTACAGATTAAAAAAGCGAATCAAAGAATCTAGGTTTGCCCGTCTATCATTAATAGCAAAGACTCAGTTCGTAGATCAACACTTAGAGAGGATAGATCAATTAGAGTTAGTTAATCAAGAAATGTGGAAATGTTATCGTAATAAAGATTACAAAGCAATGGACGCTTTAATCAAAATAGCAGAACTTCAGACCTATATCAGTCCATTTTATGAAGCATCTAAGTGGGTAATGGAAGAGTCGATTAAAAATGATAAACAAAAGAAAGATCAATCCATATCCGATACATAATCCAACCAATCTTGTAATATTGTATAAGTGATAAAGTTATTAACTGTATTAGAATCTAGCAATTCTTTCGATTAAATCAGAATCTGTTATATTCAAAGTGTTACCTTTGAGAACATTTAGTCAACCTCATTAGAGTTGACGGTAAATGTACGAATCTTAACAGACCTTCATATATTGAAGATAAGTATGGGATTATTGTAATTCTTGTCGAGTATTAATTTTACCTTTGGTCTTAGTCATAGTCATACGTTGAGGAAAGTAAGTGATTCCATGATCTAACTTTAGGTGGCTGAGGAATGCGATCCCGTTATTTACAGTATCTTTAACTATTAAGTTTCTTCCACATTCGCTACATCGAATTATGTGCTCATCCGAAAGTATCATACATTATCATATATTGCGAGCCACTATAAGTAAATTGTAGTTGCTCCGTTTTTCTTTCAGCCTTAAACTTAGTATTCAAGATAAATTGTGGCGACCAGTTATCCCAAAGTCTTAAGCATGAGATGAATAGAAGTCAGTAGAACCCTACTACATGCAGGGTTCGAATCCCGACGGTTTCAGACCTATCAATTCAATATTACCCAATAGATAGGGATTTTCCAAAATAGTCTTTTAAAGCTTATCTCAGCCTTTACAAGTGAATATGTCAACCCCCAGCTGAAATTGCCAAAAATGAGATAAGTCCAAAATTGTTTCGGTGTAATATAGCAAGTGAGCTAAACATTTATATACATATCATTAGTATACTAATTATTAGCAGGTTTTTGAATGAAATCCTACGATTTTCAAAATAGTATTGGTTTCATAGTTAATCGAACAGCCAGGGTGTTCGTCAAGGCTCTTGATTCTGAATTACGTAAGAGTGCAGGAGTAACCTTTGGTCAATGGAAAGTCGCTGTAATGTTGTCTATGCAAGATGGTATCACGCAAAAGGAGATTGCTAATAAACTCGGACTGGAAGCCGCAACTATTATCCCAATTATCGATAAATTGGAAAAAGAAGGCCTTGTGGAAAGACAAGTAGATCAAGCTGATAGGCGAAATAATAGGATATATCGTACAGAGAAAATGCATGACTTGTGGGATCAAATGATTGAATGTTCATTAAAAATAAGAAAAATATCAGTGAAAGACATTCCTGAAGAACACATTACAATAATGCGTGATTGTTTGGAAAAGATATGTGAGAACTTGAATACGGACTTTAATATTGGTTCTGATACTGACACAGCTATTACTCCCTCCAACAAGAACGTCAAGAAGAAGAAAGTCGAGTTTAAACAAGGAGTAACGTAACGAGAAAATGGAACGGATATCATCACAAAAAAATAATGTTGATGAGAAAAGTAACATTCATTCTTCTATATATCATCAACAGCCTTCCTCATCTGTAAAGATTCCCGCCAGTGCCTGGAAAACTCTTGCAATTTTAAGTTGTGTGGCTACTATGGTAATGTATGCAGAAACAATGCTAATACCAGCTATTCCAGAGCTTATCAAACACTTTGACATATCTTACAGTATGTCGTCCTGGATTCTTACAGGATACTTAATTACAGGTGCGGTTATGACTCCTATCGCGGGTAAATTATCAGATCATTATGGAAAAAAGAAAATATTGCTTATTATAATGGTAATTTATGTGGTAGGTGTTTCTACTGCAGGACTTGCAACAAATATAGTTTTCATGATAATCGCAAGGGCAATACAAGGAATAGGGTTGTCAATGTTCCCAATTGCTTTTGGAATTGTGAGAGACCAATTCCCCAGAGAGAAAATATCCATAGGTCAAGGTGTAATCACTTCTATGTTTGCATCTGGGGCAGTAATAGGTTTGTTAGTTGGAGGCACTATAATTCAAGACTACGGATGGCAAGCTACATTTTTTACAATAATACCCATTGCAATTACTCTTTTCGCAGTAATACGACATTTCATAAATGTAGATGAAGAAAGTAGACATACACAAGAAGTACGATCTATTCAAAATATAGGGATTGGCATCAAAACACGTACAAATTTTGGCAGTAAATCATCTGGAAGCCAAATTGACATTAAGGGTGCAATAACGTTAGCTCTTACAGTTACTTCGTTTCTATTAGTCTTGACCTATATGGAGACAGGTAATTTGGGAAATGGTAGTAACGGCAATGCTTCTTATTTCTCTCTGGAAGTTGTATCTTTTCTTATAACAGGAATAATTTCATTCATACTATTCATAATGATAGAAAGACGTGCAAAATATCCATTAGTTGACCTTAGGTTGATGCTAAATAAGGCGATTTTGCCTGCAAATTTGATAATCATGATTGTTGGCTTGTCTATGTTCATGGTTTTTCAAACTATACCCATTTTAGTAAGAAATCCTCAGCCTCTGGGTTTTGGAGAAGATGCTATTGGAACTGGGGATGTGCAGCTACCATTTGCTGTAGTACTTCTATTTTTTGGAGCTTCTTCAGGCTTCATAATATCGAAGTTAGGATCACTAAAACCAATGATAGCTGGTTCTGTAATTACTGCTATCAGTTTCATTGGTTTATTGATATTCCATTCAAGTGAATTTTTGATATCAGCAAACCTTGCAATTCTCTCTATTGGACTATCCTTGACTAGCGTTGGAGCCATGAATGTTATCATGCTTACCACACCAAAGGAGTTCACAGGAATATCACTTGGTACAACTATGCTTATGAGAATTGTAGGAAGTTCAATAGGTCCTGCTCTTGCAGGGATGTATATGCAAACACACCAATCCCTATTAAATGTCAGTGGATTTATACAATCATTTCCGTCATTGATATCATTCAATATGATTTTCCTTACTGCTGCAGTATTTTCAATTGTTTCAATAGGCCTAGCATTACTATTAAGAAGAAGAGTTATGAAAATGTCGATACCAAACCTTGGTTAAAAAATATGTCAAAAATAAGAATTGGATTTGAAAGCTAAAAATGACCCACAAATCGCGTCCGCACCTGTAAATTTTGGCACCTTCCTATGTTAGCACTTTGATGAAATAAACTTTCTACTTTCTATTAGTTCAACAACTTTGAATTCTCTTCATCTCTTTTTTGATGATTCCTTTCTTTTGAAGAAGTATCTTAGATGATTGCCCCTCACATGTACATACACCTGGGGGATCTTACTAGAAATACTATTCTCATTTGTGTTTCCATCGCAAAGTATCTGTCTAATTAGAACAGTAAAAAATAGAAATTCAGTGAAGGGTAGGATATGTAACCAATACCCTCCACCCTAGTCTGATAGACATTATGTATTTACAAGAATAAGAAAATTATCTATTAAACATAGTTAACATGGTTAAGGGAAGGTTAAATTGAATTATTAAAGTCTAGGATATATGAAAACGGTATACAAGAAAGCACTACTAGTTGTAATACCTATAACATTCCTAGCAATGATGTCAGGGAGTCTCATTGAATTTCGAGTGCAAGCACAAACTCCTGCGTTTGAAAAATCCAATTTTAATGATCCGCTGAAAATAGACAATAAGTACTACTCTTTGAAGCCGGGCACAATAATGGGTTACAATGGCACTGATGAGGAGGGAAAGTCGATGCGGGACATTGTCACCATCACCAACGATACAAAAGAGATCCAGGGGATACCAACACGCGTGGTTAATGATACTGTCTTTGTGAAAGGAAAATTAGAAGAGACTACAAATGATTGGTATGCGCAAGATGACAAAGGAAATGTATGGTACATGGGAGAGGATACGACTGACTTTACCAACAAGAAAAACCCCCATGAAGGTTCCTGGGAATCCGGAGTGAAAGGAGCCAAGGGTGGATTAATAATGCTAGCAGAACCGAAGGTAGGAGTTACGTATGACCAAGAGTTCGCCAAAGGTGTCGCTGAAGACAAGGCAACTGTTCTGAGTTTGGACAATAATGTCACTGTTCCTTACGGTTCTTATTCGAATGTGATCAAAACTAAGGAGTTTTCAGCACTTGAGCCTGATGTCGTTGAACAAAAATACTATGCAGACAATGTAGGAGACATCAAGGAAAAAACTCTCAAAGGCAGTAAAGAAGGAATTGAATTAGTAGAAATCAAATGAGCAGATTCAATCAATAAAGCACGAGTGGTACCAGCCCATCGCATGCTTTCATTGATTTATTGAAAGACTTGACAAAAGGGGTGTTCACAATTTCGGCAAGCTACTAAATTTAGTCTCATGTTACTAAACGATTTCATTTTAAATCCAAAATAATCGCTGCTAGATCACCATCAGAACAAGAAAAGCTAAATACCAAGGAGTAGAACCCTACTATATGCAGGACACTAATCCCGACGAATTAATGATTCTACAAAGTGCTTAGGTTAATCGTAAAGTTGTTCGTAAGCATTTTTCATAATCGTATAGTATTTGGTTGGGTGAAGCAAACCTTGGCCAGTTTCATTGTTGTAACTATTATTTACCAAATTAAAGTTAGGAGTATTGCTTGGAATGAAACTCCACTCCCAAAACGCTAAACCCCATACTCCAATGTTCCTAAAATTATTAACTATCCTGTTGGCAACGGCTTGACTTATGTCACTTAGGGAAGGATCTATATACCAGACCTTTTCTCCCCTCTGGTTATACATTTCCACTCTTTTTACATTATTCCATTCACCAATGTACAAGGGAACACCAGCTATACGACTTGCGTTCTCAAATAACTGAAGTTTGTCACCTTGATATCCTCCCGATGGAATACCATACATGGAAAATTTGAATACTACATTTTCTTTATTCGTAGGAGACATTTTTGCCAAATTGCTTGCATTGACATCTATTGGACTTTTAAGATCGATCGGGATGTTCATGCTATAAATGATTGTTTTATTTGTCAGGTTTCGTAGCTCGTTAATTATGAAAGTATTGTATTTACCTATTTTTGACCACTGATCGGCATCGTGAACCTGTGGTTCACTGAGAATTTCGTATCCCAACGTACTAGGATGTTTTTCAACCGTACTAACTATCTTTTTTAGGAAATCTAGCTGAAGTACCCATCCGTCTGTCCCGTTGACCCTTACAGCATCGTTCCACCAATTGGTCCACCAAGCTTTGGCAGCAACTGATTTTGGAGAACCTCCGCTGTTCTGTTTATACAGTAACGAGTCATTAAATAAATAGTGAGGAAAACCTGTTCCCCTGTCAACATTTAGCCATGAAGAAGTATGAAATTGGTGATTATCATAAATAACTTTTATTCCATATTTATCAGCAGTATTTGCGACCTGCTCTATTTCTTTCATGAATGCAGTTGGATTCTTTATGTACGATTCCCAATAGAACCTGTACCTCACATGATCTATAGCAGGTGTCTTGGAAAGGATCTGAAAGCTGCTTTCGTAATAATTATTTGGGAATAGAAATTTCGAGTCTCTTGACTGAGCCATACTTGTATAGTAGCCACGCATGTTAATTCCAAGATAAGGATGACCTTCCTGACTAAGGAATTGCTGGTTATCACTCTCAGGACTGTTATAACCAATATTTGGCTCAGCTGCAATGTTATCGGTGAGGTAAGGGGATACTAAGACAGTACAAAGCATAATGACTACTGTAAATTCGATCCTCATCTTTTTATTAACGGAAACGTAACTTTCATGTGCTCCCATACCCATGCTTCAAACTATAACTATTTGAAAGATTTTGAACATTGTACTCTACAAATAAGAGTACCTATAAACGAGCTCGGCCAATCTATAGAAGGGATGCTTGTCAACATTTAAGGTAGTAAGAGATATTAGGGGTAAAACCTAAGAACTCAAACCTAGAAACTTTATTAAGAAAAGAAAAAGCTAAATACCAAGTTAATAGAACCTTACTATATGCAGGGAACTAATCGCGACGGACCCGTACTATAACATCTATTATATGGTTCCCCCCACAATAATATAATGGTGCTATAATATTCAGATAGTGATTCCTTCGCTAGGTTTGAGTATGGGATAAAATCACAACCAACAAAAGAAAAGTATGTAAAAACACTAGAGTTATTCTTTTGACTTTTACGAAATTGAAGGTCAGACTATAGAAGAGAAATCAGAGAATTTTTTAAAAGTTATCAAAAATGGTAAAAATAAATAGTGAAGGTTATTCACCTAAGAACTTTACAAGTACTAATATGGATGTGACTCAAAACGATTATTCTTCCATGAACATAAAGTTCCATTTTATCTGCAAGTTCTAACCATTTTTGTTTCAACCCACACTTTTTGCAAGATTTGAGGAATATTGTATAAGACTGGCAACGAATGTTACTACGAAATATGCGGCGGCCATTATCACTATAATCAAAATTACTTTTCTTAATTTGGACATCTTTTTCATTTCTTACTCATTCACCCTCCTGAACCCTTCTCCCCGCCAATCATGTACAATAAGAACCTTATAAATCTCCGTAATAGCATAACATAAGCCTATGTGAAGTTACTAACCATGAGTATGTGCGCATTAATCTTTTGGAATGATCTAAAAAGATTTTTGGTTTCAGTTCTGGAGACTATAGGATCATTTAATCCTGAAGACAATGGTATTTTTGTTTGAGAGATCAGGTAAACGAAAAGGAATTGAGAGAACCGTTGGTCTGAAAGAATTTACGTCAGAAATCAGGCTAATCATTTCGAAGTCATCCCTACGCTATCTCTAATTACAATTAGTCAAATTCTTGAAATCAGGAATTCTAATAAAGTTCCGATTGAATATTCAGTCATATCCTTCCCGTTGGATCCGAATTGTTAACAATATGGTTCCCGACGGCCTCGGAATTGAGTCTCAGTTTCGCCTGCCACTCATAATTTTTTCTTACAAAAAGTTCAATGACAAACAATTTTCATTTCTTTTTTCCGAATACCGTTTAATACGGTTAAATGTTGATTCAACGACCATCCGATCATAGTGGGCCAGCAGCAGTAGGTAAACGAAGTGCCACTGCCACGAAATAAGACACTATCCATATAATGATACGAGTCCACTCTCATGACTTGATACGACAACTTAGAGAACTAAGTTAAGCTAAGTTAAGTTACGTTAAGAAGCAATTAAATGGTAATTGAGACTTAAGCGCAATTACAAATACGAAATAATAAAGAGAAAAGCCATAACAATAGAACGGTTGCCAGCTCCTATCCCAGTAGAACAAAGACAAGTTAAAATCACGCCTTACATGAAAGATACCAGCACCTTTTGGAATATTAGGAAGGAGACATACAGCCAGAGAAAAAGAACATGCATTATTTGTGGCCAGACTGCTGCATATGTGGCATATTTTCAGATTGATAAAGCTCGGATAATTGAAAAATACTGTGATCAATGTCTTGATAAATGGGTATATCTTGATGTTGACGATTCTATTCCTGCTATTTGTTAAAGGCTGACTGAATTAGATATTAGAAATTATAAATTTAATGAATCTGAAAATTCACATTCGCCCCGACGGGCTCATAAAATATGTTTCCTCTTATTTACATCTAATTAAATTCTAGGTTTAGAAATTCGAATAATGGTTCGTGAGTTCTAAGCCACACCTTTTCGGACCCATTTGAGAATAAGCATTATATTCTGATTCCTTATTCAATAATGAATTCTGTTTAGAATTAGTCAAGTCAACAAAATCGAGAAAAAAAAGTCTAATATTAAAAATACCAGTCGTTTGGTATTAGTAAAAAAGACATCTTACTAACCTTAATGTGGTGTAATCACCAAATATAACTTATGAATTCAAAAATAATTAGAAAGGAGGTGTTAACATGAAATTGATAATTGTACCAGTAACAGCCGGAATACTCACGCTCACAATGATAGCCCCTCTTATAATAAAAGACTGTATCTTGGGGTGTTTAGGAGAATGATTGGAAGAGAAGAAAAGCCTCAAAGTGTAGCTGTTTACACGTAATATCAGAATCCTAATTTAGAACCGATATCGTCGTGGGTACCGACGGGTTCAGTGCTCTAAGTTAATCGTTCCGGGGTGCGGGATTCGGGCACGAGCTGATACGTTAGATACATTACGACTTAATACTAGGTTCTCAGGTAACAGGATATGACAACAACCAAAAAAGGAGATTATCAAATTCCTCCCAAAGAAGGATTTGTCCTGACGTACTTTCTTACAGTTGCTGATGTTAAACAATCCGCAGATTTTTATTATCGTGTTTTTGGAGGGAAAATCGTTCGCGAAGGCGAACCAACGATTATTGAGATTGCAAACAGTTGGGTTATCTTGAACGTAGGTGGAGGCCCAACAGACGATAAACCAACTGTGACTTTACGAACACCCCATAATCCAAATGAGGTCAGCAGCTTCATGAATATTCGTGTGGCCGATATTCGGTCCTGCTACGATGAGTGGCGAAAGAGAGGAGCAGAATTCTTGACTGAACCAAAAGACCATCCATACGAGATTCGTGCCTACATTCGTGACCCTGATGGCCATCTCATCGAGGTCGGACAAAGCAAAACCGTTTGAGAAAATCAGAGTTTGAAAAGGCCCCATGAGCAATGGATAATAAGTTTGCCTTAGCATTCTGGATAATAAATATATGATTAAAACTAAAAAATCCATTAGATCATCAAAAGGTCCAGAAGATGGCACAAGAATACTAATTACTAGATACGTTCCTAGATGCATTAAGAAAGAAGAACAAAAGGACCATTGGGATAAATGGCTTATAGATTTATCACCTTCAAGAGCTCTTCACAAACAGTATAAGAACGGGAAAATAACTTGGGACGTATTTTCCCAAAGATTTCGTGATGAAATAAGAAATAATGAAAAGAGCATGGAGTTATGCAGCCAGTTAGCAAAAAGAAGTTTGAATGAAAATATCACATTATTATGTTTTGAGGATGATGAACTCATATGTCATCGGTCGCTTGTTAGAAAAATCTGTGAACAAATGAAGAAATGAAGGAGTAAAATTAAATAAAACTAAAAATACAAGTTGGTAGAACCCCACTACATGAAGGGTTCAAATCCCGATGAACCCATTCGAATTATTTTTGATAAAAACACGTTGTGATTCAAATTCCCTAAAAAGAGAAAAACTTTAAGCAAAAAATGGATTAGCCTTTTTCAGAGCTTTTTCCAGCCACGTTAATGTCTACGAATTCTGGCCTATTTAGGGGAGAATTTTTACCATTTTCGCACTTGAGCTTAAAATTATCTGTACTCATGACACATACTTTGTAAGGTTCTCCATCACTAACAGCTAAATTTGGGAATGTTACTGTATAACTTACTTTGTTGAGTCCTTGCGATTCAGGATTTTCTCCATTGAACAATTTTACCTTCATTTGGTCCCCTACATTAACCAATGTGACAATGTCTTTTGTTGAGTTTGATATTCCATACAATGTTACAATGACCTTGAATACGTCTTTTCCAATTCCCGACTCAGCTGTGGCGTGTGAGAGGCCAGAGTACGCAAGCATAATTGATAGAACTAGTGTCAAACAGACAGCTTTATTTGATAAAAAATTTTTTTTCATCATTTGCCTAACATTTCCTATATTCTTAAGTTTTCCTAATCTATGTAAGCTTTGATTTGCAAAATGTCTAAACTTACAAAAGTTTCTATGCGGAACTTCATGTTCTAATCACGAAACT
>Ga0210378_10001635_pt1 | contig 11683 bp, 17 predicted proteins | sample PLM1_60_b1redo_FD_155465 | JGI IMG/M metagenome (GOLD analysis project Ga0210378, IMG submission 155465) | Groundwater sediment microbial communities from an aquifer in East River, Colorado, USA - PLM1_60_b1 redo | ecosystem: Environmental > Terrestrial > Soil > Riparian zone | place: USA: East... | reverse complement strand
AACGATGAACCCGTCGCCGACGAAGATGAGGAGCTCGCCGAGCTCGATCCTCTCGTCAGGATCGCTCCAGCGGGCCGTCTTCAGGACGATGAAGAGCGAATCGCCGTAGAACTCGAGCTTCGGCCGCTGGTGCGCAACGATCGCATCCTCGACGGCCAGCTCGTGGAGTCCGAACTCGCGGCGGACCGACTCGAACTCCTCCTCGGTCGGCTCGAGCAGGCCGATCCAGGCGAAGACCCCCTCGCGCCGAACCTGCTCGTAGGTGTCTTCGAGCGCGACCGGCTCGGCGAGCCGACGTCCGTGCTCGTACACGGCCTGGTTGACGATCATCGGGCGCGAAGTATCGCGGCCCGGAGGAGCTCGAGCTCGACGGGCTCGAGCTCACGCCATTCGCCCGGCTCGAGTCCCGCAGGAGTGAGCCCCGCATAACGGCTGCGATGCAAGGTGCGAACGGGGTGGCCGACCGCCTCGAGCATGCGCTTAACCTGATGCTTGCGACCTTCGTGGATCGCGAGCTCGACGCGGGAGGGGCCGAGCCGGCGGACTCGTGCCGGCGCAGTCGGGCCGTCGTCGAGCTCGAGCCCCGCGGCCAAGCGCGCGAGAGCGTCGTCTGAAGGCTCGCCCTCGACCTCGGCCTCGTAGACCTTTTCCACTCGGTAGCGCGGGTGCGCGAGCCGGTGCGCGAGCTCGCCGTCGTTCGTGAGCAGGAGGGCTCCGGTCGTGTCGGCATCGAGGCGACCGACGGGAACGACACGCGCCTCGTGGCGGACGAGGTCGACCACGGTGCGCCGCCCGTGAGGATCCCGAGCCGTGGTCACGACTCGCGCCGGCTTGTGCAGGAGCACGTAGGCGAGCCGCTGCGGCGCGAGCCGCTGGCCGTCGAGCTCGACGACGTCGTTCGACTCCACGAACGTGTTGAGCTGACCGGGCTCGCCGTTGACGACGACGCGACCGGCCTTGATCAGCTCATCGGCCTGGCGCCGGGAGCCGACTCCGGTGCGCGCGAGATAGGCGTTCAACCGCATACCGGGATTCTCACTTCCGGCACGGTCCCGTCACCCACGCGTGCGGTTTTCCTAAGTACGATCGCCTTGGGGAGGAGGTCGGCGGTACCGATAAAAGAGGGAGCCCGTGAGTATGGGCGGCAACCTCCGGCCCGCGCCCGACGCTGACATCGAAGCTCGTTTCAAGCGCTCGCGGAGGGTTTAGCAAACGCTTTAGCCCGGCCACGCGCCGGTCTATCAAGGTCAGGCCGCGCGGCGAAATGGCAGCAGGCGACGAACGAGCCGGCGCCGCCGCTCGCGGCGCTCATCCTCTTCGCGCCAGCGTGCTTTCAGGCGTTCGTACATAGCCTCGAACTCACGCGTAGTGCGAGCCCATTCCGCTTTCTGCGCCTCGTAGCGCCGCCGGTCCTCAGGATTCATCTTCCGAGGCATCGTCCTCATCCTCGCCAAGCAAACGATCGAGCTTGGCATTGATCGCCATCAGCATCCGAATGATGCCATCGACCGTCTCCCGGTCGAGCGGCAGATCATGTCGACGCCGCACGATCAACATCGTCTGGACACCTCAAGCGAAATCCAAGATGGCCGAAACGGTCCACGCCGCCACGCGGTTGTTCCGACGCGTCTAAGCCGGGCGTCGCTCGGCCAGCGCTTCGAGCCGGCCGCGAATCTCGCCGTCCTCGCCGCCGAGCTCCTCGAGCCGCGGCAGCGCGGCCAGGCTCTCGAGGCCGAAGACCCGCTCGAACAACGGCGTCGTCCGGTAGCGCACGGCGCCGCCGATGCCGCTCTCGCGACCCGCCTCGGCGATCAGCCCACGCTCCACGAGCCCCGCGACGACCGAATCGACGGCCACCCCGCGCCAGCGCGCGATTTCCGGCCGCGAGCACGGCCCGAGGTACGCGACGACCGCGAGCGTCTCGAGCGCCGCCTGCGACAGACCGCGCTCGACCGGGCGCTCGAACAGGCGCCCGCACGCCTCGGCTGCATCCCGCGAGGCGCGGAAGGCCCAGCCGCCCGCGACCTCCTCCAAGACGATGCCGCTACGGCCCTCGCGGTAGCGCTCGCCCAACAGGCCGAGCGCCGTCTCGACGCGCTCCGCATCGTCCGCGGCCGCCACCGTAAGGTCGTCCACAGACAGTGGCTGCGACGCGACGACGAGCAGCGCTTCGAGCGTGCGCGCAAGCGCGTCCAATGGGTTGGCGGCGACTAGGCGGAGCGGGCGGTCCACGGCACCTCCCTTTCTTCCGAGCGCGCGGTTTCCTCCCGCGCGACGCGGATGGGTGCGAACGGCCGCGCCTGGTCGAGCGAGATCTCCCCGGACCGGCGCAGGTCGAGCAGCGCGAGGAACGCGACGGCCTGCTCGATCCGCGACAGCCCTTCGACCTCGCTGTCGAAATCGAACCGCGAGCGGCGCTTGAGCACGGCGCGGAACCGCTCCAGGAACTGCGTAACCGGCGGGAAGCGAAGCTCGAGGTGCTGCAACGAGACCTGCGGCGGCTCCGCTGCAAGCGCCCGGATCGCGGCCGCCAAGAAAGCAGGATCCTGAGGAGCCAGCCGCCGCTCCACCGGGGGCGCCAGCGGCGCAGGCCCGAGGCGAAAGAAACGGTCCCGCTCGCCGGCCAGCCGCTCGGCCAGCCAGAGCGCCGCCTCCTTGATCCGGCGGTACTCCTCGAGGCGCCGCGCCAGCTCCTCGGCCGCCTCCTCCGGCGCCAGCTCGTCGAGCTCGCCGTCCTCGTCGCCGAACAGACCGCGGGCCTTCAACTCCAGCAGCGACGCAACGAGCACGAGGAACTCGCCGCACGCGTCGAGATCGAGCTCCTCCCGCTCTGCGAGCCGCTCGATGAACGCGACCACGATGCCGGCGACGTCGACCTCTGCGAGCGGCACCTCCTCGCGGAGCACCAGCGTCAGCAGCAGGTCGAACGGGCCCTCGAACGCGTCGAGGTCGAGCTCGAGCTCACGCACGGACATCCTGACGAAAGCTAACGAGGCGGGCGGACGCGTCCCTTGGGAATGGCCATCTTCGGCCCCGTGGGCACCTTCTTCCCCCCGCGACGGCCCGGGCGGGGAGGACGCTTACCCCGGAGGAACTGCCACCAGATGAAGAAGCCCATCGAAAGGACGAACCCGACCACCGACACCCAGGCGTTCAGGCGCAGCGGCCCGAACTCGTGCGCCGGGTCGATCCGCAGCAGCTCCTCGAAGAAACGGCCGAAGCAGTAGAAGGCGACGTAGAGCGCGAACAGCCCCGGGGGCCGGATGCGGAAGCGCCAGCCGATCACGATCAGCACGCCGGCCATCCCGATGTCGTAGAGAAACTCGTAGAGGAACGTCGGGTGGAAGGTCTCGTACTGCTCGTAGCCGGGCACCCGGTGCTCGGGGTCGATCTCGAGCGCCCACGGCAGGTCGGTCGGCTTGCCGTACAGCTCCTGGTTCCACCAGTTGCCGATGCGTCCGATGCCCTGCGCGATCAGCAGCCCCGGCGCGACGCAGTCGGCGAACTCCGCGACGTTTCGGCCCTCCCGCCGCACGATCCACGCACCGACCAGGCAGCCGAGCCCGATCCCGCCCCACACTCCGAGCCCGCCCTTCCACACCGCAAACGGGCCCCACCATTCGTCCGGCACCTCGTTCCAGCTCGTCAGCACGTGGTAAGCGCGCGCCCCGACGATGCCGGCGGCGACGCCCCAGACGGCCACGCGCAGTACGAGATCCCAGTCGCCGCCACGCCGCACGTAGCGGATCCCCGTGACCCAGATGCAGACCGCGATCGCCAGCAACAGCATCAGGCCGTACATGTGCACGGTGAGCGGACCGAGGTCGAGGACGCCGCTGTCGGGTGAGGGAATCGAGGCCAGGCTCACGGGCAGGGCATTCTGCCCCGCGGCGCTGGCCCCTGCAGCTAGAGCAGGATCTTGAGCGCCAGGTCGTGCGAGCAGCCCTGCTGGAGAAGCTCGGTCGCGCGGTGGAGATCGACATCGTGTCGAACCGCCAGTCGGCCGGCGGCACGGGGCTCGTAGCCCGCCCGCTCGAGCTCGTCCGCACGCCAGCGCTCGATCCGCTCGATCTCGGTCTGCACTAGAAGTTGGAGTTCAGTCGCCGCCACGGAGTCCCTTCGGGTTGATGCACTACTAGATGTTCGGTCAGACGACCGCCGAGGATCTCCCGCTAAAGGGTGATTGCTCATTTCACAGAACTTTTACGTCTAGCCGGACGCGCGCCGGATGCGTTTTTCCTGTTTTCGAGCAAGCTCGACCGCATCTCCAAACGTCAAGCGACCGTCGAAGCCGTTGACGAGGAGGTAGCCGGTGACGTTGCCCTGCCGCCACGCTGGGCCTAGCGGACCGAGCGCGCGATCTCGAGCGCTGCATTCTTCGAGAGCTCGCCTTCGAGCCTCACGGTGAGCTCGTCGTGCTGCCAGAGGAGCGTGTTCCCCGCCAGGCGCGCAGTCTCCTCTCTCATCTTGCCGCCGCGGTCGCGATAGACGAAGTAGTGCCCATCACCCGAGAACCAGACTCCGGGCTGCCCGTCGACATCGGCGACTTCGGCGTCAGTGCGCGGGCCCAGCATCTTCTCGGCGAAGGCCTCGCCAGGCGACTGGATCATCAGCAGACGTGTTTCGCGCTTCGTGCCCCAGAGGAACGTTGCCTGTCCGCCTGGCACGGCCGCGCTGAAATACACCTCGTTGGCGGTGCCGAGATCCTTCAGATGCGGTTCGACGAGCCCGGGTGCCCGCCGACGCGCCTCGGCCAGAGTCACTCGGTCGCCGAGGCCTCCGTCGTTGAGCAGCGCGACCTCCGGCAGCGTCTCCACGCGCGTGACCTTCACGCCCTTGATGCCGAGCCACTCGAGCACCGCAGTCCGCGCCGAGGGGACGACCATCGCGGCGCCGACAGCGACGACGAGAACGGCCAGCGCGACGATTGCGATCCGCCGGGGGGCCCAGCGGCGCGGAGGCGCCTCGCCCAGCCGCCGCCGGACGCCGCCGGCGAGATCCGGCTCGGGCGGGAACTCGACGAGGCCCCCGAGCTGCCGCAGTGCGTGCTCGAGCTCAGGCATGACCCTCCCCCAGGCTTTCGCGTAGCCGTCCGAGCGCGCGCGACGTCCGTGACTTGACCGTCCCGCGCCGCACGCCGAGCGCAGCAGCCGTCTCGTCCTCGGACAGGTCGAGGAAGTACCGGCAGGCGATCACGAGCCGGTGCTCCTCGGGCAATCCGTTGAGCGCGCCCAGCAGCCGCTCGCGATCCTCGGCGGCGAGCAGGTTCCCCTCGGGGGACGGAGCCGCGTCCCCCGAGAGATTCTCCCCGGCCGCCCGCAGCGCGAGCCCGGCGCGACGGCCTGCGGAGCGGCGGCGGTTGCGAGCTTCGTTGGCGACGATCTGCAAGAGCCACGGCCGAAAGGGCGCACCGGCGCGAAAGCGGCCGAGCGCGCGGTAGGCCTTGACGAACCCCTCCTGGGCAGCATCCTCGGCGTCGGCCGCGTTGCCCGCCACGAGGTAGGCCGTCCGAAAGGCGATCCCTTGATGTCGTCGCACGAGCTCCTCATAGGCGCGTTCGTCTCCACGGCGAGCCCGCTCGACGAGCTCGCTCTCATCCTGTGGCCGGCTCACCACACTGATGCTCTTACACCTCGGAGCTCGATGAGGTTCCGGCCGTCAGGCGGCGAGCGGAACGGAGCGCGGAAGCGCGACGGAGAAAGTCGTGCCCTCGCCTTCGACGCTATCCACCGAGATCGTTCCGCCGTGCGCCGCCACGATCGCCTGCACGATCGAGAGGCCGAGGCCGGTACCCGGTATCTCCTGCCGGGTCGCCTCTTGCGAACGGAAGAACCGCTCGAACAGATGCTCCTGCTCGTCCGCCGGGATCCCCATCCCGGTGTCCGAGACCTCGAGCAGCACCTCGTGCTCGCTCACCTCGCTGCGAACCAGGACCGTGCCGCCGATCTCGGTGAACTTGACGGCGTTGACGACCAGGTTGTCGAGGAGCTGGGTCAGTCTCGAGAGGTCGCCCACGACGGTCGCATCCGGTCCCGGCTCGTGGATGAGCTGGATGCCGTTGCCCAGAGCGAGTGACCTCGCCGATTCGAGGGAGCTCTCGACGACGTCGGCCAGGACGAACTCCTTCTGCTCCAGGTCGAACTTGCCGGCCTCGACCCAGGCTACGAAGAGCAGGTCGTCGACGAGGCCAAGCAGGCGCTGGGAGTTTCGCTCGATGATCGCGAAGACCCGCTGTTGCTCCTCGGTCAGCTCGCCGGCCTCGCCGTCGCGGATCAGGTCGACGTAGCCGCGCAACGCGGTGAGCGGCGTGCGGAGCTCGTGGGAGACGATGGCCACGACTTCGTCCTTCAACCTGTCCAGCTCGAGCAGGCGCTCGTTCTGGCCGGCCAAGGCGCTGCGGGCCGTCTCGGCCTCCTCGAAGAGCACGCGGTACCGCTCTTCGCTCTCCTGTCGCTCGACGGCGAGGCGCAGGCGCTCCACAACGAGCTCGCGGTTCATGCGCGACCAGCGGTGTCCCATGGTCAGAGAGATGATCAGGAACAGCGCCGCGAGCGCGGCCAGGATCGGGACATACTCCCCGAGCAGCGAGCCCGGCGTCTTGCTGTAGGCGACCACGAACCAGTCGTTCGCGTTTCCGGGGGTGGGCGCCAGGCGTCGGTAGGCGGCGTGCTCGCCGTCCAGATTGAGGACGCCCATCGCGCGCTCGGTGTCTGCGAGCTCGACGAAGCGAGTGTCCCTCGTGCCGAGAGGGGCGCCGACCCGCTGCGGCACACTGCTGTCGACGACGACGGAGCCCGTTCGCGCGTCGACGACCGCGACGTTCGTCGAGGCCCCGCTCAAGCGGCGGCGGAAGCTCTCGATCGTGACCTCGAAATGGACGATCGCCCGTTTCACGCCGTCCCGGGTCGCGACCGGCGTCGAGTTCGAGATCACCCACTCACGCGTATCGGGTGAGACATAGGGCCGCGCCTGGTAGACCTGACCCGGCCGCAGCGCGAAGGTCGGCGCGAAGAAGGGGTTCTTCGACTCGTCGAGCGTAAGGTCGCTGAGCGGTGCCCGCCGGCCACTGACGACGCGCGCGTTCTCGGCCCCGGCGGCGTCGATGAAGCAGGCCTCACCGATCGAGCCCGGATACAGAGTCTCGAGGTACGCGAGCGCGTTCTCGGCCTCGACGATCGCCGCCCCGCGAGCCTGTACCTTCACGGCACGAAAGCCGGGAAGCTCGTAGAACGTGCGGAAGGCGGGGTTGTGGGCACTGATCAGCACGACCGAGCGCGCGCGGTCGAAATAGTTCTGCAGCGAGAGCGCCTCCACGGCGCCGTTGCTGGCCAGCGCGCGATCGAGCTTGGCCTCCGCACGCGACGTGCCCTGCCGATCGATCACCCAGGCGGCGAACGTCAGCGGGACGAGGAGGATGCCGACCAGGAGCAAGCTGACGCGCACGAAGCTGACTGCGCGCGTATGCGAGCTCCGCCAGATCCGGTCTTTCCTGACCGCAACATCCACGTTCACCTATCGGGCGGCCGGGAGAGGGCCTTGAGCGCAGCCCTAGTAAGGTTCCGGCCATGTTCGCCAGGGTCGTGAGATACAGGGTCGAACCGGAGCGCTGCGACGAGGCGCTCGAAGCCTTCGAAGAGGCCGCCAAGGCGATTGGCGACATCGACGGCATCACGGGCGGCTACGTGATGGTCGACGGCGACGAGGGACGCATCGTCACGGTCACGCTCTGGGAAGACCAGACGAAGATGGAAGCGAGCGAGGTGCGCGCCAGCCGCCTGCGCCAGGAGGCGCTGCGCACGGTCGAGGGCGACATCGACTCGGTCGAGCGCTTGCGGATCGCGACCGGGATCGCGAACGACGCTCAGCCGCGCGACGCGGTGGCTGAGAAGACCTCGGGATAGCGCTCGCGTGGGGCCGTGATGCAGCGGTCGCGCGACGACGGCCCCCAGCGTGCGCGGTCGTAGTCCGGCGCGAAGGGGCGCTCGAGCTCGTCCAGCTCGTTGACGCTCGCACGAAGGCTCGTTTGCCAGTCGGCGTCCTCCGGCCTTGGCGTGGCGAGCAGGCTCTCGATCTCGGCGACAAGGGCAGACTTGCGCGCGATGTTCTCTGGCGTCACGTGCTTGAGGCAGACGCCGTAGGCGCCGGAGAGGTAGCCCTCCCACTCCAAGCCGACCTCGTCGCCGTCGCCCGCGGCGGCCAGATAGCGGCGAGCGAAGAGCCCGCGCAAAGCGGCCTCGCCGCCGGCCTCGTCGACGAGCTCGAAGTAGTCGGCAGGCACCATCTCCGTGCCGTCCTCGAGCACATAGCTTGCCGCCGGGAGGCTGCCGGCCGCGATCAGCGCCCGCACACGATCAAGAGACTGGCCGCGCGCGTCGCAAAGCTCCTCGAGCGTGACGAAGTGGGCGCCGATGTACGCGACGTCGGCCAGAGTCATAGACGGTTCCATGGAGCCTCCTTACTCGAGCGGCTGGCCGATGCCGAGAACGTAGCCGTTCAGGTCGCGGACGCGGATCTCGAGCATGCCCCACGGCCTTTCACACGGCTTATGGAGCAGGTCCGCCCCGCTCCCGGCGAACTCTTCGTAGAGGGCGTGCACGTCGTCCGTCCAGAGGTAGACGTCGAACAGGTCGGGCGGCACGAGCTCGGAGTTCGGAGCCGCGCGTGGCCCGCGATTGAAGAAGATCGTGCATCCGTCGCGAGTGGCGGTTCCGTTGTCCTCGGGCACGAGCTCGTAGGCCTCGACCTCGAAGGCGAGCACGTCGCGGTAGTACTCGAGGGCCGCCGCCACATCGGGGACGAGCAGGAACGGCGCATGGCCGGTCAGCACGCGGTCAGGCTATCGCGGCCTCACTGAGGAGCGAGCCAGAAGACCGCATCGCCCAGAGCCTCATCCGCCGGGCTGTCACGAAGGAACGCGTGCAGGAGCTCGACGAACAGGCTCACGGTTGCCAGGGATCGTGGCATCGAGTGCGGCGAGGTGAAGACAACCCCGGAGTGGCGTTCTCCTGCGGCTGCGGACTCTCGTATCAGGGGCATGAAGTCGGCGACGTTCTCGGTCATCAGCGCGGGCCCCTCGGCGGACGCCCGAGTCCAGAGGTCGCGGTCGCCAAGCCCTCGAAGGTCGTCCCGGTCCGTGGCGGACACGACGTCGTAGCCGCGGCTGCGGAGCGCTTCGGCGATCTTCGGGGAGTAGTGCTCGTCGAGCAGCAGCCTCACGCGAGGACGGCCTGCTCACGCCGCCAGGCCTCTTCTTCGCGCTCGGCGACGGTGCGCATGCGCTCGCGCCAGGCATCGACCTCGTCGCGGAAGTCGGCGTAGTACCGCACCGCGGCGTGCACGTGCTGCTCGGGGAGGTTGAGGTACTCCGCAGTCGCGGGCACCGAGTTGTCGGACTCGCGGAGGGTGTCGATCACCTGCGAGACATCGAGTCGCGTGCCGACCAGCGCGGCACGGCGGCCCGCTGTTCCCTCTCGGAACGTGAGCAGCGGGTGGGTCTCCCTGCGAAGACCCTCATCGACGAGTCGCTCGGCAAGCGCGTTCGTGCTCTCGCCACGGTCACGCGCACGTTCCTGCAGGGACGCCAGGATTCTTTCGGAGAACCGAAACGAGCGCGGCTGGGACATCGTGTTACTAAGTGTTACATCGTAGTCCAGTCCTGTCAATGAGGAGCTCGAGGACGCGCTCCGGAGGGTCGAAAAATCCCTGCCACCGGAGGTCTTCCCGCGTTCGGTGCGTGAGATCAGCCGCGAGGCGACGGACGACAGCCGCCACGATCAAGGCCCCGGAGCCATGCAGCTCGCGACGAACCCGCCCACGCCGAGCACCGCGAAAACGACCTCCGGCGAGTCGAAAGACGAGCTCGCCGCCCTGGCCCGCGAAGATAAGCGCGCCTCCGAGGATCGCAGCGACCCCGGTTCGGCGGACCGAGTTCACCTAGGTGACGATTAAGGGCGCCACTACTGCGACTCGGGACCGATCAGGCGTTCTGGCACGTTTCGGTCGCGGAGCAGCCGCGCTTTGTCGGGAGCGCGCGCGCGCGATCGGCGGTATGGCTGGGCAAAGCCCCGTTCGATCGCGGCCACACGCATTCGACCAGCCCGTTGCCCTTGAACCCAAACGTGAAAATCGACCCGCTGCACAGATTCCAGTCTAGCCGCCGCTTTGCAGGCGTTTTGCGATTTCCTGGAGCTCGTAGGCCTCTAGCGCGTCGCCGCTTGCGATGCGCTCTGCCAGTTTCTCGAGCTCGGCGAGCGCCTCCGACAGCCCTTCCTGCTCCGCGCGCCGCGCGAGCCTCTTGCGATCGACCCCCGGAGCGGTGAGCAAGCTCACGGACTGGGACGCGATCTCTCGGTGTCCGGTCGCGACGAACTCGTGCAGCCTGTAAACCAAGACGTCCTCAGAGGCGAGGACGAGAGCAGTCCGACCGTTGGGGAGCGACACCTCCGCTACCTCCTCGTCTTCGGCCGGAAAGCTCGCCGGGGCCTCCACGAAGAGATCGTGCTCGGGCAGCACCCAATGCCGCCCTTCCTTGCGGAACCCGAGAAGCGCCAGCCGGTCATCGACGGCGGGGCCGTGCGGTAGATAGAGGTCGAGGTCTGTCGTCGAGTACTCGCCGTGTGTCCAGAACTCGACCGCGACGCCTCCGATAACGATCGCCCGAAAGCCGAAATCGCGGATCAGCTCGTCGATCAAGGCGGCCACGGCGAGCTTCCGCTCGATCTGGTTCTCGAGGCCGAGGGCGGCCTCGAGTTCGCCGCGAGGATCCTCCATCCTTAGACGACGGCGGCCTCGCCGAGGAGCGACTTCACCTCGGCGAAGAAGTCCGGATCGGGCTTGACCCGGTAGTCCGGCCCCAGCTGCAGCGTCTTCTCGCCGGCCGACATCGTCAGCGCGACGATGACCGGGATCTCGCCCGGGAACTCGCGCACGAGGCCGGCCAGCTCGCGAACGATCCCCGCCGGCGCTCGCGTGGCGTCGACCTTCAGCGTCACCTCGCGCCGCTCGGGGGTCGCCTCGAAGGCGGAGACCTCCATCGCGATCATCTTCGTCTCCCCCTCCTGCTTGTGGTCGACGCGGCCCTTGACGACGAGCACGGTGTCCAGCTCGAGCAGCTCGCGCGCGTGCGTGTAGACGGAGTTGAAGACGACGACCTCCGTCGATCCGGTCAGGTCGTCGAGCCGCAGGAAGACCATCGGCTCGCCCTTCTTCGTCGTCAGCTGCTTGATCGCGCCGACGAGGCCGCCCACGGTGACGATTTCGCCGTCGCGGCGCTTCTCGACCTCGGCCAGGCCGCACTCGGTCTTGCGGCGCAGCTGTTCGCGAATCGCCTGCAGCGGGTGCTCTGAGACGTAGACGCCGAGCGTTTCCTTCTCCATGCGCAGCAGCTCGTTCTTCTCGTACTCGCCGGGCGGGATCGGCGGGTGCTGCTGCGGGCGTGCCTCCTCCTCGCCGCCGCCGAGGTCGAAGATCGAGCCCTGGCCGGCGAGCCGGTCGGCCTGGTGTCGCCCGCCCCACGCGACCGCGGCGTCAAGCGCCTCGAGCATCCCCTTGCGCGGCGTGCCCGTCGAGTCGAGGGCGCCGCACTTGACGAGCGCCTCGAGCGCGCGCTTGTTCGAGGCCTGCGGGTCGACCCGCTCGGTGAAGTCCCAGATCGACGTGAACGCCCCTCCGTCCGCGCGCGCGG
>Ga0210378_10001633_pt1 | contig 11691 bp, 10 predicted proteins | sample PLM1_60_b1redo_FD_155465 | JGI IMG/M metagenome (GOLD analysis project Ga0210378, IMG submission 155465) | Groundwater sediment microbial communities from an aquifer in East River, Colorado, USA - PLM1_60_b1 redo | ecosystem: Environmental > Terrestrial > Soil > Riparian zone | place: USA: East... | reverse complement strand
TGCTCTGGCTGGAGTTATGCTGATCCCGTTGAGAAAGGAGGTTGGGTTAAGGTATTTTATCCAAATGCTCAAATTAAGAAACTGCAATACTATTCGCAGTTTTTTAGCACTGCGGAGATGGACGCAACATTCTATGAAAAATTCTACAAATATATGACAAAAGAAACATTTGTCAACATGATCAAAGCAACACCGGATAATTTTCAGTTCTCAGTTAAGGTTCCTGAGTTAGTAACACACAATAAGAGACTCGATATAGATAGGGAGGCGATAACATATCTGGAAGAATTCCTTGATAAGATATCACCTTTAAAAATTTCTAACAAGCTGGGAGCAGTGCTTATTCAATTGCCACCAAGTTTTACTGTTAAAGAATTTAGAAATACAGAAGAATTCCTTGATAGGCTTCCAAGTGGATATGATTACGCCATTGAATTTAGAAATCCATCGTGGAATACTGAAGGGCCATGGGAGATGTTAAAGCACTACAATATAGCAGCAGTCATGACAGACTCTCCTGAGCAGGATAAGCTGAAATTCCTTTCTGACACAATTGTAACGGCAAATCACTCTTTTATTAGATGGCATGGAAGGCAAGTAAAACCAAGGTACAATTATCTTTACTCAAAAGAAGAATTAAAACCATGGGCTGAGAAGGTAAAACAAATATCAACAGAAACTGCTGTTGTGCGAGGATATTTTAATAATCATTATGGTGCGAGAGCCGTTGTAAATGCACTGGAATTCAAACAAATGTTAGGTACAGTTTTATCCGAGAAAGAGAGAGCAGCATTGCAACACGCCCGAAATTATTTCTCAGAAACCTCGAGTCAGGTAACACTAGATAGAAGCTTCCTGCAATAATAACACATATTGTAAGTTGATTTTTAATGTTAGCCTGAATGTTTCTGTTACTTTATTACTCTACTCTAGCATTTCTTGTTAATTAACCAGTTGATTATCTTGTGCTGCACAAAAACTAAACTCATCAGTACGGATTCAGTTGAAAAATACTCTCCCTTTGAATTGATTGAATTTATATATTGGTAACATTCATCCAACATCTGTAAAAAAAGTACTCTATCTTCCTCACGTAGGCAATCTGCAAATCCTTTCCACGATTCAATTTCTTGTGCTAATATATCTTCATTTGGAAACAATGTCATGTCTTATTATCTGCCTGATTGATTCTGTTTCTTTGATACAATATTATTGCAATTTTTTTTCATTAATCCCATTAACTGTTTATAGTGATACAGCATAATTGCCATTATAATGCTGTGTATGATAATTGGTCTTGCGGAATTAGAACAGGCGCTATTATATAGACGTGAAACTGAAAACATTTCATCAAATTTTTTTCTGTCATCCTTATCTAGATAGGAACGAAAGCTGCGCCACTTTAATTCTTCTGCAATACAAGCTAATCTGAAAGACGGTATCGTTCTACCCACTTAAGAACTCATCTCCTTACGACAGTCAATACATCTTCAAAAGATAACGACAAATATTTCTTGACAGTAACATAGTCAACATCCTGTTTTTCCTGTATGAGCACTTTAAATTTGTCATTTGTTTTGTTCATATCAACCTTAACGTGTTTGTTAAACATGGAAAGGATCTTGTTTCTTACGCCAAGTACGTCAGGTGATAATTTGTCGTTATTGAGTGAAATCGAAGTTATCAATAAAACTTTGTATTTGGAAGGTACTTCTTTAAGTAGGTCTGCGATTTCTCTTAACAGAGATTGTACGTCTCTAATATTTATCTCCGGTTCTTGAGCGAACATCGCAAGTAAATCGGGAATTATTACCACGTTGGTCTTTTGTTCATGAATGGTTTTGGACAATTCATATTTTAAAAAATGTGTAAGCTGGTAGACAGTAAATACTCTTGAAATCATTATTTGCCTCAAAGTCTCTTTGATATCCAGTCCATATTGTTTCATAAAATCTACAAACTGATATACGTCTGTACAATTACCAGCATCCAGAATAAACACATTTGAGTTCCTGCCAAAGCCGCCATACCTCTTTGGCATTAATGCATGAACTCCTACTTTTGTCAATATCAGATTTATCATCCTTGAATCACCTAAAAGGCAGACTGCGTCTCCAAGAAGTAATTCTACGGTTTTATTACATGTACCGTTAATTGTAAATGAAAGCCGATTAAGATAATCATAAGCTGTTTTTAGCTTCAGCGGCTCTTGTTGGATCGACATTGTTCTATTTGGTTTTTCTGCAATAAGGTTTGACATGGAGCTTAGTTCTAGCATATTGAGCTCTATTTAATGGAGAAGCTACTTTCAGAGAGGGAGGGCACAATTATGGAATTGTGACAAAGCAAAACAGGGTACTGAATTTAAACTCAAACACTTCTTACGAATGAATTTATTCCACGCTGACCATGAATAGGCTATTGCAGCTTTTCATCGGATGCTCGGGTTGGAGCTATACTTCTTGGCAGGGGCCATTCTACCCAGCCAATCTGGAAAATAAGCTATGGTTATCATACTATTCTCAAGTTTTCAATTATGTAGAAATTGACTCTACATTTTATAGAATTCCAAATCAATTTATGGTCAAAAACTGGGCTAGAAGAACTCCAGAAGATTTTAGGTTTACTGCCAAGTTTCCCAAAGTAATAACACATGATAAAAAATTCAAAAATGTAGAAAAAGAGTTATCATTATTCTATGGTGCAATGAAACCTTTGAAGGACAAGCTACTTGCGTTGTTAATACAATTCCCACCCTATGTAAAAATTACAGAAGGATTGGAAGCATTAAAACAATATGATTTCTTCTTTGATGATAGTTTCAGATATGCCGTGGAAGTGAGACATCCATCATGGTTTTCAGATTTAGCTTACAATTTCTTTTCAAACAATAATATTTGTATGGTGTGGAATCAATTAGATAAAATACAATCTCCCCCTATAGTAACAACTGACTTTGTCTATCTTAGATTGATTGGAGATAGAAGTATTAAAGAAGAAAACTTTGGAAAGATACAGAAGGATAGAGAACAGGAGATGACATATTGGTCTGACAAATTCAGAACAGTTCAGCAAGATGAAAAAGATGTCAAGATAGGTATTGTAGCTGCCAACAATCATTATGCCGGATTTGGGGCTGCAACCGCTAATATGTTTAGGGTGATGAACAACCTGCCATCCGTAGAATGGGGCATAAGCAAGGATATAGATTACAGTACAGAATTAGAGCTTTCTAACGGAAAGACTGGTTACCGTAAGGCTAAACAAAAGAGTTTATTAGACTATCCAAGCAGCTAGCAAATTGTTTCATTCTGCGAATCCATTACAGGTACACTTTAAACAATAGCTCTGTCCATGCTTGTCACAAATATGAAATTCTCTAGTATGATGACATAGAAGACATTTATGATTTGAATCCACTGACATTATCTTTATCTAAGCTATAGCCTTATGATTTATTCGAAATACCATATTTTTCATTTTGGACAAGAACATTTAGAGGTATGCGGTCCTTTCTCTTACCTGTCAATTTTTTTATGGGATAACCAAAACCAATTACAGCAGAGACATTCAATTCCTGTGGAATTCCAAAATCCTTCCTGAATTCATCTTCCTCAATTCCTGTAAATATTCCCGAACCCACTGCATAATTCCATGCTGCCAGCTGCATGCTCTGTAGAACCCTTCCAGCATCGATCAAATGAAAATGATATTTTGGATTTGTCAGAATTATTACTGCAAAATTACAATTTGTAACCCAATTTCCACTAGTGCTGTCCTCTGCAAGCTTCTTTAAATTCCCTTTATTTTCGATTAGTATAAATCGCCAATGCTGAGTATTAAGGCCCGTTCCTGTTAATCTCGCAGCCTCGAGCACCTTTAATTTTATTTCACGTGGAACTTCTTTTGGGCTGAATTCTCTTATATCAAGTTTAGTCGCTACACATTCAAATGCGTCCATACGTACGTACTTATCTCCGTTAAGATATTAAAGATTTAAAGCCCTTATATTGAAACCATTTCAGCATATCATTAAGCGTCTCACTGAGCTTTTGAAAGTCTGAAGAATTTTTTTCTACATGTGTCATAACTAAAAGTTACTTGGGATGATTTTTATAACTTCCGAATACGAGATAAAAGTTAGAAGCATAATTAGCCAAGACATTTAATTGAATTTTCAATCGTCTTCCTACTGCATGTTTAATTATAATAGCACGCATCAAGTAACACGCAGTGTTATTATTCTAAAAATGAATATCTACACATTTCCCAATATAAAGGCAAGTGAGAATCCTACCATTATACCAAGGCCTACAATACTCGCTCCTCCTTGTTCGTAGGCTTCAGGAATCATGGATTCTCCTAGCATGACTAGAATCGCACCTGCAGCAAATGACAAAGCTATTGCCAACATATTTGGTTCTGTATATGAAGACACTGTAAAGCCAATCGCAGAAGAAACTGTTCCTATGCATACAGCTCCTGTCCATAAAAGAAGTATCAATTTTTTACTTTTTCCATGAGATTCCATACCTTCCGCAGACGATAGTCCCTCTGGAAAATTGGAAATGAAAATGGCCGCCAAGAGAACAACATCTACCGATCCACCTATTGCTAACGAAATACCAAGTGCCATATTTTCTGGAATATTATCCATCACTGAACCTACTAGTATGGCGGTACCGGAGACATTCCTTCCTCCACCGGCTTCGGTCCCATGAGACTTTTTCCTATGTCTAATGTTACCTTGAGGAGAACGTTTGCTAAGACAGTAATTAGCTATAGTAAAAGCTAATCCACCAGAGACAAATCCAATAATTATCGGGGGTATTGACTGTGACATTTTAAATGCCTCTTCAATTAAGGAATAAGCAAGTGATGCAACAAGCACGCCGCTGCCAAATGCCATTATAAATGCAATAGTTTTCTTGGAAAGCCTTGTAGTAAGTGCGAGTAGACAGCCTAACAATAGAGGTACGGAAACAACAAATCCCCAAAACAAAGAGCTTCCGATACTTGAGAGGTCTACTGCTATGTAGATTATCAGCTCCTTTTATGTATATTTTCTCCTCGTACTTTCATACATAATATGTTACAATATCCATAGTCTGTCTATAAATGCATTTATGATTTGTAATATATTCAGGTATGTATTGTGAATCGAGAGCTGTCATATTCACATAACTTTTTATTTCTAGCATAAGTTTCTGTTTTGAAGAGTATTTTAGGCAACATTCCTAATTCCAGCCTATGATATGTCTTCAAAATTAGATTGGGAATATATGTTCTCTTTTATGCATATGATTTAGCTTAAAACTAACGCTATTACAATATTGAAAATAAAATAAAATAAAGCTCATTTCCCAATTAGACAACTACATAAAGTCATAAAGTGGTTGGTATAAAAAGAGATTGTGGACATTTATGCAATAGATAAAAATAGGATCGAATATGATCAAAAAATAGGAACGAAATTTACCTCTGGTAACAAAACTAATTACCCGGAAAGAGGAAGTTCTCCTCCTTCAAGGATATTCAATTGCGATGAAAATCATATATATGATTAATATTAGAACGATTATCTTTAATTAAGAGTATATAGCATAAGAATATTCTTATATAAGACTTTCTTAGTAAAGAGTTATGTATAAATCTACTTAAATAATACTTCATCGAACATAAAGAGTGATTGGGCTTAGGGTAAAGCTTGTTGAGGAGAAGCGAGGTAAATCTACTATTGAGAACTTGCTTATAGAGTTAATCTGGGGCGCCTAGAATTTGAATGTAATTCTCGATCCTGACATAAAGGCCAATTTATCCGTAGATGAAAGTGAAAGCGTTAGGGGCATTAATCATTCTCAATTTAGGGAATCAAATAAACAATCAATAACATTCTATGATCCAAAATAAGAGGGCTGAAAAAATTGACTACGATTATACTGATCATTTTAATTCTAACAGGGTTGATATCTTTCCTTACGATAGGATTTAACGTTACTAATTTGACAAGAGATGGAAATGGTAACGACGGTAATACAACGACATCAAATAAACAGTCAAGTTCAGGCCTAGAAGAAGATAAATTAGAAGAGGTTGCGAGTGTGCCGAAATGCTTAGGCTCAGCACTCTGTCCAGACTAGTATCCACTAGCATCCAAGTACTCTATCATATTCCCTTGAGTAGATCCAAGCTATTAACAATCGACATCTTGACAAGATTATAAAATAACTTTTCTTCTAATTTATTTCAAATTCTACTTTTAGAAATTAAGCTCCTTTTGAATATTAATACATATCTCCTTGATAGTAACCTTATACGAACAATAAGTAACGATCTTCAATCACAAAAAAATAATGTAATTAGTAACCCTGAAAGTTATCTTCATAATTAACTGGTGGGAGCTGGTTGTATGATGAACAAGAAACAACCAATTAACCCACCCGCTGGCTGTACTTTCAGGCGTTGTAATTAATTATTCATGAGCATTAAAACGATTTACAAAATAAAAAATATAGACATATATTGACTATTTAAAAAATATAGTCAATCGATAATACTTCTATTTATTGACTTTATGTTACTGGTTTTATAGGCGGATACTGGTACTACGTCAAGACGGATTCTCGTGGAATATACAATCTCATAGTTACCTAAAGTGGTTCATCAATGCTGACTTTAGAGGGTCACATAACTCCCGTGTTGACAGTGAGTATTATATTCTTGCATCCACTTCAAAAATTAATTGGAATATAACATTCGAATTAAACTGACCTTAGGTTCGAAAGGAATGTTAAATTTGGACTAAATCTGGATAAAAAGAAAAATAGTTTTACTTTGTTATATCAATCAATGCAAATAAAGGAAATTGGCCTTCAATTATGTACATGTACATGGATCGAAATAATGACTTGTATTGGAATTACTTTTTATCTTTTATATATTTCAGAAAATCGTCTTGCTCTAATCACTATTTTGGCTTTTTCACCACTTATCGGATTCCATTTTGCAGTATCAAGAACAATCAAGGATGAACACTGTGTTACTTGTGGAGAATCAAATTAATCAACCATAAATATAGGAGAGTTATTAAAAATTATAGAATTATTGTTATAATAAATCATAATTTGTATTTAGAATATCTCTGAATTATAGTCTAACACTCTATTCCCACATTACAATCAAATTAGTCATATCTTGAACGTCCCAAAAGAACATCATCTCACTTGCTCCTAATCGAAGATCACTCCCTGTCAAACTCCATTATTTAGTGATCTTATCATGTGAATTAGTGCTTCTATTTCAGTTTTATTCAAATTTTCAATATCATCTATTTTTTCCTTTATCATGGACTTCGTTTCCTCCACAATTCCCACCTTGGTTGGCTTGATTTTCTTCTCCACGAATTTGGAAGTAATCAAAGCGATAACTGTCCATATTATTGCTATTGCTGAGAACTGAAGTATAGCTGAGATCACCCTACCTAGAGGTGTGACGGGATAAAATTCACCGTAGGCAACAGTCGTCATTGTTTCCAGAGCCAACCATATGGCATCATTCAAATTTTTTACGTTTGCATGGCGGTCTGAAGACTGAACCTCTGAAATATAGAACCCAAAACCTCCAAATATTATAGTTACTACAGCTAGGGATGAAAGTAATACAATCTCACTACCTTTCATCATTAGTGCCAGATTATACAACCTGATGAGCCTGAATAGTGCAATAAACCTTGTTGTCCGAATTGTCTGTTGAATTACCGGGGACATATCAGCGTATCCATAGACTATAAGTGGTATCAGGGCAGGAAATTCGTACCAATGAGCAATAACGTACTTCAATCTGTTGTCTGATTTCTTTATCCTAGAATAGAAATCAACTGCTAACATTGCAGTAACAAACAGATCAAAAATGTAAAGAGTCCATAGCTGATTTTCAGAAAGTGGGTATAAGTACGTAGCAAATGCTATTATTATAGATGCTATGGTAAAAACAACCACTGCCATGTTGACTATTTTACTCTTTTGAAGATTGAGGGACTTCACAGCTACTCGAATAGTTGGTAGGCAATATTAAGGATATGGCTTTTATCAGGCTAAATCTAAGCGGAAACATCAGCTATCTTACGCCTGAAGTTGTCGAGTACATCTACTGTTCCAATTTTCCTACACAAGGTGAGGCGACAGAGCCGAACTTGTCAAGAATGAGCGACATTCAATTGGGACTGTCACAACGTCTTCGAGTCGTGGTTGCCATTCTACCCAAAAATGAAAAAGGGTAAAGTCAAGAACTATATTATCTGCTTTTGTTATTATCTTGGAAACCTACACGAGGCATTTTTTTTGATATGCCAATATGAGTGCAGTAATTCTGTACATATTGGATCTTACAGAATACATTTTGTGATTCACCCGTGCTGTATAATCAGCCAAAGTACTTTACTTGAGTATCGTACTTAACCTTAGATTGAAACAACTCCTTCATAATACTATTCGAACTCGTTATTATATTACTGCTTTTATGGGTTTAATACAGTTAACTTAAAAAGTATGATTAGCCATTATGTGTTATGAATAGAATTATTCATTTAATCATAGCAGCAGGATTGGTCATATTGGTGGGAACGATTGTTGAGTACAATATAGAATCGAAAGTACCTAATACACAAATAAAAACCTATCTTGACGCATTATGGTGGTGTGTTTCCACAGTCACTACTGTAGGATATGGTGATATAGTACCGGTTAGTAACTTAGGACGAATCGTAGCAGTGTTTTACATGTTTTTTGGCATTTCAATGATATCAATACTGTTCTTTGTTATTACTAACACTGTCTACAAACGAAGATATGATAAAGTAGAAATAGAAAAGAGAGAACAGCAACTAAATCAACTCAAAAATGATTTAATGAGTAGACTTTCAGACATCGAAGACAAACAGGCAAAATGTTTAGATCTTATTAATCAAATGAAATAACCTAGATTCTATGTGAACACAAAAAATAATTTTCTAGTAATACAATACCTTAGGACGTACACGCGTCGCTATCGCGATTTATGTTCCAAACTCAAGTCAAATTTAAAATAAAAATTTAAGATAAATTTGGTTAGCCTCTTACTTTTTACCAGTGAGGCTATCGACGTTATCCTTCGACGGTAAGTTCAGTTTTCTGCCTGTTGCACCAGCTGCGATCATCTCAATTCCTGCTATCAAAAGTCCTATTGCTATAATAAATCCTGCAAATGCTGCACCAAAGACAGGTGAGACAAGCGTGATGATTCCAATGATTATTAACAATGCACCTACTCCAATAAGGAAAGCTCTTTTCCAGCCAGATTCCTTTCCTGAAAACCCCTCAACTATGCTTGCAGAACCACCAAACAGAAGTGCAATGCCAATGAAGATTGTTATAATCCATGCAGTTCCTACTGGATATGCGACCGCAAGACCCGCAAATATGAGTATCAATATGCCAAGGCCTATGCTTGCACCTCTTCCCCTGATATGAAAGAAAATGCCAGCAATAATCTTCTCAATTCCTAGAATAAATAAGATTACGGCAAGTATCCATACTACAGACACAAACGTAGCTGCCGGAAATGAAAGTGCATAAATTGATAATATAACGATAAGTATACCAAGTCCAATTTCTACGAATCTAAACCATCCTGCTGATTTTTCCATTTATAAATTCATTCTATTATCGAAAACTCTATTATATATAGTCTTTCAATCCTAATACACTAGTAGCATATTTTGAAATATTAATTTAGATTCTCTTATCATTTGAATAAGATACATATCGTTTTCATTCAGTCTTTCTATCCAAGTATTATATTAATAATAGATTTGGCTTAGTCAACAGGAACAGCACTTTTATCATTCTTCAAGTTGCATTCCACCAATTTCGAAGCTATCTTCAGATAGTAATAAGACATTTGTATTGTTTATAGTCTTTAGAAACTAATTCAATTAGTATTGGTAACATAGTGGACGTAACTGGAAGAAACTTCGTACTGTTACTCTAGGCCTAAATACTAAGTGAGTTATTGGGAATGGCAAGTAATCCTTGTGCAGATGCGCTTGCTGACTATTACCGTGATTGCAACTCCTATACCTCGGTATACTAATATTGGAAGTATTCCTCGACACTATTATAATTCCATCAAAGGCAGAAATACTGATGTGAAATCTATGTGAAATCTATGTGAGCTCCACATACCAATGTATAAACGGTATAAACGGCTTTAACTTTAACTTCAAAGCTCAGCTAAATTTCTTCTTATATCTTTCAGTAAATGATTCACCAATCAAGGTCTTTTAGTAAATAATCAAAACTGGTCAAAACTCATTAGTACCATCATGAACAGATTAAACCGAAATATTAATAAGAAACAAAAAATTTTGTTCGCTTGTGCCTAGGATCCTTGTGAATCTTCTCGGTATTAGTCTCACTATTTCAATGTTATTAATACTCGAGGAACAACAGGCAAACGCACAATTCCTGCAAGTAGATTTGGGTGTCCTTGAGGATATTATTGCTAATATAGATGACAAATTGAATAATCTTTTCAATTCAAACCCTCTTGACAGGTTCTCAGATGCTGGGTGTCTTGCTGGCGCATTGACAGGGGGTACTTCAGGTATAATGAGAAAAGGACATTTGATAATTGGAACCGACTGTGACGATAACATAAAGGGTGATAGTAACAATGAAATCATATACACACTTAAAGGAAATGATCGAGTATGGGCGGGAATGGGTAACGATATAATTTATGGTGGTTTGGGTTCCAACAGATTATATGGTGAACCCAACGATGACATCATTATCCCTGGGGATGGTTCAAATTTAGTTGATGGCGGGCCTGGGGATGATGTACTTTTCGGGGCACTTGGAAATAACTTGCTTGTCGGAGGCCAGGATAACGATCAGCTTATTGCAGGAGCTGGCACGACTATAATGGATGGTGGTACTGGTAGCAATGAATATGATTGCAGCGGGAATAGCATAGTTTTAGATTATAATCCAGATAACGGAGATACAGTGGCAGGAAATTGCAAAATAATCAATAACGAAGGAATTGACTTTTCAAGAGATATTAATATTTCATAAAGACTTGTTTTCATCCTATAAATTTATTTCAAATGAATCGACCATATTCCAAACGGTTGGCAAGTAATTGGAGAACAAAGCTTCTTGCGCTGTAAAGGTAATTAAATATACTTTATTGCCAAAGATTGTGTAGACTTGCATTTTCTTGAAAAATTCATCTCCCCCTGTAATAGTAGAGTAAACCAACATATACGCCGAATGGTTCCCTTTGAGAGTAAACGGTTTTGAATCCAGTACAAAATCACTCGTATTTTGAATTCTATTTATGCGTCCTTTAATTATTTTATCTAGGGACATATTCTTAGAATCGAATGCAAAAATATCTAAGTATGGTACAAAGTGACCTGACACACCTGAAATATTGCCAAGCTGGGAGGCAGTTTTTGACGGCGAGTAGAATCCTACAACAGTATTGTTGCTTCCATTATTGTAGGGATAACTCCTTACAGACCAGCCGTCCGGATACCGGATTTTTATCCCAAAAATATTGTTCTGATAAGTCTGGAAACCCATTGTAGTCCCATTATCGATTGTCTTGGATGTCTTGTTACTTGGTACCGTTGATTCATTAGAAGGT
>Ga0210378_10001631_pt1 | contig 11702 bp, 13 predicted proteins | sample PLM1_60_b1redo_FD_155465 | JGI IMG/M metagenome (GOLD analysis project Ga0210378, IMG submission 155465) | Groundwater sediment microbial communities from an aquifer in East River, Colorado, USA - PLM1_60_b1 redo | ecosystem: Environmental > Terrestrial > Soil > Riparian zone | place: USA: East... | reverse complement strand
GACGACCACCGATCCGCCCGAGCGTCGAAGCACCGCATGGCGGCGCGATACCTCGGGATCCTCCACCACGAGGTCGCCGTCCTGACGACCGATGGCCACCTCGAGGTCGAGCTCGACCCGCCTGCCCGCCTCCGGACCGGTTTTCACCACAACCGTTGGCAACCCTCACCCCCAGGGTTGGCGAAACGACACCACCACGACGGTCGTGTGGCTCGTTCGTTATCGGTCGCGTGTCAGCGGACCTTGACGTCGGGACGGTACCAGGCATGTGTTCCTCTTCGCTTGCCTGCCAACGCACGCCGCTGGCTCTCTAGGGCGCCACTTCGCTCAACCTCACGGCACGAGGTGGCGATGTTAGGGGGAAATGGCAGAACCGAAGGACCTTCGGGGCGATGAGGTCTTCTGCCGTGTGCACGGCGAAGCCTCAGGGCCCATCGACGATGACGTCCCGTGCCCGCTGCCACACGCCACTGCGAGGTGCCCCGTCTGCTTCCTGGGGTGGACAGGTCCTGGGCCCGGCGACAGCGTCGTTCTCTGCATCCTCACTCGGCACATCGTGGAGACCCACCCGAACACCGCGCACTCGACGACCCTCAGATTCAACGCCGCGCAGTTGGGTGGTTCCGCGGATCCCGACGATTGGTGTCACCACGATCCCGAGCAGCACCGTCGTGTCATTGTCCTAGAGCCGTTGTCGTAGCCGCTCGAGGCCGTCGAGCATCAGGTCCAGCGCGAACTCGAACTCGAACTGGTCGTCGCACCCGCCGCCGACGACCGAGCCCTCGTCGTGCGAGATCTGGCCGCCGGAGATCTCGCCGATCAGGGCCGCGATGTTCGGATAGGCGTCGGCCATCTGGTTCCACATCTCGAGCGCTTCCCCCTCGGGCATGCTCGCCGTGTCGTCGTAGAGCTCCTGCGAGAAGCCGAGGAGCCGGCTGCCCATCACGTGCATCGCGTGATGGAGGAGGTCGATCGAGAAGCCTCCGGAGCGGAAGATCCCCATCATCGAGTCCATGTAGCCGATGACGGCCGGGGTGGGCTCGCCGCGCGACTCGATCACCTGCGTGGCCCACGGATGGCGGAGGAGCGCCCGGCGGGCCGAGAGGATCCGCTCGCGCATCGCGGTCTTCCAGTCGGTGTTTGCCAGCGGCGGGTCGATCTCGCCGACCACGACGTCGACCATGCCGTCGAGCATCTCGTCCTTGTTGGCCACGTGCTTGTACAGGGCCATCGGCACGACGCCGAGCTCCTGCGCGAGCCTGCGCATGCTGAGCGACTCGACGCCCTCCTGGTCGGCCAGGGCGACGGCCGCGCCAAGGATCCGCTCCCGGCTCAGCGGCGAGCGCTGCCGTTCGGTCTCGTCGATCCTCGTGGCCATTCAGGCGCCTCCTCGTGCCGGCCGAAGGTGCGGAACCTCGCCCGCGCGGCTTGACAAGTGTACGCCGTACACCCTAGGGTAGGCCAGCAGGTGTACGGTGTACACCACGACGGAGGAGGAGGCCATGAAGGCGATCGTTCAGGACACCTACGGGCCGGCGGACGTGCTCGAGCTCCGGGAGATCGAGAGGCCCGAGGTCGGCGAGAACGACGTGTTGGTTCGCGTGCTCGCTGCTGGGAGCGGACCGGACGTCTGGCACATCATGACGGGACAGCCGTACATGGCCCGCGCAGCGCTCGGGTTCCGCCGACCCAAGGTCCGCGTTCGTGGGTGGGACGTCGCGGGGACGGTCGAGGCGGCCGGCGCCTCGGTGACCGACTTCCGGCCCGGCGACGAGGTGATGGGGGTCGCCGAAGGAGGCTCCTTCGCCGAGTACGCGATCACCTCGCCGGACAAGCTGGTCCCCAAGCCCGCGAACCTCTCGTTCGAGCAGGCGGCGGCGCTGCCGATCTCCGGGGTCACGGCCCTGCAGGCCCTTCGCGACAAGGCGCACGTGCAGCCCGGGCAGACGGTCCTCGTCATCGGTGCGGGCGGCGGCGTCGGGACGCTCGCGGTGCAGGTCGCGAAGGCGTTCGGCGCCCACGCCACGGGCGTGGCCAGCAGCTCGAAGCTCGATCTCGTTCGCTCGATCGGCGCCGACGACGTCATCGACTACACGCGCGAGGACTTCACGGACGGCTCGATGAAGTGGGACGTGATCGTCGACACGGCGGGCCGCCGGCCGCTGCGGCAGCTCCGGCGCGCCCTCACCCCGAAGGGGACCCTGGTGGTCGTCGGCGGGGACGGCGGCGGTCGCTGGACCGGGGGCTTCTTCCGCGGGATGCTCCGTGGGCCGCTCGTGTCTCCGTTCGTCGGGCAGAAGCTCATGGGCTTGAACTCGAAGGTGACCCAGGAGGACCTGCAGGGCGTGGCCGAGCTGGCCGAGGCCGGCAAGCTCAGGCCGGTGATCGGCCACACGTACGCCCTGAGCGAGACCCCGGACGCGATCCGGGAGCTCGAGACGGGGCACGCGGCGGGGAAGCTCGTCATCGCCGTGTGAGGTCGCGGGAGGGAGGCCGAGGTGTCGACGTCAGGCTCCGGGTTGATCGAGGACGCGAAGGTCGGTGTTCGGCTCAAGATCTCCGCGCTGTGGGTCGCGCTACTGTTCCTGTACGCGTACGGGGACATCTTCGGGTTCTTCAAGCCGGGACAGATCCAGGACGTGATCTCGGGGGAGATCTCGGGGATCGATATCACCCAGGTCTTCCTGTTCGCGGTCTCGGTCTACATCGCGATCGCGAGCGTGATGGTCTTCCTCACGCTCGTCCTCAGGCCGGCCGTGTGCCGCTCGGTCAACCTGGTGCTGGCGATCCTGTACATCGCCTCGATCGTCGCCGCGGCGATCGGCGAGTCGGCGTACTACCTCTTCTTGAGTGTCGTGGAGATCGCGGTCCTGGTGCTCGTCGTCCGGTACGCGTGGACGTGGCCTCGACGGCAGGAGATCGGCTGACGCCGCGCTGCTATAACATCCTTCGTGTCCACCTACGTCGCCCTGCTGCGTGGCATCAACGTCGGCGGCAAGAACCTGATCAGGATGCCCGCGCTCAAGGCGGCGTTCGAGGCGGATGGGTTCGCGGACGTCACGACGTACATCCAGAGCGGCAACGTCCTGTTCACCTCGTCGGAGACACGCAACGCGGCGCTGACCGACCGGATCGAAGCGATGCTCGCCGAGGCGTTCGACTACGTGCCGACCGTGGTGGTCCGCAGCCGCGCGCAGATGCGCGCGATCGTGGATCGCGCGCCGAAGGGGTTCGGCTCCAAGCCGGCCGAGTACCGGTACGACGTGATCTTCCTGAAGGAGCCGCTCACGGGGGCGAAGGCGATCAAGGAGGTGCCCACGAACCCGGCGGTCGACACCTCCGCCGCCGGGACCGGCGTCCTCTACTTCTCGAGGCTCACGGCGAAGGCCACGGCCAGCCGGTTGAGCAAGATCGTCGGCTCGCCGATCTACCCGAGCGTGACGATCCGGAACTGGAACACGACGACGAAACTGCTGGCGCTGATGGACGCGGCGGCTACGTCTTCCGCCTGACCCGTTTCGCGTCGGCCTCGGCCAGGCGCGTTCGGACCACCTTCTTCACGAGCCCGGTGGGGAATCGCTCGTCGTACGTGAACTGGATCGTTCCCTTGCCCGTGACCCGCTCGCCGAGCTCGTTCCGATGAGCGTCGACCGCGAGCCCGCTCATGGGGAAGAAGCTGTAGTGGTCCTTGAACGCGGCGTAGGCGACGAACCCGTGTCCGTCGAGCAGGAAGCCGGGCATGCTGTAGGTGATCCCCTCCTGGGCCTCGGGCGCCGCGGCCGCGATCGTCTCGCGCAGCGTCTGCAAGGCGGCCCGCTGATCCTTCGACAGCGACCGGAAGTACGCGGCGACGCTCTTCGGCTTCTCCATCGATCGGCATCATGGTATGCGGAGGGCCGCGCGTTTGCGCTCGAGGAGGGTGCGCACGGGCTCGTTCGTGGTCGCTCGGATCGCCCGGCCGTATGCCTTGTGGGCCTCGGCGTCTCGGCCCAGTCGGGAGAGCAGGTCGGCCCGGATGGCGTGGAACAGGTAGTAGCGGTCCAGGTCCAGCCGGTCGACGATCTCGAGCGCGGCCGCCGCCCCGTCGACCTCGGCGACCGCGACCGATCGGTTGAGCGCCGCGACCGGGCCCGGCTCGAGCGCCACCAGCTGGTCGTACAGCCGCAGGATCTGGCGCCAGTCGGTGGCGTCGGCGCTCGGGGCGTCGCCGTGGACGGCGTTGATCGCCGCCTGGATCTGATACGGACCGGGTCGGTTCCGACGCAAACAGGCACGGACAAGCGCCTGACCCTCCGCGATCAGGTCGCGGTCCCACCGAGCACGGTCCTGGTCGGCGAGCAGCACGAGGTCGCCCTCGGCCGTCGTCCGCGTCCCGCGTCGCGACTCGGTGAGCAGCATGAGCGCGAGCAGGCCCATGACCTCGGGCTCGTCCGGCATGAGCACGGCCAGGAGGCGCCCGAGGCGGATGGCCTCTGAACACAGGTCCTCACGGACGAGGCGCTCGCCCGAGCTGGCCGCGTAGCCCTCGTTGAAGATCAGGTAGACGACGGCGAGCACGGCGTTCAGGCGATCCGGGAGGTCGGCCTCGAACGGGACGCGGTAGGGGATGCCGGCGTCGCGGATCTTCGCCTTGGCCCGGACGAGGCGCTGTGCCATCGTCGGCTCTGGCACGAGGAACGCCCTGGCGATCTCGGCAGTCGTGAGCCCGCCGAGCAGTCGGAGCGTGAGCGCGACCTGCGAACCGGTCGCGAGCGACGGATGACAGCACGTGAAGATCAGGCGCAGCCGGTCGTCGCGCACCGCGCCCTCCTCGAGCGGCTCGCCTCGCTCGTGCAGGAGCGCCGCCTGGGCGTGCCGGTCGTCGCGAGAGGCCTCACGGCGGAGGCGATCGATCGCGCGGTTGCGGGCCGTCGTGATGATCCACCCCGCGGGGCTCGGAGGCGGGCCGGTCGACGGCCACCGGTCCACGGCCACGGCGAACGCGTCCTGGACGGCCTCCTCGGCGACGTCGATGTCGCCGAAGATACGGACGAGCACCGAGACCGCTCGACCGTACTCATCGCGGAAGACCCTTTCGACGTCCTCGCCGGTAGCCACCCGGGCGCCCGTCGTCAGTGCCCGTTCTCGTCTTGGAACGGACGCACCTCGATGGGGAGCCCGGTCGCGTTCGCGGTCTGACGGCCCCACTCGAGCGCCGCGTCGAGTTCCGGCGCCTCGACCACGAGCAGCCCGCCGATGTGCTCCTTGCCCTCGAGGTAGGGGCCGTCCGTCACGAGCAGGTCGTCATCGCCGGGCCGAACCACGGTCGCCGTGTCCGGCGGAAACAGGCCGCCGTTGAACACCCACGCGCCGGCGGACTTCGTGTCGTCGATCAGCGTCGCGATGTCTGCCATCACCTTCTCGAGGTCGACGTCCGCCGGGGGAGGCCCGTCGGGCTGGTAGATGCTGAGCAGGTAGCGCTTCATGGGATCTCCTCTCCCAGGCCTCGAGGCTAGACCTTCTGTCGGTCCGGCCGGTAGGTGGCGATGATCACGCCGGTCGTCGTGGGCGTGCTGTCGACGAGCCGGAGCCTGGCCGACTGCCCCGCGTCGCCGAACAGCCGCTGCCCGGTCCCGAGGACCAGCGGGTGGATCAGGACCTTGTACTCGTCGATCAGGTCCTGGGCCATCAGCGTTCGGATCAGGTCTCCGCTGCCGAGCACGATCAGATCCTCATCCTGACGGTGCTTGAGCTCGGCGGCGGCCTCGCCCGCGTCGCCGCGCAGCAGCGTGGAGTTTTCCCAGGGGAGCGGCTCGGTCAGGGTCCTCGACGCGACGTACTTCTGCGAACGGTTGAGGACCTCGGTGAACGGGTTCGGCTGCGGGGCGTTCGGCCAGAACGCCGCGAAATCCTCGTAGGTGCGCCTGCCCAGGAGCAGGGCGCCGCCCGAGGCCATGCCCTCGGCGGCGACTCGACCCATGACCTCATCGGCGTAGCGGACCTCCCACCCGCCGTACCCGAACGCTCCTCGGGTGTCCTCGTCCGGGCGACCCGGCGCCTGCATGACGCCGTCGAGCGTGACGTGCGTGAACGTGACGATCCTGCCCATCAGGGCCTCCTTCCGTTGTCGTGACCGATCGAGCACGGGAGCGCGGGCGCTCTCTCGGGTGCTCTCACCGTCTACACGAACGGGATCGGCGCCGATCGACAGGGAAGCCCAGGAAGAGCGTCGGCGGCTCGGGAAAGGCCCGGCGTCAGGGTTCTGTCTGTCAGAACCCTGATGCCGTGGACCGAGCGAAAGCCCTCCCCGTCCGAGCGAAGCCTCCCTATCCCTCCGGTATCGCGCCACCGCCAGTCGCGCGACGAGCGCTTCGATTCGGCCTGGAGGTCCTGGTGCGTGGGCTGGCCGCCGCGTCGGGGCGGGCCGCGGCTACGAGTAGAACTCGATGATCAAACGCTCCTCGATGGGAACGGGGAGCGGGATCTCGCTGCGCTCGGGCAGCCGGGACATCGTGCCCTGGAGCGCGTCGGTGTTCCGGTACAGGTAGGGGGGCGGGTCCGGCGAGAGCGCGATCGCCTCACGGACGTAGACGAAGTTCTTGGCCTTGTCCGAGAGCTCGATCGTGTCCTCTGGCTTGACCTGCGCGCTCGGCACGTCAAGGCGGCGGCCGTTCACCATCACGTGGCCGTGGCTGACGAGCTGGCGCGCCTGGCGCTGGGTGAGCGCGAACCCGAGCCGCAGGATCACGGCGTCCAGGCGGGTCTCGAGCTGGCGGATGAGCTCCTCGCCGGTGACGGCGCTCTTGCGGCTCGCGCGCTCGTAGTAGGCGCGCATCTGACGCTCGCCGACCCCGTAGATGTGGCGCAGCTTCTGCTTCTCGAGCAGCCGGACCTGGTACTCGGAGATGCGCTTGCGGCCGCGCCCGTGCATGCCGGGCGGGTAGGGGCGCTTGGCCGACGGGCAGTTCGGGCGCCCACACAGGGCGACTCCGGCACGGCGGCACATCCGATGACGAGGTCCGACTTTGTCCATGGCGACCAGCAAGGTTACCAGCGGGGGTGGGTGGGACCGAACCCCGACAGGGCTCCCCGAGCGGCGAGCGAGCCATCTCCACCCCTCCACCAACCCCCCACCCGGCCGCGGTAGGCTCGGCGGCCCGATGGACCTCGCCGATCGCGTCGTGGGCAGCGCCCTCGGGCTCGCCCTGGGGGACGCGCTCGGCGCCCCCTTCGAGTTCCTTCGGGCTCGCAACATCCCCGACCCGATCCCCGCCCTCGAGCGGCCCTGGCTGAGCGAGCCGCCGGGCTCGACCACCGACGACACCGCGATGGCGCGCAACCTGATGCGCTCCCTGTCCGCACGGGGTCGTCTCGACCTCACCGATCTCCTCGAACGCCACCTCGAGTGGTTCCGCTCCGACCCGCCCGACGTCGGCACGCTCACGGGGCGCGTGCTCCGCCGCATCGCGGCCGGCGAGGACGCCGCGACGGCCGCGCAGGCGATCTGGAAGGAGCGGGGCCCCGAGGTCTCGGCAGGCAACGGTTCGGTCATGTACTGTGCGCCGCTCGGCCTGGCCTACGCGCACCGGCCCGAACGGCTCCTAGAGCTGGCTCCCGCGCTCTCGATCCAGACGCACGTCGACGGCCGTTGCCGGACCGCGGTGACCGCGGTCACGCTCGGTGCCGCCGCGCTCGTCCGTGGCGAGCCCGCCGCCGACGCCGCCCGGGCCGCGCTTTCCGCCGTCGAGGACCTCGAGGGCGGCGAGGAGCTCGAGTTCCTCGTCGAGGCGGTCGGCGGCTCGCGCGCGATCGACGGACCCGATCAGGGCTTCTGCCTGTTCACGGCCGGTGCGGCCTTCCAGGCGCTCCTTCGACCCGGCGACGTCGAGACCGAGCTCCGGCGCGTCGTCTCCCTCGGCGGCGACACCGACACGAACGCCGCGGTCGCCGGCGCGCTGTTGGGCGCCCGCGACGGCGTGCAGGAACTGCCGGGCGCGTGGCTCGAACGGCTCCTCGACACCGACGCGATCCGCACCGAGGCCGAGGCGCTCGTCCCGCTCGCCGAGACCCCCTGACCCGGGCGTCTCCCCTCTGGGTTCGAGTGAGGCGTCAGGGTTCTGTCAGACAGGATCCTGCCGAGGGTTTCCACTCCGAGGCTGCCGACGTCAGGGTTCTGTCTGCCAGGGTTCTGTCGCTGGGTCTTGACCGAGGAGCCCCTCCGGCCCGGCCCGGCCAGCCCTACTCCGTCTTCTCCGCGTGTCCCCCGAACTGCTTGCGCATCGCCGACAGGATCTTGTTCGCGAAATCTGCCTCGCCCCGTGACTCGAACCGATCGATCAGCGCTGCTGAGAGGACGTGCACCGGCACGCCCTCGTCCACCGCGGCGAGCACCGTCCACCGGCCCTCGCCCGAGTCGGACACGCGCCCGCCGAACGCCGCCAGGTCGGGGTCCTCGAGCGTCGCCGCCGCCGTGAGGTCGAGCAGCCACGACGCGACCACGCTCCCGCGGCGCCACACCTCCGCGATCTCGGGGATGTCGAGGTCGTAGCGGTAGTACCTGGGGTCTCGCAGGGGCGTGGTCTCGGCGTCGGCCTCGCGTTCGCCGGCGCCGACGCCCGCGTGCTTGAGCACGTTGAGGCCCTCGGCGTACGCCGCCATGAGCCCGTACTCGATGCCGTTGTGCACCATCTTGACGAAGTGACCGGCCCCGGGCGGGCCGCAGTGCAGGTACCCGGCCTCGGCGGTGGTCGCGTTCGCGTCCGTCCGGCCGGGCGTGCGTTCGGCCGCCTCCACGCCCGGCGCGATCGTCGCGAAGATCGGGTCGAGGCGTTGCACCACCTCGTCCTCGCCGCCGATCATCAGGCAGAAGCCGCGATCGAGCCCGAACACGCCGCCGCTCGTCCCCACGTCCACGAAGTGCACGCCCTTCTCGGCGTAGCGCTCGGCGCGGTCGATGTCGTCTCGGTAGTACGAGTTCCCGCCGTCGATCACGATGTCACCGGGCTCCATCAGGTCGGCCAGCGCGTCGGTCGTCTGCTCGGCGAACGCGGCCGGCACCATCACCCACGCCGCCCGTGGTTTCGAGAGCTTGTTGACGAGGTCCTCGAGCGACCCGGTCCCGATCGACCCCTCGCCCTCGAGCTGCCGCACCGAGTCCGCGTTGACGTCGTAGACGACCACCTCGTGGCCGCCTCGCATCAGCCGGCGCGTGAGATTCGCGCCCATCCGGCCGAGACCGACCATCCCGAGCTGCATCAGAGCACCTCCATCAGTTGGTCGAACGTGACGCGCGCGACGCGCCGCCCGCGTCCCCGGAGCGCGCGCAGGTCGCCGAGCGCCTGCGCGTCGATCAGCGTCCCGAACGTGAAGGGCTGGCCCGGGATCGGCAGGTCCACCGAACGCCCCGCGTCCACCACCTGGATGAACACGCCGTTGTTCGGGCCGCCCTTGTGGAGCTGTCCGGTCGAGTGCAGGAACCGCGGGCCGAACCCCGTCGTCGTGGCCACCCTGTATCGGTCGCGGATCGCGAGACGTACGCGTTCGATCGCGTCCTCGGTCTCGGAGGTCCGGTCCAGGAACGCGAGGATCGCCACGTAGTCGCCCTCGTTCACCTGCTTGAGCAGCACGCCCAGGTCGTCGAACCCGGGGTCCTCGACCGACCCGGAGGCGAGGATCGCCTTCGTGGCGTCCTTGGCCTCCTGCACGTTCGGCTGGTCGAACGGGTTGATGCCGAGCACGTACCCCGCGATCGACGTGGCCATCTCCCATCGGAAGAACTCGCCGCCGATCTGCTCGCGACCGTCGTACCGCAACCGGACGACGGGGTGTCCGACGCTTTCGAGCTTGTCGAGGCCGTCGTGGTCGCCGATCGCGACGAAGACACGGTCCTGGCCGTAGACGTCGGGCGCACCGAGCGGTTCACCGACCACGGGCACGATGCCGACGTCCTCCTTGCCGGTCGACTCGGCGATCAGCTGCTCTACCCAGCCGCCGAAGCTCGCGATCTCCTCGGGCAGCGCGAGCGTGAGCTTGTCCCGCCCCGCCCTGGCCGACTCGCCCATCAGCGCGCCCAGGGTCGCGCCCGGGATCTCGGCGGCGGGGAGCATCCGCTCGGACGCGGTCTGCATCTCCTCGGCGCGGTCGAGCACCTCGTGCAGCGGCGCGCCGATCAGCGCGGCGGGCACCAGCCCGAAGTACGAAAGGGCCGAGTACCGGCCGCCGATGTCTCCGGGGTTCAGGAACACCGCCCGGAACCCGTGCTCGCGCGCCAACCTCTCGAGCGAGGTCCCCGTGTCGGTGATCGCGACGAACTGGGCCCCGTTCGGAGTCCGGTCCCAGAAGAACGCGAAGTGGCTGAGCGTCTCGGTCGTGCCGCCCGACTTGCTCGCCACGATGAAAAGCGTCCGGTCGAGCTCGAGCTCGCCCGCAACTCGCTCGATCGTCGCCGGGTGCGTCGTGTCGAGGACGATGAGCTCGAGCGCGCCGTCCGCGGATCCGAACGTACGCACGAAGACCTCGGGCGCAAGGCTCGAACCCCCCATCCCGAGCAGGACCGCGGTCTCGAACCCGTCGGCCGCCGCCTGCTCCGCGAACGCCTCGAGCTCGCCGATCCGCTCGTGCATCAGGTCGGAGACCGTGAGCCAGCCGAGACGTTCGGTGATCTCGGTCGGATCGTCCTTCCAGACGGTGTGGTCCTTGCGCCAGATGCGCTCGACGATCCGGTCGCGGTCCATCTGCTGCAGGCGTTCGGTCACCTCGTCTCCTTTCGAGACCCGTCGCAGCCGGGGAACGCTCACGCTAGTCGCTCTCGGGCCGGGGGGTCGAGTGCGGCCTCGCCCGCACGACCGGATGCTACCGAGCGGCAGCCGCGCGGATCGCCCGTGCCGCCGCTCGCGGATCGGGTGCGTGGAAGATCGCGCTGCCGGCGACCAGGACGTCGGCCCCGGCCGCGACGGCCTTCGCCGCGGTCTCGGGCTCGATGCCGCCGTCGACCTGGATCCGGAACGGAAGGTCTCGCGATCGACGGATCTCGGCGGCGCGCTCCACCTTCGACAGGTGTTCGGCGACGAACGGCTGGCCCCCGAACCCCGCCGTGATCGTCATCACGAGCAGCAGGTCGATCCGTTCGTCCAGGTACGGTTCGACCGCCTCGAACTCTGTCGGCCCGTCGACCACGACCCCCGCCTGCATCTCGAGCTCGCGGATCCTCCTCAGGAGCGGCGTCGGGTCGCCGAGCTCCACGTGCACGCTGCAGAGATCGGCACCCGCCTCCGCGAGCTGCTCGAGCCAGAACCCTGGGTCGGTGACCATAAGGTGGCAGTCCAGGAACAGGTCGGTATGCCGGCGGATCGACGCGACCACCGGCGGCCCGATCGACAGGTTGGGCACGAAATGCCCGTCCATCAGGTCGACGTGCAGCCAGTCCGACTCCGCTCGGACCCGCTCGACCTCCTCCGCGAGCATGGCGTAGTCGGCCGCGAGGATCGAGGGGGCGAGCAGGACGTCGTTCGGCACGGGCGTAGTCTGCCCCACCCTCGGTCCTCGGCGCTCGGCGCGAACCCTCGACCGCCGAGGACCGGGTGTGTAACGCTCGCCGCCGGATCCGGCACTGGCTGCGGACGGGCTGGTTCCGAGAGGGGAGCGGGATGGACGACGTCATCAGGGTCTACGGGGCCAGCTGGTGCCCGGACTGCCGAAGGGCCAAGCGCTTCCTGGGCGACCAA